>Ga0302126_10000012_pt1 | contig 146256 bp, 136 predicted proteins | sample CB4_20m_MG_FD_203108 | JGI IMG/M metagenome (GOLD analysis project Ga0302126, IMG submission 203108) | Marine microbial communities from Western Arctic Ocean, Canada - CB4_20m | ecosystem: Environmental > Aquatic > Marine > Oceanic | place: Canada: Western Arctic Ocean | collected 2017-09-24 | reverse complement strand
CTTACTGGCTGAGCAGTTCTTTAAAGGTGTTGTTGCAACGGGATTTTCTACAGAAAAAGAGCAGGAATTAATAGCGACGGTTTTAGGCCAGACTCGCGATTATTATTACCTAACGATTCCTATTGAGGCGCAAAAAAATGCTGTCCAGCCTTCAGACGAGGATATTAGCAATTACTATGAAAATCATATGCCACAATTCATGACAGAAGAGCAGGTGCTGATTGAATATATAGAATTAAAGTCTTCTGATCTTTTAGGAGACATATCTGTAGATGCTAGCCTCATAGAGGAAGGCTATCAAGAAAAAGTTAAGGCCGCTTCTTTGGCCACACAATACCGTGCTGCACATATTCTTTTAGACAAAAAAGCAGATAATAGCCATTTAACTAAGATGACTGCTATACAAGAAAAATTAAAAAATAATGAAGATTTCGTCTTATTGGCAGAGGAATACTCTGATGATTTTCTAACTTCAGAAAAAGGCGGAGATCTTGGTTATGTTCGCTTAGGGGATCTTCCTTCTGAGCTGGATTTGGCCTTAGAGCGGCTTGCTGTCGGAGAGATTTCGGAGATTATAGAAACAAAAGCGGGAATTCATCTTTTAAAGTTATCTGAAAAGAAAGAGATAGAAATACCAAATAGAGAGCTATTAGAACCTGCTATTCGTGAAGAAATTCGACTGCAGATCGCTGCAGAGTTAATGCCTGAAAAAATAGAGGAGCTAAAAGAGCTGACATATAACGCCACATCACTACAAGATGTTTCCAGTACGATGGGGCTAGATTTAAGTGTCTCTGATTTTTTTGGACGGTCAGGTGGAGAAGGTGTAGCCGCCAGCAAGAAAGTCATAAACGCCGCTTTTAGTTCTTCGGTCATAGAGAATGGTTATGCTAGCGAAGTGATTGAGTTTTCCGATGACCATGTTTTGGTGTTATCTGTACGTGAACGTTCCGCCCCAAAAGTACAGCCATTAACTGACGTTAAGATTCAAATTAAAAAAACTATTCAATATGAAGTAGCATCTGAAAATATTGTGACTTATGGCTCCAAGTTGAAAGAGCTTGTTAAGTCTGGAGAGAGTATCGAGTCTGTTGCTAGGGCTGAAGGTCTTGCTTGGCAGGTCAGCTTCAACACTAAGATTGATGGCGGGAATAAAGATGACTATATTAGGAAAATTACTGTTTTCTCTATGAGATTGCCTGATGTTGATCCTGCTGTTGATTATATAATAATGCCAAATGGAGACTATGTGTTGGTAGCTTTAACTAAGGTTGCATTTGGCAATTACGAGACACTTCGTCTTACAGAAAAACAAGCAATGGTTTCCTCCAGATCGTCCGCTAACTCTAGTCGAGACTATCAGGCCTATATTGCTTTGTTGCATGAGAACGCAGACATTGCTTCAGAGTAATAAAGCTGTCTTGTTGCAAGAGTATATTTCCGCACAAGAGTATTGCCAAAGAATCAGTTAGAGCATTTTTTGGTTATGTTTAATGTTTAATATTTTATGTCTTAGTTAAAGCTAATGCCGTTAGCTTTCTGGAGGGGCAATCAATGGCCGATTACAAGTATGATTTGGTAATTATAGGCAGTGGCCCTGCAGGTGAAGGTGCAGCTATGTCTGCAGCCAAGCAGGGCTGGTCAGTAGCTGTTGTTGATGATCGTCCTATGGTCGGAGGAAACTGTACGCACCTAGGAACAATTCCATCTAAGGCTCTTCGTCATGCAGTTAGGCGAATGGTTCAATTTAATACTATGCCGATGTTTCGAGCAGTAGGCGAACCCCGATTATTTTCTTTTTCAGATGTAATGAGGTCAGCTGAAGAGGTTATTCGCAAGCAAGTAGAGATCAGGTCACACGAATACTCTCGGAATAGAGTAAAGCTCCATTTTGGGCGGGCTACTTTTTGCGACAAAAACAATATAATTGTAAGAAAAGCAGATGGCACCAATGAGAAAATTGAAAGTCGAAATTTTTTAATTGCCACCGGATCAAGCCCCTATCATCCCGAAGACGTTAACTTTGATCATCCTTGTATGTTTGATAGCGATACTATCTTAAAGCTAGACCATAATCCCCGTAATATTATTATCTACGGGGCAGGGGTAATAGGTTGTGAATATGCCTCCATTTTTTCTGGTTTAGACACTCGAGTTGATTTGGTAAATACTCGGGAAGGCCTATTAGAATTTCTTGATGATGAAATTTCTGATGCTTTGAGCTATCAGTTGCGAGATTTAAATGTCACTGTGCGGCACAAAGAAGAATATGCCGAAATTGAGACTCGCGACAATGGTGTCACGATGGTGCTTAAGTCAGGAAAAAGAATTCATGCAGAAGCTATTCTTTGGTGTAATGGTCGGACTGGCAATACGAAAAACCTGGGCTTAGATAAGATAGACTTGGATCTAGACAAAAGAGGACAGATAGCAGTGAATGAAGACTATCAGACCTCGTTGGCTAATATTTATGCTGCCGGCGATGTTGTTGGATGGCCTGCTTTAGCTGGAGCAGCTTACGACCAAGGTCGTTCTGCTGCGGCACATATGTGTGGCTTAAAAGTATATCATGTAGATGATGTAGCAACAGGAATATGGACTATTCCTGAGATCAGCTTTGTTGGGAAGACAGAGTCAGAGTTAACTAAGGAGCAGGTCCCGTATGAAATTGGACGGGCATATTTTAAAAATATAGCAAGAGCGCATATTTCTGGAGAAGAGGTGGGCGTGCTAAAGATTTTATTTCATCAGAAAACCTTGGCGATACTTGGCGTCCATTGTTTTGGTGCTGAAGCTGCAGAAATTATTCATATTGGACAAGCAATCATGAATCAGTCTGGAGATGCCAACACTTTAGATTATTTTATTAGCACAACCTTTAACTATCCGACGATGGCTGAAGCCTATAGATTAGCTGCTATTAATGGCATAAATAGGTTGAGTCGTGAATCCAGAAAATTGGCTTTTAATGTAAGTTGATAATTATTTTATGTGTGTAAAGTACATCGCTAGATAATAATCAAATAAGATAATGACAATTAATGGGCGTAGAATTAGAAAATTTGCTTTAATTGGCATAATAAATTCTATTTCAGGGTATTTGTTATGATAACTAATCTTTCCCTGAGTATCGGTTTTCGCTATATCAGAAGCAAGCGGAACAACTCCTACATCTCTTTTGTTTCACTGATATCTTTTGTTGCTATGTCTCTTGGAGTTATGGTTTTAGTTGTTGTCCTTTCTGTAATGAACGGGTTTGAGCATGAGATTAAAAAGCGCATTCTTAATGTACTGCCTCATATCTCAGTAACAAACTCATCAGGAATAATAAACTGGGGTCCAGTAGGCGAAAAATTGCTTAAATTTGATCATATTGAAGGGTACGCCCCTTTTGTTGAAGGCTATGGTTTGCTGTCATCTTCTTCTTTAAGTCAGGGTGTCCTATTACAGGGTATTTCACCGCCAGATGAAGTCAACGCCAGCTCAATTAATGACCATATGATTGCAGGTGAAGTCAACGATCTTGAGCCTGGTCAATATGGAATGCTGATTGGTAGCATGCTAGCCGGCTCTTTAGGTGTCACTGTTGGAGATAAAGTGGTTCTGTCATTACCTGAACTGAATGTTACCCCAGTTGGTGTTTTCCCGCGGTATAAGCGTTTTTATATACGAGGAATTTACCAAGTAGGAGCGCAGGTAGATGGTGGCATGGCATTTATTCATTATGTGGATGCTCAAAAACTATATCGTCTTGGTAAGAGTGTCACTGGAATAAAACTAAAGGTTGAGGATCCATTTCATGTCATGAGCCTGATTCCTTTTATTAAGAAAAGTATAAACCCATCATTTCGCATAAAGACTTGGACTACTGAGATGAGTAGCTTATTTAAAGCTATAAAGATGGAGAAAAAAATTGTTGGGATGCTGCTGTCAGTAATTATCGCCATAGCAGCATTTAATATCATAGCTAGTCTTGTATTGATGGTTTCCAGTAAAAGACGTGATATTGCTGTACTAAGAACGCTTGGAGCGAAAGAAAGCACGATAGCGGGTATATTTATGATCCAAGGTTGCATTATTGGTATATTGGGGGTGATTGTAGGGGCAACTTTAGGGTGTATATTGGCAGTATACATAGGAGATATTGTGAGTTGGATTGAACAGCAGACCGGAGTTCATATTTTCGATCCAGCAGTTTATTTTATTAGCCAAATTCCATCTAAATTGATGTGGGCAGATGTACTGCTGGTGTGCTGTATGAGTTTAATTCTAAGTATTTTAGCTACAGTTTACCCTGCTTTAAGGGCATCTCAAGTCTCCCCTGCAGAGGCGCTTCGCTATGATAGATAGTCATCGATGGGTAATGCAGTGCCAAGAATTATCTAAGTCATATATTGAATCTAATGTTGAAGTAAAAGTACTAAATAATATTTCATTAAAAGTTCGTGCAGGTGAAAAAATTGCTATTATTGGTACCTCCGGCTCAGGAAAAACAACGCTACTCAATCTACTAGGCGGCTTAGACGATCTATCACAAGGCTCCATCGAAGTGATGGGTGCTGACTGGGCCTCCATGACCGAAAATAAACGCGCCTTATGGCGAAACAAATATTTAGGTTTTGTGTACCAATTTCACCATCTTCTTGCAGAATTTACTGCTATAGAAAATGTATCTATGCCTTTATTGATCAGAGGGATCGGAAAAGTAGAGGCGCGACAAAGATCAAAAATAATTTTGTCACAAGTAGGCTTAGCTCATCGGTGTGAGCATAAACCTTCAGCCCTTTCAGGCGGAGAGCGACAAAGAGTGGCCATTGCAAGAGCGCTGGTTGCACATCCTGCATGCGTGTTAATGGATGAGCCTACAGGAAACCTCGATTGTTTTGCTGCTGAGGCTGTTCTTGATACGCTTCTTGGTCTGAATGTTGAATTTGGAATTAGCTTTATTATTGTTACTCATGACAGCAGTGTTGCATCAAAAATGGATCGAATCTTATCCCTGGAACATGGAGTTTTATTGGAAAAAAATTCAAATAACAAGTCACCACAGGCTGATTAGCAATGCTTAAACTTTTTCCTATTTTTATTGGGTGGAGGAGCTTCACGTCGGGTAGCGATAGTAATTTGGTATCTTTCATTTCTTTTTTGTCTATTTCAGGACTGGCCTTAGGGACGGCATTGCTTATTTTGGTGATGTCAGTTATGAATGGTTTTGAAAGGGAGATGGAGTCGACAATACTCGGGTCTGTGCCTCATGTGCAAATTTTTAAAGAGGACGGTGTAAATAACATCTCTGCGTTAACTCAGCTACTAGAATCTGACCCCAATGTGCGTGCAACTACACCTTTTTCTAAAGTGGATGGCATGCTGACAAGTAATGGCAGGGCTTTGCCTGTAGAGCTGCTTGGTATAGGGGCGCCTCAAAGCAAAGATTTTATTGGAGGCTTCCTGTCTTCTGAACTACTTTCTTCATTTAAGGAGAGAGAGAACAGCTTTTTATTAGCCAAAGGGGTTGCAGATAAATTATTCGTTGAGACCGGTGATAGGGTTGTGCTACTAGCACCTCAAGCCAAGACATTCGATCATGATGAATTTGCACCAAAAATTATTTCTTTTCGGGTGGGAGGAATTTTTAACACTCATACGCCTCTTGATCAAAAGCTAGTCTTAGGTCCGCTCAAAGCAGTTACACAAATAGCCGGCCTGAAAGATCCTCAAGGCATTCAAATTAAGTTAAATAATGTTTTTGATGCAAGAGAGACAGGATTCAGGCTTATCAGAGCCTTACCTTCAGGATATTTACTTTCTGACTGGGTCCAGACACATGGAAATATTTATCATGCGATAAAAATGTCACGTAAGATGATATTACTTCTAGTTTTTTTCATTCTAGCCATTGCTGTTTTTAATGTAGTCTCAATGCTTATGATGGTGGTGATAGATAAGCGTTCTGTTATATCAGTATTAAAAACTCAGGGCGCAACAAATTTTGAAATTGCTTTGATTTTTATGACCCAAGGCCTCCTTATTGGGCTAGTGGGTTCTTTTTTGGGCGCCATAATTGGCATCTTGGGCGCCCTGAACGCCCCTGTTGTTGTAAATAAACTAGAATCATTGCTAGGATTTAATTTTCTTGAATCTGAGGTTTATCCTATTGATTACCTGCCATCTCAGCTGGTCTGGAGTGATGTATTTTTAGTAATTTTGGTTGCAGTAGCATTAAATCTGATTGTCACCATCTACCCATCGTTGCAGGCAGCTAAGATTAAGCCAGCGAATGAGCTAAGATACGAATAAATAGATAATTTTATACTTATTGGGTATTTTTAGGCTGCACATCACTCCTCTTTTTTTGACGTAGCGTCCAGTTTCTAAGAACTTTCCATTTCCACAACTGATGTATAGCTATATAACCTAAACCACCACAAATAAAACCAGCTACAAGACTGCCTGTTAGTAGAGGGAGCCATATCAACTTGCCTTGACCAATTGCCCAGCTCCATGATAGCTCAATGGTAAAGGCTGTAAATTCCAACCCAAGCAGAAGAACGCCAATACCATAAGTAAACATAAATAATGGTGCAATAGTTAAAGGGTTGCTAATCCATACAAGTGCAACAGCCACAGGTAGGTTGCTGCGAAAAAAAAAGGCAAGCAGGGCCACAAGAATTGTTTGGCCAGGTATGGGCAAAAAAGCAACAAAAAGGCCAATAAAAAATGAAGTCGATATAGATACTCTATTTATGTGAAATAAATTAGGATCCATAAACAAGGGCCCCATCCATTTAATAGCACGGCTATTTAAAATTTTATGAGGAGCTGGAAGCCAGCGGTTTAGGAATTTTTTGGGCATACATAAATAGTCTGTATGGTTGAAGTTAGAGCCTGATTATGACTATTTTTTCCTGCACACACTACCGATTATGTTGATTCTGCAGCAGATAAAAGACTAACAATGATGTGTGTGCAATAATGGATATGGCAAAAATATAAGATTAATCAAGTGCTGGCAGATTTTTTAAAGAAAAAAACCATTTTTTCTTTTCAAGAAATAGAGCCTTATTAGGTTAAAATTCTTAATGATTATTTTTTGTAGCTGTTAATTTTTTTTAAATAAAAAAGTAATATTTTTCTTGACGATATGCAATTTTAAGCCTGTTTATTGCAAATATAAGTTGTAGTTTTTTACCGCTACGGTGCTTTATGTCGAGATAGAGAAATTTCGGCATGGGTAAAGATAATGACTTGAGTGATGATACCTTTGATGCAGAAGATTATTTTACCGAAGCAAAAGCAATAATTACCTCAGCTGCGTTTGAAGCGGATGTCAGGCGCAGACTTGAGGATCAGCTAGAAGGATTGCGGCTACAAAAATTTATTCAAGATTATCATTTTGATATGTAAATTTTTAGGGCATTTTTAGGGTCACTTCAATTCTTTAGTTGTCTTTTGCCTTCTTCATGCCAGCATTTTTTGGCATAATAAACACTTAACTTACAGCTAGGCTAAAATCTGTTGTCTGACACAAATGCTTTTGCGTCCAATTCATCTTTAATGGGTATTCTCACTCTTAGGGATATTGAGTTTCATCGAAATGAAAATCTATTATTTTCAGGCATTAATGCGAGCCTCGAGTTTGGTGATATCTTGCAAATCGAAGGGCCAAATGGCTCCGGAAAAACTACACTATTGCGCTTGATTACTATGGCTTTAAGTCCTTACTTGGGGGAAATTACCTGGCAGGGAGAAAATGTAACCTATATTCGCGAAAGGTATCTAAAAAATGTGCTGTTTCTTGGTCACCAGCCAGGATTGAATGAATCATTGTCTGCTGAGGAAAATTTAATTTGGTGGCGTAGGTTAAATAAAAGTAATTCTTTGTCTGATTCTGATGCATTAAAACGTACGGGTTTGATTAAATATAAGAGTATCGCTTGTTCTCACTTGTCGGCTGGTCAGGTGCGTCGAGCTGCATTAGCAAGACTTCATGTTGCCGAAGCCAAGCTATGGATCCTTGATGAGCCATTTTCTGCTCTTGATAAAGAGGGCTCGAGAGAATTAAAAATATTGATTCTTGATCACTTAAACAGGGGCGGCATTGTGGTTCTTTCAACACATCATGATTTAGAAATCAAAAATATGAAGCGCATTTCATTAGTTTCTTCTCGTCAGGCATGTTGATAATGAATACAGGTTTTATGGTAATTTTTCGACGTGACTTGCTAGTAGCAATACGTCATCGAGGCGATCTTGCTAATCCTGTAATTTTCTTTTTTATAGTGATAGTTTTAGTTCCTCTTGGGCTGACGCCAGAGTCAAGCAAGCTTAGTGAAATTGCTCCGGGTATTCTTTGGGTGATGGCTTTGCTAGCATCGCTTTTATCGTTAGATAGCTTGTTTCAGAATGACTACGATGACGGAACTCTTGAACAAATTATTATTTTGCCCCAGCCTTTATACTTTATGGTATTAGCGAAAATAATTGTTCACTGGCTTGTCACTGGGTTGCCATTGTCACTTTTAGCGCCTATTTTAGGTATGATGTTGTCATTGCCGGATGCAGGTTACCCAGCCTTAGTGTTGAGTCTTTTGATGGGAACTGCAATCTTAAGTTTGCTTGGAGCTGTTGGGGCCGCTTTAACTCTACCCTTGGGCAAAGAGGGGCTTTTACTACCTTTAATCGTTATGCCTCTTTATATGCCAGTATTAATTTTTGGAGCTAATTCAGTTCAACTCGCAATTAATGGATTTTCTGTAATAGGTCCGTTAGCGACAATAGGATCATTGTTAGCTTTGTCGTTGATAGTTGCGCCCTATGTAACTGCAGGTGCATTGCGATTAAGTATTCAGGGGTGATTTAAATGTTAAGCAAAAAAGGCTAAACGTAGATATGTGGCAGTGGTTTCATCGACTAGCTTCACCCCGCTGGTTTTATCAAGCTAGCGGTAAATTCCTGCCTTGGATTTCCATGTTGGGGTTATTTTTTATCTCTCTAGGTTTGGTTTGGGGTCTCGGTTTCGCGCCCCAAGATGCCAAACAGGGGAATAGTTTCCGTATTATTTATATTCACGTTCCATCGTCTTTCCTCGCCTTGGTGGGTTATTACATAATGGCAGTTGCAGGAGCAATTGCCATTATATGGAAGATAAAACTTGCAGATATGGTTATGAAGGCAGCTGCGCCAATTGGCGCAGCTTTTACCTTTGTGGCCCTTTTGACAGGTGCCATTTGGGGGAAACCCACTTGGGGAACCTACTGGATATGGGATGCACGAATTACATCTATGTTGATCCTATTTTTTCTATACCTCGGAGTGATTATTCTTCAGAGCTCATATGAACATAAAGGATTATCTAGCAAAGCAGCAGCTTTACTGGCTTTAGTGGGGACAGTCAATATTCCTATTATTTATAAATCAGTAGATTGGTGGTATACACTGCATCAACCCGCTACTATTAGATTTACTGAAGCACCCTCTATGCACCCTGATATGTTCCAGCCCTTGCTGGTCATGATTGTTGGGTTTTATTTTCTTTATGCGATAGCCCTAGTTGCCAGTATTCGTGTTGAGATACTCCATAGAGAGCGTCGCACCAAATGGGTTCAAGATCTTGTGTTCACGAATAAGAATAATGATCCTTAATCTAGCTATGCGTAAGGTTTAATCTTATGAAATCTCGGTTTATAGGCGATAATAATGTTTCAGTTCGAGAATTTTAACGATTTTTTGTATATGGGGGGCCACGGCTACTATGTCTGGGTTGCTTATTTTTCATCACTGGGTGTACTGGCTTTTTTGCTTGTCGCTCCCTTTTTTCGCAAAAAAAATATAATTAAAGAGATAAAGAAACAGCGTCATTATGATTCCACTGGATATTCGTAGGTATTGATGCCTGTTGATTTTTTTCGAATAGATAAAAAATCTCTATTTGTCAGTTCTATTTTGAGAGAAACTTATGCACCCCTTAAGACGTTATCGCCTAACTATGGTAATTTTTATTGTTGTGATGACTTCTATTGCAGTCGGTTTGATGAGTTTTGCTTTACGGAAAAATATTAATCTTTTTTATACCCCCTCAAGTGTAGTTCTTGGTGAGGCTCCGATAAACGTAAATATTCGTGTAGGCGGAATGGTTGTAGAGGGAAGTTTGATCCGAGCCGAAGACTCGTTGCTAAGCATTTTCAAGGTAACAGATGGGGTTTCAGAAGTTAAAGTGCAGCATGAAGGCATCCTTCCTGATATGTTTGCTGAGGGCGGCGGCGCCGTAGCGACAGGAAAACTTGATGAGAATTTTATCTTTATTGCATCTACAGTTTTGGCCAAACATGATGAAAATTACATGCCTCCAGAAGTGACTTTTGCCATGGATGAAGCTCGTCTGCATACTAAAAAATTAAATTCTGAGGCTGGTAGCCTGAACAATAACTAAGACTCCGCTTGAATCCTGTCGACAAACAGGGGTATAGCTATAGGATAAAATAATGATAGCTGAATACGGCCATTTTGCATTAATACTTGCGCTAGCTTTAGCTCTCATGCAGGCAATAATTCCACAAATTGGTGCCTTTGCAGGGAATCGCCTATGGATGTCTACCGTCAGGCCTCTCGTGGCAGCACAGACTCTATTTGTGTTGATCAGCTTTGGGTGCCTAATCTTTCTTTTTCTCAATGATGACTTTTCTGTTAGATATGTTGCTGAAAACTCAAATACACTATTACCTGATCGGTACAAGATAAGTGCGGTATGGGGCGCTCATGAGGGTTCATTGTTGCTCTGGGTTTTTATCCTTGCCCTTTGGAGTTCAGCTGTATCAATTTTCAGCGCTAACTTACCTGCACACTTAGTTGCGAGAGTTCTAGCTGTGATGGGTTTTATTAGTGTAGGTTTCTACTTTTTTTTGCTGTTCACTTCAAACCCATTTGACAGAAGCTTACCTTTTTTCCCCAGTGAAGGGGCTGACTTAAACCCTTTATTGCAGGATGTCGGTTTGATATTTCATCCTCCTATGCTTTATATGGGCTATGTCGGACTATCTGTTGCCTTTTCTTTTTCTATTGCTGCGTTGTTGTCTGGCGACACTGATTCAGCATGGGCTCGTTGGGTCCGACCCTGGACTCTTGTTTCCTGGATATTTTTGACCCTAGGAATATCTCTGGGAAGTTGGTGGGCATATTATGAGCTTGGTTGGGGCGGATGGTGGTTTTGGGACCCAGTAGAGAATGCTTCGTTTATGCCATGGCTTGTCTGTACAGCCTTAATCCACAGCCTTTCTGCAACCGAAAAGCGCGGGGTGTTTAGGAGCTGGACATTACTACTTGCCATTATCGCTTTTTCTCTAAGCCTCCTAGGTACTTTTTTGGTACGCTCCGGGGTGCTTACGTCAGTTCATGCTTTTGCCTCAGATCCTACTAGGGGTGTTTTTATTCTCACCTTTCTTGTTATTGTGATTGGGGGCTCGTTGTTACTTTTTGCCCTTAAGGGACCAACAAAGAACGCTCCTTCAGGGTTTTCTGATTTGTCTAAAGAGATGTTTATACTTATTAACAATCTACTTTTAATGAGCCTAACAGTTGTGATTCTTCTGGGCACATTGTACCCGTTAATTGCAGACGTTTTAGGCTGGGGGAAAATCTCTGTTGGACCCCCTTACTTTAATTTATTTTTTGTGCCTTTAACCTTGCTTCTGGCGATTTTAATGCCGATTGGCTCTGTGTTGCGCTGGAAGAGAAGCACTACAGTCAGTGTGCGCCATTACTTTAATGGCCCCTTGGTGTGTTCGATTTTTTTAGGTGGACTATTTCCATTTTTTTATGAAGGTTACGAACCTATTGCTGCTGTAACAGTAATGGTAGCATTATGGATTATTTTTATTACACTTAGGGATGTGTGGAGGAAATCTGCACAAACCTCTAGATCAGTCCTGCATGGACTCATTCGGCTAAATGCAAGCTATTATGGGATGGTTGTTGCTCATATTGGTGTTGCTATATGCATCATTGGTGTTGGTCTAACAAGCACATATAGCGTACAACGTGATATTCGTATGGAGCCCGGAGATCAGGTTAATGTGGCCGGCTACCAGTTTAAATTTGTAGCCATAGGTCCCTTTAAGGGTCCAAATTATATTGCTGATCAGGCAGAGATAGCTGTCACTAGAGATGATTCTGCTGTTGCTGTACTTTATCCCCAGAAACGTCGGTATTTAGCCAGCGGTCAAACTATGACAGAGGCGTCGATAGATAGCGGGATATTCCGCGACCTATACGTAGCCTTAGGGGAACCTCTCAAAGGTGAAGCTTGGGCACTCCGCGTGTATGTAAAACCTTTTGTAATATGGATATGGCTTGGCAGTGCTTTTATCGCTTTAGGGGCATTAATAGCATTGCTAGATCGGCGTTACAGGATTAACCGAAGAAAGGCTGTCCATGCATAACATTACAGAAAATAATATGCTTTGGCGGGAGTCACACAAAATGATAAAACTCATATGGTGCAGTTAGTGTATAGACTGAAACTTTTCCTACCCCTGTTGATCTTCATCATAGTTGCTGTATTCCTAGTAGTTGCATTAGGTCGTGATCCTAATGCTATGCCTTCTGCATTGCTGGATCGCTCTGTTCCTGAATTCTCTTTACGTGTTTTGGGTGACGAGGATCGATATGTAGGTCAGGAAATTTTTTTAGGCGAACCGTCATTACTGAATGTATGGGCTACTTGGTGTTTTTCATGCAGAATTGAACACTCGTATTTACTCAAGCTTTCTTCGCAAGGCGTCCGTATTGTTGGTCTAAACTATAAGGATAATGGGAAAAAAGCTAAGAACTGGCTGCTTGAAATGAAGGACCCTTATGCTTTAAGCATTATTGATAACATTGGTAGATTTGCTATGAATCTAGGTGTCTTTGGCGCCCCTGAGACCTATTTGATAGACGGAATGGGTATAATTAGATACAAGCATGTTGGGGTGATAGATGATCGTATTTGGTATGACCATCTTCTTCCTGTTTGGGAGAGCATTAAGTAGATTTATTAAAACAATTGACAAAAATCAATAAGATTTAAAATTTGCTTACATGCTTACATGCTTACATGCTTACATGCTTACATGCTTACATGCTTACATGCTTACATGCTTACATGCTTACATGCTTACATGCTTACATGCTTACATGCTTACATGCTTACATGCTTACATAAATGCCTAAAAAGGGGAAAAGAATGGCTCATGAGAATTATCAAAAAGGTATGGCCACCCGTCGTCAAGTTATGGGGGATAAATTTGTTGATAAAGCAATGGATTCTGTTACAGATTTTAGCAAACCTGTGCAGGATTATATCAATGAGAACTGCTGGGGGGCTATTTGGAGCAGAGAGACGCTACCATTAAAAATACGTAGCGTTATCACTATAGCAGTATTGGCCGCACTAAAATCCCCGATAGAGCTTAAAGGCCATATTCGTGGCGCAATTAATAATGGTTGCTCCAAAGAAGAAATACAGGAAATACTGTTGCATACAGCACCCTACATTGGAGCCCCTGCCTTGCAAGAAGCATTTCGTGCTGCAGAAAAAGCATTTGAGGAATAAGACGCAAAACGTTACATGTTGCTAATTTGTAAATCAAGGAAAAACAAGTGAGTAGAAGGTTATACATCACTCTGATGATATTATTATTGATGATGCCATTTGGCTCGACCGCTTTGGCTTTAGAGGCGAGATCTTTTTCTTCAGAGCAGCTTCGCCATCGTTACCATATTTTAAGCAATGAGCTGCGTTGCCCGAAATGTCAAAATCAAAATTTAGCTGACTCAAATTCACTTATAGCTGTTGATTTAAGAGACCAAGTTTATTTTATGCTTGAAGCAGGCAAGTCCGATAACGACATTGTTAGCTTTTTGGTGGCCCGTTATGGTGACTTTGTGATGTACCGCCCCCCCCTAAAGACAACGACTTTTATTCTTTGGTTTGCCCCGGGCGCCTTATTTTTAATTAGCCTCACCTTTGTTTTTTTTATACGCCGTTCTCGTTTAGCTGAAAATCAAACTGTTGTTAAATTTAAGGCCAGTGAACAGCTTCATTTAGAGGAGCTCTTGATGGAGACCCATAAAAATAGACACCTTGATTCCGATGGGGTCAGCAAGTGATGTGGCTAGTTTTTGCTTTTCTTACCCTTTTGGCTGCAATTTTTATTATTATTCCTTTGCTTAAAAGTAGGATCCGGCAGGAAATCCCAACCCTGCGCCCTGATGACAAAATAGCAGAAAATATTCTTGCATTTAAAGATCAACAAGCAGAGCTAGACTTCCAATTGGCAGGGGGTGTAATTGACGATACAGAATACTCTGAACTTTTGTTGGAGCAAAAACGCATCTTGCTGTTGGATGCGGTAAATGAATCCAAGTATCCAAAAAAAGAGTATGCAGATAGGGGTGCATGGATAATCCTCCTTAGTTTGCTACTGACGCCTATATTTGTGTTTAGCCTATACCATTACCTGGGTGCCAGCGCTGATCTTAATATTACAGATTTGTTAAAAAAACGTGCCTCTATTCCTATGAGCGACATAGACCGTAAAGCCTTAAGTAAGAAAATACAGAAAAAAATGTCTAGTAGGCTGCTGAGCGAGCCCGATCATCCATTTTATCTGGTGACATTGGCGCAACTTCAAATGGAAGATGGTAATTTCAGGGACGCACAGTCATCTTATTTCGAGGCCTTAAATGCTAGACCTAATGATTCCGAGTTAATGTCAGAATATGCGCAGGCAACATATTTTTTAGAAGATAAAAAATTTAGCGAGAAGGTAAACCTTATTTTAGACGACGCATTAAGTTTAAACCCAAGCAACCCAATAGCTTTGGGCCTTCAAGGGATCCGCTATTTTGAGTCAAATAGTTACAAGTTAGCCATTAAGAGTTGGAAGAATGCATTGTTGGTCATTCCTGCAAACACCGCAGAGGCTGATGCACTAAAATCAGGAATTTCCTATGCTCAAAAACTGCTTAAGGAGGATATTTTCACTCTATCTATAAAGATTTCGGTATCTCCAGAGTATAAAATTACAAAGGGTCAGGTTATGTATGTTTATGCGAAAGAATGGGGAGGGGAACCAAAGCCTTTGGCGGCAATAAAGTTGCTTGTGGGCGATTTCCCTGCAACTGTTATTTTGGACGATACTATGTCTATGATGGGTGGAAAAATTTTATCCTCAGTCGATTTTTTAGAGATTTTTGCTAGAGTTTCTGTATCAGGTTCTGCGACTCCTTCTCATGGCGATTACCAGGGGTCAACTGGAAAGATCAAGGTGCAGGGGTCACGAACTGTAAAGATACAGATTGATAAGAAGATATAGGCTTGTGACTACAGGTAAGCTCGTTTAGCATATTGCAATACACCGTGAGAAGAGATATTCATGCGTTTAAAGTGCATTAAAATGGCTGGCTTTAAGTCCTTTGTGGATGCCACTACAGTTGTGCTTCCCAGTAGTTTGTGTGCGATAGTTGGGCCCAATGGGTGTGGAAAATCAAACATCATAGATGCAGTTCGCTGGGTTATGGGTGAGAGTTCCGCGAAGCAATTGCGTGGGGAATCGATAACAGATGTTATCTTTAATGGTTCCGGTAGCCGAAAAGCAGTCGGCCAGGCCTCTGTTGAACTGGTTTTTGATAATTCCGATGGGAGTCTCGGCGGGGAATATGCTAGCTGGAGCGAGATCTCCATTAAGCGGAAAGTTACAAGAGATAGTCAGTCAAGCTATTACCTAAATGGTGATAAATGTCGCCGTAGAGATATTACTGATATTTTTTTAGGCACCGGCTTGGGTCCACGAAGTTATGCAATTATTGAACAAGGGATGATATCGACCCTTATTGACGCTAGGCCAGAAGAGCTTCGTGTTTATATTGAAGAGGCCGCAGGCATCTCTAAATACAAAGAGCGCCGAAAAGATACGGAAAGCCGGATTAAGAGAACAAAGGAAAACTTAGAAAGACTTGCTGATATACGCGAGGAGCTGAGAAATCAACTGAATCGGCTTGAACGCCAGGCTAGAGCTGCAGAAAAATACACAGAGTTGAAAAAAGATGAGCGACAAAATAAAGCCAAGTTGCTAGCTTTAAAATGGCGCTTTATGGCGAAACATGTTGCTGAGCACCTTAAGGTTATTGCAGGGCATGATTTAAAAATAGAGAAAACAGTCGCTAGTCGTATTGAATGTGATGGTGTTCTAGAAAAACACCGTATTAACTACACTGAGCTTAGTGATTCGTTAAATTTAATTCAGGACAGGTACTATTCGGCAGGCTCTGAAGTGTCTCGAATTGAGCAGGCAATTCAATATATGCAGGATCGCGCGCAGAAGCTAAAAAAAGACTTTGAAGAAACAGAGCAGAGCTTTATTGAGACTGAGAGGCATTTATTTTTAGATCGTGAAAAAAGAAAAGCTTTGGAGTTAGAGTTACAGGAAATACTCCCCGTGCTTGAAGAAACTCGTACAAAAGAAATTTTGTCGCGATCCTCGCTTCAGCGGGCCGAAGAAGAAATGAAAGCCTGGCATATTTCTTGGGATGAATTTATACAAAATTCTTCAGGTCCATCCCAGCAAGGCGAAGTGCAGCAATCAAAGATTAATTTCTTGGAGCAGCTGCTGAGCGGCTTGACTGAAAAAATAGATAAAATTACTTGTGAATACCAGAGTTTAAGCGATATTTCTTTGAAGAAAGAGCTGAATATTTTAGGAAAAAAGTTAGCAGAAACAGAAACGGAGCTTAGTTTAAAAAAATATAATCTGGAGCAGATAGCAGTCAAAATTGACAATTTCCGAATTAATGCGCAGTTATTAGATGCCCGCCTAGATGAATCTCGAACCAGCCTGCAAAACATGTCAGGCAGAAAATCTTCACTAGAGGCTTTGGATAAATCGTTACTGGGTGATGATAAAAGCCAACTTTGGCTAGAACGCAAAAATCTTGAGAAAAATCCGCGTTTAGCTGAAAAAATTGAGGTTGAATCTGGTTGGGAGACTGCAATTGAGGTGGTTTTAGGGGGCTACTTGCAGGCAGTATGTGTAGAAACACTCGATAGTTTGGATATCAGTATGGGCTCGCTAGCTCAGGGCGAATTAATTTTGATAGAGCGCTCTTCTTATGATCAAGACGCCACTATTTCGCTAGATATATCTAAATCTCTTTTAGGTAAAATTAAGAGTGGGTCTTCGAATAACTATCTTCCGGTCATGCTTCATAATATTTATGCAGTTGATGATTTGAACTCTGCATTAGCACTTAGAGGTAAATTGAAGACTGGCCAGTCTGTGGTGACCCCAGATGGGCTATGGTTAGGGCAAAACTGGTTACGAATTGCCCGAGATCAGGATTCAATTAAAGGGACGCTAAAGAGAAAGATAGAGCTGGAATCTTTAGAAAAAGAACTAGTAGATTGCCGAGTACAAACTGATAAAATTGAGCAACAAAAACATATAAATGAACAACAATTGTGGGAGCTGGAGTCTCAAAGAGAAACTGATAGGAATGATTTAGCGGTAAAGCAAAATAAACAGGCAGAATTGCGCTCTAAAATTAATGCAAATGAAATACAGATGAATCATTTTACTGTGCGCTCGAAAAGAATGAAAGATGAGCTAAAAGAAACTAATACGCAGAAAAAAATTGAACAAAAAAACTTATCAGATGCTCATGAAAGATTAGATTTAGCCTTAGATGCGATAAAAAATAACGTACAACAAAAAGAGAAGTTGCTACTTCAGCGTGACGCAAAAAGAATTATTTTAGATGATATCAAACGAGTGTCTCAGGCTGATCGAGACCAAGCGCATGATTTAGCAATGAGGGAGAAATCAGTAAGCACAAAATTGCAGTCTATTCTTGAGGGTATCGAACGGCTAGAAAATCAGACAGCTCGTTTGGGCGAGAAAAGACAGCAATTGCGTGAATCTTTCAATCAGGATCAGGATCCAAGCGTAGAACTAAAAGAGGGGCTGGCTATTCAGTTAGAGCTAAGGCTTAAGGCCGAGAATGAGTTGCTTGGCTCCAGAAGAGAGGTTGAAGAGCTGGGGTATTTAATGCGCGATCTTGAGCAGCAAAGAAATTCCCTAGAGGCTGACATTCAGCAGGAGCGATCTTTGCTTGAACAGCAGCGCTTGTCATCACAAGATTTAGAGACACGTAGTCAGACTATAGTTGAGCAAATCAGTGAATATGGTTTTGATCTTAAAGACTTGCTTATTTTATTGCCAAATGGATTAGAGCTTATTGATTTAGAGCAAGCTCTAGAAAAAATATCCAATCGTATTCAGCACCTAGGGCCAATTAATTTAGCTGCAATTGACGAATATAGTGTTGGGTCTGAGCGAAAAAAATATCTAGATAAACAGAATGACGAGCTAGAAGAAGCATTGGCAACTCTTGAGAGTGCTATTCGAAAAATAGATAGAGAAACCCGTGTTAGATTTAAAGAAACATTTGATTTGATTAATGCTTCTTTTCAGGAATTGTTTCCTAAGCTCTTTGGTGGAGGGCGCTCTTATCTTGAGCTAACAAGTGATGATTTACTGGAGGCTGGTGTTGCTATAATGGCCAGACCTCCAGGCAAGAAGAATACAACAGTCCATCTACTTTCTGGTGGCGAAAAGGCAATGACAGCAATCGCTTTGGTGTTCTCTATCTTTTATCTCAACCCGGCTCCTTTTTGTATGCTGGATGAGGTTGATGCGCCATTAGATGATTCGAATGTTTACCGCTATGCGAAAATGGTAAAAGAGATATCGTCTAGAGTGCAGATTGTTTATATATCACATAATAAAAATGCTATGGAGATGGCCAACCAGTTAATCGGCGTGACCATGCATGAAGCAGGTGTTTCTCGGCTTGTAAGTGTTGATATTAACCAAGTAGTAGAGTCTGCTGGAGCCTAGTACCCTGGTAAGCGAATAGTAGTCGTTTATTTTTTCTATAAAAATACAATGTTACTTCTAGCTAACTTATATTAAAGTAACTTAAGTTTTAGTTAGACGCATATTTTTTATTTTAGATAAATCATAGGTTTTTTATGATTGAGTTTGGCCCGCAAGAAATGACAGTAGCCTTAGGTGCTTTGGTTTTCCTGGCCGTTATATTGCATGTTATTCGCCGTATCCGTAATGCTCGCTATGATAATATACAAATGCCTGCCCAAAAATCTCATGCTCTTGCCCAAAAATACACCGAAGAGGTTGATGGAGTTAGTTCTGAGTTCCCTAGCGGCGGCGCTCGTGTAGTTGGATATCGGGATGATGGTAGCTTAGATGTAATGAAACATAAAACTAAGAAGATAGATGGGTTTAATGAATCAGATTTTATAGTAGATTCCCCAGCACCCGAACAGCCTAATTTAGATCTACAAAAACCTGCTGTAGCTCAAGATGATGGCCGATCTACTGGGAATCTAAGTGCAAATAAAAAAACTGCAGTGCCCAGTATTGTTGTGTTACACATTGCGGCAAAAAAGGGTTCTATTTTTCAAGGGGGGTCTCTGTTAGATGCGTTCTTGTCTCAAGGTTTGCGTTATGGTTCTAAAAAGATTTTTCATTTTCATGCAGAGCAGGGCGGATCAGGGCCTATTATTTTTAGCCTTGCCAATTCCGTTAAGCCCGGGACTTTTGATCTAGACGAGATGCCCCGTATGGCAACACCAAGTATTAGTCTTTTTTTTGCAATGGATGAGATCAAAAGCCCCATGACAGGGCTAGATGCCCTGTTGAACTCTGCAAAGAATCTTGCTATTGAGCTTAATGGTGACTTAAAGGATGAAAGTCGTAGTGCTTTTACTAGACAAACCGAAGAACATTATCGTCAGCGAATAGCGGACTATAGTCGAACTCATATTTCTGGAATCTAAAATGATAGATGCTGACGAGGCAACCCTTGAAGCGGCTCTTTTGAGGAAGCAGCTCAGCCAGCATAACTATCTTTATTATACCCAAGACAATCCATCCATTCCTGATGTTGAATACGATCGTTTGCTTCGAAGACTTCAGCAGATTGAAAGAGCTTACCCTGAATTACAAGAGATTGATTCGCCAACACAGCGTATAGGAGGAGAGCCGCTAAAAGAATTTAAAGCAGTTTTTCATATTGCTCCTATGCTTTCCTTAGATAATGCTTTTGATGATGAGGAGCTAGTAGATTTTCACCATCGTGTGACTGAGCGTCTAAAATATCAGGGAAAATTATCTTATGTGTGTGAACCGAAACTGGATGGCGTTGCAGTTAGCTTGCTTTATAAAAATGGAATTTTAGTGCGCGGAGGAACTCGTGGCGATGGTTTGGTTGGAGAAGACATAACAGATAATGTAAGAACTATTCATTCAGTACCCTTGAGGTTGAAAACAGACACACCTCCAAACCTACTAGAAGTAAGAGGTGAAGTTTATCTACCAAAAATAGGTTTCGAAAAAATAAACCATGAAGCTAGATTGAATGACGAGAAAATTTTTGTTAATCCGCGGAATGCTGCGGCTGGCAGTTTGCGTCAGCTAGATTCGAAAATTACTGCTTCCAGGCCCTTGGAGATGTCAGTTTACAGTCTGGGTAAAATTGAAGGACAGGACTGCCCAGCTACACATATTAAAACTTTAAAGATGCTTGAATCTTGGGGATTTCTTGTAAACCCCTACACCGAAGTAGTTGAAGGTATAAACCTCTGTGCAGATTATTATCTCAAGATTTTTGAAGCTCGAGACAGCCTACCTTATGAGATTGATGGCATTGTATTTAAAGTAAATGCATTTAGTTACCAGCAGCGACTGGGATCTATCGCCAAAGCACCTCGTTGGGCGATTGCTAGAAAATTTCCTGCTCAAGAAGAGATCACCTGCCTGGAGGCTGTTGAATTCCAGGTCGGCCGCACGGGGGCCATTACTCCTGTAGCAAGACTTAAGCCTGTGTTTGTTGGCGGAGTCACTGTAAGTAATGCAAGCCTTCACAATCAAGATGAAATAAGAAGGCTGAATATTAGAATTGGGGATTCAGTTATAGTCCGTCGTGCTGGTGATGTAATCCCTCAGATTGTAAAAGTTATTCTTGAAAAACGTCCAATTTCAGCAAAAGAAATTATCTTCCCAGTGCGTTGCCCGGAATGCGATTCTCTTGCTATTCAGGTTGATGGGGAGGCGACCATACGATGTTCTGGCGGCCTTGTTTGCTCCGCTCAAAGGAAACAGGCTATTAAGCACTTTGCATCACGAAAGGCTATGGATGTTGATGGACTAGGGGAAAAATTAGTCGATCAGCTAGTCGATCAAGAGCTGATATCGTCGGTAGATGACTTATATCGGCTGGATATTGATCAACTGAGCAAACTAGAGAGAATGGGACAGAAGTCTGCTGAGAATTTACTAAGTGCACTAGAAGCATCAAAAATAACCACTTTCCCGCGCTTTTTGTATTCATTGGGCATCAGAGAGATCGGTGATGCGACATCGCTTTCTTTGGCGCAACATTTCAAGAACCTCGAGGCACTACAGGACTCAAGTTTAGAGGGCCTCATGAATGTTTCAGATGTGGGGCCAGTTGCAGCAGGCTTTATACATAGATTTTTTTCACAGATGGAAAATATAGAAGTTGTAAGAAAACTTTTAGGTATCGGCATATGCTGGCCTAAATCCACACTAGATAAAAAGAAACCCTTGCCTTTATTCGGGCAAATCTGGGTTCTTACTGGAGGGATGGAGGCTATGGGGCGACCCGAGGCTAAAGAAAAGCTTCAGATTTTAGGTGCAAAGGTGGCTGGAAGTGTCTCGCTTAACACTGACTGTGTTGTTGTTGGTGCTGCGGCAGGCTCGAAATTAAAAAAAGCAAATGAATTAAATATTAAAGTGATAGATGAAAGCACTTTAATGCAGCTGTTTAGGCAAAATAATTTACTCTAGAGAGTTTTAAAATAAACTATGAAATGCCAACAAAGCGGCTGCTACAGCTACATTTAGTGACTCGACACCATTATTCATAGGTATCCTTATCTGGCGAGAACAAATATTTCTAATATCTTCAGACACACCTGTTGTTTCATTCCCCAAGACATATACTACTGGTGACTTAATTTTAAATTCATTGATTGGTGTTTTGCCGTCAGCTGACAAAGTGCAAGTCTCAACTCCCAGGTTTTTTAGTTCCGGAAGCGCCTCCTCCAAAGTGTCGCAGTGTATTAGGGTGCTCTTGAATAATGCGCCTGCGCTTGCCTTGACAACCAAGGGAGAAATAGCTGCTGTTCCTTTACTGGGTAGAAGGATTCCGTAGCACGGACTTGCTGCTACAGAGCGAATAATCATCCCTAAATTTTGAGGATTTGTGATCCCATCTAGCGCAATAAGAGTAAAATTTCCTTTGGGAATTTTTATTATAAAGTTATCAAAAAGCTGATAATTATGATATTCAAGATCAGCTGCTATTCCTTGATCTTGATTGATGTTTCGAGATATACGCGAGAGGGATTGACGAGTATGACGTGCTATTTCAATTCCGCGTTTTTCTGCAAGATTGATGATTTTTTTTTCAAAGTCTCCTGGTTTCTTGGTCTCTGTTAGGTGTAGTCGAAAAAAATTTATGCTTGGATCTTCCAGCGCTTCTAGGACCGGTTTTTTTCCATAAATAGTCAGCAGTTTGTCATAAAAATGCTTACGCTTTAGATGCTCTTTTGTGTCGGCCACAAGTTATTTCCTTTAGCGTTAATCGATCGTAACAAACAAGTCTTAGGTTGTTAGAATATTTTTATAAGATAAAACTGCTTTTTCAAGTCCCATTGCAATAGCATCTACAATTAAGGCATGACCAATGGAAACTTCCTGAAGTGCAGGAATAGTCGAAAATTTTGCAAGATTGTTTAGATTCAAGTCATGCCCGGCATTGACCCCTAGACCCAATTTATGAGCAAGCTGTGCTGATTCGAAGTACCGCTCAAAAACATTATCCAGTTCCTCTGTTCCCCATGCTGCTGCATATGGCCCAGTAAATAATTCGATGCGCTCTACACCTAATTCTGAAGCAAGTTTTATCTGACCTACATCAGGGTCCATAAATAGGCTTACGCGAACTCCTAAGGATCTTAAATGATTAATAACTGGATATAATTTATCGCTAGTCAGGTTCAGGTCGAAACCATGATCCGAGGTTAGTTGCGAGTCGGTATCTGGGACTAATGTGCATTGATCTGGCTGTGTCTCGTCGATTAGCTCGATAAAGCCTGGGAAGCTACCTCTTTTAACAGCAAAGGGGTTGCCTTCAATGTTGAATTCAACAGATTTTTTAGTTAGATCTTTTAATTTTGAAATCAGAGCACTGAGGTCATATACATCTTGAGGTTTTATGTGTCGCAAGTCAGGTCTTGGGTGCACTGTAATTCCGTCTGCTCCGCTATTAATACATATGTTTGCATGCGCCAGAATGCTTGGGTAGTCGCCTTCACGCGAATTACGAATAAGAGCAATTTTATTTAAATTAACACTAAGAGATTTATTCAAAATTTTACTTATCAGTTGTAATGCGTGCTTTTATGATTTTAACAGTTGCAGTGGGGACGTCTGCCATTCCAGAGACTCGCTGGGTCGGCAGTTTAGATATTTTTTCAGCTATATCCATTCCGCCAATAACTTTACCAAATACTGCGTAACCAGGCTTGCTCGATTGCGCATCAAGACTTCTATTGTCTGCGACATTTATAAAGAATTGAGCTTTGGCGCTATCTGGATCCTGTGTTCTTGCCATAGCAACAGTAAATTTCTTATTTTTTAACCCATTAGATGATTCATTTTTGATGCTTTTTTCTGTTGGATTCACGCGAGTTAAATTTTCATTAAATCCTCCTGCTTGGATCATAAATCTATTAATCACTCGATGAAAAATCAGTCCATTATAATATTTGTTCTCAACATAGGTTAGGAAATTTTTTACAGTTACAGGGGAACTTTCTGGGTATAGCTCTAGTAATATTTCTCCCATATTTGTCGTTAACGTGACTTGCGGTACATTTTTTTCCGCATAGCATGGCAGTGCAAGAAAAATAGAAAAAAATATGATAGATATTTTTTTGTACATAGATTTACCCCTGTTGATAAGCAATTTTCACGCTAGACTTGCATTCTCTACTTCCATTCATTATAACTTTTTTTGCGAACAAATGTGGGGATGATGGATGTCAGTAATGCTCCCAATAAAACCGCGAATGCTCCATACAAAAACCATGTATTTCTTTGGCTTTTGGAGAGCCGGCTGTTTACCCCTCTTAAGATATCATTTTCACTTTTAAGTATAGCGTTCTGCCTAACTAGCACCTGAATTTTCTCGTTGGCCGAAATGGTGACTTCAGTGGTTTGATTGATGGCGCTTAATTCTTGATAAGGTTTTTTTGTAATCTCGCTTGCTGCGTGCAAGGTTGATTCTTTTGTCTGAGCTGTAGCCTGAAAAGGGGCTATAACAACAAGGGTGGCAGCTAGGATAAGAATTTTTTTTATCAAAAATTTTTGTGAGATAAATTTTTTGTTATTCATGGTAATACCTTCTTGAAGGGCTTTACGGTTACTTTGGAGTAAATTTTTTCTTTTACGTAAGGATCGCTATCTGCCCAAAATTTAGCTGATACAAGAGAGCCAAATTTTGCAATTATCAGACTACCTGTAAATCCGGCATCGCCTGGCTCTTCGCTATCTATAGCTGGATGTGGTCCAGCAACGAATAATCGCCCTTGGTTTTTTAGCTCTTCTAATCGGGCTAAATGTGCAGGGCGCGCACCCATTCTTTTTTTCAAGCTATCCGGCTTGTCCTCGCTGTATATTGCATACCACATCAATTTAATCCTTCTATTTACTATCGTTATGCTGAATAATTTCTTCCAACTGAAGCCCTGTTAATTTTTTGATCCCTCTAAACAAATAAAATAATGCACCTAGAAGAACTAGCATTGCTGGGATAGCAATCACAGGAAAACTAAGAGCAGTCATTGTCCCCAACTGTTCATTGAATTCAACTGTTCCTGGCTGACTTGTGATTATTGAAACGGCAAGAATATAATTTAGTAAGGATGAAAGAAAGAATGAACATGCAACTATCCATGAGGCATTTGTAAGACAAGTCTCTAAATATTCAGCAGATCCATTTTTTTTGATAATAGCTGATATCCGCTTAGTTTGTATGACCTTGTCGTTATATAAGAATGTTTTAACCAAAGGATATGGTGTCTTCAAAGATACCAGGGTGGCGATGCCAAATATTGCAGGTATAGCAGCTTCTTTTATAGCTATGTATATAGGGTTGAGTTCCAGTAGGCTGATGCCCCCCGTCAACAAGATGCTAATGACGCCTAGTGCCGAAAAAGCATTAAGTTTTTTTATCATTATGAAGTCTTTGAGGCCGTAGATGATTGGAAATGCTAGCGCTACCGCAACTGCTAACTTTGTGCCTAGGTATTCACTAGTGCTTAGATTTATAAGTATTAAGGTTGGAATAATGATATTAAAGGCAATATTCAACAAAAGACTATCGCTCTGACCGCTCTTATTTGACATATATATTGATCTATTCTTATTAATGAAATTATTGCTTGCAGATCGCAAGAATTTTTACTTTTTCATTGTACGTCACTTATCGAGGGCTGAAAATGAATCTAGTCTGTTAGCGCTGAAACTAAAGCTTTTTCTGCCCATACATAACTGCGTATGAGACAATCGATTTTTAGCAACAGAGGCAAATGATGAGTCAATTCTTTTCAATTCATCCAGAAAACCCTCAGTTAAGACTGATTAGGCAGTCTGTAGAGATTGTTCGAAAGGGAGGGTTAATTATTTTTCCTACAGACTCTGCCTATGCTTTAGGTTGTCATCTCGGAGACAAGAAAGCATTAGATAAAATTCGTATGATTAGACAGCTAAGCAAAGAGCATAACTTCACATTAATGTGTCGAGATCTCTCAGAATTATCGCTGTACGCTAAAATCGATAATCAGTTGTATCGGTCTCTCAAGGCTCACACTCCGGGTCCGTACACTTTTATTCTTGAGGGTACATCTGAAGTTCCTCGAAGGCTGTTGCATCAAAAACGTAAAACCATCGGCTTAAGAATCCCAAAAAGCCAGGTCGCTCTGGCTCTTCTGGAGGAGCTTGGCGAACCAATCATGAGTGTTAGTTTGATCATGCCTGGAGATGATTACCCGCTCACTGATCCGCATGATATGCGCTCCATGCTAGAACATAGCGTTGATCTGATCATTGATGGCGGTTATTGTGGTCTTGAGTCTACGACTGTAGTAGATTTCAGTGGTGCGTATCCTGAAATCACGAGACAAGGCATCGGTAAATTTGAAGACTTTGCGCCCTGAGCATGCTTAATTTAATATCTGTAATTTTTTGTGCCATTTTGGCTCGCTAGCTGAATCAATTAATCGCAGTATAATATGAGTAATTATTTTTCATCAAAAATTATGTCTAAAAAAAGCTTATGGATTTTTCTTGAAAACCCTAAATAAAGATATTGGTACTATTGTGTCCCCTCAAGATAAAGACGCGTCTTGTGCTGTCATGATGGGGGCTGAAATTACAACTTTGCCAAAAAATCTATATATTCCGCCGAATGCCTTAGAGGTTTTTTTAGAGGCTTTTGAGGGGCCACTAGACCTCCTCTTATACATGATAAAACGACAAAATTTAAATATTTTAGAGATAAACGTTGCTGAAATTACTCGTCAATATATGAGCTACATTGACTTGATGGAAGCGATGCAGCTCGAACTAGTGGCTGAATACCTGCTCATGGCCGCAATGCTTGCTGAAATAAAGTCTAGAATGCTATTGCCTAGACAGGAAGCTGCTGAGGAGGAGGATGATCCTCGTTCAGCACTAATTCGTCGCCTGCAAGAATATGAACGGTTTAAGCAGGCAGCTGAAGATATAGATAGTCTGCCCCGTCTCGGAAGAGATATATTCATGGCTTCAGCACAGGAGCCAGATCTTAAGAAGGTTCGCCCATACCCTGAAGTATCAATACAAGAGCTTTTGGTTGAGCTATCTAATGTTTTTCTTCGGGTCGACATGAACAAAAGTCATAAAATTGACTTAGAGAAAATTTCAACCAGAGAAAGAATGTCTAGAGTGTTGAGTATGCTAAATGGTGAAAATTTTGTACCTTTTGTTGATTTATTTGACTTGGACGAGGGAAGGACTGGAGTGGTTGTTACATTTTTGGCCATCATGGAGTTAATCAAAGAGTCTCTTATAGAAATTGTACAGAGCGAATCATATGCTCCAATTCATATTAAGACCCAATGTTGAAATTTTTACTTAGGTTAAAAAATGGAAGTTAGTCAATTAAAAATGATTATTGAAGGCGCCCTATTAGCTGCTGGTCGCCCCTTAGATATCAAGCAGATAAAAAAACTATTCAATCAAGAAGTTGCTACTCCTGAGCCATCGGACTCTAAAGTTCTTGATTTTAAGGAAGGCAACCAAAGGCCCCTGTTAGCAGATATTCATATAGCCCTTGAGGAAATTAGATTAAGCTGTAATGGTCGCGGCTTTGAGCTGAAGCAAACTGCTAGCGGGTATCGCTTCCAGGTAAAAGAGGAGTTTTCTTTTTGGATTAATCGCCTTTGGGAAGAAAAGCCAAGGAAATATTCTAGAGCATTTTTAGAGACATTGTCTCTTATTGTGTATAAGCAGCCAGTAACGCGCGGAGAGATAGAAGAGGTTAGAGGTGTCTCAGTTAGTTCGGACACCATCAGATCGCTGCTTGAGCGTGACTGGATAAAGGTGGTAGGGCATAAGGACATCCCAGGACAACCTGCACTGTATGCCACCACCAATTCTTTTTTAGATTACTTTGATCTAAAAAACCTAAAAGATCTACCTGCTCTTAACGAAATAAAAGATATTGGAGAGATGAATGCTGAGCTTGCTTTGGACGCTGTATTGCAAATAGAGAAAGCTGACCGCGATGTGACCCAGAATGAAACTACTGTAAAAGATACACATAATAACAATCAAATAACCTATAGTCCCCTAGAGCCATCAAAGAATGATATCTGAAAAATTACAAAAAATATTAGCAAGAGCAGGATATGGCTCACGCCGAGAATTAGAACGCTGGATAACAGAAGGCCGCGTTACAATTAATGGCCAGATAGCCACTACTGGTGATAGAGCCACAACTGAGGATGCTATTTTGATTGATGGCAAGCCTGTTCATTTGCCTGCATATCAGCGTGTTAGAGTGATTCTGTATAATAAGCCTGAAGGGGAGGTTTGTACCCGGTCTGATCCCGAAGGTCGAAAAACTGTTTTTGATTGTCTTCCTAGGATAAAAGGGGAGCGCTGGATAGCTGTGGGCCGACTGGATATCGCCACTACTGGATTGTTGTTATTTACCAATAATGGGGATTTAGCCCATAAATTAATGCATCCTTCATCGCAAATTGATCGTGAATATATAGTGAGGGTTCATGGCGCAGTTGATGATGATATGTTGCAACGACTCCGCGAAGGAGTGATGCTGGATGATGGAGTTGCCAGATTTAGCGACATTGCTGTAGGTGAAAGGGTTGGAACGAATGGCTGGTATACGGTTGCTTTGATGGAGGGCCGCAATAGAGAAGTTAAAAGATTATGGGAGTCGCAAAATATAGAGGTAAATAGGCTTAAACGCGTTCGTTTTGGACCAATTTTTTTGCCATCTTATGTTGGCAAAGGGCAGTGGATAGAGCTTGACGAAGTTCCGCTTAATGATTTGCTGGCTTCAGTAAAAATGTTTGTTCCAAAAAAAAATAAAGCAATACCTTTAAACGAGAAGGAAAGGAGAAATAGGCAGGTGAAGCGACTCCGCTCAGGTGGGGCCAAGTAGCTTGTTTTTTTTTAAAGTTATTGTGCATCCAAAGAAAAACCTGAAACTGCGATGCTTTTATTGCCCATTAAGTAAAGATATGAGGGCATAATTTCTTCAGGAGTTTTTATTGTAATTGGATTTTCTGCAGGAAAAGCGGCTGCTCGCATGCGAGTACGGACTGGACCAGGATTGATGCAATTAACCCTAATATTACTTGTCCCCTCTAGCTCGCTTGCTAGCACCTGAGAGAATCCTTCAGTTGCGAACTTTGATATAGAGTATGCCCCCCAATAAGCTTTTCCGATACGACCAACCCCTGATGTGGTAAATACTATCGAAGCATTTTCTGATTTTCCTAAAAGTGGAAGTAGTGCTTTGGTTAGCATAAATGGAGATGATACGTTCACCTGCATGACTGTTTTCCATGACTCCATTTTATAGTTAGCTATAGGCGTTCGTTGGCCCAGAACTCCTGCGTTATGGAGCAGGCCGTCAATACGACCAAATGTTTCTTCGAACCGGTCATGCATGTCTTGGTAATCCTGCTCTGATGCTCCTTCCAGGCAAATAGGGTAAATTCCTGGTGTTGCGCCACCCGATAGTTTTATTGCATCGTATATTTTTTCTAGTTTAGATACTGTCCGCCCAACTAATATAACTGTTGCTCCGTAAGACGCGAAAGTTGTTGACGCGATCGCACCAATACCGTCGCTTGCTCCAGTAACAGCGATAATTTTTCCTTTTAGGTGATCTTTTGGTGCTACAAAGTTCTTGAAATCCATTACGTTGGCTGCTCTTAAGTGAGATTGATGTCTGTGAATAAGTGCTGATTTTTGTAAAATCATTTGATAGGAATTATGGATAGAAAATTAAGCTCAATATATCTTCCGGGTGCTCGGCGACATAGTCAGCACCCCAGTCAGAGATAGTCTCTTTTTCATCGATATACCCATAAGCAGCTGCTATAGTTGATGCTCCGGCATTTTTTCCTGCTTTGATATCTCGGTAGTGATCCCCAACAAATACAGCATCTTCCGCCCTTACTCCTAATTGCCTACATGCTAAAAAAATAGATTCTGGATCTGGCTTGATTCGTTGAACATGATCGGGGCATATTATTGCCCCAGGGCTTGGATTCAGTTTTAGCTTATCAAGTATAGCCATGGTGTAGACCTCAGGCTTATTAGTCACAATACCCCATGGAATTTTGTATTTTTTTAACTCAAGCAATAGCACGCTTATGCCTATGAAAGGTTGAGTCTTATCTGCTAGATGCTCCCTATAAAAAGCCAATAGTTCCTGTCGTGTCTCCTCAAAATATGGGCTAGAGTGATTCATCATGAAAATATTACAGATTATCCCTGCCGAACCATCAGAGATCGATGGACGGATTTTTTTTTCTGTTGTCAGAGGTAGCATTTTTGCTGCCAGGAGTATATTTGCAGCAATAGTAAAATCTGGCGCCGTGTCAAGCAAAGTACCATCCAGGTCAAATAAAACTGCTTTAAAGCGTGCTGTTCTTTTATGCATTTTTGATTTCAGCTTTAGTCATATGATTTTTTAGAAAGGTTTTTTAGCATAGATCATGTAGTTAACATCAATATCATTCTCGTTTAAACGGTAGGTCTTTCTAAAGGGGTTGTAAGTTAAGCCTGTTATCGATTTTTGTTCTAAGTTGCTGTCTCTAAGCCAGCCGCTTATTTCAGATGGGCGAATAAATTTACTGTAATCGTGGGTTCCTTTTGCCAGTATATTTAATAAGTATTCAGCGCCTATAACAGCAAAAAAATAGGATTTTATATTTCGATTTATAGTTGAAAAGTACAGATGACCGCCGGGCTTCACTAGGTTGGAACAAGCTCTAATTACAGAACTGGGATCAGGCACATGCTCCAGCATTTCAAGACAGGTAACAATATCAAACTGCTCAGACTGAGCGACAGAAAACTCTTCTGCAGTGCATTGTTGATAGTCAACTGAAATACCAGTTTCTAGGCTATGAAGCTTGGCGACGGCAAGAGGTGCTTTGCCCATGTCTATCCCAGTAACTATCGCACCTCTTTGAGCCATAGATTCGGTTAATATGCCGCCTCCGCAGCCCACATCTAGCAATTTCATTCCTGATACAGGAGAATGCCTGTCAATCCAATTAGCACGCAATGGATTAATTTCATGCAGAGGTTTGAATTTACTTTCTTTATCCCACCAGCGACTTGCCAATACTTCGAATTTTTCAATTTCGCTATGATCGATATTAAGTTCCGGCATTAATGAAATTCCATATTCGTTTAAGTAAATTTTTTTGATTGTTGATTACTAGTATACCTCTGTAGAATGGATCGTTAAACAACGATATGCAGGCACAAAGATCAAATCTTTTATGTTATAATATTAAGTCTATTTTTGTAATTTTATCATCGACTACCAGATAAGGAATATATTCCATTATGAGCGAATCAGCCCAAGAAATTCTATCTGTAAATATTGTAGATGAATTGCAAAAATCCTATCTTGATTATGCTATGAGCGTTATCGTCGGAAGGGCTCTTCCGGATGCAAGAGACGGCCTAAAGCCAGTCCATCGACGTGTTTTGTTCGCTATGAGCGTCCTTAAAAACGAGTGGAACAAGCCATATAAGAAATCAGCTAGAGTTGTTGGAGATGTCATAGGCAAATATCATCCGCATGGTGATTCTGCAGTTTATGACACCATTGTGCGTATGGCTCAAGATTTTTCACTTAGATATATGCTGGTGGATGGTCAGGGAAATTTTGGTTCCGTTGATGGTGATTCTGCAGCTGCTATGCGCTATACCGAAATTAGAATGGCTAAAATTGCCCACTCGCTGCTGGCAGATCTAGATCAAGAAACGGTTGATTACGTGGAGAATTACGATGGAAATGAATTAATCCCTATTGTGCTGCCCACCCGCGTCCCTAATCTGCTGGTGAACGGCTCTTCTGGTATTGCTGTAGGTATGGCGACAAACATACCTCCGCATAATCTAAAGGAAATTATTAGCGGTTGTTTGGCATTTATTGATAATTCTGAAATATCAATAAATGAGCTTATGGAGCATATACCGGGACCTGATTTTCCGACAGCTGCAATTATTAATGGTAAAGCGGGAATAGTAGAGGCTTATCGTACAGGACGAGGACGTATTTCTATTCGGGCTAGAGCGACTGTTGAAGTAAATGAAAAAACAGGCCGTGAAACTATAGTTATTACTGAGCTTCCGTATCAATTAAACAAGGCTCGTCTTATCGAGCGAATAGCTGAGCTGGTTAAAGAAAAGAAAATTGAGGGCATATCAGAACTTCGTGACGAGTCTGATAAAGATGGATTAAGGGTGGTTGTTGAAACTAAGCGTGGAGAAGTGGGTGAGGTGGTTTTAAATAATCTTTACTCTCAAACACAGCTACAAAATGGATTCAGTTTTAACGTCGTAGCCTTAGTGGACGGCCAACCAAGGACCCTTAATTTAAAAGAAATGATCGAGGTGTTTGTTCGTCATCGCCGTGAGGTGGTTACGCGTCGTACAGTTTATCTGCTTCGTAAAGCCCGTGCGCGAGTCCATATCTTAGAGGGATTGGCGGTTGCAATAGCTAATATTGACCTGATTATTGAGTTGATTAAATCCTCCTCTACGCCAGTTATGGCTAGAGAGCGTCTAATTTCAACAGGCTGGAATGCTGTTGTTGCTGCTAAGATTATGGAAAAAGCAGGTGCAGTCAGCCGACCAGAAGATCTAGATGAAAATTGTGGTATGCGCGATGACCAGTACTATCTTTCGCCTACTCAGGCCCAAGCGATTCTAGAGTTAAGATTACACCGACTTACCGGCATGGAACATGACAAGTTACTTGCTGAGTATGACGAAAAACTAGATGAGATTGTTGAGTATTTAAAAATTCTCGGGGACTCGACAGTTTTGATGCAGCTTATACGAGAAGAATTACAGGCTGTTAGTGAAGAGTTTGGAGATGATAGGCGTACCGAGATAGTAGAGTCTCAGCATGATCTCACAGTAGAAGATTTAATTACCGAAGAAGATAGGGTGGTTACAATATCTCATGGCGGCTATGCTAAAACTCAACCATTGAGTGATTACCAGTCTCAACACCGGGGAGGCACAGGCAAGTCCGCAACTGCTGTAAAGGATGACGATTTTGTTGAGCATCTTTTGATTGTGAGTACGCACAGCACTATTTTATGTTTCACAAACCTCGGCAAAGTTTATTGGTTAAAGGTTTACCAGATTCCTGTGGCGGGAAGAAATGCACGAGGAAGACCTATGGTAAACCTTTTGCCCTTAAGTGAAAACGAGCGTATAAGTAGCATTTTGCCGGTTTCAGAGTACGATAAAAATAAATTTATAATTATGGCCACTGCAAATGGAACGGTTAAGAAGACTGCGCTAACTCAATATTCTCGACCTAGATCTGTTGGCCTAAGGGCGGTTGATTTGGTTGACGGAGACTACCTTGTTGGCAGTGCTATCACGGATGGTAATTCTGATGTGATGCTTTTTAGTAGTGAAGGCAAGGCTGTTAGGTTTGCAGAATCGGATGTGAGGTCTGTTGGTCGAGTATCGAAAGGAGTTCGCGGGATGCGCCTGCCGTCTGAGCACAAAGTATTATCTATGATTATCCCTCAAGAAAATGGTTACGCCTTAACTGTCTCAGATAATGGATATGGCAAGCGAACCAAGCTCGGTGAGTTTCCTACCAAAGGGCGTGGCGGCAAAGGAATGATTGCTATGCAGGCAAGCAAGAGAAATGGCCCATTAGTAGGAGTAGTGCAATTGTTTGATCGAGATGAAGTTATGCTAATTTCCGATCAAGGGACTATGGTGCGAACAAGGTGTGATGAAATTTCAGTATTGGGGCGTAACACCCAGGGTGTTAGAGTTATCCGTCTTAAGGATGAGGAGATAATGGTTGGCTTGGCTCGAATAGAAGAGCAGGATTATGTTGAAAAATTTGAGTCAGAAGAATAAAAAAAAGAGTACTGATAATTATGCATAAAGGTAGTAGGCATGTCAGATGAAAAGAAACTCGCTCAATTGCGAAAATCTATAGATATTATAGATTCTCAGCTATTAGAATTAATTAATCAGCGTGCAGGTTGTGCGAAAAAAGTTGCAAAGGTAAAGGAAATTTCGGGCGATATTGTTTATTTTAGACCTGAGCGTGAAGCCAATGTGCTGCGCAATGTGATGAAAAAAAATAATGGACCGTTAGGGGACGAGGAGGTCGCAAGGTTATTCCGTGAAATTATGTCAGCTTGTTTGGCTTTAGAGCAGCCTATAAAGGTAGCTTTTTTGGGCCCTGAGGGTACCTTTACCCAGCAAGCAGCAATTAAGCATTTTGGGAATTCTGCAGTGACTGTTTCGATGAATGCGATAGATGAGGTTTTTCGAGAAGTAGATGCCGGAGCAGCTAACTACGGGGTTGTCCCTGTAGAAAACTCTACTGAAGGGGTCATTAATCACACTCTGGATGCTTTTTTGGCGTCCTCTTTAAATATTTGTGGTGAGGTTGAACTTCGTATTCATCATAACTTACTGGTTGGCCAGAGCACACATAAAGATAAAATCACCCGAGTGTATTCTCATTCGCAATCATTAGCCCAGTGCCGCCAATGGCTTGATGCTCACTATCCTAAGGCAGAAAGAATTGCAGTGAGCAGTAATGCTGAAGCGGCAAAGCGAATTAAAGGTGAATGGAGCTCAGCCGCAATTGCTGGCGATATGGCAGCCGAGCTCTATGATTTGGAAAAGCTTTCAGAAAAAATTGAAGATAGGCCAGATAACTCAACTCGTTTTTTGATTATTGGAAGAGAGAAAATTTTACAGAGTGGGGAGGATAAGACATCTATTATTATTGCGGCTAAAAATGAGCCCGGTGCCTTGTACAACTTATTGGCTCCTTTTTATAGAGAAGGGGTGGATTTGACACGTGTTGAAACTCGTCCTTCTCGAGAAGGTAAGTGGACTTATGTTTTTTTTGTTGACTTTAGGGGCCACAAGGATGACCCCGCTATAATAAAAGTTCTTGCTGAAGTAAGCCAAATTGTAATGGATTTACGTGTTCTTGGCTCTTATCCGAAAGCAGTTTTATAGTAGACATTGATATTTGGTAAGATTATGACCATGAACTTTAAAAGCTTGGCGCTGCCGGGCATACAGAATTTAATGCCATATCAAGGTGGAAAGGCAGCTGAAGAGGTGGAGCGAGAGCTTGGTATTTCCGACGTGGTTAAGCTTTGCAGTAACGAGAATCCCTCAGGTGCCAGTCTTATTGCTAAATCAGCCATCATTAATGTTTTGGATGATATTGCTCGCTATCCTGACAGTAATGGCTATCACCTGAAGCAAAAACTGGCAGAGAAGCTATCGGTGAAGTCTAGCCAGCTAACTCTTGGTAATGGGTCAAATGATCTGCTTGAGCTGGTTGCAAAATCTTTTCTAGGGTCAAACCATAGTGCTGTTTTTTCCCAGCATGCTTTTTTAGTCTACAAGCTTGCAATTGCCGCTCAAAATGCTAAATCAATTATTGTGCCAGCTAAAAACTGGGGACACGACCTGCAGGCTATGTCTGAGGCCATTGAGGACGACACTCGTTTAATTTTTATAGCAAATCCTAACAACCCAACAGGAACTTGTGTTGGGCTCGCGGAAATTAAAACCTTTATGGGGGGTATTCCTGAAAATGTGCTAGTCGTTGTTGATGAGGCATATTTTGAGTATGTGGATGCTCCAGGGTATGAAACAGTATTGGGGCTAATCAATGAGCATCCTAATTTGCTTGTTACACGTACTTTTTCTAAGGCTTATGGGTTAGCCTCTTTGCGCATTGGCTACTCTGTTTCGCACTCAAGTATCGCAGAGATTTTAAATCGTGTACGGCAACCGTTTAATGTAAATAGCTTGGCTTTGGCGGCAGCAACAGCAATACTTGATGATCATGAATACCTACAAAAAAGTATTGAAATTAATCGCAATGGATACCAGCAGTTGATCGCCGGAATTAATGAATTAAGCCTTAAATTTATACCCTCTGTTGGTAACTTTATCGCGATAGAGACCCCAGGAAATGTCCATAGTTTGCATAAAAGACTACTTAAAAAGGGTGTTATTACTCGCACTATAGATGTATATGAAATGCCAGATCACCTTCGTGTATCAATTGGAACACATGAAGAAAATGAACGTTTTCTTGGTAGTCTAAAAGACTTTCTTGACTCCAAAGAGGTGTGATCTATGGCAAAAAAAATAAAACGTTTGCTTGTGATTGGGTTAGGATTGATTGGTGGTAGCTTGGCAAAAGCTGCCAAAGATCGCAATCTGTACGATCAAATCATAGGAAGCTCTCGCGATTACAAAACGTTAGACGAGGCAATAAAAACAGGCATTATAGATAAAGCGGTACAGGATATTGAAGATATCGCTACAGAGATGGGAGACGGAGATCTCGTTGTTATTGCTGTCCCAACACTTGCAATCCCAGCTATTATCTCTCAGCTTCAGCCATTACTGAGCGAGCTGGTAACAATTACAGATGTGGCAAGCGTAAAAGGCAGTGTAGTCGAAGCTGTTAATGAAGTTTATCGTTGCAGTCCTTCGCAATTTGTTCCCGGTCATCCTATTGCTGGCTCAGAGAAAAGCGGTATTGGGGCAGTTGATGCATTCTTATTTGAAAATCATCAAGTAATTTTAACTCCATCTTCTGCCACTGGTTGTGACCATATTGATAGGGTCAAGAAATTATGGATTGGAGTGGGCGCATCAGTCAGTGAGATGAAAGTAGTAGATCATGATGAAATTTTAGCGGCCACTAGTCATTTGCCCCATATATTGGCGTATGCCTTGGTGGACATGTTATCAAGCATGAGAAAAAACCAAGAAGTTTTTCGTTACGCCGCTGGAGGATTTGGTGACTTTACTCGAATAGCTGCAAGCGATCCTGTTATGTGGCATGACATAGTGATGGCAAACAAAAAAGCAATTACTTCTGCTCTAGGTGACTTAACCAAACATATTGATTTCATCAAGCAAGCTATATCTCTTGGAGATAGCGAATATTTATTGGATGTTTTTGCGCACGCACGAGAAACAAGAAACCATTTTGATCAAATGCGAGAAAACAAGACTTATTTGAAACCCATAGCTCAGACTGTTGATTATAGAGTGTCCCCAGGTGGTTGTATTAAAGGCAAGGTTGTGGTGCCTGGAGATAAGTCAATTTCTCACCGTGCTATTATTTTGGGTTCCATCGCTAACGGTGTTACCAATATATCAGGCTTTTTGGAAGGAGAGGACAGTTTAGCTACACTGCAAGCATTTCGAGATATGGGCGTTGTGATAAAGCGACCCGCCAAAGGATGCGTTGAGGTACACGGGGTTGGATTAAACGGACTACAGGCGCCTTCTGGACCTTTATATTTAGGTAATTCTGGCACATCTATGAGGTTACTTTCTGGATTGCTGGCTGCTCAGTCGTTTGATGTGGTCTTAACAGGCGACGAGTCTTTGTCAAAGCGACCGATGGAGCGCGTAGTAAGCCCTTTGAGAAAAATGGGTGCAGTAATTGCAATGAATAAAAATGGGTTGCCACCTTTGAAAATAAAGGGTGGGGTCGATCTTAAAGCCATAGATTACAAGCTACCAATGGCAAGTGCTCAGGTTAAATCATGCATTCTATTGGCAGGATTATATGCGAAGGGCCAGACTTCCACGATAGAGTCAGTTGCCACGCGTGACCACACAGAGCGAATGTTGGCAGGCTTTGGCTACCATGTTGATAGAAAAGAGTTTTCTGCAAGCCTGAGAGGGAAGGGGGAATTAAAATCCACTATAGTTAACGTGCCTGCAGATATTTCATCAGCAGCTTTTTATATGGTAGCCGCCTCTATTGCCCCAGGCTCAGATGTTATCTTGCCTCATGTTGGAGTAAATCCAACAAGAATTGGCGTAATAAATATTTTGCAAATGATGGGGGCCGATATAAGGCTCTCCAATAAAAAAGAAGTGAGCGGCGAGCCTGTCGCTGATATTCAAGTACGCTATGCTCCACTTCACGGGATTGAAATTCCGGTAGATCAGGTTGCCTTAGCTATTGATGAGTTTCCGGTATTGTTTGTAGCAGCAGCTTGTGCAACTGGAAAGACTATTCTCAGAGGCGCTTTAGAATTGCGAGTCAAAGAAAGTGATAGAATCCAGTCTATGGCAGATGGTTTGACTGTATTGGGAATAGATGTAACAACCACACCAGATGGCATTGAGATCGAAGGTGGTTCAATTTTAGGTGGAGAGATAGACAGCAAAGACGATCACCGTATTGCGATGGCATTTAGTATTGCAGCCTTAAGAGCAAAAGAAATTATTTTAATACACAATTGCAATAATGTTGCCACATCATTTCCTGGTTTTGTCGAGCAAGCGAACAAGTCTGGATTGAGTATCAGTGAGGAAAAAAGATGATTAATTGCGTGCCTGTAATAACTATAGATGGCCCAAGTGGCGCAGGAAAAGGGACTATTTGCCAGTTAATAGCAATTAAGCTTGGGTTTCATTATCTTGATAGTGGCGCGCTTTATAGATTATTAGTATTGGCCGCTATGCGTCATGCTGTAGATCTAAGTAATGTTGAATCGCTAGCTGTACTGGCTGCTCATATGGATATTTCTTTTAATATGAATAGTGAATTTGAGTCGCAGGTGATACTGGAGGGTGAAGACGTATCCGCTCTTATCCGCGATGAGCATATTGGTTCAGATGCCTCTACTATTGCAGCCCACCTGGAGGTGAGGACCGCGCTACTGAGCAGACAGCGTGCTTTTGCCAAATATCCTGGTCTTGTTGCGGATGGGCGTGATATGGGCACTATTGTATTTCCTGATGCGGGCGCTAAAATTTTCCTTACGGCAAACTCTGAAATTCGGGCTAAAAGACGACATAAGCAGTTGATGGATAAGGGTAAAGATGCTAGTCTTGCCAGTCTCATAGAGCAGGTCAAAAAGCGAGATGAACGAGATATGACTCGCAAATCTTCGCCAATGGTTCCTGCTCATGATGCTGTAATCATTGATAGCTCACATATGAGCATTAATGGAGTATTAGAACTGGGGTTAGAAATTGCTAAAAAAAATGGCATACACCCTCAGTAAATAGCCAAGTATTTGCGGCAAATAACCAGAAAAGCCACATTACTTTTTATTAATAACCCACATAACTGGTGATGTGGCTTGTAGAGCCAATGGTTCTATTTTTCCTATAGGTGTCCCGATGAACGCGAATTTTGCAGAATTATTTGAAGAAAGTTTAAAAACAGTTGAGATGAATACCGGCGCGATTATAACCGGCGTCATTACTGATATTGATAAAGACTGGGTAACTGTCCACACCGGTCTTAAATCTGAAGGTGTTATTCCCAAGGAAGAGTTTTTTGATGATAACGGTGAAACCGCCATCGCTATTGGCGATGAAATACAAGTTTCTCTTGAGGCAGTAGAAGACGGGTTTGGTGCAACTAAATTGTCCAGAGAAAAGGCTCGAGCTGCTGAATCCTGGATTATCCTCGATGCTGCACTGAAGGCAGAAGAGGCAGTTATAGGAATTATAAGCGGTAAAGTGAAAGGTGGGTTTACAGTCGAAGTTCAAGGTTTGCGTGCATTTTTGCCAGGGTCTCTTATAGATGTTCGTCCAATTCGTGATACCTCGCACTTAGAAAATAAGCCACTAGAATTCAAGGTCATAAAACTTGACCAGAAGCGCAATAATGTTGTGGTGTCTAGACGTGCCGTTATGGAGCAAGTTAACACTGTTGAGCGTGATGAGATGCTTGCTAACCTTGAAGAAGGGGCCACGGTTAAAGGCTTGATAAAGAATCTTACAGATTACGGTGCTTTTGTTGATCTTGGTGGAATAGACGGCCTATTGCATATAACTGATATGTCTTGGAAGCGCATAAAACATCCGTCTGAAATAGTAAATGTTGGTGATGATGTTGATGTAAAAATATTGAAATTTGATCGTGAGCGCAATCGTGTATCCTTGGGTATGAAGCAAATGGGCGAAGATCCTTGGGCTGACATAACAGGTCGTTACCCGCAAGGTGCTCGGACCACCGCTACAGTTACCAACCTTACTGATTATGGTTGTTTTGCTGAGCTAGAAGATGGGGTTGAGGGTCTTGTTCATGTATCTGAAATGGATTGGACTAATAAAAATATTCATCCATCTAAGGTGGTTCAGCTTGGTGACACAGTGGAAGTTATGATTCTGGATATTGATCAAGAGCGCCGTAGGATTTCTTTGGGTGTCAAGCAATGCTTTATGAACCCTTGGGATGAGTTTGGAACAACGCATGCAAAAGGTGCCAAAATTATTGGAAACATTAAGTCCATAACTGATTTTGGTATCTTTATCGGTTTAGATGGAGGCATTGATGGGCTGGTCCATCTCTCTGATATCTCATGGGATGAAGCTGGTGAAGAGGCTGTCCGTAATTATAAGAAAGGAGACGAGGTAGAAACAGTCATCTTGTCTATAGACTCTGAAAGAGAGCGCATTTCTTTGGGCATCAAGCAATTAGCTGATGATCCTTTTGCTCGTTACGTGTCTGAATATGACAAAGGGGCAGTTGTTCTTGGCACTATTAAGGAAGTTGATGCCAAAGAAGCAGTCATTCTTCTGAGTGACGGTGTTGAAGCGCAACTGAAAGCATCAGAGCTGTCGCGAGAAAAGGTTGATGATGCATCTAAAATTCTGAAAGAGGGTGATGAGATAGAGACAAAAATTATTAATATAGATCGAAAGAATCGGATAATTTCTTTATCAGTCAAAGCCAAGGATGTAGAAGAGGAAAAAACTGCAATAAAAGAGCACAAAAAATCAGAAGTAGAGAGCGTAACTCCAACTACTATAGGCGATTTAATTAAAGCTCAGATGGAAAACAAAGAGAGTTGACGCTATAAGGCAAGGGGTGGTAGAAATTGCTACCTCTTGTTTTGATTCAATTAATGTAATCACTAACCGTATAGAAATTTATGACAAAATCAGAACTAATAGAATCTATTATAAGTAAACAGGATCAGCTTATTCCGGTTGATGTGGATCTCGCCATTAAGATGATCTTAGAGAAAATGATCCAAACACTTTCTGCGAATGAGAGAATCGAAATAAGAGGTTTTGGTAGTTTTTGCCTGCATCACCGTGCTTCCCGTATTGGGAGAAACCCGAAGACAGGAGCAGCGGTAGAATTAGCTAGCAGATCAGTACCGTACTTTAAGCCTGGCAAGGAGCTACGCGAAAGAGTTAACGTTCCTGTATAAAATTTAATTCCGCTCAAGTTATTTTTTAACCCTAAAGCAAAGCCAAAAATATCTTTGTTGCAGTAGAGGAAAAGGCTCTCCTTTTAGGTTCTTCTTGGAGTTCTCGTGTCAGCACTAAAAAATATTTTATGGTTGCTCATTACTTTTATTTCTGTCGCTTTGGGAGCCTGGATTGTCATCGATAATCCAGACCCGGCATCTTTCAAGATTTTTGGCTTTGCGTCGAACACTTTACCCCTTGGGTTGTGGTTGCTTGGAAGCTTCTCAATGGGATGTATAGCTTCACTGCTAGTCACCTCTTCGACCTTAATTAGATTAAATTATAGATTACGAAGAGCTGATAGACAGTATGTTAAGTTAAAATCCTCCATAGCGGATATCAAGGAAGAAAAATAATGAAGACTAGCGATCCAAAGATTATTGTTGCTCTTGATTATAGCGACACCAAAGATGTCATCAGGTTCGCTGATTCAGTTACGCCATCACTTTGCAGGCTCAAGGTTGGTAAAGAACTGTTTACCCATGCCGGCCCAGAAGTTGTTTCAGATCTCATCAAAAAAGGTTTTGATATCTTTCTTGATCTTAAATTCTATGATATCCCCAATACGGTCTCTGGTGCTATTGGTGTTGCTGCAGATATGGGTGTCTGGATGACAGATGTTCATGCTTCTGGCGGAAAGAGGATGATGGAGGAAGCAAAAAATACATTAGAAAAAAATAATAGTGACATGCTGCTTGTCGCTGTGACAGTTTTAACTAGTTTTTCTAGTGATGATTTAAGTGATGTTGGCATTTCCTTGACCCCTGGAGAACAAGCACTTCGACTCGCTGCTCTTGCCAAAAATTCAGGTATGGACGGTGTGGTTTCATCAGCTGGAGAAGTTAAAGAATTGCGCAAGGCCTGCGGCGAAGACTTTATCTTAGTCACTCCGGGTATACGCGCCATTGCAGCTAAGTCAGACGACCAGCGTCGAATTTTTACGCCCTCCGAAGCTATGGTTAGCGGAAGTAGTTATTTGGTAGTTGGCCGCCCAATTACCCAGGCGTTAAATCCTGCTGAAGCATTAAAGCTCATAATTGATGAGATCTCATAAGTATTCTTTAGAGGCTCTCTTTTCTAAACTAGACTCCAAAAATCTAAATAAAATATAGCACAGTCGGTAGAGAGCGATGATGGGAGAAATAAAAAGGCGATCCTAAGATCGCCTATAAGTGCATGTAGAAGCTAAATTTACATACGTTTTTTGTTTGGCTCCGCCTGCTGGGCTCGAACCAGCGACCCAATGATTAACAGTCATTTGCTCTACCAACTGAGCTAAGGCGGATCGTTATGACGCGGGTATCTTATATATCGACAAAGAGTGAGTCAACCTTAATCCCACATCAACTTATAGGCACTTATAGCCTATAATAGAGCTAACTCTTTATCTTTTTAATATAAGGCTGTATTAGTGTCAAAATTATTTAATTTGGTAAGCTCTTATGTTCCAGCAGGAGACCAGCCTTTAGCGATTAAACAGCTAATAGAAGGTCTTGAGTCAGGATTGGCAGCGCAAACATTGCTAGGTGTTACTGGGTCAGGCAAGACCTTTACTATCGCGAATGTCATAGATAAAGTGCAGCGACCTACAATCGTCCTTGCTCACAATAAAACTTTAGCTGCCCAGCTTTATGGTGAGTTTAGGGATTTTTTTCCTAATAATGCCGTTGAATATTTCGTATCTTATTATGATTACTATCAGCCAGAAGCTTATGTGCCATCGTCTGGTACTTTTATTGAAAAAGATGCTTCCGTCAATCAGCATATAGAGCAAATGCGACTATCGGCGACCAAAGCTTTGCTGGAGCGCAAGGATGTTATTGTTGTGGCTACAGTTTCATCTATTTATGGATTAGGGGACCCTGCTTCCTATATGAAAATGTTGCTCCACTTGGTCAGGGGCGATTTAATAGACCAGCGATCAATTTTGCGTCGCCTAGCTGAGCTGCAATACACAAGAAATGATGCTGTTTTTCAGCGTTCAACTTATCGTGTTCGCGGCGATGTTATTGATATATATCCTGCTGATTCTGCGCAGGAGGCAGTCAGAATAGAAACTTTCGATGATGTCGTTGAAAATATCTCATTATTTGATCCTTTAACTGGTGAAGTTTTAAGACGCGTACCTCGAATAACTGTATACCCAAAGTCACATTATGTGACACCTCGACAAGTGATACATGATTCTATTGATAAAATAAAAGAAGAGCTTGCAGTGCGACTGGAGCAACTAAGGTCTGTTCATAAATTAGTTGAGGAGCAGAGGTTACGAGAACGGACTTGTTACGACATCGAGATGATGTCTGAGCTTGGCTACTGTAATGGTATTGAAAATTATTCTCGATATCTTTCTGGAAGGGAGCAAGGGGACCCTCCTCCTACATTGTTCGACTACTTGCCTAATGATGCTTTGCTGGTAGTCGACGAGTCACATGTAACCATTCCTCAGCTGGGGGCGATGTACAAAGGGGATCGTTCACGAAAGGAGACATTGGTAGAGTATGGCTTTCGTCTTCCCTCAGCGCTTGATAATCGGCCGTTAAGGTTTGATGAATGGGAAAATTTGGCTCCACAGATGATCTTTGTTTCTGCGACTCCTAGCAGATATGAGTCGGCTACTGAAGGGCAAATAGTTCGTCAGGTTGTTCGACCTACTGGCCTGCTTGATCCTGAGATTTTTGTGCGACCGGCAGTCTCTCAGGTTGATGATGTATTGTCTGAGATTAATATATGTGTAGCGAAGCAACAAAGAATACTAATTACTGTATTAACCAAGCGTATGGCCGAAGATTTTACTGATTACCTTAGTGACCATAATGTTCGAGTGCGCTACCTTCATTCAGACATAGATACCGTAGAAAGAATAGAGATCATAAGGGATTTACGTTTAGGAAAATTCGATGTTCTTGTGGGTATAAACTTACTGAGAGAAGGATTAGACATTCCAGAAGTGGCCTTAGTGGCTATTTTTGATGCTGACAAAGAAGGATTCTTGCGTTCAGAGCAGTCAATGATTCAGACAATTGGTCGAGCAGCAAGACATGTGGAAGGAAGAGCCATTCTTTATGCAGACAAAATAACCGGCTCAATGGATAGAGCTATAAAAGAAACGGAAAATCGTCGTGCGGCGCAGATTCAGTACAATAAAGATCATGATATTACCCCCAAGGGAATTGTAAAATCAGTAACAGATATAATGGATGGTGCAGCTGTAATTCCTGGGAAGAAGCCACGCAAGATCACAGATTTGAATGAAGTTAATTTGCTTGATAGGTCAGGCCTTCACAGTGAGTCCGACATATGGAAAAAAATCACTGTGTTAGAAGAAAAAATGTTTTTAAGCGCAAAAAATTTGGATTTTGAAGTTGCCGCAAGCATACGTGACGAAGTTGCTTGCTTAAAGGAAATAGTTGACGGGCTTGCTTGATGATGAAAAAAAGTGCGCATTTATTAAATAATCATTGGTAGGCACGAGTGGATTCGAACCACCGACCCCCACCATGTCAAGGTGGTGCTCTAACCCCTGAGCTACGTGCCTGCTATTTCCCACTTGCTATGTGTCATTCTGCAAGAGGCGCGTAATTTAACAGCGCAGTGGCATCGTGACAAGTAAATTTCCAACTCTCTACATAATAGCCCGTAAACGGATAAGCTCTCTTGATTCTCTCTTTTAAGCAGGTAGAATGGCAACTTTCTCATAGAATGCTATATGTGTAAGATATAGCATTTACCACGTGACCCTTGGTAGCGGTCACCACTGGAAAGGACACATGTAATGTTTATTATCACTCTTCCTGACTCCAGTCAGCGCAGCTATCCATCTCCAATAAGCGTTTATGACGTAGCAGCTGATATCGGTCCAGGTCTTGCTAGCGATGCTTTAGCAGGAAAAGTTGATGGTATGTTGTTTGATTTGTCTCATGTTATTGAATCTGACGCAGAACTATCAATTGTCACCAGCAAGTCCGAAGAAGGGCTTGAAATAATTCGTCATAGTACGGCTCATTTAATGGCACAGGCAGTAAAGATTTTATTTCCAGAGGTTCAGGTTACAATTGGCCCTGTTATAGAGAACGGTTTCTATTATGATTTTTCGTATGAAAGACCTTTTACGCCACAAGATTTAGATGCTATAGAAAAAAAAATGAGCAGCCTGGTGGCCGAAGACGCTATTGTGGTTAGGCGAGAACTGGGACGTGACGATGCTGTAAGTCACTTTTTGAGTCTTGGTGAGAAATTTAAAGCAGAAATTATTGAAGATATCCCTTCTGATCAAACGCTGTCTCTGTATAGGCAGAATGAGTTTGAAGATCTTTGTCGTGGTCCCCATGTTCCGTCATTAGGAAAGTTGAAGCATTTTAAGCTAATGAAGGTTGCTGGCGCCTATTGGCGGGGCGACGCAAAAAACCAGATGTTACAACGTATATACGGTACAGCATGGAGAAGCAAAAAAGAATTACAATCTTATCTTTATCAGCTTGAAGAGGCGGAAAAAAGAGATCATCGAAAGTTAGCGAAGAAATTTAATTTATTTCATCTGCAGGAAGAAGCTCCAGGCATGATTTTCTGGCACCCTAAGGGGTGGAGCATCTATACTGTAATTGAAAGCTATATGCGTGATATACAGCGCTTGAACGGTTACCAAGAGATTAGGACCCCATTAATTGTAGCTAGATCTCTTTGGGAAAAATCTGGGCATTGGGATAAATTTCGTGAAAATATGTTTACCGTGCAATCTGAAGCTGATGATTTTGCAGTAAAGCCAATGAACTGCCCTTGTCATGTACAGATTTTTAATCAGGGGCTAAAAAGTTATCGCGATTTACCTCTAAGGCTAGCTGAATTTGGCTCTTGTCATCGTGATGAAGCTTCAGGTACGTTGCAGGGCTTGATGCGAGTCAGGGGTTTTGTCCAAGATGACGCCCATATATTTTGTACCGAATCTCAAATTCTAGATGAAGTGGCTACGTTTACTGACTTGCTATTTTCGGTTTACAGGGATTTTGGTTTTGATGATATCATTATTAGGCTTTCAACCCGCCCTGAAAGCAGAGTGGGCAGTGACGAGGTTTGGGATAAGGCCGAAGATTCTCTCATAAAAGCTTTGAGTTCAAAAAATCTGGATTATGATCTGCTACCAGGAGAAGGGGCATTTTATGGCCCAAAAATTGAATTCTCTCTTAAAGACTGCCTTGGGCGTATATGGCAGTGTGGAACCATACAGGTGGATTTTTCTATGCCTGAGAGGCTAGGCGCACAGTATGTGTCAGAAGATGGATCCAGAAAAGTACCTGTTATGTTGCATAGGGCAATACTAGGTTCTTTTGAAAGATTCATAGGGATTTTAATAGAGCACTATGAGGGTAATTTCCCAGTATGGCTGTCTCCCTGCCAAGCTGTAGTGATGAATATTACAGATAGTCAGGCCAAATATGTGATAGATTTAGTCGATTCCTTGAAAAACAAAGGCTTTCGTATCGAAAATGACTTGAGAAACGAGAAGATCGGCTTTAAAATCCGCGAGCACACAATTCAGAAAATCCCCTATTTGTTAGTTATAGGCGATAAAGAGGTCGAGTCCCAGACAGTTACTGTTCGCTCTTCGAACGGAAAAGACCTCGGGGCTATGGAGATCTCTAGCTTTGTTATGCTGCTGGAGAGAGATATTTCACTTCGCGGACGTATGAATTTTGAAAATTAATGCTTGGAGAATAAATTATTAAGAAAGCTTACGGAAAGGGTTCAGTGAAGCGCTCCCTTATGAATGAAGAAATAGAAGCTCAGGAAGTCCGTCTCATTGATGCCGATGGTGAGCAAGCAGGTATCGCTTCAATTGACGAAGCCTTAAAGCAAGCCCAAACTGCAGGCTTGGATTTGGTGGAGATTTCTCCAGATGCTGAACCACCAGTTTGTAAGATTATGGATTACGGTAAAAAATTGTTTGAAGTCAAAAAACAACAAGCAGTTCAGCGAAAAAAACAAAAACAAACTCAAGTTAAAGAGATGAAATTTCGACCTGGAACAGATGTAGGCGACTATGAAATAAAATTACGAAATATGACTCGATTTTTAGAAAATGGAGATAAAGCCAAAGTAACGCTTAGATTTCGTGGTAGAGAGATGGCCCATCAAGAGCTAGGAATGCAAATGCTTAAGCGTATCGAGACAGATCTCGATGAAATTGGCGCTGTCGAACAATTCCCTAAAATGGAGGGCAGGCAGTTCACTATGGTTATAGCTCCAAGATCGAAGAAAAAATAAAATTTAACAGTAAAAACACTGAAGAAGCAATACATGCATTACCCGCGTTCAGCCCTTGGCAGACTGTCCGGGAGTGAGCTTCTTTTTATTTAAACCCCGTCTAAACGGAGAACTAAAATGCCAAAAGCAAAGACACATAGCGGCGCTGCTAAGCGCTTTAAAAAAACGAGCGCAGGCTATAAGCACAAGCATGCTAATAGAAGTCATATCCTCACAAAAATGTCACAAAAGCGTAAACGCAATTTGCGTGGAACAACGATTATGGGTGTTTCAGACGCTCCATTAATCCAGCGCATGCTTCGCGACTGAACTAGCTAATTAATTTATTGAGAGGATAAAAGATGCCACGCGTAAAAAGAGGTGTAACAGCACACCGTCGTCATAAAAAAATTCTAAAACTAGCTAAGGGGTATTATGGTGCTCGTAGCCGTGTATTTCGTGTTGCCACACAGGCAGTCACTAAAGCAGGCCAGTATGCATACCGTGATCGCCGTGTAAAAAAACGTACATTTAGAGCACTCTGGATTACTCGTATCAATGCGCAATCACGTTCTGAGGGTATAAGTTATAGTCGCTTGATAGCCGGCCTCAAGAAAGCGAATATTGATCTTGATCGCCGTGTTTTGGCTGATCTTGCCATCCATGACAAGATAGCTTTTGCTGCTGTCGCGGAGCAAGCGAAGGCAGCTCTTGCCTAGCATCTATGTTAAGTAATGCAAAATAATGGCAATATAAAAGGGAAAGGGCTTTTGCTCTTTCCCTTTTTTTTAGAATTAAGCCTGTACTGAGGTAGAGAATGAAAAATATCGAGATTCTTGAGAGTGAAGCGAGTAATGCTGTGAATAGGGCGCCTGATCTTAAGTCTCTTGAACAGACTAAAGTGGATTACCTGGGTAAAAAAGGTTTACTTACAAGTCTTCTTAAGGAGCTGGGCAGCCTATCTCCCGAAGAAAGACCTAAAGCGGGGGCTCGAATAAATGCTGTAAAACAGAGGATCTTGGCAGAAATTGACTTGAAGCGACAAGCTATTGAATATAACGCCATTGAGTCACAGCTAGCAAAAGAATCGATAGACATTACGTTGCCCGGTCGGAGTGATGAGAGAGGCTCTTTACATCTTGTTACGCATACCATGGAGCGTATTGAGTCTTTCTTCTTACGTATAGGTTATAAAATCGAAAAGGGCCCGGAAATTGAAGATGATTACCATAATTTTGAGGCTTTAAACATACCTGCGCATCACCCTGCTCGGGCAATGCATGATACATTTTATGTTGGCCAGAATAAAGTTTTAAGGACTCATACTTCTCCTGTTCAGGTGAGGACTATGAAATCTCAAGAGCCTCCAATACGCATTATTTGCCCAGGACGTGTATATCGTTGTGATTCTGATTTGACGCATACTCCTATGTTTCATCAAGTCGAAGGTTTGATTTTAGATGAAAATATCAGCATGGCAGACCTGAAAGGTACAATTGATCAATTTTTAAAAGCATTCTTTGAGGAAGATTTACCTGTGCGTTTTCGTCCTTCTTACTTTCCTTTTACTGAGCCCTCTGCAGAAGTTGACCTGCAGTGTACTAACTGTAAAGGAAAAGGGTGCCGTATCTGCAAAAATACTGGCTGGCTAGAAGTTATGGGTTGCGGGATGGTTCACCCAACAGTATTGTCTCATTGCAATGTAGATCCCGAAAAATATTCTGGTTTTGCTTTTGGAATGGGTGTTGAGAGGTTGGCCATGCTCCGTTATGGCGTAACAGATTTGCGTTTATTTTTTGAAAGCGACTTACAATTTTTACGGCAATTTTAAAAAATAGTCTGCCAGCATAGCATTCTTAATTTAAATTTTTTAATAAATTATTTTAGGCAACAAATCAATGAAATTGAGTGAATCTTGGTTACGAGAATGGGTTGATCTTCCTGTCGATACAGAAGAGCTAATTTCCCAGCTAACTATGGCTGGATTGGAGGTTGATGCTGTTGAAGATGCTGCTCCTGATTTTCAAAATGTATTAGTTGGCCATGTTTTGTCGGTAGAGCCGCACCCTAATGCTGACAATCTAAAAATATGCCAAGTTTCAATCAAGCCGGAAGATGTTACACAGGTTGTTTGTGGTGCGGTCAATGTACGCCAAGGGATAAAAGTTCCTTTTGCTGTTGTCGGCGCTAGACTTCCAGGTAGCGTTAAGATAAAGCTGGCTAAACTTCGTGATGTTGAGTCATTTGGAATGCTTTGTGGTGCTGATGAACTGGGCCTGTCTGATAAATCAAAGGGTCTACTAGAGCTACCTTTAGACGCCCCTGTAGGTCTCAATCTTCGCGACTACTTAAAACTGAATGATAAAATTATTGATATAGATCTTACCCCCAATAGAGGCGACTGCCTTAGTGTGCGAGGTGTTGCTCGTGAAGCCGCTGTCTTAAATTTAGTCCCTTTTTCCGAGCCTTGTTTTTTGTCTGTTAGCTCCAGTATTACTGATACTTTTTCTATCCAGGTAGATGAGAGTGAGGCTTGCTCACGCTATGCGGGAAGGATTATAAAAAATGTAGACATGACCGTAAGCTCACCATTGTGGCTTCAGGAAAAACTTAGACGAAGTGGGCTGCGTAGTACAGATGCAGTCGTAGATGTTACAAATTATGTAATGCTTGAGCTAGGGCAGCCCATGCATGCTTTTGATTTGGATAAGCTTAATGGAGGGGTCTTGGTCCGGATGGCTAAAAAGGGAGAAATGCTAAGTTTATTGGATGGCTCCAAAGTAGTATTAACTCCGGATACTCTTGTCGTTGCCGATAAAGATAAAGTTGTAGCCATGGCTGGAATTATGGGTAGTGACAATACGGCAGTAAGCTCAAATACTTGTAATATTTTTCTCGAGAGCGCTTATTTCAACCCAATTGCTATATCTGGCCGTTCTCGAGCTTATGGTAAGCATACAGATGCTTCACACAGGTTTGAGCGTGGAGTTGATCCAAGGTTACAAGAGGTTGCTATTGAGCGTGCCACGGCTCTATTATTGGAGATCGCTGGAGGTAGAGCTGGTCCTATTTCCATTGTTGAGAATAAGGCTGATCTTTTTCAAGAAACTGAAATTACTTTAAGGCATGCTAGACTTGAACAACAGCTAGGTCTGACCATTGAAGGCAGCCAGGTCGAGGATATACTTAATAGGCTCGGGCTGGCTGTAAGAAAAATATCAGGGATTGGTTGGCACTGCAGTCCACCCAGTTGGCGTTTTGACCTTTCTCTTGAGGCTGACCTGATTGAGGAGGTGGCAAGGATCTATGGCTATGAAAACTTACCAGTCGCGACACCCTCAGCTCAGCTTCCGATAACAAGTTTTTTAGAGACTCGACGTGAGCTGCCAGGCTTAAGGAATCAGCTGATAGCTCGTGGCTACCACGAGGCAATAACATATTGCTTTGTTGACCCTGAAATACAGCGTCAACTTACACCTGACGCTGAAGTGATCTCTTTAGTTAATCCTATCTCTAGTGATATGTCTGTGATGAGAACAACGCTATGGTCTGGTTTGCTGCCTGCTATCAGGCATAACCTAAATCGACAGCAGAGCAGGATTCGTTTATTTGAAACTGGGCTCGTTTTTTCTCCTAGCGATAGCGGCTTAAAGCAAGAGTCTATGATTGCCGGCGCCATCACTGGACACCGTATGCCAGAAAACTGGCATACTAATGCAGAATTGGTAGATTTTTTTGATTTAAAAGGAGATGTGCAGTCATTATTAAGCCCTTATACTGCCTCAGAGCAGTTCGAATTCATCAAAGGGCAGCACCCTTGCCTACATTCTGGTCAGTGCGCACAGATAAGGCGTAACGGACATCTGGTTGGCTGGTTGGGACAAGTTCATCCTGCAGTCCAAAAAATATTAGGTCTCACGCAAACTATTTTTGTATTTGAAGTACATCTGCAGTCAATTCTTGAAGATAAGCTGCCTCGGTTTGCTGAAGTGAGCAAATTTCCTGAGGTGAGAAGAGATTTGGCATTTATTGTCCATGAAGATGTTACAGCGGGAGATTTATGTAAGACCGTAAGGGCTGAGGCAGGGAAAACACTCATAGATATAAAAATATTTGATGTTTATAAAGGAAAAGGTATCAAGGTTGACAATAAAAGTATTGCCTTGGGCTTGACCTTTAGGGATACTTCCCGCACCCTTGAGGATAGTGAGATAAATCAAGCTGTTGCTTCTATTGCAAGAGCTATAGAAGTAAAATTTTCAGGAATTCTTAGGGATCAATAATGACGGCATTAACTAAAGCTGACCTTGCAGATATGCTCTTTAACGAGCTTGGTTTAAATAAAAGGGAGGCTAAGGAAATGGTGGAGTTGTTTTTTGAGGAAATCAGATCATCTTTAGAAAAAAATAAAGAGGTGAAGTTGTCTGGCTTTGGAAATTTTGAGATTCGCGATAAAAAAAGTCGCCCAGGACGCAATCCTAAGACAGGAGAATCAGTTGCTGTTTCTGCCAGACGAGTCGTCACATTTAAGTCAGGACAAAAATTAAAATCCCGAGTTGAAGGATATGTTGGAATCAGTTAGCAGTGAGCAGTTGCCGCCTATACCTAGTAAAAATTATTTCACTATAGGTGAGGCTGGTGGTCTTTGCAAAGTTAAGCCCCATGTATTGCGATACTGGGAGCAAGAATTCCCTAGTCTTAGCCCTCTTAAGAGGCGTGGCAATCGACGCTATTATCAGCGCCAAGATGTGATAATGATTCGTCAAATACGCTCGCTGCTTTATCAGCAAGGCTTTACTATTGACGGAGCTCGCCAGAAATTAGCAGGCGGAGAAGCAAAAGAAGATGCGACACAAGTTCGACAAGTTATTGATCAAACAGTTAGTGAGCTTGAATCACTCCTCCAAGACCTCAAAAGCTAGCCTAACAGACGCCATGTTAAATTTAAAAAAGTCTAAATAGTAACGGCATCTTGAATTGCATTGCTCGTTCTGTATTATGTGCGCCTACTCTAGGTTTAACATCGGGGCGTAGCGCAGCCTGGTAGCGCACTACACTGGGGGTGTAGTGGTCGTCGGTTCAAATCCGGCCGCCCCGACCAACTTCTAATAATATCTGCTTATTGAGGCTGGCTATATTTTTTAGCTTTAGTCCCGTTGATTGTATTTTTGGATGCAGTGCGCTTATTTATAATAAGATAACCTTAAGATCAAATTGCTAGATAATTCTTTTTCGGATTACCCATGAAAATAGATTGCTTTAAAGCATACGATATTCGCGGAAAACTAGATGATGAGCTGACGCCAAAAATAGTTTATCGAATTGGTCGGGCTTATGCTCGCTGGTTGTCTCCAACAGCAGTGGTTGTGGGGGGGGACGTTAGAAACTCAAGCGCTACCTTGAAATCTGCTCTTACTGATGGTCTGAGAGACGAGGGGGTCCATGTTATAGATATCGGACTTTGTGGCACAGAGGAAATTTACTTTGCTACAAATTACTTTGGAGTAGATGGCGGCATTATGGTGACAGCTAGCCATAACCCAATAGACTACAACGGATTGAAGCTTGTCAGGGAACACTCTAAACCTGTGAGCAGTGATACCGGATTGCTGGATATTCGAAAGATAGCCGAAGAAGGCATATTTCTTACTCCTGAAGATGATGCTCTTGGATCCTATAAGAAAACAAGCTGTTTTGACGCTTATGTTGCTCATTTGCTCACTTATATTGATGATTCTAAATTAAAGCCACTAAAAATTGTTATAAATTCTGGTAATGGTGGCGCTGGAAAAGTTTTAGATGCTCTGGAGCCCCACCTACCTTTTGAATTTATTAAGATTCATCATGAACCAGATGGCGCTTTTCCAAATGGAATACCAAATCCCCTTTTGCTTGAAAATAGATACCATACAACTAATGCGATAAGAAAGCATAAGGCAGATTTTGGTATAGCCTGGGATGGTGATTTTGATCGTTGTTTTTTGTTTGATGAGTCTGGAGAGTTTATCGAAGGATATTATGTGGTTGGTCTGCTAGCAGAAGCCTTCTTGCGTAAACTTCCAAATGAAAAAATTATTCATGATCCTCGTTTGTTTTGGAACACTCAGGCTATATGTAAAGATTTTAGTGGTACGCCAGTGCAAAGCAAATGCGGGCATTCATTTATGAAGCAAGCAATGCGCAAGGAGGATGCGGTTTATGGTGGCGAAATGAGCGCACACCATTATTTTCGTGATTTCTTTTATTGCGATAGCGGGATGATTCCTTGGTTGCTAACTGCTGAGCTGCTAGGTGTTTCAGGCAAGAGTCTATCTTCAATGGTAAAATCAAGAATGGAGAAATATCCTTGCTCCGGTGAGATTAACCGTGAAATAAAAGATGTAACCGGAAAGCTGAACGATTTAGAAATTTTCTATAATGAAAAAGCTGTCGAGGTGGATCATTTTGATGGATTAAGTATGATTTTTGAGGGGTGGAGATTTAATCTTAGAAGCAGCAATACGGAACCTGTTGTAAGGCTAAATGTTGAAGCTATCACTTGTGAATTAATGGAATCCAAAACCGAAGAAATCTTACGTTTTTTATAGCATATTATTATGCAGCATAAGTTTTAATTTACTGGCTAGCTTATCTTGGTGCACTCAATGATAGAAAAAAAAACAATATTAGTAACGGGAGCTACAGGCTTTATTGGAAGAAATTTTTGCGCATCAGCAGTAAGAAAGCATTACACCATAATTGCATTATCTAGAAATGCTAACAAAGCTAAAACCTGTTTGCCTGAAGTTAAGGTAATAGAAAGTTTGGAGGAATTGCCAGAAAGTCAAAATATTCACTGTATTTTGAATTTAGCTGGCGAGCCACTGGTTTCTAGCAGGTGGACGAAGAGTCTTAAACAGAAATTTATTGATAGTCGTGTTGGCGTTACCAATAATTTGTTTAAATATTTTAGCGATAGGAGTCTAGCGCCTGAAGTTGTTATTAGCGGTTCTGCAGTCGGATATTATGGTCATGGCGGGGATAAAATTTTTGATGAAGAGACTCCTTTCTGTGAGGGCTATAGTCATAATCTATGTTCTAAATGGGAGGATAGCGCCTTCAAGTTCGATGAACTGGGGTCTCGGGTCTGCTATCTTCGTACTGGTATAGTTTTGGGCAACGGAGAGGGCGCTCTTTCCCGTATGGTTCCGCCATTTAAGGCGGGTCTAGGTGGAAGGATGGGGGACGGCAAGCAATGGATGCCATGGATTCATATAAACGATCAAATTGACCTTATTTTTCATTGCATTGATCATGCTGGTATAGTTGGGGGTATAAATTCCTGCTCGCCAAACCCTGTAACCAATTTAGATTTTACTCGCGCGCTAGGCAAGACATTATCAAGACCTGTATTTTTTAATATGCCTTCAGTTATTGCGCTTTTTGTATTTGGCGAAATGGCCCAAGAGCTTCTACTGACAGGGCAGCGAGCTTTACCTAGGAAGGCCTTAGAAACTGGATTCGAGTTTCAATATCCAAAGATTCAGTCAGCCTTGAATGATATATTAAATTAATTTGCTCGATACCTGACTAGTTACCCGTATATATACATCCGGAGGTACAAGTTTCTCTTACCTGAACCTTACAAAGTGTAGGTAATTCTGACTTCATTTCTCCCCATATCCATCGAGCCAGATTCTCACTGGTGGGGTTTTCAAGCCCACTTATGTCGTTTAAAAAGCGATGATCCAGCCGATCATGTATTGGTTTAAAATGCTTTTTTAGCTCACTAAAATCCATCACCCAACCATTTGTTGGATCTATTTCCCCTTCAATATGTATAGTCACATGGTATGAGTGACCGTGCAGCCTTTTGCATTTATGTTCATCAGGAACATTGGGCAGAAAATGGGCAGCCTCAAAAGTAAAATCTTTAAAAATTTCCATGTAATTCTCTGTAATATATATTGCTTTATATCTTAAGTTGATGTCTCTCTTATGTATATACCAAGACAGCTTGAAATGTTTGACAAGACCTCATATTCCGGTAAAATGCGGCTTCTTTCAAGGGGGTGGTTAGCTCAGTTGGTAGAGCGACGCCCTTACAAGGCGTAGGTCACAGGTTCGACCCCTGTACCACCCACCAAGCTAAGAAAGCATATACGGACCGGTAGTTCAGCTGGTTAGAATGCCGGCCTGTCACGCCGGAGGTCGCGGGTTCGAGTCCCGTCCGGTCCGCCATTTATGCTTTTAGCCCTTGACATCAAAGATTCCTAGAGTGCTATAGTGATAAAAACATTAAGCGTATACTGTCCGGATAAATAAGCTACAATTGACGCTGCTGCTAGCGCTAATGTTGTTTTTTCATAATACATAAATCCTCAATTATTTACCTAAACTACGCAGCCTTTTACCGCAAACTGCACAATCTACTTGGCTTTTTTATATAATACTTACATTGAATCTCTTTGGGGTGAAAGCAGCATTTAATTCACTTTATGGCGGCTGATTATGAAACCTTTTAAGCATATTGCACTTATTGCTAATGTGGAGCTTCCTGAGGTAACCGAGCCCTTAAAACGCTTGTGTCGTTTTTTAGAAAAAGAAGGTTATTCAGTTGCCTTGGAATCAAAGACAGCGTTGTTAGTTGCCAACAACACATTACCTGTTTTTGATTATCTGGACGAAGAGCTCAAGTTGGATTTGGTCGTTGTAGTTGGCGGCGATGGCAGCATGCTAAGTGTAGGAAGAAGTGTGGCAGAGCTTAATATACCGCTTCTCGGAGTTAATAGGGGCAGGTTGGGATTTTTAACAGATATTCAGCCAGATGATATGGAAAATCAGTTAATTCGTGTTTTAGCTGGCGACTACATTGTGTCAAACCGCTTTTTGCTTGAAATTTCACTTTCTCGAAAAGGTGAAAAAATAAATTCTGGCGAAGCAATCAATGATGTTGTGGTACATCCAGGTAGTTCCCTGCGGATGATGGAATTTGAGTTATATATAGATGAACAGTTTGTTTATAGTCAGCGATCTGATGGTTTAATAGTATCAACACCAACTGGCTCTACTGCTTATGCCCTTTCTGGCGGTGGCCCTATTCTTCACCCCAACCTGGATGCCATTGTCTTGGTCCCCATGAATCCACATACATTGTCCAGTCGACCTGTTGTAGTGGGAGGAGATAGCAGCATAGAAATTAAGCTTGGGTTGCGTAATGAGCACTCAATGGTGACTTGTGACGGTCAAAATGACCTCATCCCTCAGCCGGGCGATGTCATCTGTATTGAGAAAAAAATGCAGCCATTAAGGCTTATTCATCAAGCAGACAATAGCTTTTACGCAACCTGTCGCACAAAGTTAGGCTGGGGTAGTCGACTGGGCTCAAGTAATCGAAATAGATGACAAGGGTTTATTGGTAAATGGCAGATGATAAAAATACTATGTTGCAGTTTGATAGCCGCAGTTTAAGTCTGCAGTTGAGCAACGCTCCGATTGTGGTGATGGTCTTACTATTAAGTGTTATAGGGACCTCAGTTGTTGAATGGTTCCCCCTTTTGGTCCACTGGCTTACAATACAAGACTACAGTTTGGATAATAATGTTATTATTTTTAGCTCTATATCGAGCAGTGTTGATAATGCAGAATACTGGAGGCTAGTTACCCCAGTGTTCTTACATTTTGGGTATTTTCATTTGATCTTTAATGCTTTATTGTTTTGGGTTTTAGGACAAAAGATTGAATATTTTCTTGGCAGTCCAAGGCTAGCTGTGTACATAGTCTTAATAGCAGCATGCTCTAACATTGGGCAGTATTTACTGGGCGGCGCTGCATTGTTTGGCGGTTTGTCTGGGGTTGTGTATGGGTTGCTAGGATTTATTTGGATTCGTCAAAAAATATCACCTGTTTCAGAATTAAGTGTGCCCCGCGGCCTAATAGGCTTCATGTTTTTTTGGTTAATTTTAGGGATTAGCGGCCTTGTAAATTTTTTTATGGACGTAAGCATTGCTAATGCAGCCCATGCCATCGGATTAGCTAGTGGTGTTACCTTAGGGGTCCTTCATGGTCGAAATAGACCTAATTATTTGCAGTGATATAATCTCATATTGCTGAAAGCTTAATAAAAGATATTGATTAAGGTAAGTCATGGATTTTGAAGAACTCATTGAATCGATTTCTCCTGAAGTTTATAAAAATATACAGTCTGCCGTAGAGCTAGGTAAATGGCCCAATGGCTTAAAGCTGACCCAAGAGCAGCGTGAGTATAGCATGCAGGTTTTGATAGCTTATGACGCGGCGCATAAATCCCATGAAAATCGTGTGGGTTATATCCCTTTAAAGAAAAAGAAAGATTTGTGTGATGCAGGCGTTACTGAAGGAAACGGCAGCATGCAGGAAAATGTTGAGCAGCCTATTAAGTGGCAGGATTAGGTTTTGCCTGAATTTTCTGGATATCTTAAAAAAATGAAGACGACATTACCCGATTCTTCGGGATTAGAATCTGTTCGTTATCAGCTATCAGTTGATGACCAGTTAATTTCTCTGAATGAGCAGCTGGGTAAGGTAATTAGGCTTTCGTTTACAGGGTCGATTCACTGCATCCATTGCGGTCGGCGTAGCAACAAGAGCTTCAATCAAGGATATTGCTACCCATGTTTCGCCAGTCTAGCTCAGTGTGATATTTGTATCATGAGCCCAGAAAGATGTCATTACGATGCGGGCACCTGCAGAGAGCCTGATTGGGGTATGGATCACTGTATGGTAGATCATATCGTTTACTTAGCGAACTCTTCCGGCATTAAGGTGGGTATTACAAGAGCAACACAACTACCGACTCGTTGGATTGATCAAGGAGCTATAGCAGCATTGCCAATTTTTCGTGTGAAAACGCGCCAGCAATCTGGATTTGTTGAAGATGTTCTGCGCAAGCACATATCAGATAGAACTAATTGGCGCACCATGTTGAAGGGTTCCATTCCTTCTATTGACCTTGCTGGCGCTAGAGATTCTCTTTATGAGCTTTGTTGTCAAGATCTACTGCAACTTGAAAATCGGTTTGGTCTTGAAGCACTCCAGCGAACTGAAAGCATTGAACCTTTGGCTATTAAGTACCCAGTCCTAGAATATCCACTTAAGGTGGTTTCTCATAACGTAGATAAAAATCCTCAAATTGAAGGCACTTTGATGGGCATAAAAGGCCAGTACTTGATACTGGATAATGGCGTAATTAATGTTAGAAAATATACAGCTTACCATGTGGATATCTCTCTGTAGGTCTTCATGCAAGCAGTTTTTTGCTCTCAATACTCTAAATACCGCTAACTCTAAGGCAAGCAACTAATGGAAACCAAGAATTTTCTCCCAGAAACGACATACTTGAGTGACTATGAAGTCCCAAGCTTCTTGATCGATAAAACAGAATTACGTATCGAAATTTTAGAAGATTCAGTTCAGGTGTTAGCAATATTGGCCATTAGGCATAATCCAAATAGCCAGTGTTTAAAAAAGAGCCTGCAGCTTGCTGGTCAAGAGCTAACGCTACAATCCATCTCGATCAACGGCGATTTTTTAACTTCAGAACACTATAGTTTGACAGAAAATGACATTACTATTTATTCTGTGCCTGATCATTTTGTTCTCACGACAGAAGTGCTCATATTTCCTAAGAACAACACCTCGTTGGAGGGACTGTTTAAGTCTCGTACAATGTACTGCACTCAATGCGAAGCTGAGGGGTTTCGTCGTATTACATATTATCTGGATCGCCCGGATGTCATGTCTGAATTTACAACAACCATTATTGGAGATAGGTTGGTTTGCCCGGTGTTGCTGTCTAATGGAAACTTGGTGGACGCCGGCGATATGCCACCCATTATCAACAGCGCTGGAGTAGATCTAAATAAAGGACGCCATTGGGCCACCTGGCATGACCCTTTTCCAAAACCCTCCTACCTGTTTGCTATAGTCGCTGGCGATCTATCTATGGTGACAGACAGCTTTGCAACCTGTTCTGGTAAGCATGTCGATATTCGATTGTATGTTGAGCCGAAAGATATAGGAAAATGCAGCCATGCGATACAGTCGCTAAAGAATGCTATGAGTTGGGATGAGCAGGTTTTTGGCAGGGAATATGATCTAGATCTTTATATGATTGTCGCTGTAGATGATTTCAATATGGGCGCCATGGAGAACAAGGGGTTAAATATTTTTAATACCTCATGTGTCTTGGCTCATTCAGAAACAACAACGGATGATGCCTTTAAGAGAGTGGAGGCTGTTGTTGCTCATGAGTATTTTCACAATTGGTCTGGAAATAGGGTGACATGTAGAGATTGGTTTCAGCTGAGCCTAAAAGAGGGTTTTACAGTTTTCAGGGATGCCGAATTTTCTGCATATATGGGCTCACCTTCAGTTAAACGCGTGGAAGATATTAATTTCCTTAGAACAGTTCAATTTTCAGAGGATTCAGGACCGACAGCGCACCCTGTGCAGCCTTTATCATATATAGAAATTTCAAATTTTTATACGGTCACTATTTATGAAAAGGGTGCCGAAATTGTCAGAATGATTTGTACATTGCTGGGGCCTGAATTATTCCGCAGAGGATCGGATCTTTATTTTTCAAAATATGATGGCCAGGCTGTGACTATAGATGACTTTGTGTCAGTGATGGCTGAAGTGAGTGGCCGTGACTTTGGTCAATTTATGACCTGGTATCGAAAGTCAGGAACCCCAAAATTAACAGTTAACAGTGAATATGACTTAAAGACCCAGCAATACAAGCTGAGCTTTAAGCAGTCATGTCAAGCAGCGAAAAATTCAATATTCGAATCGAACGTGAAGGATACTTATCATATACCAGTTAGGGTGGGGTTAGTTGGAAGCCAGGGAGCCTTGCCTCTTTCTAGTAACGCAGATACATCTGTGCTTCTAGAGATAACAGAAGAAGAGCAAACCTTTTTCTTTGATAATATTTCCGAATATCCAGTCCCGTCGCTTCTGCAGGATTTCTCTGCCCCAGTTAAGTTAGAGTACCCGTACTCACTGGATGATTTGGCTGCTCTCATGTCACGAGACGAGGATGGGTTTAATCGTTGGAACGCGTCTCAGCAGCTGGCCATCAACCTTATGAAGCCGATGCTTTGTCAATATCGTGTCGAGAACAAACTAACACTCAACCCTCGCTTAAGTAAGGCATTCTCCAGTGTTATTGAAGAGCCTGGTAATGATCTTGCAATGAAAGCATTAGTTTTAACATTGCCCTCAGAGTTAATAATGGCTGAATTGTCAGAGGAGATTGATGTTGAGGCGATCCATGCGGTCCGAAACTTTATACTGAATGAGCTAGGGGAAGGTCTTGCTGATCAATGGAGAGATCTATATGTAGGTAATCTGTCTTCTAGCGAGTATGTTTATAATGCGGATGAGGCTGCCCGACGTAGCTTGAAGAACCTAGCTTTGCGTTATCTCTCGAATGGAAAAACAGAGGACTCATTGCAGCTACTTCAGTCTCAAATTTATAGCGCTGATAATATGACGGATCGACTTTCATCCTTAGCCACCCTAATTAACGATTCTAGGTCTGACGCAATAGGTCTTGCAAAGGAGTCCTTGCATCAATTTTATGAAGAATGGAAGCATGAGCCTTTAGTATTGAATCAGTGGTTTCAACTCCAAGGCTCATGTTCTTTGCCTGGGGGCCTGAAAAGGGTAGAAGCTCTAATGTCGCATTCTGCATTTGATTTTAAGAATCCTAATAAAGTTAGATCATTGATTGGCGTGTTCTGCTCTAATAATCCAATTAACTTCCACTGTGAAGGCGGCGCTGGCTATCACTTTCTTGCTGATCAAGTGCTTGCTCTAGATAAGATAAATCCGCAAATTTCTGCAAGAATATTGACCCCCTTGACTCGCTGGCGCAGTTTTCCGCAAGCGCGCGGTGAGCTTATGAGAGCACAACTGGATAGAATTATTTCAACGAAAAAGTTGTCTAGAGATACATATGAAATTGTTTCTAAAAGCCTCTAAGAGTGCGGTCTTTATGTATGAATAAAATTTTTGCTACCTGCCCAAAAGGTCTTGAAGAATTGCTCGCTAGTGAGCTTAAATCCCTTGGTGCAGACAAAGTCGGCCTAACAGTTGCTGGCGTTTTTGCTGAAGGGGCTGTAAGTTTTGCTTACAAGGCCTGCCTTTGGTCTCGTGTTGCTAACAGGATACTGCTGCCTTTAGCTAAATTTAAAGTGATCAATGACAATGACTTGCATCAAGGGATTAAAAAAGTTCCTTGGCATTTGCATCTAACTCCGCGTGAAAGTATTGCTGTTGATTTTTCTGGATCCAATGATGCAATTCGTCATACTCAATTTGGAGCTCAGCGGGTAAAAGACGGTATTGTCGATGCCCTCCAAGAGTATTTTGGCGACCGATCTGATGTTGACCTAAAAAATCCAGATATTCGTATCAATGTGCGTTTATCTAAAGATCAAGTAAATGTTAGCCTCGATTTGTCAGGTGACAGCCTCCATAAACGTGGATATAGAGCAGCTATGGTAGCAGCTCCCTTAAAGGAAAACCTAGCCGCTGCTTTACTTTTACGTGCTGGTTGGTTGGATATTTCAGCCCAAGGCGGAGCGCTTATTGACCCTATGTGCGGGAGTGGCACTTTGCTTATTGAGGGAGCCATGATGGCTGCAGATATTGCTCCAAATCTGAATCGAGAAAAATTTGGATTTCATGGTTGGTTGCAGCATGACAAAGTTTTATGGGGTGGAGTTAGACAGGATGCTATAGATAGATGTCAGTTGGGGCTTGCAAGAAATCTGCCCGAAATACGTGGTTACGACAAAGACTCCAGGGCTATTAAGTCCTCTCAGGAAAACATAGCATCTGCTGGGCTTGATAAGCATGTGCGAGTAACACCTAAGCCTATGTTGGCGTTTAAAATACCCACCCACACTCAAATAGAACATGGCCTGATGATTTGCAATCCCCCTTATGGCGAGCGTTGGGGGGATGCTGAGGAATTGAGGCCCCTCTATCAGAGTCTTGGGGAGTTAGCTAAACGAGAGTGCCCCGGATGGCGCTTAGCGATAATGACAAGCAATGCTGAGCTAGCTGGAGAGTTGCGGCTTAGGGCAAATAAAAAATATAAGTTATTTAATGGTGCCATTCCCAGCCAATTTCTTTTATACCAACTTCGAAGCGAAGCTGAAAAGATAGATATGATCTCCTCTCAAGAGACACCAGTAGATCATGAGACTGCAATGACAGAAGGCGCAAAGATGTTTGCTAACCGCCTAAAGAAAAATTTTAGAAAATTGAATTCGTGGATAAATCAATCTGAAGTTAACTGTTATCGCCTTTATGATGCCGATATGCCCGAATATGCTGTCGCTGTTGATGTCTACGATCAGGCTATTCATGTTCAAGAGTATGCTCCCCCGTCAGACATAGAGTCACACCAAGCAGAAAAACACTTAGGTGAGGTTCGTGAAGTCATCAGCCAACATTTGAGGGGAAATACTTCCCGTGCATTCTTTAAGGAGCGTCGACGACAAAAAGGTGACAGCCAGTACCAACGAAAAGATGGCCATCAAGGGAAGAGCGCTAGCTTTAATGTAACGGAAGGGAAGGCTGTATTCGAAGTTAACTTAGCGGTTTATCTAGATACAGGCTTATTTCTTGATCATCGACCAGTTCGTCGAATGATTTGCGATATGGCTAAAGGTAAACGGTTCCTTAATTTATTTTGCTATACGGCGACAGCTACTGTACATGCTGCTTTAGGCGGCGCTACATCTAGCCTAAGTATAGATATGTCGAGCAGCTATATTGATTGGGCGGAACGAAACTTTATTTTAAATAAAATGGATATTAACTGTCATCAGCTACTCAAAGAAGATTGCCTTGGTTGGCTCGCTAATGCGACTAAGGTAAATAACAGAGAGACGCAGTTCGATTTAATTTTTCTCGATCCGCCAACGTTCTCTAATTCAAAAAAAATGGATTCAGTGTTGGATATACAGCGTGATCACGTGAAATTAATAAAGGATACTATGTTGATTCTTGCTCCTAACGGGATTCTTGTATTTTCTAACAACTTTAGAAATTTTTCTATGTCTACAAGCATCGAAGAACACTATAGGGTTGAGAATATAACCAAAAAAACACTTGATCCGGACTTTCAGAGGAATCAAAAAATTCATAATTGCTGGTTAATCCGTCACTATGAATAAAATTTTTATATTATATGTTGGCTCCCGTTGTCATCTTTGTGAGCAAGCGAAATCGCTTATAGCTGATGTTTTGAACGACACAGGCTGGATGCTTCACGAGATTAGTATTACGAGCAATGATCTGCTTTACGAAAAGTATAGGCTTCGAATACCTGTGATTGTTTCGCCGCAAGGCGAAGAAAAAGGGTGGCCTTTTACTGCAAGGCAAATAAAGCACCTTATGGCTTCAAAGGATCACTTATAATTTTTAATAGATGGATGCTAGCCCAAGCTATGCTTATATTTTGTATATTTGAATAAGACATTTGCCAAGATTTTTCCCTCGATAAAGAGATGAAATTGAACAAGGCGCCTTTTCAATTCCACATAAGATCTCTTCACGATACTTTATTAGCCCGGCGCTCACCCATTCAGTGAGAGCTGCTAATGCTTCTGGATATCGCTCTTTATAGTCAAAGACTAAAAATCCTTCCATACGCGCTCGATTTACTAGAATTTTTCGTTCTTGCCTGGGCCCAATAGGGTGCTCTTCCCAGTTGCTTATCGATGAGGTGCCACAGACTACAATACGTCCGCCGATATTCAATAGTTGCAAAACGGCATCACTAATTATACCCCCGGTGTTGTCAAAATAGACATCAATACCTTTAGGGCAGGCTTGGGCAAGCTCTTTCTCAAATTTCTCATCATTGTAATTGATGGCTTGATCATACTGATACAGCTGCCTACATAGATCTACTTTTTCTTGGCTTCCGGTGATCCCTATCGTGTGACAGTTTTTTAATTTGGCAATTTGACCAACACATGAGCCAACAGCTCCTGCAGCTGTTGATACAACTACAGTCTCTTCTGAAAGAGGCTGCCCAATATCTAGAAGCCCAAAGTACGCTGTCATTCCATTTAGACCAAGAACGCCAAGCGATGTCGATATAGGTAGCGAATGAGCAGCTATTTTTCGATCAATGACACCTGCTTCGACTAGAGCATATTCTTGCCATCCAAAAAGTCCTGTAACAAACTCTCCTGGAAGAAAGTTGGGGTGGAGTGAGTCAATGACCACGCCTGTAGCGAAAGACCGCATAACACTGTTTAATGCAACTGGTTCGGCGTAATTTTCAGTAGCACTAACCCATCCTTTCATTGCTGGCTCTACAGATAGGTATATGTTGCGAACAAGAACTTGATCCCTGGTAATGACAGGTAATACCGATTCTACAATTTGAAAATTATCAGCTGTGGGAATACCTTTAGGTCTTGATATAAGCAGCACTTGTTTGTTCTTGCAAGCAGTCATATATTTACCTATAAAGTTTGAATAATTTTTTACACCAACCGCACATACATTTTTTCATTGTTGTACATAATAATATCCCCAGAAATAATTTTTTTCCTTTTTCTGGTTTCAGTAGCACCATTTACCTTTACTAGGCCGCTAGCAACAGCGATCTTAGCTTCAGCGCCACTCTCAGTCATTCCTTCAAATTTCAGTATTTTATAGAGCTCAACAGGCTCCCTGTTTATATGAACATCTTTCATTTTTTGAGCTCAGTTATAGATTGAAAAAGAGGGTTGATGTTAGCGTGGTCTCCTCTGCAATTTCCAGCATGGTCTCAGCCCGCTGATCGGCAACAGCACTTAACACCCAAGGCAAGAATGCCGGTTCGTTTATTTTTTTCTTGGTTGTGTGATTCATCGTTCTTGGTAAAAGGTAGGGCGCATCAGTTTCTAGCATCAATCGATTTAATGGGATATCTTTAGCAATTCTTTGTAGTTCTTGACCGCGCCTTTCGTCGCAAATCCACCCTGTAATACCGATATGTAGATCTAGATCGAGATAGTTAAATAAAGAAGTTTGATCGCCTGTAAAGCAGTGAATTACAGCGCTTGTTAGATGATCGCGGTATTGCTTCAATATTGCCAGTTGGCGTTGATGCGCATCTCTTTCATGCAAAAACATAGGTAGCTGCAATTCGACTGCTAGCTCAAGTTGTGCTTCAAACGCCTTTTCTTGATCCTTGGGAGGTGAAAAGTTGCGATGGAAGTCAAGCCCCGCCTCTCCAATCGCAACCACTTCTTTGTTGGCAGCTAGGCTCTTCAGGTTGGTTATGGTTTCCGTGTTAAATTCTTTGGCATTGTGAGGATGTATGCCGCATGTGGTATACAGCATATTAGGATAATCTAATGCCACATCTTGACAAAGATTTAAGCTACGTACACTTTCTCGCTCATCTGTACCGGTGATGATTAGCTTGCTTACATTAGCCTGTTGCGCACGGTCCAAGACAGACACTAAGTTGTTATCAAAGGCTGCGTGAGTAAGATTTACCCCTATATCAATTAACGGACTTTCACATCGATATAGATCAGTCATAGTCGCTGCATTTTCTCTTGCTCGCTTATCATTTGCTCATGGATGCCTAATTTCTTGGCATATATTGCCGAAAAAGCCAGTACATTTTGTACGTAGTTGCGGGTTTCTTTAAAAGGAATAGCTTCAATCCAAGCGTCAAATGGGAGTTTTCCTGCAGTTATTTTATTCCAGCGTTGTACCCTGCTGGGGCCTGCATTGTAAGCAGCTATTGCTAGGATACGATTGTTATTGAAGCGATCCAGCATCTCTCGAAAATAAAGACTACCTAGGGCAATATTTTTCTCAGGGTCATATAGGTCATCACTACCTTCGTAGGGCGCGAAATTTTTGCGCGCCACCGCGCGCGCTGTTGATGGCATTAGCTGCATTAATCCTTTTGCCCCAGCAGGCGATAACGCCTTCACATAAAAAGCACTTTCTTGGCGAGCGAGAGAAATTAACCAATGTTTCGGAATTCCATTTAACCTTGAGTGTTCTTGAAACTCACCTTCAAAAGAAACCGGAAAGCGTAGTTCAATATTATCCCAGTATTCTGCCCTTATCATGCTGGTTATAGCGCCATTATGCCATTGCCATTTTTTACATAAATGAGCCGCTAATATCCATTCTGTTTTGTTGAATTTTCTCGTGGTCTGGTTCCACGCTCTACGCGCAGAAAGATATTGCTTATGATGGAGCAACTCTCTAGTGCGAATCATCCCAGGCCGTTCTTCTAGTTTTAATAGTTCTTGCAGGCCCAAAGCTGAGTCTTTGTGATTCATGCTATTCTCTATTCCTAACCACTGACTGCTCAAAAATCCATAAAAGCTACGTTCAAGAGACAAGTGGGTGTAATTTCTTTGGGTAATCGATGAGCTGCTTTTGCTGGTAGCTATTTTTTGTTCAGATAGATCTTTGCTTCTTTGGCCCCAATACCTCCAAACTTGTTTATTTTTTAGGTTTGTAGGCATACTTTTTATCCAGAGCAACGTATCTTCCCAGTCTCCAGATCGAATAGATTGTCGGGTGCGCCATTCAAGAAGTTTACTATCTGCTAGGGTGATGTTCTCTGTGAGGTACTGATCAGAAGCTTCTAACTGATTTTGAAAATAAAATCCTTTGACCAATGCGGCAACAACTTTGCTTGTTTGTTCGGCGCTGAAATGATGCGTTGTTTTATATGCATCAAAGTACTCAAGCGCTTGAGACGCATCTTTTTTTGCTAGTCGGCGTAGCCCGTAGGAAAGAGCCTCATGTATCTCTGCGCTGTTTAATTGCAGCTCATTGCTGGTGAATAGCTTGCGGTCGGTCACAGCATTTTTGTAGCGATATATTCGATAAATTTTGTCTGCTAGTTTTTGATGCTCAGGGTTAGCAATAAATCGTAGCAAGTATCTTGATAATTGGTATTGACGATTTAGGATTGATTTAATGTAGCGCTGCCATGCAATATTTTCAGTAATATAGTTGCCTTGAACTAAGATTAAAAACAGTTTATCGCATTCTTTGGGTTGAGATTTGCCAACAGACCATAGCTTAATTGCACCTAAGATCGCATCATTTCTATCATCACTGTTGCGTTTAATTCTTGCCAGCTGGTAGTAGCACTGCTGTTTTGTTGAGGCCCCACTTTTTTTATAGTCGATTAAGTAATCTTGCCATTTGTTTCGTTTGCGTAAAGTTTCCAGCCAGTGATGGCGTATGTCGTCTGCGATAGCTGTTTCATTATGCCGTTTTAAAAATTGCCTTACATGCTCTTTTGGGAGGCTATGAATTCTTTGAAGTAACTCCAGAGCCTCCAAATAGTGCTTCAGGGGATAGGTGTCCAGTTTTGCGTACTGATCTAAGTAGGTTTTTTTGTCCCTAACCTGAAGTGCGTTATAAGCAAGATGAAAGCTTTCTCGCTGGGCTTCTAGAGAGGCTTCTGTTATTTTCTTTTCGGAGGCCCATGATTTTAGAGGTAGCAAAAGAACTAATGCCAGCAATGATGATTGAAGCAATAGCGGCGTAAAAAATATTAACCATTTCTTGCAGAGAGCTGTATCGTTATTTCGTTCCATAAAAATGTAAATGTATTGTCTGTTATAAAAAATGAATAGATTTTAAATCTAGAAGATTCCATGTATTTGCGCCTATCATAGCTACTAGATTTGATATAAAAAAGAGCTGATGTAAGCTTTTTTATATAGCGGCTTTATAGCCTTATACCTGAAAAATAAATTAAAGTGTTAGCAAACAATGACGTATCTATTAATTGCATTCGTATTATTGGTTATTCTCTCACCTCTCATGTGGTTTCGACAATCGCCTCGTCAAAATCTTATGATAAATATGCGAAAAGAGGCTACGCGTTTAGGTTTAATCGTAAGTCTCAGTGCGCCCCCTGATGCCCGGCAAGGGGAAACGAGACTGGATTGCGTTACCTATAGATTGCCGTGGATACCTGATTCACCGCGATCACAAAAACCCCGAATGGAGGACTGGTTGTTAGCGAAAGGTGTTTCAAGGGGTAGTCCATCTCCTTGGCTCCGCTGGCAATGGTTGAGCAGAGAATCGAATGACCTCATCATGGATGCTATCGGATTGGTATTAGATGGCCTTCCGGCTGATATTTTTGGATTAGAGGCGAGGAGTGATGGGTTGATAATATACTGGAAGGAGCACGGAGGATTAGAAGATGTGATTACCGTCTATAAGCTGCTTTTCTTGCTAAGAAAAAATATATGCAGTAATGCTTAGAAGTAAATTTTTATAAATAAAAGTAAAATTTTCTTGGCCAACCTACTGCTTGTCGATGTATATTCATGCTTCGTTGATACTTTCTGTTTAATCTAAATAGATGCTCTTCGTAATAAGTTATTCTTCAAGCTTTTAGTAGTCATTGTACCAATAAAGCGACCTCAAAGAGGGCGTGTGGTCCTTTTTGGTAAAGAAATTGGCAATGGGTAGGCTTTATCGTAGTTAAATTTAATTTAATGAGTAATATAATTCAATGGGAAAATCATTAGTTATTGTTGAATCGCCAGCCAAAGCCAAGACCATCAATAAATATTTGGGCTCAGAATTTATTGTCAAGTCAAGTATTGGGCATATTCGCGATGTATCAAAGGGTGTGCCGACGACTGATCCTTTGGCTCGATCTCGAGCTGCTGCTATCACCCGCAGTATGCCGACTGAAGAGAAGATGATCCATAAAATAAAAAAAGCCAGGGAAAAGCTGTTTAGCTCCATGGGGATCAACCCAGAAAAAGATTGGCAGGCTCGATACGAAATTTTGCCCGGAAAAGAAAAAGTAGTCGCTGAACTTAAAAAATTAGCCAAAAATGCCGATACTATTTATCTGGCCACAGATCTGGATAGAGAGGGTGAAGCAATAGCTTGGCATCTTAGAGAAATTATTGGTGGCAGCGAAGATCGCTACAAAAGAGTGGTATTTAACGAAATTACTAAAAAAGCCATTCAGGAAGCTTTTTCTAAACCGACTGAGCTTGATTTAGATCGCGTAAATGCTCAGCAGGCTCGCCGCTTCTTGGATCGTGTGGTGGGATTTATGGTTTCTCCATTACTTTGGAGCAAAGTTGCTAGAGGCTTATCAGCTGGCCGAGTTCAGTCGGTCGCAGTTAAGCTAATTGTAGAGCGAGAAAGAGAAATTAAGGCATTTGATCCAGATGAGTATTGGACATTGCATGCAGACCTTGAGTCCGGATCTGGCGAAAAAATTCGTTTCGAAGTAAAGAGCTTCTCGGGCGAAAACTTTCTACCTGAAAATAAAGAGCAAGCACATGCAGCTATGGAAGCCTTGCACCCTGCTAGCTACAGTATAATTAAGCGTGAAGACAAACCTACAGGGAGCAAGCCCTCTGCTCCTTTCATCACATCAACCCTACAGCAGGCTGCTAGCACTAGGCTTGGGTATGGCGTTAAAAAAACTATGACTATGGCTCAACGCCTTTACGCAGGGGGATACATTACATACATGAGAACAGACTCAACCAATCTCAGTGCTGATGCTGTCACGGCATGCAGGGGTTATATTGAACAACATTTTGGCAAGAAATATTTACCAGAAAAACCTAATACTTACAGTAGCAAATCGGACGCACAAGAGGCACATGAGGCTATTCGACCCTCGAATGTTGATATTGCGCCTGATGATTTGATTGACATGGATGACGCAAAACAGCTCTATCAGTTGATTTGGCAACAATTTCTTGCCTGTCAAATGATGCCTGCTGAATTTACTAGTACCACAGTAAAGGTTGGGGCGGCTGACTATGAGTTAAAAGCTAAGGGCCGTGTTATGCGCTTTGATGGATACCTTAAAGCATTGCCATTGCTCCGTAAAAAAGATGATGATGACGAGCTGCCTGACCTCTGTGTCGGCGATGTAATGAAATTGAATATTTTGGTACCTTTGCAGCATTTCACTAAGCCTCCGCCCCGTTTTTCTGAAGCCGCCTTGGTTAAGGAGCTGGAAAAACTGGGAATTGGTAGACCTTCCACCTATGCAGCAATTATTTCAAGAATTCAGGAGGCTGGTTACGTAAGAGTGGATAATCGGCGCTTCTACGCAGAAAAAATAGGCGATATTGTTACAGTTCGTTTAAATGAAAGCTTTTCTGATCTTATGGATTATGGCTTTACTGCTGCAATGGAAACCCATCTTGATGATGTAGCAAGCGGAGATCGCAATTGGAAAGATGTTTTGAATCATTTTTATGTTGATTTTTCTGCAAGCCTATCCAGAGCTGAGTCCGAAGAGGGCGGTATGCGGCTTAATGAGCCGACATTAGTTGATTTAGATTGCCCGCGACAAGATTGTCGGAGGCCAATGACTATTAGAACTGGTGCCACGGGAGTCTTTTTGGGCTGCTCTGGTTATAGTTTACCTCCTAAGGAGCGATGCAAAAGTACCCTTAATCTCACTTCTGGCGATGAGGCCATCAATGTTGATGATGATGAAGCAGAGTCGCGACAGTTAATCCATAAGCATCGTTGTGGGATTTGCGACACAACTATGGATAGTTATCTTGTTGATACAACCAGAAAGCTTCATATTTGTGGAAAAAATCCTAGTTGTTCAGGCTTTGAGGTTGAGAAAGGAGTTTTTGTGCTCAAAGGCTATGAGGGCCCATCTCTATCGTGTGATAAGTGTGGAATGGATATGCACTTAAAAGATGGTCGATTCGGAAAATATTTCGGTTGCACTTCGGAAGATTGCAAGAACACCCGCAAGCTTCTTAGAAGCGGAGAGGCTGCTCCACCAAAGATGGACCCAGTACCAATGCCAGATTTGCTGTGTGTTAAAGTAGAAGATCATTATATATTGCGAGATGGCGCTGTAGGTATTTTTCTTGCTGCAAGCCAATATCCTAAACATCGAGAGACAAGAGCGCCGCTTGTAGTTGAATTGATTCCATATAAAGATGCAATTGACTCCAAGTATAAGTATCTTTTTAGTGCTCCTCAGCAGGATCCAGAGGGCCTGCAAGCACTTGTGCGGTTTGATAGAAAGAACAAAGTGCATTATGTTCAGACTGAATTAGGCGGAAAACCTACGGGGTGGAAAGGGCGTTATACTGATGGCTGCTGGAAGATAGAGGATGGTCGCAAAGTGACTAAAAAATAATTTATAGCCATAAAAACTAAATCTAAAATTATCGGAGATAACCGAAAGGAGTAAAAACCATCATGAACCCTTATCTTTCTGTGGTGAACCAAAAGATACTTTTTTGTGATATTTTACTAAATCAAGGTGCTTCAAAAAAAGATTATTTAGAGGAAAATAACTCGCATCAATTCGAAATCGTTTTATGTCAGTCAGCACTTTATCAGATTGAATGCGCTTATCTCAATTACTTGAGAGAGATTGCTGCTACATATCAATATAAATTAGCTGAATCAATCTTTTCTGTACAGGGCTTGGATGCGGGGCTTCGTGGCATCAACAAAGAGCCGAGCGAAATCCAAGAAATTAAAAGCTTGACAGAGAGTAGCTCTAGTTGGCTTTTTCAGCTTCTCGCTGCTTTTAAACAGTTGTCGTTGCCCCCTTCTTTAGAGGTTGGTAAAAGCCATACCCAGTCTTCTTCTTTGCTTGAAGTTAAGCAGCTGGATGATGACATACACTTAAGTTACCAGTTGCTAGCAGCCTGGAGGCAAGATTTTGTTGAAATGATTAAGAGGCATCGAGAGCTTATGTATGAATGTTGATGTTTGTTAGCGTATTTTTGTAAATGCCTGCTTAGTATTCGCAAGCACCTCTGTTATAATTTTCTGTATTATTTAATAGATGGAATGATTGAATGTCTTTTTTTGAAATAGTTGTGCTACCTAATGGCGATATTGCCCTCAAAAGAGGCAATGATACTGATGAACCGTTAATTCGTATTTCCTTTTCAAGGGAAGTTGAAGGGTTTTCGGATGAATCAAAAATTGATCTTGCTAAAGTTATGATTGAAGCAGGAATTGATTTGTTTGATAAGATGGATCTGGATATTCTGCAGTCAGCAGAAGAGGAAAATAATTTTTCCGGTACATCTCGCCTGATCCATTAGATTTAAGTTAGCTTAACTAAAATTTTGTCCTAAGCACCCCTACACTAACACCCTCAATTGTAAAATTTTGTGCTCTCAAGTCAACGAGGATTGGATCCAATTCCTCGTTTTCTGGTACTAAAATTACCTCATAGGCGTTAGGGCTTACTTTTAGGCGCTTCACAGTCACTTCGTCCTCAATTCTTGCAACTACGATTGCTCCGTTTTCTGCAGTATTTGTTTTATGGACAGCAAGGAGATCGCCGTCCATTATTCCGATATTTTTCATACTTCGGCCCTGAACTCTTAATAAAAAATCTGCTCTAGGGTGGAACATGTCTGGAGCCACCTTTAGATAGTCTTCAATATTTTCAATTGCCAAAATAGCTTCCCCGGCTGCTACGCGTCCAACCAAAGGCAATCCGCTATGCTCTTCCTCTAGCAGGCGAATTCCTCGAGAGGTTCCAGAGATCATTTCAATTGCACCCTTTTTGGCTAGCGCTCTTAAGTGCTCTTCTGCTGCATTGGGCGATTTAAAACCAAATTCAGTAGCTATTTCAGCCCTAGTAGGCGGATAACCAGTCGCCTGAATATGCGTCTTGACCAGGTTGAGAACTTGCTCTTGCCTTGCCGTTAGAGAGGAATTACGCATCATTGTTTCCTTTTTTACGCTGAAATTTACTATTTATGTTAAATTTATAGCTGTTAATAAATATAGACTGTAATTATTAACAGTATATGTTTAAAGCTACATTAATATCAAAGGATTTTTTCGGACAATTAGATGGCTTGGTTTTCTGACTAGCTTCTTTATTCTTTACTACAGGGTCCGGATATTAAATTATAGTGCTTACTCAAAAAAATAATTAATCTATTATTAAATAAAGATGTACCTATAGCTGGTTTACTATTGACAGCATATAATTCAGCTTATACTACTGAGCTAGATTTTAAAGGAAGGTGTTATGTTATTAGGGTCTTTAATAATTGACTTGAGCGGCCTTTCGCTAAGTGCTCCCGAACAGCATTTATTAACAAACCCACGTATTGGTGGAGTTATCTTTTTTTCAAGAAATTTCCAAAGTAGAGAGCAGATAACATCTCTGACCTCTGACATTAGAATGATAAGACCAGATCTTTTGATTTGTGTCGATCAAGAGGGCGGGAGGGTGCAGCGTTTTCGTGATGGGTTCACTAAAATTCCGCCGATGAAGACTCTAGGGGAGATTCTAGGTTCTAGGTCAGAATATGCAGAGAAATTTATCAAGGATTGCGGATGGTTGATGGCCTCCGAAATAGTGGCATGCGGCATAGACTTTAGTTTTGCTCCCGTCCTTGATTTAGATAAAGATAAATGTCAGGTAATTGCAGACCGATCTTTTTCTGATAACCCAGTTCTGGCAACGAAGGCGGCCAAATTGTTTATTGAAGGCATGCATGAAGCTGGAATGGCTGCTACTGGAAAACATTTTCCAGGCCACGGAGGTGTAAGTGCTGATAGCCACCATGAAACTCCCTTGGATCAAAGGTCTTTAGAGGAGCTGCGTGGTCACGATCTTATCCCTTTTACGAGTCTAGCTGATAGCTTAGATGCAATAATGCCAGCGCATATTATTTATCCTAAGATTGATTTAAATGCTGTAGGATTTTCAGAGTTATGGTTAAAGAAAATCTTAAGACAAGAGTTGAAATTTGATGGAATTATTTTTAGCGATGATTTATCTATGAAGGGTGCAGATATTGTTGGTGGTTACACAAACAAAGCTAAAGCTGCACTTCAGGCTGGCTGTGATATGGTTTTAGTTTGCAATAATCGGAAGGGTGTTATTGAGGTGCTAGATTTTTTAGAATCCTACAACTGGGTGCCATCAGCAAGATTATCCAGAATGAGTCGCCAGGTAACATTATCATGGGATAGCTTGATTGAAGATGATCGGTGGAAATCAGTGAATGCAAAGCTCTTAGCTTTACCTAAAGGCAAGTAAAGCTTAACGTAGAATTAATAAGGAATAGTTGTTATGGCAGTTTTAGAAAATTGGCTAGTTGATTTGACAGGCGGCTATTATCTGTGGGTGTTGGAGATTTTTTTGCTTGTTATCCTTGCATTTGTTATGGCGCAAATGGCTAACAAGCTGATAAATTTTCTTGAGAGTCAAGCCGCTAAGTCTAAAACAGTTTGGGACGATGCGATTATTGAGGCCTCTAGGCGCCCCGCTGTTTGGGCTATATGGATTATCAGTTTTAATTTAGCGGCGTCTGTAGCTTCAAAAGCTGCAGGTTCAGAAATTCATGAGTTTATTGGCTCGATTAATCGAGCCGCTATAATTTTTCTTTGCGCCTTATTTTTGGTTAACCTGATTAAACGGGCGGAGCGTAATTTGTCTCACCCTGAATATACGATAGAGCCATTCGACGCGGCCACAGCTAAAATAGTGAGCAAATTATTGCGCGCCTCAGTCATTATCACAGCAATTTTGATTGCGATGCAGTTATTTGGGTACAGTATTTCTGGATTGCTTGCATTCGGTGGGGTGGGGGGGCTGGCTATTGGTTTTGCTGCCAAGGATCTCTTGGCTAATTTTTTTGGTGGCCTGATGCTTTATTTTGATCAGCCATTTAAAGTTGGAGACTGGGTTAGATCTCCAGATCAAGAAATCGAAGGTACTGTGGAAGATATTGGGTGGCGTTTGACTAGGATCAGAACATTTGACCAGAGGCCGCTATACATACCAAATTCTATTTTTAATAGCATATCTTTAGAAAACCCATCGAGAATGTTGAATCGCCGTATATATGAAACGGTAGGCATTCGTTATGATGATCTAGATAAAATGGAAGAAATTGTCTCAGACGTTCATAAGATGCTGTCTGAACATAAAGATATTGATAGCAACCAAATATTAATCGTGAATTTTGATGCCTTCGCCGCTTCTTCGGCCGATTTCTTTATTTATACTTTTACCAAAACGACCAAATGGGTGCTTTATCATAAAATCAAACAAGATGTGTTACTAAAAGTGGCTAGCATTATCGTAAAGCATAATGCAGAAATAGCATTTCCAACTTCAACATTGCATATGAGGTCTGATCCGGCTGTTCATGATGAGTCAAATTAGCTTTGTTATTAGTTTATAGCGACACCAAAGAAAATAATTTTTTGCAATATGGACGCTTGAGGATTGCAGATTTTATTGATTTGAATCTTTACGGATGTTCGATATTTTGAATCTGGACGGCTTCTTCTGATTTTTTATATTCAGTTACCAGGACAATTACTCCCAATTTTGGGTGATCTAGGTATGTTGCTTTGTTCGCAAAAACTCTGGTGGATTGATTAAGCCTAAAAATTTCTATAATGGATGTATTTGCAGCCGTGCCTGCCTTTTCTTTAAAAAAAGAAAACCTTTTTTTGGTTTCTTTTGATTTTTCAAAAATTTTCCCCCATATGTCTGCCTCAAAACGAAGATAATTGTTTTTTATCAATCGAATATTGCCTTCTAATTCGTGATTTTGACCATAATTTTCCCCACCTTTAATTGATACCCATGGGCTTTCTTGTTCCTTTAAGCTCGGTTGGCGCCATGATTCATGGTAAAGAATATTATAGTTTTGAGAAGATATGATTTTTGTGTGTTCGCGGTTCATTATTAGGTCTTTTTCTTCAAGAGCAACAAAAGATTCTTCTTTAGAAGGGATATTGCCTTGAAGGACTTCAAGATTAACAAAACCTCGGCTTGCAGCAGTTAAGCCCTTTAGGTCGCGAATATTTTTAGGATAATTGATACTCATTTTGCTTGGATGCCGTTCTTTATCTGCAGGACCTGTTTGACTAAAGATAATAACTTCAACTTGGTACCAGTCTGCCCAGCTTTGTTGTGTTGCCAGAACGGCGAAAGGTAGCATAGAAAAAGTCAAGAATATCGTATATTTTGATAGTATTTTCATTGGCGGCTGCTCACAGCAGGGGCTAGCAGATACAGCAGATCAGTTGCTTGCTGTATGCGCTGTGCTGCTGTTTCCATTTTATATTTAAATTTGAGAGTGCTGGAACCCTGAAGACGATAAATATTTGGTTGGTCTTGAACTAGCTCCACTATAACAAGTGGTTCCACTGAGGTATTAGGGCTAAATTCGATTCGTCCACCTTCAGGCCCAGTCTCCAGTCTGCTGATCCCTATTGATCGAGCATAAAGTTTCAGAGAAGTTACCTGGAATAAATTTTTTAAGTGGTCGCTGAGCAATCCAAACCGATCTATCATTTCAACTTGAAGCTCATGTAGTTCAGCGTCAGATACAGCGTTTGCTACCCGCTTATACATGATTAATCGAGTGTGTACATCAGGCAGGTATTCTTCAGGTATCAGTGCGGGGATATTGAGCTTAATTTCGACATCCTCGTCAAGCACCATGATTGAGTCAGGTAGCTTTCCTTTGCGTATGGCCTCTATAGCTCTCTCTAGCAGCTCTGCATATAAGGTAAAGCCAATAGAATGTATATGGCCACTTTGCCCTTTACCCAGAAGCTCTCCTGCTCCGCGGATCTCTAGGTCATGCGTAGCTATTGTAAACCCCGATCCAAGTTGATTGGTATCCCTGATGGCTTCAAGACGCTTTAGGGCGTCAGGGGTCAATGATTTTTTTTCAGGAACTAATAGATATGCGTATGCTTGATGATGAGAACGGCCAACCCTGCCGCGAAGCTGATGAAGTTGCGCAAGACCAAACTTATCTGCTCGATTAATTAAAATAGTATTTGCACTAGGAATATCAATACCATTTTCGATAATGGTGGTGCAGACCAAAACATTAAAACGTTGATGATAGAAATCAGACATGACCATTTCTAGATTTCTCTCTCTCATTTGTCCATGCGCAAAACTTATCCTTGCTTCGGGCACAAGATCGGAAAGTTGCTTGGTTATTATCTCAATATTTTTCACTTCATTGTGCAAGTAAAAAACCTGGCCGCCTCGAAGAATTTCACGCAAAATAGCCTCACGAATAACTTCAGTCTGGTTTTCGCGAATAAATGTTTTTACAGACAATCTTTTTGCAGGAGGTGTTGCAATAATAGAAAGATCTCTAATCCCAGACATTGAGAGATTTAGCGTTCGTGGAATTGGTGTCGCTGTAAGGGTTAAAATATCTACCTCTGCTCGAAGAGATTTAATTTTTTCTTTTTGCTTTACTCCAAATCGGTGCTCTTCATCAACAATCAGTAACCCTAAGTTTTTATAATTAACCTTTGCATGTAAGAGCTTATGAGTTCCAATTAAAATATCAATATTGCCTTGGGCTGCATCTTTTAAAATATCTTCCTGTTCTTTTGCTGTACGAAAACGGGATAGCTCAGCTATTTTTATGGGCCAATTAGCAAATCGATCGCGAAAATTTTCTACATGTTGATGCACCAATAGGGTAGTGGGGACAAGCATTACAACTTGCTTATTGCTTGATGTTGCAATAAATGCAGCTCTCATCGCCACCTCTGTTTTGCCAAAACCAACATCACCACAGACGAGTCTATCCATGGGTTTCTCCGAAAGCATATCTTTTTTTGTTGCCTGAATTGCTTCTAGTTGGTCTGCAGTTTCTTCGTAGAGAAAGTCAGAACAAAATATCTGATATTCCTCTAATGGATCTGTACAGGCAAAACCCTTTTTAGCGGCCCTTACAGCATATATGTCCAGTAATTCTATAGCTGTATCAGAGATTTGCTTGAGAGCTTTATCTTTTGCTTTTTGCCATTGCTCTGTACCAAGTCTATGTAGTGGCGCTAACTCTTCGTCCCCTCCACCATATCGGCTGATTAGATTAAGAGACGAGACTGGCACATATAGCTTAGCTTCTTCAGCATACTCTAGAGCAAGAAACTCTTGTGGCCAGTTCTCTGAATGTATGGTTTTTAGTCCTCGGTACCTCCCTACACCATGCTCTATATGAACAACAGGAGCTCCGAGATGTAACTCTGAAAGGTTTTTTATAATCTGGTCCGGTTCAGACTTCTGGATACTTCGCCGCCGATTTTGTATGACCTGAAGGCCAAATAGTTCAGATTCTGTAATTAGGCAAATATTTGGATTATTTAAATATAATCCTCTCTCTATAGGGTAGACGGTAAGGCAGACAGTATCCTCGCTGGCTATAAAATCTTCCCAGTCGTCGATTTCTTTGTGGGCAATTTTCCCGCCATTTAATAATGAGCTTAAGGCTTCTCTGCGCCCCTTGGTTTCAGCACAAAACAAAACACGTCTAGCTGAAGAGCTTAAAAATTTATTAAGATGCTCGAGAGGATCCGTTGCTTTGTTATTAATAGCGATATGAGGCATGGGTTGAAAATTTAAAGTGAAGCTATTGGTGGATTCAGTTGCGTTAGTTGCTAGCTCTGATATTTCGGTGCGTGGGTATTTCTTTAGGGCACCAAAAAACTCATTAACTGGGAGAAAAATCTCACTTGGAGAAAGAAGGGGATGTGTGCTATCAATGTTACACTCCTCGTAACGATTTTTTACACTTCTCCAGAAGTTTTCTGCACTGGACTCCACATCACTTTCAGTAATAACGAGACAGTCTTGTGGAAGATAATTAAATAGAGTTGCGCATTCTTCAAAAAATAATGGGAGATAGTATTCAATCCCTTGTGGTGTTATTCCCTTGTCTATGTCTAAATATACAGAGCATTTTTGATGGTCGATATCAAATCGTTCAAGCCACTTGTTTTTAAATAACTGTATAGATTTTTCATCCAAAGGAATTTCTTTGGCGGGAAGCAAAAAAAGGCGATTGATTTTTTCTAGAGTAAGCTGACTATTTGGGTCAAAAGTCCTCAAACTTTCAATTTCATTATCAAAAAGATCGATACGAAAAGGTAATGAGGCCCCCATCGGGTAAATATCTATTATAGATCCACGGATGTTGTACTCGCCGTGCTCAATAACCGTTTCTGTAAGCCGGTATCCGCTATGCTGTAGTTTATTTCGCAAGTCTTGAGGATCTAGATGATCTCCCACGCTATAATCAAAGGAACGACTACCTACGAACTCTACAGGCGGTATTCGATGCATCATAGTCGTTACTGGTACAACTACAACGCCGCAACGTGTTTGCGGCAAGCTAAATAATGTTTTTAGCCGCTGAGAGGTAATGTCTTGATGAGGGGAGAATTGGTCATATGGCAGCGTCTCCCAGTCAGGAAAATGAAATACTTTAGTGTCATCCCCTAAGAAAAAAGCGATTTCAGTCTTTATCTGTGCGGCGGACCTGGCGGATGCAGCAATCACTAGAATTAAGCCTTGGCGTTGCTGGGAAATTTCAGCAACGCTGAGTGACAATCCTGAACCAAAAGCACCTCCCCAGAAGCCCCTGTCGCCAGGCAAAACAGGTGATGGAAAATTTAAAATAGACATAGCATGTTTAGCACTTTAAATTGGTTGGGTTGATATTTATGATACATATCTCCGACGAAGAGATTTCTGTAGTTGCTGCAAGATCCCTTGGGGGGTTATTTTAGCGATGGTTATCGTATATTGATATAATCCATTGTCGCACAATAGAATTTTTTGCAGATGTTCGCTTTAATTAATTTTTTGGGGTTTCAGTTGCACAAGTTTATTCACTTAACAACTTCTTCATGCGCGTTTCTCTTTTTGGTAATACTCGGCGGGTGCTCCGTCCAAAATTTTAATTTGAAAGATGTGATGAAATCAGATGTAGATGAAGTTGCCGATCACCATTATATGGAGATCGAGTCTTTACTTAGAGAGCTTACAGTTAAACTTTATAAAAGAAATCCTAAATATCTTCGTGTTAGGTATGGGTCTAATAGAAAGACTTACACAGCGGAGGATAGACTGAAGAAAATCTTTGAATTACCAGGAAGGTTGGATATACCAGGCATACCACAAAACGGCATAGAAGCCATGGAGTTCTCGCTTGATAACAGCTATCAAGGAGATAGAGTTTTTGTTTTTATGGCTGGGTTAACTGACATGATAAGAAGATCTTATGGCTACCAACACGAATTCTTTGTTTATACCAGGCTAAAAGAGCAGGATCTTTACCTGAGTGCTCGCAACCTAGAAACTGCACTTTGGCGCATTACTACTTTTAAAAATAGTTCGAAAGAACCCTTAATTTTAACAAATAGTAGAGATGGAGAGATGGACAATCTGAGTTATGAGCGATTGTTCGGAAAAATGATAGCAACACAGGATATGCTGGCGAAAATTATGGCTGGAAAAAATAATCGAATGATCAAAACTGTCGTTCAAAATGTAGCCACTAAAGTATTTTTCCCGTTCTAGTGTATAATTTTTTTAGCTGGTGAATTGTCTTTTCCGCCTATTTTTTTGGTTTAACTGGGTTGCTCTCAAGAGGTTGACCCTTGATAATAGCGTGCCTTGGTAAGGCGCATATATTTATATTTCCATAGTTAAAGTAAGAGGCTTGACCTAGTGACAGAAGATATTCGTCCTATACCCGCAGACTTCTTTGCAGACTGGAAAGAGCGTGAAGCGCTTTCTGAGGCAATGATTCCCTTAATTGGTAGACTGTACCGAGAAAAGAACATTTCTTTGTATATGTATGGCAAGAGTATGTTTAACCGTTCTGTGATAGAGCTAATGAAAGCACATCGCTTTGTGCGTCAAATTGAAAAAAATGAATTATCAGAATATGAAACATTCCCCTTAATTACAGCATTATCAAAAATGAATCTGGGGCCAGCCCATATCGACCTAGGCAAGTTAGCCGTCAAATACCAAGAATCCATAGAAGGGCTTGATTTATTAGATTTTCTGCAGAATGAAGTTGGTGATGATCTTGGGGATATGAGCAAACCGATCCCTGAACCACAAGATGTTGTTCTTTACGGATTCGGACGTATTGGCCGCCTTTTGGCTCGCCTGCTTATAGAAAAAACTGGTAGCGGAGACATGCTTCGATTGCGGGCTATTGTGGTTCGCAAAGGTTCCAGTGAGAATGATTTGTGTAAACGGGCAAGCTTACTCCGTCGTGATTCTGTCCATGGTGCGTTTGAGGGGACTATCCGAGTTTTAGAGGATGAAAATATTTTAGTGTGTAACGGAAACCCTATTCAGGTTATTTATGCAAATTCACCTAGGGACGTAGATTATCAAAAATTTGGTATAGATAACGCCATACTAATAGATAATACAGGAGCCTGGCGTGATGAAGATGGCTTAAATCTTCATTTGCAGTGCCCAGGGGCCGCCAAAGTTATACTTACCGCCCCTGGAAAAGGGTCGATCCCAAATATTGTTTATGGCATCAACCATAATGAAATCACACAAAAATCAAAAATTATATCAGCAGCCTCTTGTACGACTAATGCCATTGTTCCAATTTTGAAGGCCTTACAGGATGAGTTTGGAATCACAAGGGGGCACGTTGAAACGGTCCACTCGTACACTAATGACCAAAACTTAATTGATAATTACCATAAAGGATCTAGACGTGGCCGCAGTGCAGCACTAAATATGGTACTGACTGAAACTGGTGCTGCGGAAGCTGTCGCTAAGGCTCTTCCTGGGCTTAAGGGTAAACTTACAGGCAACGCTATTAGAGTGCCTACGCCTAATGTTTCCATGGCCATCCTTAATTTACAGCTTGGCCGCGAAACAAGCCTTGAAGAGATAAACGCTTATGTGCGCAAGATGTCTCTACATTCAGCCCTACAAAACCAAATTGATTACACTGTTTCTTCAGAAGCCGTGTCGTCTGATTTTGTTGGTTCTCGTCATGCCTGCATTTATGATGCCGGAGCAACAATTGTTAATGGAAACAGTGTTGTTCTGTACTGCTGGTATGATAATGAATTTGGTTATAGCTGCCAGGTGATCAGGTGTTTAGAGGAGCTGGCTGGGATTTCATGGCGAATGGTGCCTAACAAATAATTTTTTTGGTCTATTTTTTATTTATGAGATAACTTTCTCACTAAATACATAGAGCAAAATTTTTGTATCTAATGGTAAAAAGTACGATTTAATGCGTAGTAAAAATTGTTCGTACTTTTATAATCACGTATAATAATGCGGCTTTAAATTCTAAGAAATGTATTCAAAATGTATCCTTTTGCAAGGTTGCATGGCTTTTATTTGGGGTTCACATTAGTTAAGAGCGCCAGTTGATTAAAAAAATAGCTTTTTAGGTTTTATTCTATGGTTAATATTTCTCGGGGTTTAGATATTCCTGTACCGGGTGCCCCTGAACAAGTTATACACAAAGGGCCTATCATTAGATCTGTTGCTGTCATTGGCGATGATTATATTGGTATGAAGCCTACGATGTCGGTTAAGGTCGGTGATAGAGTTAAACTTGGCCAGCTACTTTTCTCTGACAAGAGAACCGAAGGTGTGCTCTATACCTCACCTGCTTCCGGTGTTGTTGCTTCTATTAATCGCGGAGAACGTCGTGTTTTTCAGTCCATAGTTATTGATGTAGATGTAGATGGAGATGAGCAGGAAAAATTTACACAGTATGCCTCTGCGGAGCTACCGTCTTTACCTAGGAGTAGCGTAGTTGATAATTTGGTTTCATCTGGTCTATGGACATCATTGCGGACTCGACCATATTCCAAGGTTCCGTCTCCCTTTTCTGGGCCACCCAGCTCAATTTTTGTTACTGCTATTGATACAAATCCATTAGCGGTAAATCCTGATGTGGTTATTGCTGAGAGAGAAAAAGACTTTGAAGATGGATTGCTGGTGTTGGAGCGCCTTACAGAGGGGCCAATTCATCTTTGTATTTCGGATGATGCAACAATTTCTGGAGAACACCTGAATGGCATTCAACCACAAAGGTTTAGTGGTCCTCATCCATCCGGGCTTGCTGGCACACACATTCATTTTATAGATCCTGTTAGCGCTAAAAAAACTGTATGGGTGATAGGCTATCAGGATGTGTTGGCTATAGGTGCATTATTTACTACTGGCCGTATTGATACTCGAAGAGTGGTAGCTTTGTGTGGCCCTCAAGCTGTTAATCCGCGCTTAGTGCAAACCCGCATTGGTGCAAATATCAATGAATTGATCGTTAACGAGACCGACGGGGGAGACAATCGAGTTATCTCCGGATCTTTGTTATCAGGTCGTATTGCATCTACCGGGCATGCCGGCGGGGCTCTTTCTTTTTTGGGCCGCTATCATACTCAGGTTGCTATAATCCTCGAAGGATATCAGCGTGAATTTTTGCGCTATCTTTCTTTGGGCGTTAAGCGACATTCGGCCATGCCTATTTACCTTTCTTCTTTGGGTTCAGTTCAAGAAAAAAACTTGAGTTTCAGCACAAATACAAATGGAAGCGAGAGAGCCATGGTGCCTATTGGTAATTACGAAAAGGTGATGCCTTTGGATATACTTCCCACACAGCTCTTGCGCGCTTTAATTGTTGGTGATACGGAAATGGCGCAAAAACTCGGCTGCCTGGAGCTTGAAGAAGAAGATTTGGCTCTTTGCAGCTATGTTTGTGTTGGGAAATATGAATATGGCCCAATCCTGAGAGACAGTCTGACACGTATTGAGAAGGAGGGCTGATAGTGAAAGCATTGCGTAACTATCTAGATAGAATTGAACCGCATTTTCATAAAGGTGGAAAATTAGAAAGCTGGTTCGCCCTTTATGAGGCTGTCGATACAATTTTTTATTCACCAGGATCCGTCACGAAAAATGGTTCGCATATTCGCGATGGTATTGACTTAAAACGAGTAATGATAACTGTTTGGCTTGCCGCATTTCCGGCAATGTTTTACGGAATGTATAATCTTGGTTTTCAGGCAAATACAATTCTTGCTGCATCGGAAGCAACCTATGTAACTGACTGGCATGAAGCTATTATCACATTATTTGCCGGACATGATCCTTCGAGTATCTGGGATTGTATGTTTTATGGCGCAGTCTATTTTGTCCCCATTTATATGGTGACGTTTATAGCAGGAGGTTTCTGGGAGGTTGTTTTTGCCTCTGTGAGGGGCCATGAAATTAATGAAGGGTTTTTTGTAACCTCTATTCTGTTCGCTTTAATTTGTCCCCCAGATATACCATTATGGCAAGTAGCTTTAGGGATAAGTTTTGGTGTTGTTATTGGTAAGGAAGTTTTTGGAGGGACAGGAAAAAATTTCCTCAATCCTGCGTTAACAGGACGCGCCTTTCTTTTCTTCGCATACCCTGCTGAGCTATCAGGGGATGCTGTCTGGACTGCTGTTGATGGTTATACAGGCGCAACAGCACTTTCGGTTGCCGCTAACTATGGCATTGAAGCGGTGCAACAAAACCTTACTTGGTTCGATGCATTCATTGGTAATAAACAGGGCTCAATTGGTGAAACATCCACTCTCGCGATTCTTGTCGGCGCTGTCGTTTTGCTTCTCACAAGAATTGCAGCTTGGCGCATCATGCTGGGGGTCCTTATTGGCATGATTTTCCTATCTACGTTGTTTAATTTTATTGGTTCAGACACAAACCCAATGTTTAGTGTTCCTTGGCACTGGCATTTGGTTGTTGGCAGTTTTGCTTTTGGGCTGGTTTTTATGGCAACAGACCCTGTGTCAGCATCCATGACAGATACAGGGAAAATTTGGTATGGTCTGTTGATTGGGGTAATGACTATATTGATTAGGGTTGTTAATCCTGCTTACCCTGAAGGAATAATGCTGGCGATATTGTTCGCTAACTTATTTTCTCCTCTCATTGATCATTTTGTGGTTGAAGCTAACATCAAAAGGAGAATAGCTCGTGGCTAGCAATAACTCTACTTTAAAAACTATTAAAGTTGCCTTAGTGCTTTGTATTGTTTGTTCGGTGATTGTGTCTACAGCAGCTGTCTTGTTGCGACCAGCTCAGCAAGCTAACAAGGATCTTGATCGAAAAACAAATGTACTTGCTGCTGCAGGAATGTTGCAAAAAGGCGATGACGTTAATGCAAAATTTGCCAGTATAACTGCTCGAGCGGTCGACTTGGCCACAGGAAAATTTACCGACGCAGTAGATCTGGATAGCTACAATCAACGAAAAGCCTCTAAGGATCCCGAGTTATCTGTTGACCTTGGAGATGCTGATATTGCTAAGATTGGTCGCCTTCCCAAGTATATGATTGTATATGTTGTAGAGGGAGACGCAGGCTTGGAAAAAATTATTTTACCTATAAAAGGATACGGCCTTTGGTCAACATTGTATGGGTTTGTTGCCTTAGAGGCTGACTTAAATACTGTTGCTGGGCTTGGTTTCTATGAGCATGCTGAAACCCCCGGTCTGGGAGGTGAGATCGATAATCCATTGTGGAAAGCACAATGGATAGGTAAGAAAAGTTACGATGCAAACAATAAGCAAGCATTGACCGTTGTTAGAGGCAAGGTAGACCTGAGTCGATCTGAATCAATACATGAAATAGATGGTTTATCTGGAGCAACTTTAACAAGCCGCGGGGTAGATAACCTAATAAAATTCTGGATGGGTGAAAATGGATTTTCTCCGTTTCTCTCCAATCTGCGCGCAGGGGAGGCTTAATCTTGGCTAGTAAAATGAGTGACATCCTATTAAAACCAATTTTTAATGAGAATCCAATTGCGCTTCAGATTTTGGGAATATGCTCTGCGCTGGCTGTAACCTCTAGCCTGAAGGTTACCATGGTTATGTGTATTAGCTTAACGGTTGTGACAGCAATCTCATGTATGCTGATATCGCTGATAAGAAATCAAATTCCAAGCAGTATTAGAATCATCGTACAGATGACCATCATAGCTTCTGTGGTTATTCTTGTTGACCAGGTGCTTAAAGCCGTAGCTTATGATATCAGCAAGCAGCTTTCTGTATTTGTTGGGTTAATTATCACTAATTGCATTGTTATGGGGCGAGCTGAAGGTTATGCAATGAAGAATCCGCCTGTAAGTAGCTTCTTGGATGGAATTGGAAATGGCCTTGGGTACAGTGTAATATTATTAGCGCTAGCGTTTATCCGAGAGCTATTTGGAACAGGCAATCTATACGGCTTTGAGATCTTCTCTTTAGCTAGCAATGGAGGCTGGTATGTACCAAACGGGCTGCTTCTTTTGCCACCAAGTGCTTTTTTCTTAATTGGTCTTTTTATTTGGGGTTTAAGGGTTTGGAAGAAAGGCCAAGTTGAGGCTCCTGATTTCAAGATTGCGCCAAATTCGTCTAAGGAGGAAGCTGCCTGATGGAGCATTATTTAAGTTTATTTGTCCGGTCTGTTTTTATTGAAAATATGGCTCTGTCTTTTTTTCTGGGGATGTGTACATTTTTAGCCATTTCTAAGAAGGTTCAAGCTGCCATAGGTCTTGGTATTGCTGTCATTGTAGTTTTAGTGGTAACTGTACCTGCCAACTATTTGATATTTAAATACTTACTAACCGAAGGTGCCTTAACATGGACTGGTATAGAAGGTATGGATAAGGTGGATTTGAGTTTTCTTGGGCTGTTGAGTTATATCGGTGTTATCGCTGCTATTGTTCAAATTATGGAAATGTTTTTAGATAAATACGTTCCGGCTCTTTACAGCGCTCTCGGTGTCTTTTTGCCGTTAATAACCGTTAATTGTGCAATTTTAGGCGCGGCTTTGTTTATGGTTGAGCGTGACTATGACTTAGCTGAGAGCACAGTATACGGATTAGGTGCTGGCTTTGGTTGGGCGCTAGCAATTGTGGCGCTTGCTGGTATACGCGAAAAACTTAAATATAGCGATGTGCCTGAAGGCCTTCAGGGCTTAGGAATTACTTTTATAACTGTTGGCCTCATGTCGTTAGGCTTTATGTCTTTTGGTGGAATAGACCTTTGATAGCTGTGGAGAAAAAATATTTATGAACTTAGAGATTTTGCTTGGTGTTGGAATGTTCACAGCTGTTGTATTAGCTCTGGTTGCTTTTATTTTGGCTGCTCGAGAGAAGTTGGTCAGTACAGGGCTGGTTACAATTGATGTTAATGGCGAAAAAGATATTACTGTTCCATCTGGTGATAAATTACTATTAACCCTCTCTAATGCTGGTTTATTTCTTGCATCTGCATGTGGCGGCGGCGGTACTTGTGCTCAGTGCAAGTGTATTGTTACTGAAGGCGGCGGTTCTATGCTGCCAACTGAAGAGTCTCACTTTTCTAAACGTGAGGCTAGCGAGGGATGGCGGTTGTCTTGCCAGACCGCTGTAAAGCAGGACATGAAAGTTATTGTTCCAGAAGAGGTCTTTGGTGTTAAGCAGTGGGAATGTACCGTTGAAGCCAATCCTAATGTTGCCACTTTTATTAAAGAGTTGACCCTCCGCTTGCCTGATGGTGAAAGTGTTGACTTTAAAGCTGGCGGTTATGTCCAGCTAGAATGCCCCCCACATCATGTTAAATACAGTGATTTTGATATAGAGGACGAATATCGAGCTGATTGGGATCGTTTCGGATTTTTTAAACATGAATCTATAGTTAATGAGTCTGTGATCAGAGCTTACTCAATGGCCAACTATCCGGAAGAAAAAGGAATAGTTAAATTTAATATTCGATGTGCAACGCCGCCTCCTGGAACAGAGGGTATTCCACCCGGGGTTATGTCCTCATGGGCGTTCAACTTAAAGCCTGGTGATAGGGTTAATGTCTTTGGCCCATTTGGTGAATTCTTTGCTAAAGAGACCTCAACCGAAATGGTTTTCATTGGGGGAGGCGCAGGAATGGCGCCAATGCGATCACATTTGTTTGATCAGCTTCGTCGATTAAAAACTGATCGTAAGATTTCATTCTGGTATGGCGCTCGTTCAATGCGCGAATGTTTTTATAATGATGAATACGATACTCTTGCCGGAGAAAATGATAATTTTGAATGGCATCTAGCTCTTTCTGACGCGCAACCAGAAGACAAATGGGACGGACATAAAGGATTTATCCATCAAGTCCTTTATGAGAACTATTTAAAGGAGCATCCAGCACCTGAGGACTGCGAATATTACATGTGTGGCCCGCCCATGATGAACTCGGCTGTCATCTCCATGTTGCTTGATCTTGGGGTTGAGAGAGATAATATATTCCTTGATGATTTTGGTGGGTGACCATTTAGTGCATAAAATGCTTCTAAGGACTATAAAATTAGTGAAAACGGGGCTTAGCGCCTCGTTTTTTTTAAAAATTCCCCACAATCAAGCTATGTTCTTACTTCCAGTTTTCTTTTTTATAGGCCTTGTTGGCTGCGCTAATCCTCCAGAAGAATTAGTCTATTCTGGCGAAGTTATGGGTACAACTTATCAAGTCAAGATAGTCACAGCAGATAAACTTCTTCCGAGAAATACAAGAAAATTAATAGATGATCAGTTGCAAAAAATTAATAAGATATTTACAACATATAACAAAAAATCTGAGCTTATGCTTTTCAATGATTCTCTAATAAATCAACCTCAAACTGTTTCTCCAGAAATGATATATGTGTTATCAATAGCTCAGGATATTTTTGTTTTGTCTGATGGATATTTTGATCCAACTGTGTCCTCGTTAGTAGATCTTTGGGGATTTGGTCCTCAAAAATCTAAGGATGTTGTTCCGTCCCGCGAGCTGATCGACAACCTTCTTCCGCTCATTGGATTTGATAAGCTTGCTATAGATAAGAAAAAATATTTAGCAACACGACTTGGTGATATTAAAATTGATCTTTCAGCTATAGCAAAAGGTTATGCTGCAGATACTGTCGCTGAATTACTGAATTCATTGGGGGCAAAAAATTACCTAATAGAGGTAGGTGGAGAGCTGCGAATCCAGGGAGAAAGATTAGATGGTAAAAGTTGGCGTATTGCCATTGAAAAGCCCTCTTTTATGCAGGATGGTGTACAGCAAGTTATCCAGATAAAGGATTCTGGCGTAGCAACCTCTGGGGATTATCGAAACTACTTTGAAAAGAATGGTAAGAGGTACTCTCATACTATCGACCCACGAACAGGCTACCCTATTACACATAAGCTAGCCTCAGTTACCGTTATTGCTAAAAGTGCTGCTGAAGCAGATGCCTTAGCTACAGTTATGATGGTTTTGGGGCCCGAAAAGGCCCTTGTTCTTGCTGAAGATAATAGTATTCCAGCATATTTTTTGGTGAAGAGGTTAGATAGTTTTGATGTTGTTTATTCTTCGGCTTTTTCCCCTTATTTACTTGGAGAATAATTATGCTCGAGTCGTTACTTGCATTTTTTGTTTTGGTGCTAATTATGGCAGGCATGGCTGTTGGCGTAGTTCTGGGAAAACCCCCCTTAAAGGGATCTTGTGGTGGCATAGGTGCAGCTTTAAATGAAAGTGACTATACCTGCGATTTGTGTGGAGATGACCCAAACAAATGCGATGAATTATTTCAAGAAAGTAAAGAAAAGATAACAAAAAATAGCGATATTAGTCTGGCTTACGATGCCTCCAGTCAGGCTAAAGAAAAATAGATTTTTGATCCCATAAAATTCAGCCAGCCAAGCAGTTTAGTTGATGCTTATTTTTAGCTCTTTTCCAATTTTAAGCGGCTTTTTAAGATTTATGTCGTTCCATGCAGTAATATTTTTTACTGAGATGTTGTATTTTTTTGCAATTTTCCATAAAGAATCACCACTTTTCACTCTATGGGTGACTGAACTTGAATCAAGTCCAGTCCCAGGCAGTTTTATCTTTTGGCCAACTTGAATAATATGTCTGCGAATGGTGTTGCTGCGAATTAAAGACTCGGTACTCAGGCCATTTTTGAGAGCTATCTCCGAAAGAGTATCCCCTTCTTTGACTGTGTATATATTTATTGGGTACCACTCTTCCTTAGGGGTTTCTTCCAGAGAAATCAAAAAGATTTCTTTTGACTGGAGAGGTAGCAGGAGTGTCTGAGGGCTTTCTGGATGAGTTACTCCTAGCTTGTAACCTGGGTTGAGTAGGCGCATTTCGGTAACGTCTACACCGGCCATCCTAGCTGCTTGTGAGATGTCTATCTGGTTAACTAAGTCCATGCTTGTAAAATAAGGCTGATCAATAAGGAGCGGTAGATCAATATTGTATTTTTTTGGATTAGCCACCATTCTTGATAGCATTAATAGTCGAGGGACATAAGATTTCGTTTCTTTTGGTAGTTCTAATGACCAAAAGTCAGTAGGCCTTCCTTTTTTTTCATTTTTCTTTATAGCTTTTTTCACTTTCCCTTCGCCGCCATTATAGGCCGCTATAGCCAGCAGCCAGTCCCCATCAAAGCGCCGGTATAAATACTTCAGGTAAGCTATTGCAGCACTTGTGGATGCAATAGGATCAAGTCGAGCATCATACCAAGTATCTCTTTTTAATCCATATCGTCTAGCTGTAGCTGGAATAAATTGCCATAAACCAGATGCATATTTGTGTGAATGAGATAAAGGATTGTACCCACTTTCGATTGCCGGCAAGAGAGCAAGCTCCAGTGGAATATTATTGGCTTCTAGTTCACCAATAATATGATGCATATAGCGGCTGCCATTTGCTGTTATTTGGTTAATGTAATTTTGCTTGTTTTGATTCCAGTGCTTCTTTTTGCCTAGCTCCGGATGACTGTAGTGCTGATGAAGATCTAAGCCTTGTCTTAGTCTAACCCATAGATCTTTTTGTGCTGGCAAGATTGAAGTAGGGGGTGCTATTTTAACTTCAGCGCTAATAATTTTTGTATCTGGAAGGCGGCTAACTTCCTCTATCTGCTGATGATGACCGCATCCTGAGATAAGAAGCATTAGACATGCTGTAAATGTTGGTATTTTTAAGTGCATTGTCACTTGTGAAACTTAAATGAAAGGCATTGCGAATGATTTTTAATTGTATCTGTCATATCAACATCAATCAATTCTTGATGTTAATATGACTCTTTATTTTTACTCTATAAGAATATTAACCCTTAGTAGCTGTCTTTCCATTTACGGATAGCTGCAAATGTCTCCTCTGTAGAAAGATATGCCTTTTTGCTATATTTTTTTGCAGCATTTTGGATTGTTTCTTCAGCGGCTCTTAAGAAAGGGTTGGTGGACAGCTCTAGCCCTATTGTTGATGGTATTGTCGGCTTATTCTGAATACGCAACAGCCTTATTTCTTCTGCATATTTTTGCAAGGATTTGTTTTCTGGCTCCACTGTCATGGCAAAACGCGTGTTAGTTTCTGTGTATTCGTGCCCACAATAAATCTTTGTTTCAGGAGGAAGGGAGGACAGCAAGGAAAGAGATCTAAACATTTGTTTTGGAGTGCCTTCAAATAATCTACCACATCCATTTGAAAATAGTGTATCCCCGCAAAACAATATAGCTGCATCAGCAGAATAATAAGCGACATGATCCAGCGTATGGCCTGGGATACTTATAACTTGGAATGTGTGATTAGCTATATTTAGGGTATCCATGCCCTGAACTACTCGGGTTACTTGCTTTATTCCTTCTGGTCCATAAACTGGCACTGAGTAGTGATTTAGTAGCTCGTCTGCACCACCAACATGATCTGGGTGATGATGTGTAATTAAAATACCATCCAATGAAAGTCCTAGCACATTAAGCTGTTTTAGCACTGGCGCTGAATCACCAGGGTCAACAACGTAAGCAGACTTGGTGCCCTCTGGTTGAAGAAACCAAATATAATTATCTCTGAATGCCCGAACGGTGTGAATGAGAAACGACATGACTAGACCCTAACATTATTTTCATTTGTATAGGATCTGCATAATAAACTATTAAAAGAAATGACTATAGGCAATAATAAAAAATTAGACTTTATTGTAAGTTTAAATAAAATAAACTCGGGCCCCCAAAGAGGTTTTTAGTGTTTAAGATGTTAAGCATATTAAAGGTAGCCAGAAAATTTTTAGACAAAAATAAGCAAATACCTCCATTGCCTGAGTCACAAGATCACTTTAAAAATTGGACTGCAACAAAATATGGGAAATATATTATTCAGGAAGAAAGTAGTGCGCTGAAAAATATTTTGCCAGACATTAACTCTCACAGGATGATGCAATTAGGATTGGTATCTCAGCTGAACTTGTCTTTGAGGTCGAACCATCTGCATAGTTTTTCATTTGGCCCGCTAAATACAAATATTTTAAATAGCGCTGTTTCAGATTTTGATACGCTTCCATTACCGTCGGAAACGATTGATACTGTTTTTCTTCATCATGCACTAGAGTTTTCGCAGCACCCCCACGAGGTTCTAAAGGAGGCGTCCAGAGTGTTGAAGCCATCCGGTTATATCGTGATGATAATTTTTAACCCTGTAAGTATGCTTGGCTTGCTAAAATTCCCTGTTCGTCTGTTTTCTTCTAATGCAGTATGGCGTCATCATGGGCTTCGGCGAGGACGAGTATTAGATTGGCTGAAGCTCTTAAGTATAAGGCCCACTAAACCATTGCCTAGGGGTTATCCTCCCCCTTGCAGTTATTCTAGTCGCCGGAATGCAGATGGGCTCTTGGCTAGAATTTCAAATAAGTATCAGATGTTCTTTGGGGCGTTCTATATTATTGTTGCAAAAAAATATGTTTCTCGAGCAATATTTTCTGAAAATACAAGTTGGGAATCTTTGAGCATTCCAGTCACGGCTTCCACTAAAAAGTCCTCAGTGAATTCCTGAGGATTTCAGCATGAGATGCTGAATTTGGCTGTCGTCTTTGAGAAAATAATTTTTGATAGCAAACTCCAGGAGAAGGTAATTGAAGGAAGTTGAAATTTTTACTGATGGTGCATGCAGAGGAAATCCGGGGCCTGGCGGCTGGGGGGCACTATTAAGATACGGCGACAATGAAAAAAAAATTTATGGGGGCGACCGCCTAACAACAAATAATAGAATGGAGCTGATGGCTGCAATAGAAGCTTTGGCCTCACTAAAAGAGACCTCGAGGGTCGTTCTGACAACAGATTCTCAATATGTGCGCCAAGGAATAACAAGCTGGATGGATAACTGGAAGAGACGTGGGTGGAAGACGGCTAATAAGAAGCCAGTTAAAAATGTTGACCTGTGGCAGCGTCTTGAGAAAGAAGCCAGTTCTCATGAGGTTGAATGGATGTGGGTTAAGGGGCACAGTGGTCATCGAGAGAACGAGATGGCAGATCAGTTGGCAAACCAGGGGATAGACGAGCTAAGTAGCTAAGTTTAAGTTTAATCTATTTAAGCCTGTTGAGGGTAACCACCATGACAAGACAGATTGTATTAGATACAGAGACTACCGGTTTAGAACCAAGCGAAAATCATCGAATTATTGAAATTGGTTGCGTTGAGTTGATTGACAGAAGAATGACTGACCGCCATTATCATCAGTATATAAATCCTGAAAGAGAAATTGACCAAGGCGCTGTCAATGTACATGGAATAACAACTGATTTTCTCACAGATAAACCCACTTTTTCATCGATATCCCATGAGTTTTTAGAATTCATTAGTGGCGCCGAACTGATAATTCATAATGCACCATTTGATGTCGGGTTTATTGATCACGAGCTAGCGAAACTAAAAGGAAAAATTACATCTGTTGTTAATATTTGCGATGTTGTAGATACGTTAGTAATGGCGCGCCAACGACACCCTGGACAAAGAAATAACCTAGATGCTCTATGCAAGAGATATTTTGTTGATAATTCTCAGCGTGAGCTTCACGGTGCTTTACTGGATGCGGAAATATTAGCAGACGTTTACCTGCTGATGACAGGAGGCCAGATTGATTTTGTTTTAGGTAGCCATGGAAGCGCACGCGAAGGCATAGTGGAAAATGATATACGCCGATTAAATCCCGATCGATCCCCCCTCAAGGTTATTCGGGCTAGCGAGTGTGAGGTTGTGGCCCATAATGAAAAATTATCTAGAATTAATGAAGCCAGTAATGGTAGATGCCTATGGTTAGAAGCTAGAGATATTATCTGACATCTCTAGCTTCTAGTATGCTGTATCCATTCTTCCTTACAGCAGGTAAATGACTGCTAGGCAGCCAACCGTAGACAGAACTATAGTGTAAGGTAGGGCCATCATTACCATTCTCCCATACGAGAGCCTAATAAGAGGTGCTAGCGCTGATGTTAGTAAAAACAAGAATGCAGCCTGACCATTCGGTGTTGCGACGCTAGGAAGATTTGTCCCTGTGTTTATTGCTACTGTCAGCAGGTCAAAGTGTTCTCTAGTGATTGTTCCTGCATCCAATGCGGCTCTAACTTCGTTGATATAGACAGTCGCTACAAAGACATTATCGCTAATTGCAGAGAGTATACCGTTAGCCGCAAAAAACATTACCGGTTGAACGCTTAGCTCCATTGCAAGCACAGCATCTATAACTGGTTTGAATAAGTGCTGATCGTGTATGACAGCAACAATAGCAAAAAACACCACAAGCAATGCTGTAAAAGGTAATGCTTCCTCGAAAGCATGACCAAGGCGATGTTCTTCAACGATACCGTTAAAAGCCGTAAGCAGTACGATAACTGATAAACCAATGAGGCCGACAGGCGCTAAGTGAAGCGCCAGGCATGCAACTAGAAACAGCGCAACTAGGGCCTGGATTATCAATGTGGCCTTATGTTTCGGAGTTAATTTTTTGGATTCTTCGATATCAAATTCTTCCAGCACAGTCCTTACTGTATTGGGAAGTGTAACGCCATAACTAAACCAACGTAATTTCTCTAAAAGAACACATGTAATAAGACCGCAAACTAAGACGGGCATTGTGACAGGAGCCATAACCATAAAAAATTCTATAAAATTCCAGCCAGCCTTTTCGGCTATCAGTAGATTTTGTGGTTCTCCCACCAATGTAGTCACACCACCCAATGCAGTTCCTACCGCCCCATGCATAATCAAGTTGCGCAGGAAGCTCCGAAATGTTTCAAGATCCTCTTGATTTTTGTCTAGCACGACCGTATCGTCGGAGTGGTCATGCTTTTCGTTATGCTGTAGATTTTTTCCAGAGGCCACTTTGTGGTATACAGAGTAGAATCCAATTGCAACACTTATGAGCACAGCAGTTACGGTTAATGCATCCAAAAAAGCTGACAAAAAAGCTCCTGCGAAACAAAACAAGAGCGATAAAAGTGCTTTGGATTTTACTTTAATGAGAATTTTTGTGAAGGTGTAGAGTAACAGATCTCGCATGAAGTAGATCCCTGCAACCATGAAAATAAGCAATAAGAGCACTTCAAAATTACCATGAGCTTCATGGTAAATTGTTTCAGGGCTCGTCATCCCTAATGCCACAGCCTCTATGGCTAGTAAGCCTCCTGGTTGAAGCGGATAGCATTTTAATGCCATCGCTAAACAAAAAATAAATTCTATTATTAAACACCAGCCAGTGATGAAACTTCCAACGCTGAAAAGAAGTATAGGGTTTGCAACTAAAAAGGTTAAAATTGTATATTTATACCAATCTGGCGAAGCTCCTAAGAAATTTTTACCATAGGCTTGCAGTGTTGATTGAGACATATGACCCCCCAAATTTTATTTTTATAATTATGAATTTTTTTTATTAAGATAATAGATAGATTAGCATTTTTGTGGGTTGATGCCATAGCAGTCATTGATGGAAATTACCAAAGAGTTTGATGGATAATGAATACTTTGTGTTTTATCTGCTGGATTTCAAACGATAGCAGTCAATTTGGGCACTACTTAATGTAATTTTTTACCACCATAGTGGTACACTCAATAAAATTTTTTGGGTTTGTATGCTTCAAGAATAAGAGAGGAATAGAATTGGATTTTTTATTTGAATACGCCATATTTCTGGCAAAAACAGTTACTTTTGTGATAGCCGGATTGGTTTTGTTGGTTGCTGTAGCGAGTCTGGGGTCCAAAGGCCGCCGAAATAACAAGGGCCAGTTGCAGGTTACTCACTTGAACGAAGCTATGGATGCAGCTAGTAATATTTTGGCAGCATCTATACTTAATGATTCTGAAAAAAAAGAGGTCAAGAAGTATAAAAAAAATATACTTAAAAAATCAAAAAAATTAAAAACCTCCAAGAAAAGAATTTTTTTACTTGATTTTGATGGTGACGTGAAAGCATCTGCAGCGACAAATCTTCGTGAAGAGGTTACTGCAGTGTTAAATCAAGCTAGACCTGAAGATGAAGTAGTTGTTCGACTTGAAAGTATGGGGGGAATGGTCCATAGCTATGGCTTTGCGTCGAGCCAGCTTCACAGGATTAAGAAAAAATCTATACCTCTAACTATCTGTGTGGATAAGGTCGCTGCAAGTGGCGGATATATGATGGCCTGCGTCGCAAATAAAATATTTTGTGCACCTTTTGCTTTTATTGGCTCGATAGGAGTGGTCGCACAGCTACCCAACTTCAATCGTTTGTTAAAAAAACATGATATTGATGTGGAGCTTCACACAGCGGGTGCATACAAACGAACGCTCACTATGTTTGGTGAGAACACTGCGGAAGATAGGGAGAAATTTGTAGAGGATTTGGATAAAACTCATGAATTGTTCAAAAACTTTGTATCGGAGCATAGGTCTGGGGTTGACATAAATACTATAGCTACTGGTGAGGTTTGGCTGGGTACCGACGCTAAGCTGAAAAACTTGGTCGATGATATAATGACTAGCGATGAGTATCTTATGGATAGGGCGTCTGATGCAGAAATTTATAAAGTAAAATATATACATCATAAGAGCTTGCCAGAGAAAATGGGGTTGGCTGCAGAGGGCAGCGCCGACAGATTATTGCTAAAGTGGTGGAACAGGTTGCGCTCGAATCAATCTTTCTTTTAAAATCTGTGGTTAGGGGATAGTTTATAGTTCGTATTCATCGTGATTTACGTTTAGTATAATCATTAATAACCACCTCGATTTAATATATTTTATGACATTTTATCAGGCCATCCAAAACAAATTAGAGGTGTCTTTGACCCCTTCATTTTTAATTATAGAGAATGAAAGTCATAAGCATTCTGTTCCAGTGGACTCAGAAACACACTTTAAGGTTGTTATAGTAAGCAGTGATTTTGACAAGAAATCTCCTGTTCAGCGTCACCAGTTAGTTTATGCATTGCTTGCACATGAGCTTCAGTCTGGCCTGCACGCCTTGTCCTTGAATACATACACACCGCAAGAATGGACGTCTGTTGAAAAGACAATGGATTCTCCAAACTGCATGGGTGGGAGCTGGCCGGATTAGAGGTTCTTATAAAAAGTATTCAGATTATTAAATTTTTACTACTGGGGTATAGATAGATGAAGCATACAAATCGGCTACTGGCACTTATTTTTTTCTTTTTTTCAGTTTTAGCTTATGCAGACAGTCAGTCTCTTGATGCGGGTACCGAGGTTTACATTATATCTCCAGCCGATGGTTCCGTTAACACTAGTCCAGTCAGGGTTAGATTTGGGCTTTCAGGAATGGGTGTCTCTCCAGCAGGGGTCAAGGTTAACAATACAGGCCATCATCACTTGCTGATTGACGTAGACACACTACCAGATTTTAATACACCGATACCTAGTGACGAGAAGCATCGGCATTTTGGTTTAGGCCAAACAGAGACCGTTATCAACCTGTCTCCTGGGCACCATACTTTGCAGTTGATGCTCGGTGATTACTCTCATATCCCGCATAAAAAACCAGTCATATCAAAAAAGATCAGAATAGAGATAAAATAAAGGGTATTTTCTCGATATAGATTTGTATCGAAACCACACTGCGTTTAATTATCTGCGAAGGACACCCTCTAAGGCTAGCTCTAGATGACCCACGGTCCTTTCTATATTATGCAGTTTATCCAAACCAAATAAGCCGATTCTGAAAGTTTGGTAATCTTTCCCTTCGTCACACTGTAGGGGAACTCCAGCAGCTATTTGAACACCTTCAGCCATGAATTTTTTCCCGTTATGGATGTCTATGTCATCGGTATAGCTGACAATAACAGTTGGCGCTTGAAAACCTTCTGCAGCGACACTCTTGAACCCTTGAGACACCAGCAGCTCTCTAACTTTTCTTCCAAGATCTTGCTGTTCTTGCCTGACTTTTTCAAATCCATAGACTTCTGTTTCTTTCATAGCGTCATTGAATTTAAGTAATGCATCAGTTGGCATAGTTGCATGATAAGCATGACCTCCATTCTCGTAAGTCTCCATGATTTGTAGCCATTTACGAAGATCACAGGAAAAACTAGTACTTGTAGTTTTTTCGACTTCTTCTCTGGCCTTGTCGCTTAGCATCACAAGGGCGCTACAAGGTGACGCACTCCATCCTTTTTGAGGGGCGCTAATTAGAACATCAACTCCACACTGCTTCATATCGATCCACAGAGCGCCAGAAGCAATACAGTCCAGGACTAATAGTCCCCCGACTGAATGAATGGCCTCCGCGATAGACGATATGTAGCCATCAGGAAGAATCATACCCGCTGAGGTCTCCACATGAGGGGCAAAGACTATAGCGGGTTTACTGGCTTTTATTTGACGAACAACCTCTTCTATTGGGGCCGGAGTCATCGCTAACTGCATGGTAGCGTTAATTTTTTCGGAATCAGTAGGTCTTGCCTTCAGTACAGTTATTTCAGAGGCAATTGAACCCATTTCAAGGATTTGACTCCAGCGGTAACTAAACCAACCATTCCTTATAACTAAACATTTTTTGTTAGTAGCAAACTGCCTGGCTACTGCCTCCATGCCGTATGTTCCGCCACCCGGTACCACCACAACAGATCGTGCGTTATATACATTTTTTAATGTACGTGAGATATCAACCATAACTTCTTGGAAACGCCTCGACATATGATTTAGAGAGCGATCAGTAAATACTACTGAGTACTCCAATAGTCCATTTGGGTCTGTGTTAGGGAGTAAGCTGGGCATATGCAATCCTCATGATCAGGAAGTTCTGAAATGTTTTAGTTAAAAATTAGAAGAATTTTTTATTGTTTCTTGACTAGCAAGGTATTCTTCGTAGGAGCCTTTAAAGTGTACAAGTTTTTTGTCTTTAATTTCAATTATATGATTTGCTAGAGATGAAACAAATTCTCTGTCATGGCTGACAAAAATCAAAGTGCCATCATAATTTTCAAGAGCTAAATTCAGTGATTCGATAGCCTCCATGTCTAAGTGGTTGGTTGGTTCATCCATAATAAGGACATTTGAGTCCATCATCATGAGTTTGCCAAATAACAGTCTATTCTTTTCCCCGCCAGAGCAAACTTTAACCGGCTTTTTGAAGGCATCAGTAGAAAATAATAATCGACCAAGCGTAGCTCGTACAATTTGATCATCATGGTTCGGTTTTCGCCACTGACTCATCCAATTGAATAAATCTAAATTGTTCTCAAATTCTGATGTACTGTCTTGCGGGCAATAACCGAGTGCCGAATTTTCTGACCACTTAATAGCACCGCTGGTGGGAGAAACTTCATCTATAAGGCAACGAAGTAGGGTAGTTTTTCCAACACCATTTTCTCCTATGATGGCTAAACGAGAACCCGCATCTAAGATCAAGCTACCATTTTCAAATAACATCTCATCATATTGGTGAGTAATTTTTTCTAAAATTAATGCCTGTCGATGAAGTTTTTTGGCCTGTTTGAATCTAATAAATGGTGAAACTCGACTGGTAGCTTTAATATCATCAAGTTGTATTTTGGTGATTTTCTTTGCCCGAGAAGTGGCTTGTTTAGCTTTAGATGCATTGGCTGAAAAGCGACTTACAAACTGCTGAAGATCAGCAATTTGAGCAGATTTCTTGGCATTTTCTGAGTAAAGGCGTTCGCGTGCTTGGGTTGATGCAGTCATAAAGTCATCGTAATTTCCCGGATAAACCCTCAATTCCCCATAATCAATATCAGCCATATGCGTACATACCGCATTAAGGAAATGACGATCATGCGAGACGATAATCATTGTGCTCTTTTTTTCATTAAGGAGCGCCTCTAGCCACCTAATGGTGGCAATATCTAAGTTGTTTGTTGGTTCATCTAGTAACAATATGTCAGGATCTGAAAAAAGTGCTTGAGCCAACAGTACTCTTAGTTTCCGGCCTGGAGGAATCTCAGACATCATGCCAAAGTGAAGTTCTTTTTCGATGCCCGCCCCTAGTAGAAAATCCCCAGCTCGACTTTCAGCGCTATAGCCATCTAATTCAGAGAAGCGTATCTCTAGGTCGGCCACCTTCATGCCGTCTGCATCTGACATTTCAGAGAGACCGTATATGCGTTCACGCTCCTGTTTGACAGCCCATAATTCTGTGTGCCCCATGATTACAGTATCTATAGCGCTATATTGCTCAAAAGAAAATTGATCTTGATTTAACACGCCTATTCGTTCGTTTGGCGTTATTGATATATTTCCAGATGTGGGTGAAAGGCTGCCATCAAGTATTTTCATGAACGTAGATTTTCCGCAGCCATTAGCCCCAATCAGACCATAGCGATTGCCATGGCCAAATTTTACGGAGATGTTTTCAAAGAGGGGCTTGGGACCGAATTGCATTGTAATATTTGCAGCAGTAATCAAGTAAATACCTTTTGGGTTTCAGGAAATAAATAGTAAGTTTTTGATTGAATGATTTTAAAAAAACAGCACTATAGAGAATTGCTTCAATGTCGTCGAGTAAAGCTAGCCCTAGTAAAGATTAATTTTTTTAGTCAGCTTCTTGAGCTCTAGCAAGTCGAGCCTCTTCTTCTGCTAAGGCGGCCTTTATCTCCTGCATGACAGTGTCGACATTGGCTAGATCAGAGCATTCTTTAAATGCACCAGAAAGTACTGCATTTGGATGCAATTCCCCATCTTCGTATAAACTCCATATTTCTTCGGCATATTTTGTGTCTGAAAGCTCAGGAGCATAATTTGAATAATACCGAGTCATGTTGTTTACATCTCGCTTCAGCATCATTTCAGCATTATTGTTAGACGAAGCATCTACGGCTTGAGGGAGATCTATGATAACGGGGCCATCTTTGCCTATTAATACATTGAATTCTGACAAGTCGCCATGAATTATTCCTGCACACAGCATGCGAACAATAAACCCCATAAGAACAGAATGCCCTAAAAGAGCCTCTTTATTAGACATAGATACATCACCAAGCCTCGGAGCAACTTGATTTTCCGGGTCTGTTATCAGCTCCATCAGTAAAACTCCGTCAAAACAGCCGAAAGTTTCAGGCACCCTAACTCCCGAGTCATTTACCTTGCGAAGTGAATCGAGTTCAGCATTCTGCCATGTTTCTTCTTGCTGCTGTCTTCCGTACTTGGATCCCTTTTCCATAGCTCTGGCACGACGGGTATTCCTGACTTTTCGGCCTTCTTGATACTGTGCAGATTTTTTAAAACTTCGCTTGTTAGCCTCTTTGTATACTTTTGCGCATTTTATTGAGGCTCCACATCTAACCACATATAACGTTGCCTCCTTGCCGCTCATAATTGAACGGATTACCTCATCGACTAATCCATCGTCAATCAACGGTTGAATTCTTTTTGGTATTTTCATTACATGGTTACACGGGACTTATATTTTGTACTAAGTAGTATAACGTTAAAGGGGGAGGGCTGGGCACCCCTACTTACTCAGATAGCGAAGAAAGTTGAGCAAATTTCTCAAGGGCATTATCGCGAGATATTTTTAGATCTATAATAGGTTTTGGATATGTACTGCCAAGTTTTATATTGGCCTCTTCTAGGATGGAATCGGGTGCATCCCATGGATTGAAAAGGTACTTGTTTGGTAGTGGTGAGATTTCGGGTATGAATCGCCGCACATAGTCGCCTTCGGGATCAAATTTCTGCCCTTGTATGACAGGATTAAAAATCCTGAAATAAGGAGCAGCGTCTCTTCCGCAGCCACTTATCCATTGCCAGCTTGCGCTATTATTTGCAAGATCAGCATCAACTAGAGTATCCCAAAACCATCGTTCGCCATGACACCAATGAATTCCAAGATTTTTGACTAAAAAAGAGCCTGCGATCATCCGCGCACGGTTATGCATGTAGCCTGTTTGCCACAGTTCACGCATACCTGCATCTACCATAGGTATGCCGGTTTGACCTTTTTTCCATGCCTGAAGTGCAGTCTCGTCAGTTATCCATGGAAAGTGGTTAAATTTAGGCTGTAGATTTTTCTTGGGTAGATCAGGATAATGGTATAGTTGGTTATAAGAGAACTCACGCCACCCTAACTCACTGCAAAAATGATCACTGTTCGTATCATTTGATGTGTTGTGAACCTTGTGCCATAGCTGATTAGGCGAGACTTCTCCAAAATGCAGGTAAGGTGAGAGTCTAGAGACATAAGGTTTAGAGAGGAGATTTCTTCCATTTTTATATTGAGATAAATCTTCGTCTATGAATTTTTGAAAACGAACTCTTGCCTCTTTTTCTCCAATAGTCCAATGGGAGTCAAGTTTTTCATTCCATGGGGTATATGGCAATAATTGCAACTGATTTATGCTCAAAGTTTTCTTCGTGTCACAATAATACTTGATGTTGCTCAGAACAGGTAGAGGCTCACGCGGCGTTTCCCCCTGCAGACATCCTTTTCGATAAAAAGGTGTAAATACACTATAGCATTCACCGTTACTTTTTTTAATTGCCCATGGCTCCCACAGCAAAGAACCATTATAGCTTTCAGATTTTATACCTTGCGCGTTTAAATCTTTTTTTATTAGTGTGTCACGCTGAATTCTCCATGGCTCATAACAACGATTCCAGTACACAGCATTAACATTGTGACGCTTAATGATATCCATCAAAATATCGATAGGATTACCGCTATATAACGACAAAGTGCCGTCTAAAGATGTATTTAATGATTCTAGTGAGGAGTTTAGCCACCATTTGCTTGCGGCGCCCATGGAGTATTCGCCGGCGTTACCTTCATCTAGAATGTAAATAGGGAAAACGCCTTCATGTTGCGATGCTGCAGTGAGCGCTGGATTGTCGGACAAACGCAGGTCCTGTCGAAACCAGTGAATAGCAATATCTCTCATGAATCCTCTCTTTTCCTTTTTTGAATTATTGCATTTGGGGGAGCCAGCTCAGCAGCTCAATTATCCTGTAGTTAAGAAATTTATAGATATTTAAATCATTCGCGCCAATGGTAATGACAGCAAAAGAAGTAACAAAAATCAAGTTTAGGACCCAGAAGAACTTAGTCACCTAGTTTTCCTTCATGGTGCTTTGAGATTTCGATGATAAGGGTGATTATTTATGCAAGATCATAGCACAGGGGAGGATGCGTGATCCCGATAAATAATTTTAAATATAGTCTGGTTTAGCGTCTTACTCTAGACAGCCAATTGATCTTCACTCTCCTTTATTTAGTTAACATGTTTCAGGGGGCGGGGTGTCGCGTACTGCGAAAAAAGACATTGTTGTCAATTCATGAGTTTTGGTAACTTAAACGTAGATTATAAACCTAGACTTACCTCTGAAACTCTTACGAAGCAAGAGTTTCAGAGGTAGAATATGGCGGAGAGACAGGGATTCGAACCCTGGGTACCTTTCGGTACGTCGGTTTTCAAGACCGGTGCATTCGACCACTCTGCCACCTCTCCTGGATTTTTTTGGGAAAAAATGCTTCATTTATGAGAAGTTGAGTTATATTTTCTCGCTAGATCCCAAAAGTTGCGGAATTATACCGTTGTTTTTTGTCGATACAAGGACGAGATAAAAGTAATTTCAATTATATCTTTACCTCTATGTAGTTTCATTTGATTCAGTTGAGTTCTTGTTTTTCCGCTTTAATCTTGGGTCATTGGCGGGTCGCTTGATATTTTTAGTTGTCGCAAGAGCGGGGGTAGTTGCAACAGCATCCGATGATATCAGTTTAGATGGCTCGAGGATCACTGTCTCTATGGCCACCTTTGCTATTGGTTTTGGTTGCTTTCTTGGGTCGTTGCTAGCCCTCGTCGGCGCTTGCGTCGCATCACTGTCTTTTGTTTCAGCCTTTGTAGTCTTATTTATGGCCGTTTTCTTTGGGACCGCTTTTTTTGGGGCCGCTTTCTTTGGAGTTTTCTTAGGCTCAACTTCTGCTTCTTTAGTTGTAGATTCTTTAATTTCCTTAGCTGCCGTCTTCTTTTGTGCAGCTATTTTCCTAGGTTTTTTGGACACAGCTGTTTTACTGGTATCTGCTTCTAGCTCTGCTTTTGCCGAAACTTCTTCTGTTTTTGTTTCTATTATATCTATTTTTGGAGATTCAATTAGATTCTCATCATTTGAACTTGTAGTCTCTATTGTAGTTGACTCTGCTTTCTTTTGGTTTTGTGGCCCTGAAGATATAATACGATTTTCCGCGGTTTTTTCGGCTTGATGAATTGAGTTTTCCTCTAACAGTTCATTGGGCACATCTTGGCGTTCGCGTCGTTGCCGAGGACTGCGTCTTCCTCCTTCTCTTTTTGGAGGGTGACTTTTAGGGGTACTTGTATTATTGCCTGCACCGCTTTCCACCTTTGGTGTTTCCACTACTGAGCCTTTCTGTATCGACTCAGGCTTGGCAATTTGCTTTGACTCAGGATTGTCGCCACCTGCTTGCTGATTACCACGGCCTCGATTGCGATTACTGTTATTCTGGCTGGTTCGAGGTTTCCCTCGATTGTCCGGTCGCCTGTTTCTATTCTGGGGGCGTCGTTGAGCGGTGCCTGAAGAGGATCCTTTCTCGTTTTCCGTGGTTGTTTTTTCTGATGATCCAAAAACTTTTTTAAATAAAACTCTTAGAAAGCTAGACCCACCTTTGCTAGACGCAGCTTTATGCTGTGGGGTAAATTTCGATGGCGCAATATTCTTAACTGCCGGCTGAAGAGCAGGAGGAACTGGTTTTACAGTGTCCGTATCAGGAGGAATAAGATCTGTAGATATAGTATCCGTCAGCTTATAACTGTATTCGGTTCTAGCATCATCCTGTGCTCGAATTCTTTGAACCTCATAGTGCGGTGTTGCAAGCTTTTCATTTGGAATCACAACCACTTTAATATTATGGCGCTTTTCTATTTCAAGGATTTCTTTGCGCTTTTCATTAAGCAAAAAAGTTGCTACAGATACTGGGGTTATAGTGCGAATTTCTGTACTATTTTCTTTTTGCGCCTCTTCTTCTACAATGCGCAAGATTGAAAGTGACAGCGATCTTGTTCCTCTAATGCTACCTTGCCCTAGACATCTGGGGCATAGTTTTGATGTTGTTTCACTTAATGATGGCCGCAAACGCTGGCGTGACATTTCCAAGAGTCCAAAGCGAGATATCTTTCCGACTTGCACTCTTGCTCTGTCAACCTCAAGAGCCTCACGCATACGATTTTCGATATCCCGTTGATTTTTTTGTGATGACATATCAATGAAGTCAATGACTACCAGTCCACCCATATCTCGAAGCCTTAATTGACGCGCAACCTCATCTGCTGACTCCAGATTAGTACGGAGAGCAGTTTCCTCGATATCCACACCTCGAGTAGCTCGAGCGGAATTGACATCTATAGAAATAAGAGCTTCTGTTACATCTATTACAATAGCACCCCCAGAAGGTAGCTTTACTTCACGCTCAAAGGCAGTTTCAATTTGATTTTCAACTTGATAGCGAGTAAACAAAGGAGTGGCCTCCTCATAAAGTTTTACTCGGGTAGAAAAGTTTGGCATTACTTGTGATATAAAGGCAGCTGCGAGGTCGTATGCCTCTTTATTGTCAATCAGCACTTCACGCACATCTTCTCGAAGATAGTCTCGTACTGCACGAATAATGATGTTGCTTTCTTGGAATAAAAACTGAGGAGCTTTAGCTGCTGTAGCCTCCTTGTTGATGGTTTCCCATAGCTGCACAAGATAATCAAGATCCCATTGAAGCTCTTCAGCCGTACGACCAATTCCAGCGGTTCTGACAATAACACCCATACCGCTAGGTATTGTGATCTGCCTTAAAGCCTCTCTTAGCTCATTTCTTTCTTCTCCCTCTATTCGCCTTGAAATACCGCCAGATCTTGGATTGTTCGGCATTAAAACAAGGTAGCGTCCAGCTAAACTTAAAAAAGTAGTGAGTGCAGCACCCTTGTTGCCGCGCTCCTCTTTTTCGACTTGCACTATAATTTCTGAGCCTTCCTTTATCGGTCCCTCAGAAAGATACTCCCTAGCAATTTCTTTCAACGGTAGAAAGCCATGCCTCTCATTTCCGTATTCAACAAATGCAGCCTCTAGACTTGGCTCCACTCGAGTAACTTTTCCTTTATAGATATTAGCTTTGTGTTGTTCGCGAGTTCGATTTTCTAGATCTAGATCATATAAGCGCTGACCGTCGACCATAGCAACTCTTAGCTCTTCAGGTTGCGTAGCATTAATAAGCATGCGTTTCATTATTTTACTGTCCTGTATTTCGGGCAGCGGAATCATCGCAGGAGCGATTGAGGGGATTTGGCGCACACGCACATCAAGAATATAAAAGAATCACCCAGCTATTGTAAGTGTCTTTTTATTTGTTATTTCTTGATATTTATCAGTCATTTGCTTCCTTCCGGAGTTTTGGCCTGATGTGCTATGAACCATTTTATTTGTTAGGGCAGTAAATACCATCTCTGTTAATTCTCTTGGAGGGGTTGTCATATGATATTTCCCTCACTAGTATTCTTGCTTCTACCGCTTTAAAAAATATTTTCCACCCGATCTTCATGCTATAACCCATGCACCTTTGGCGTGGTTATAAAAATGGATACTGCGAAGATTTATGCTTGCGCAGTAGTCCCTAAAATTTGTTTAAACATTTTGTTTGTAGCGCTTTTAAATTAAAAAACAAAGACTTTATTTTATTCTTTACTCAAGCTACTTAATCTATCATATACTTAATTTTTTAAAAATTAAACTTACGTCCTATTGTATCAGCCGCAGGCATCACCGGCAATCTAAACATCTTACAGATAGATTTTATACGCTATTTTTACTAAAAGGCAGCCTAACTGCTACAATGTCTAGCCAATCTTAGTTAAAAAATTTTACTAGAAGAATTTTACTGAAAATGAATATTACTGCAAACGAAGTCGCTGTTCAGCTGATTGTGATTTCACCTAATAACGCAGGGCAGCGTTTGGATAATTTTTTATTTACAGCCCTCAAGGGCGTTCCTAAGTCGCGCATATATAGAATTATCCGAAAAGGTGAAGTTAGGGTCAATAAGGGCCGCATTAAGCCTGAGTACAAGTTAGCTGAAGGCGACCAAGTAAGAATTCCTCCTGTGCGTGTAGCGCAAAGAGACACACCAATTATTCCTAGTCAAAGTTTTCAGGATTCGCTGGAGGCTAGCATTTTATATGAAGATGATCTGTTATTAGTTATTAATAAGCCTTCTGGTTTGGCTGTACATGGTGGAAGCGGGATAAGTCTTGGGTTGATAGAGGCACTTAGGGCTACTCGTTCAGATAAATCTTACCTGGAGCTTGTTCATCGTATAGATCGTGATACTTCTGGATGTTTAGTTGTAGCAAAAAAGCGTTCTGCGTTAAGGTTTCTTCAAGATGAAATGCGTGCTAGGCGTATTCTTAAGGTTTACTATGCGCTAGCTTCAGGTCGATGGCCTCGAGGTCGAAGGCGAATTGATGCACCCCTTCTTGCTTCTGAGCAGAAGTCTGGAGAAAAAATTGTTCGAGTTGATTCGGAGGGCAAGAGTTCAGTAACAGTTTTTTCTGTTGTCCAGAGATTTGATAATGCTACGTTGATGGAAGCGACATTAGAGACAGGTCGAACTCATCAAATTAGAGTTCATGCTCAATATGTAGGGTGCTCGTTGGCCGGAGATGTGAAATACGGCTCTGATGACTATAATGACGATGCTAAAAGATTGGGCTTGGGCCGTATGTTTTTACATGCATCAAGAATACAATTTTTTTCGCCTTGCGGAAAAAAAATTCTTATTGAGGCTCCAATCCCACCGGAGCTTTCCAGGTATCTCCAAAAATTGGATCACTAAATTTTGGCAAAATTACTGATATTTGATTGGGATGGAACGTTGTGTGACTCTTTGTCACAAATTGCTTCTTGCGTGCGCTCTTCTGCAGAAGATCAAGGCCTTGCTCCCCCTAGTTTCAGCGATATAAGAGAGATCGTTGGGTTGGGACTGACTGAGAGCTTTTGTAGGCTTTTTCCTGGCCTTACTAAAGGCCAAATAATCTTAATGTGTAGCGCTTATTCGCGTCACTTTGTTGAGGCGGATAGAACTCCGGCACCTTTTTTTGAAGGAGCTCTAGGGGTGCTTGAAGATCTCAAAAGTAAAGGTTATTTTTTGGCTGTTGCAACCGGCAAAAGCAGGGTTGGTCTCAATAGAACATTAAAAGCGAGAGGGATGATTAATTTTTTTCATGGAAGTAGATGTGCTGATGAAACTGCAGGCAAGCCAAATCCATTGATGTTGAATCAGCTTCTTAGTGAATTTAACGTACTGCCAGGTGATGCAATAATGGTAGGAGATACAGAGTATGATCTAGCTATGGCGGTTAGCGCAGGGGTCTCCTCTATAGGCGTCAGCTATGGCGCTCATTGTCCGAGTCGATTTGATAAATACCACCCCTTAGGCTGTATAGATAAATTAATAGAAATAAATTATTATATAAATCAATAATTTAAGATTTATATTTAATCTAATTTAATTGATTTTTTCGTAGCATTTTACTTAGTCGTATAAGGGGAAGCCCAATTAGCGCTGTTGGGTCACAGCTATAAACAGCGTCAAGAAGGCTGATACCTAGGCCCTCTGCCTTGAAGCTTCCTGCGCAGTCGTATGGTAGCTCTTTTTGTAAGTAGGTGGTAATTTCTGTCTCGAGAAGCCTTCGAAATATAACGTCAGTTATTATTACATCAGTTTCGATTAAATTTTTTGTTGTATTTAGTACTGATATTCCAGTAAGAAATGTCACTCTTTTTCCTGACTGGGCTTTTAGTTGACTGGTTGCCTTTTCCTGTGTCCCGGGCTTGCATAGGAATTCTACGTCCCTTTTGAAACAGGGGTCGCTAGCATAAGGGAAGCTTAATTTTTTTGTATTCAATGGCGCTGGATTCAATACGGCAACTTGATCTGAACCAATAATTAAATTTTCAGTATATGTTTTCGATAATGCTCGAGCTTTTTCTTCAGATAGCCGCCTTACGAGAGAGTCAGCTGATTCTCTATCCTTTCTTATTTCGCTTATATTTGGGGGTACGCAAACAAAAGAAAGACCTAGTCTTTCCATTAGCATTTTTCGATATTTTGATGATGATGCAAGAACAATATTTGGCAACATCCAGGGCAGCTCTTTCAGTGTTTAGTTCAAAGATTAGTTTACTATTTTATGTGGCTTTTAGGCGTTAATTTTTAGTGATTTTTTCTTCTTGGGTAAAAAGTTACGCTTGATTAGCTCTAGATGCTTGATTTTTTAAGAAGTTTTCTTTGACAGGATCAGGTAGCATCACTATCATTGCGGCCTTATGTTAAGTGTACCCCAAGCAAATATTTTACCCCAGTTTATCGACCCTAGGCAGCTAGCAAAACAAGGTGCGACATTAACTGGTCAGATTGACCCTGATCTATGTAGCAGACTCGCAGAGGCTGTCATAAAAATTAGTGAACCGATCATATCTAGCTTGGTGTTTCATGTAGAAGATAGTGGTCGCAAAGCGATCCACATTAAGTCTTCGACTACGGTGCTAGTAAGTTGCCATCGTTGCTTAGATGCAATGTCGTTACCTCTTCAGTGTGATACAATTATAGGCATTGTTTGGACGGAAGATGAAGCAGGTACACTACCGAAGGAGTTGGACCCCTGGATTGTGGCAGAAGAGGGTGATATAGCCGAGTTGCTTGAAGATGAGCTGTTGCTAGCGTTGCCTTTTGTGATTTATCATGATGAAACTGCATGCAGTGTGAATTTAGGTAGCCTGTCTTCTGAAAAAGAGTTTAATGAAAAAATAGATTCACCAAAAAATCCTTTTGAAGTATTAAGGGAACTTAAAGATAGTATTTTTGACAAATAATAAATTGTTTTATCAGGAGTAATTCATGGCCGTTCAAAAGAGCAAAGTAACCCGTTCTAGGCGTGGTATGCGCCGGTCGCATGATGCGCTATTAGCGCCAACCATCTCAACTGACCCAGTGAGCGGTGAAAAGCATCACAGACATCACGTTTCTGCTGAAGGCTTTTATCGCGGGAAAAAAGTCGTTGAAGTTTCCAACGACTAGAATCACTTCAGATCAGCTGTAGATTTTTGACTGATTCCTTATGTCTTGCTGTTGACGCGATGGGCGGGGATCTTGGTCCTCAAGCTACCGTACCTGCATCTCTTGATATCCTCATGGAGGATCCTTCGGTATCAATTGCTTTCTTTGGTGATTCAGTCCAGATACAGAAACAGATTAACGCCTACCAAAATATACGTAACATTGATGTCGATCGTTTTGTTATTCATCACTGCTCATCATCTATTTCAATGAGCGAAAAGCCGTCTTTTTCTGTTAGAAACCAACAAAAATCATCTATGTGGCGAGCATTGGAATTGGTTTCAGGTGGCGAGGCAAGCGCCTGCGTGAGTGCGGGGAATACTGGTGCTCTTATGGCGATATCGATTTTGGAGTTAGGTTGTTTGCCAGGCATAAGTCGTCCTGCAATCTGCACAAAGGTCCCTACATTGAATAACTCCTCCCTGTCCATCAGTGGTTATACCTACCTTTTAGATTTGGGCGCGAATATCATCTGTTCTGGCGAGCAACTGCACCAATTTTCACTTATGGCGTCACAAAAAGCATTAGTGGTTAATGGCATTCAGTACGCTACTGTTGGTCTGTTGAATATTGGAACTGAGGGCACAAAGGGTCGCCAAGAGATACATGATGCAGCTAAGTTGCTAGAAACTGATAGCGATCTTAATTATATAGGTTTTATTGAGGGTGATTCTTTGCTGAAAGGGGTGGCAGATATTGCTGTATGTGATGGATTTACTGGAAATATTGCCTTAAAAACTATCGAAGGCGTTGCTTTATTAGCCCGGCATTATTTAAATCAGGAGCTATCACGTAGTTTTCTAGGAAAATTTGGAGCTTTTTTGGCTCGCTCTTCATTAAAAAAGTTCTATAAAAAAATAGACCCTGTTTTATATAATGGCGCTAGCTTGCTGGGCCTTAACGGGGTTGTAGTAAAAAGTCATGGCAGCTCAGGTATTGATGGATTCTCTTGTGCACTGGCTGTAGCTATCCTTGAGGCCAAAGAGGACCTGCCTCAGAAGATTAAAGATAAACTATCAAAATTTATATTCTAAAAATAATGGCACTATTTTTAGCCAAAGATAATATTGAGGTTATTTTATGGAAAACTATTCTGTACATAAGGGCTTGGGTTTTATTTTTCCAGGCCAGGGGTCACAAAAAATTGGCATGCTTGCGGAATTAGCTAAAAAATATCCAGTAATTATAGAAACATATTCTGAGGCTTCAGATGTGTTGTCTTACGACCTCTGGGATCTCTCACAGAATGGAACAAAAGAAGAGATTATGCTCACTGAGCGTACCCAACCTTTATTGCTCACAGCCAGTGTTGCTTTATGGAAGGTGTGGAGACAAGAGGGGGGTCCCCTGCCTGAGATAATGGCCGGGCATAGTTTAGGGGAGTGGTCGGCCCTTGTTTGTTCTGAAGTGGTGGAATTCAAGGACGCTGTCCGACTTGTTAGGAACCGCGGTGCTTATATGCAAGAGGCGGTTCCGTTAGGTGAGGGCGCTATGGCTGCTGTCATCGGTCTTGATGATAAAACCATTAAGTCCATTTGTAGGGAAAGTTGTCAGGACCAAGAGGTGACGGCAGTCAACTTTAATTCACCCGGTCAGGTTGTTATTGCTGGGAATTTAGCCGCTGTGAATAGAGCTATGATCAGCTGCAAAGAGGCTGGTGCAAAGCGAGCTGTATCTATACCTGTAAGTGCACCTTTTCACACCAGCTTGATGAAGCCGGCTGCTCAGAGGTTGAGTGAAGATATAGATAGAACTAACTTTTCTTCCCCTCGAGTATTGATAGTTCATAATGTTAATGCTGAAACTGAGTTGAACCCACAGAAAATTAAAAATTTAATGATAGAGCAGATTTCGAGACCTGTTTTATGGGTAGATTGTATTAATTTCGCAGCTCAAAAAGGCATCAGTGATTTAGTTGAGTGTGGTGCCGGTAAAGTGTTGGGCGGGCTGTGTAAGCGAATTAACAGCTCTCTCGGCATATATTCAACTGAGGATATCACTTCACTAAATCTAGCCCTATCAGAGATTTAATATGAAATTAAAAAGGATTTTATTATGAGTTTTGAGAACAAAGTAGCACTTGTAACGGGCGCAAGCAGAGGGATAGGTGCAGCTATTGCAGATGGGTTAGGTTTACTCGGCGCCACAGTTATTGCTACAGCGACATCTGACGTAGGAGTAAAGAGTATATCGCAGCGCTTTTTAAGTAAAAATATAAAAGGCCAAGGAATGATATTAAACGTTAGCGATAAAGATTCAATTGATCATATGATGGAGTCAATAAAGTGTCACTATGAGGCTCCTTTGATATTAGTTAATAATGCAGGTATAACCAAGGACAATATTTTGATGCGCATGAAGGATGAGGAATGGCTTGACGTTATGGACACTAACCTTAACGCTATTTATCGTTTATCGAAAGCTTGCCTGCGGGGCATGACAAAAGCTCGCTGGGGGAGAATCATCACGATAGGTTCTGTGGTTGGCTCTATGGGTAATGCGGGACAAACAAACTATTCTGCGACAAAGGCTGGTGTTGGAGGGTTTACTCGTTCCTTAGCCAAAGAGCTTGGCCCGCGCAACATCACTGTTAATACTATATCACCAGGATTTATCAACACAGACATGACCAAAAACCTTCCAGATGCAAATAGAGATATGATTTTATCTCAAGTTCCGCTAGGTCGATTGGGTGAACCAGAAGAGATTTCTGAAGTTGTAAATTTTCTAGCAGGAGATACTGGAGCCTATATTACAGGAGAGAATATCCATGTAAACGGTGGCATGTATATGTCATAAGATACTGTTTTATATAGTTAAATAATGATTTTTTCAAAATTAGTTACAAGGCGTGTTATTTCGATGTAAAATGCGCGACTGACGAAAGTCATTTTATAGAATATTTATTATTAGGTTGCAATCGTGATGTTAAAAAATATTCACTCAGCGATTTAGTTATTTTTTAGAAACGGGAGATGATTCATGAGTAGCATCGAAGAACGTGTAGCAAAAATGGTTGCTGAGCAACTTGGCGTGAAAGAAGCAGATGTTAAGACATCTTCATCTTTTGTTGAAGATCTTGGGGCTGACTCATTAGATACTGTCGAGTTAATTATGGCTTTAGAGGAGGAATTTGACACAGAGATTCCCGATGAAGATGCTGAAAAAATTGCAACTGTACAAAATGCGATAGACTATATTAATGCAAACATTGTTTAATTTAAGCTAGAAGCCTTTAGAGAGCCGCTTGTACTAAGCGGCTTTTTTTTTGCCTGCAATTAATCGATATATTTGGTTTAATTACTTATGAGCAGTGATAATGAATTTCTTTGTTTTATAAATGGCGAGCCAGCAGACTCTATTTTGGTTAGCGATCGGGGGCTGTCTTATGGACATGGATTATTTGAGACCATCAAAATATCCAATAAGATAGCACCACTTTTAAGGTACCATCTTGAGCGGTTAACTGAAGGAGCTAGAGCTATTGGCATCGCTTGCAATGAAGCGCTCCTAAAAAAATACTTTTACCAGCTCTTGGAGATGATTCCTGAAGACGGAGTTGTAAAAATTATTGTTACAGCCGGCAGCGGGAAAAGAGGATATTTTTACAACAAACCAAACAGCACTTGTTATATTTTACAATGGTACCCCATTGATACAAACTTTTCTTTGCCTAGAGCACAAGGAGTTTCATTAAAGTGTTGTCAGCATCGCCTGCCCATCTCCCCTTTGCTGTCAGGCATTAAGCATCTAAATCGATTGGATCAGGTTGTTGCGCGAGCAGAATGGGAAGATGAATTTTATGATGGACTGATGTTAAATCAGGATGACTATGTGGTTGAATGCGTAAGTAGCAACATTTTTATTTTTAAATCAGGAACCTGGATTACCCCCGAGATTACAGAATGCGGGGTTGCTGGCGTCATGCGTAGATACCTCATGGATGATTTATTTCCAAGCACTGGATATATTGTTAAAGAAGTTAAGCTAGCTATGAATGATTTGCTGTCTGCTGATGAGGTTTTTATTTGTAATTCTATTGCTGGAATTTTACCGGTGTTATCTGTTGATAGTCACTGTAGCTGGCCTAGGGGCAATTACACCCAGAAGATACAAAAAGAACTATATAAGGTTTTTCCATGCTACCAGTGAGGCGTAAAAAGTTATTATGGACATTTTTGATAAGCCTCAGCTTTATATTTTCAATGGAACGACTTTCTTCTTTTCTTGATTCTCCAATTACAGAACTAAAAGAACCCTTGGTTCTAGTTGTTCCGAAAGGTAGGGGATTAAGCGCTATATCAGATGAGTTATCAAAAAAAGGGCTTCTTTCGTGGCCAAAACTTTATGTAGCTTATGCTCAAGCCAGCAGCCAGACATCTATTTTTGCCGGGGAATACTTGATTTACCCAGGTTCTTCGTTAAAAAATATTCTTAAAATCTTGACTGATGGAGATGTAGTTAAATACAAATTAACTATACCTGAAGGGCTACGCTCTAGAGACTTTTTGGATCTGCTGGCTAGACAGCCAAAACTATCTCATCAGTTGAATGGTTTGAGCGATGCAGAGATTATTGCCACCCTTGGTGGAAAAATTTCTCAGTTTGAAGGGGCTTTTTTCCCTGACACATATTTATATAGTAAGGGGGATAGTGACATTGAAATTCTTCAATTAGCGCATGATGCTATGAACAGAACGCTAAAGGAAGAGTGGGAGCAAAGAGCCCCTGATTTACCCTATAGATCTCCCTATGAGGCTTTGATATTGGCCTCAATCATAGAAAAAGAGGCCAGTTCCACCTCTGAAAAGAAAAATATTGCTGCTGTTTTTGTCAATAGGCTGAAAAAAGGGATGCGCTTGCAGGCAGACCCCACCGTAATATATGGCTTGGGAGATAAGTATCAGGGCAATATTACACGGCGTCACTTAAAGAAAGCCACACCATACAATACCTATGTGATTAAAGGCCTTCCGCCCACTCCAATTGCCCTGCCTGGTAGAGATTCCATTTATGCAGCGCTCCATCCACTGAAAACTGATGCTCTGTATTTTGTTGCAAAGGGGGATGGAAGCCATTTTTTTTCCGCCAGTCTAGATGAACACTTAAACGCAGTGAAGCAGTATCAGTTAAACCGAAAATCAGACTACCATTCAAACCCGTGAGCTTAGACTGGCTATTTATGAATAAAAAATTGGGAAAATTTATAACTATTGAAGGGGCAGAGGGCGTTGGAAAAACGACCAATATGGCGTTTATTAAAAAATGGTTAGATGAAAAAGAGATAAAACACATATTGACCCGAGAGCCAGGAGGTACACCTATCGCGGAAAGTATTCGCGATCTATTGCTGGTGCCCAGAAATGAAATAGTGGATGAGAGTACAGAGCTGCTGTTAATGTTTGCTGCGCGAGCCCAACATCTTGCTGAAGTGATCATCCCAAGTTTGAATCGAGGGGAGTGGGTGCTATGCGATCGATTCACTGATGCTACATACGCCTATCAGGGCGGAGGTCGCGGTATTTCGAGTGAAAAAATTTCCACCTTAGAGCACCTTGTCCAAGGGGATTTACGTCCAGATTTAACCTTATTGCTAGATATTCCTGTCACACAAGGGCTTGAAAGGGCTCTAGGTAGAAGTAAGCCAGATCGATTTGAGCAAGAAAAAATAGAATTCTTTGAGAGGGTCAGAGGTAGTTATCTCTCAAGGGCATCTGATTTCCCTCAGCAATATCGAGTGATTGACGCCTCAAATACTTTGTCAGAAGTTCAACTAGAGCTTGGGGTTGCTTTGGAAGAATTTTTGCATGAGGTAAAATAAATCATGCTTGACTCTTACCCAGATGCACCTAATATTTATTTTTCTTGGCAAAAATCTCAATGGGAAAAGTTGAATTTCGATATAGAGAACGACCGACTCCCTCATGCCATTAACCTGGTGGGGCCAAGCCATGTCGGTAAATATCAATTCGCTGCATCGTTTGCCCAGAGAATATTGTGTCTTAGTTCGCTAGATGGCCATGCTTGCGGTCAATGTAAGGCATGTAAGCTTATTTTTGCAGACAATCACCCTGATTTAAGGAGGCTGGAGCCAGACAACAAAAGTAAAACTCTAGGTGTTGATAGTATTCGTGAGCTGGGTGAATTTTTTGCGAAAACATCACAGCAGGGTGGATGGAAGGTGGTCATCATTAATCCCGCGGAATCCATGAATCTTAACGCAGCAAATGCATTGTTAAAAAATCTCGAAGAACCCCGAGAAAAAACCTTAATACTATTGATCTGTCATCAGCCAAGCAGACTGTTGGTGACTATAAAAAGTAGATGCCGGCTAGTAAGATTTCCAGTTCCCTCACTTCCGGAGATGAGATTATGGCTATCAAAGAATTTAGCGCCCAGAGAAGATATAGAGGAACTGATTCAATATGCTAGCGGTAGCCCGCTTCTAGCCATCAAGCTTACAGAAACTGGTCTTCTTGAATCTCGTCGTAAGTTTGATAGATTGCTGGATGATCTGGCTACACATAAGATTCCAGCCATAAGTGCTGCTGAAGTATGTAAAGAAAACGATCCTCACATGGCTTTAGATTGGCTATATTATAAGCTAGTCTTGGAGATTAGATCTGGAGCTAAAATCACTTCTCCTGTGCTGTCTTTTCGCTATATGGATAGATTGATTCAATCGAAAAAATTAGTACAAAGCCCAGCCAATCTTAATTTATTATTGATTTGGGAAGAACTACTGATTAACTGGCAGCAGCTATTTAAAAAAAATAAATAAGTACTTAAATAACTTTTTAAGCTATCCGAGTTAAATGGTTAACAGACCGCAACAAAAAGTAAGGATTTTATAGTGTTTGTAGACTCGCATTGTCATCTCGACCGTCTAGACCTAAGCATCTATGGAGGATCCCTCGATCGTCTACTTGATGCTGCTAGAGAGGCAGGCGTGCATCGTTTTCTCAGCGTTGGTATTGATATCGAGTCATCTAGAAAGATTCTTGATTTAGCTGCCAAATACAGTGATGTCGATGTGTCAATTGGGCTCCACCCTCTGCAAGACTCTATTCCGGTTATCCCTAGTGTTGGTGATCTAGTTGCTCTTGCTCGCCATCCTAAGGTAGTCGCTATAGGTGAGACAGGCTTAGATAATCACTATGGCAAAAAGTCTTCTGGCTGGCAGCAAGAAAGTTTTATTGTTCATTTGCGCGCTGCTAGTGAGCTCCTGAAGCCAGTAATTGTCCATACTAGAAAGGCGCACAATAAAACGATTGAGATTTTGCGCAATTATGCAAATATAAGATCTGCCGGAGTGCTTCATTGCTTCACTGAAACATTAGAAATGGCTTGCGAGGCAATCGAGTTAAATTTTTATATTTCATTTTCTGGAATTATTACCTTTAAAAATGCGGCCTCTTTAAGAGACGTGGCAAGCAAAATTCCCTTGGATCGAATATTAATAGAAACGGACTCACCTTGGTTAGCGCCTATTCCTCATAGAGGCAAGAGCAATGAACCAAAATATGTATCAGAGGTAGCCAAGCTGATTGCTGAGATCAAAGAAATTACTTTAGATGAAGTCTGCGAAACAACATCGTATAACTACCAACAGTTATTTCTCTCTAATTTATAAGATTATTTTTCGTTAGGGTTCGATCCTGTCTCGCTAACAATTAAATCTACTTTTTTAATGCCTGCAATTTTTTCATACACAGCTTGATCGAGTGTGAAATATTCATTTCTGTCACTCCGGGTCACATAAAAGCTATTGTCGGATTTGACGAATGTGTAGATCCATTTGCCTGTATCATCAGTAACATCTACTTGTAATTTTTCAGAAGCATTTGGCTGGGTATCTGGATTAAATGAAGAAATTTTTAGGATTTTTAGACTGGAGAGTAGTTGATCCAATTCATCTGCTTTATTTTGATCTAGCCTTTTAGGTGAGCCTTTCCCCAAAAGAATGGATGGCCCTGATCGGTCAAATTCCCAACTTGCACCAGTTCTTTTCAGCCTGTAATCGGCAGCTTTTATCATGTTGATATTATTTGTCGCAATCAAGGATTTATTAAACCATTCTCCAACATTTGCACTGATATCAAGAGTATCCAGCTTGACGTTGTATATAGTGTCGTCGTTAATTTGACGAACATTTGATTGGCGGAGCCCTATCGAGCTTCCGAACAACAACTTCCCGACAGAAGCGTTATTCTTGAAAAGTTCTACACGCCTCACAAATTTGCTGTCCGAGACCTTAAATCTTTCATGGCTATCGCGTAGAGTTGCAACTGGCCAACCAGTCTTTAATGATTTTAGATTACGAAAAAAAGCGTTAACAGATGCAGTACTTACAGGCAGTTGTTGATTTGATAGCGACCATGAGCTATTGGATTTTACTAAAGTGATCCCGCCACCTGTGTCCTCAATGGTGAACTTGTCAATACTTGCCCAGTCGATATCCAAAATTGGTTTTGGCTTATGTGCGACAGATTCAAGATGGTTGCTCCACAGAAGAGTTGCTGCAATTAGCACCTGAAGCATCAATAGGCTTGTTAGCCAGAATTTTAGTTGTTTCATTATCGCTCTCCTTTATCGAGTCAGTAAAGTTGTATAGCGAAGTTGTTTTAATTTTTTGCGACGTGTTCTTACCAGCGCTATTGTTAGTAGCGACATAACAATTAACCCATAGTTTAAGTATTCCCAGAATAACTGGGAGCTATATTCCATTGAAGGCAGTGTGCGATTGAAATGGCCGCGTGAGCGAATGCTTAGAAGGCCGGCATCCTCAAGAGCCCAGTCTATAGTGTTTGCAATAAGATCCATGCTTCCTCGGTACTCACTACCAATAGCGGAATTAGCAATTGTTAGAGTCTGATCCCTAAGAAAATCATTAGAACTAAATAGTATGAGTTGAGAGGCCGTTGGTGATTTTTCCAAAACATCTCGCGTAATGATATCTGTTTTGTCGACCTCTTCCAAAGTAAGAGGGGACTCTTTTCCAGAAAAATAGGAAGAAAATCCACCTTTTATTGCAACGCCTAGCAGGTGCGAGTCAAAATCACCAGTGCGACTAAAGGGCATTACACCTTCATTATCAATTTCCGGCATGATTTCAGTATCATCTGAAAGCCATGATTTTTCAGAGCTCCTTATTAGCTCAATGACTTGTCTTGGGCTGTTTTTTTCTTCGTCGATACTGATGGGTGAACTCCAAGCCATTGTGACTTGCTCTAAATTTGCAGTAATAGGATTTTCAGAATTGAATCCATTGGAGCGAATATCTGCAAAGTAGGGGTATTCAATCATTCTCACTTCTTGGACTTGGTTACCACCAACTTTCCGCATAACAGGTAAAGGAAATGCTTTGTTTTGCATATCAAGAACTAGTGTTTCTTCCATGAATAGACCGTGGTGTTTCAGCCAGTCTTTGAATTCACCCTCAAGTTTCGCTAAACCTAGCCCTCCTTGACCTATAGTCATAGTGTAAGGAGAAGACATTACAACAACTGACCCCCCTTTCATTAAAAATTGATCGACAGCAAAGACTTCCTTGGGTTTCATTCCGTTTGGTGCAGCAACTAGAAGAATATCAATTTCTCCAGAAACACGCCCATCGCTGATATCCTCATCCCTAATATTTAGGTCTGTGCCCAAAAAGCCAGCCAGCTCTGTAAATCTTGGAACAGATAGGCCAATTTGGGCTAATTTTGGATCATCTTTAGGTTGAACTATGCCAATAGTTTTTACGAAGCCTTCCCCAAAGCGCTTTATGGCTGCCTTGAGATTTCGCTCAAGGCTAACCTTAGTCCTGTCTTCCAAAGGAACCTGTATGGCCATTCCATCTTTTTCAAGAATGAGATGAAAGTAGAAAAAATCACCTGCAAACTGCTTGTTTAGTGACAAGGGCTGCAGTCCATATAGTTTAGATAGTTTTTTGGCGCCAGAACTACTATTTTCATAGGGGTCAATTATATTTAATGAGAATAGACCCTTAGAGTTTCGCGTTAGCTCCTTTGAAAGCTCTAAAACATCATTTTTATGCAGGGTTAGGTCGTTCGGTAAAAGGCTATCATTAGAAATATATGCGTTCAGTGCAAGCTTCCCCTCGATGGAGTCGAAGATATTGCCACCACTTCGATAGGTGTTTAGCACCTTTTTGATACTCCGAGTCAAATCATACTCTGGATTACGAAGAACTATTTCAAAATTTTTATCTCCCTGTGCTCTTGTTTCGATCAAGTCTTGAAAATCTAGGACCTCAAACTCTTCACCGTAGCCCACTAAAATATGGAAATATGAATTAACTATAGCTGATTGATAGCGATCGGCCACCTGAAGTGGTATTGGCCTAACACCATACTTCTGATTTGCCTCTTCTTCTGTCTCTATACTGGACACGGGGTCTATGAATTCAATGCGTATTTTACCCTTGCCGGCAATCTTATATTCGCGAATTAGATCTTTTATTTGAGGAACCAGGGGAGATAACATGGGGTGAGTTTTCCCGCTAAAATAACCCCGTATCAGTAAAGGCTCTTCTAGCTGACTCAAGTATTCTCTTGTTGAGGAAGAGATGGAATATTGCTTGCCCTGGGTTGTGTCAATCCGAAGAGATGAGATCTGACCAAGCCATAAGTTGACACTGACTATGTTAATGACAGCGAGGATTATAACGCTACGCCAAATTTTATGGCGTGGGGTCGAAGTATTTTCTGCCCAGCGCTCTTTTTCTAGCGTGAATATATTAAGAGATAAAAAAACAAAAATAATACTTAAATAATAATAGAGATCTCTGATATCTATTACTCCTCGAGTAATAGAGTCAAAACGAGCCCCAGTTCCAAGCAACCTAAACCATTCGCCAGCCTGATTTCCAAAAAAATCAGTAATTGTAGCTGTTCCAATTAGATAAAATAATCCTGATAGTGAAACAGCACAAATAAGGCTAACTATCTGATTATCACTTTTTGCCGATACGTACAAACCTATAGAGAGGTATGCTGCGCCAAGAAAAAAGGCTGCTAAATAGCCTGCTACTATTGGTCCCCAGTCAAGCTCACCAAGCTGAGATATAGTCAAAGGTAGAGGTACGGTGATAATAAGCGCGATCGCAAGCAATGCCAAGCAGCCAACAAATTTTCCAACTACAAAATACCAAAGAGGTAGTGGTTGAGTTAAAATATGCTCGAGAGTACCAGTTCTTCGCTCTTCACTCCAAAGTCTCATTGTCAAGGTGCTTGTAAGAAACAAGAGAAGAATGGGCATCCATTCAAATAATGGCCGGATATCAGCTATGTTTCTTGAAAAAAATGACTCCCCCCAAAAAAATATAAACAAAGAAACTGCTGCAAATGTTGCTAAAAATAAGTAAGCAGTAGGAGATGCAAAAAATAAGGTTATTTCTTTTGATGCAATACGCCAAATTAACTTCATATTTTTTGATGAATTGTTCATTTTAAGTATCCATTCTATTTGTGCTTGAGGAAAGGTCATTAGCCTCTCTGAATAAAGCCTCTAGATCTTTGACCTCTTTGTTTATGGAATAAAGATTAGCTCCAGAAGAAACAATTAATCTAGCGATTTGCCCAATAATTGCGTCATCTTCGATTATATCTTTAAGCTCTATGCGGTAAGAAAAAACGGAATTATCTTCTGTTAGTAGTTCATCAACAGAACTAATGTTATCGATAGATAAAAGTGCTGTAATTATCTCATCCTTGGTTAGCGAAGATGAGAGCAATAAGTGGTTACTTTTTCTTAACTCTTTTAGCTCTGCATCAACAGCTACTTTTCCATTTCGGATAATAAGCGCTCTACTACACAAAGCATCAACTTCTTGCATAATGTGTGTCGAAAGAATCACGGTTGCATCTTTTGAGAGATCGCGAATCAATGTCCTCACAAGATTCGTTTGTTTAGGGTCAAGGCCATTTGTCGGCTCATCTAAAATTAATAGTTTGGGCTTACCTAGAATAGCCTGAGCGATACCCACACGTTGCTTGTAGCCGCGAGATAGGGTTGATATGGGAGAAAGAATCTTTGATTCTATATCCGTTGCCTGAATTACTCGTTTTATTTCTGATATTTTTTGGTTTTCATCTATCCCTTTAATCTCACTAACATAATCAAGATAATCAGCCACAATCATTTCTGGGTAGATAGGTAAATTTTCAGACAGGTACCCAATGTCCTTCTGTGCTTTTTTAGGATTATCTTTGAGGTTGATATTGTTGATTTTAATGGTGCCATGATTTGATTCTATGAATCCACTAAGCATTTTCATGATTGTAGTTTTACCCGCACCGTTGTGCCCAAGCAATCCGACTATTTCACCTTTAGCTATTTTGAAGCTGACATCATCGACTGCTTTAAGATCACCATATAGTCTTGTCAATTTGTTAACTTCCAGCATCATGGACTCCGTAATTCAAATTTCTATATTTTCTGAAAAAGATGATATCTGCCTTATAAGCTTTTTTTATTGTAGCTATGCGAAGGCAAATTTAAGAAGCTTTGCATACTACACTAAAAAGATACTTTTTATATATAATGACTAGCTACGAAAGCCCTTTGGGTTCTCTTAATTAATTTACCAAAGATACGATTAATTTTTTATAATTCAACCTTTTTTACCTAAAAAATTAAATATTTTTTAGGTAAGTCGCGACACATATGTATTTAATATGTTGTCATGCAGCATTAGTAGTATTTGTTCAGAGGATATGACGGTATGACCACCTATAGCGCACCATTAGATGATATTAAATTTTTACTTAACAATGTGCTGGAGATGCCCAGCATATCAAAACTTCCTGGATTCGAAGATGCCACTCCAGATATGGTGGATGCTATCCTCAACGAAGCTGCGCGTTTTTATGGTGAAGTTCTGGCGCCAACCAACAAGCTTGCTGACTCTCAAGGGTCAAGATTAGATGGCGACAGGGTGGTTACCGCCCCTGCTCTGGATGGCATCTATAAGCAAATTGTTAATGCGGGCTGGCCAGGATTAACAGGCAGCAGAGATTTTGGCGGACAAGGATTACCTATGCTGTTGTCTGTGGCTGTAGACGAGATGTCTCAATCAGCAAATATGGCGTTTAGTCTCTGCCCGATGTTAACTAAGGGGGTGGTAACCGCTTTAAATATTTATGGTAGCAGTGACCAAAAAAAGATGTATTTAAGCAATCTTATTTCTGGTGCCTGGTCCGGCACCATGAACTTAACTGAACCTCAGGCTGGATCAGACTTATCGGCTGTAAAAACGAAAGCCACGCTCAATGGAGATCACTATCTTCTTAGTGGTCAAAAAATCTATATTACTTGGGGGGATCATGATTTTACCGATAATATTATTCATTTGGTGCTTGCACGTACTCCAGGTGCACCCGAAGGCGTAAAGGGAATTTCTTTATTTATAGTGCCTAAATTTTTAATTAATGACAACGGAGAGGCTGGAGAAAGAAATGACGTCCGTTGTGTTGGCATTGAGCATAAGCTTGGTATACATGCTAGCCCAACCTGTACTTTATCTTTTGGAGAAAAAGACGGTGCTATAGGATACCTTATTGGCGATGAAAACCAGGGCCTAGTTTATATGTTTGCAATGATGAATGAAGCTAGACTTGCTGTTGGCTTGCAGGGTATTTCAGTTAGCGAGAGAGCCTACCAGCAGGCAGTATATTTTGCCAAAGAAAGAGTTCAAGGAAGCACCCCCGATAACAAAAACACAACTATTATCCATCACCCAGATGTCCGTCGTATGCTAATGACAATGAGAGCTCTGATTGAAAGCGGCAGAGCTCTTACCTACTCTGCATTTATGCATGAAGACTACATGCATAAATCAGACAACAAAGAACGGAAAACATACCATCAACGACGTATCGATTTACTTACGCCGCTTGTTAAAGGCTGGTGTACAGAAAATAGCGTTGAGATTACATCTTTAGGATTGCAGATTCATGGCGGAATGGGGTTTATTGAAGAGACTGGTGCAGCGCAGCATATGAGGGATGCTCGAATACTACCTATTTATGAAGGCACCAATGGAATACAGGCACTAGATCTTGTAGGTCGCAAACTTTCCAGAGATAAAGGTAAGGCTGCAATAGAGCTTCTAGAGGATCTTTCTCTAATTGTTCGAGATTCTAGAGTCGCTAAGCTTGAGGTCCTTGCAAATAGTCTAGAGGCCTCGCTAGCAGCCTGCAAAGAGGCAATAACCATCTTGCTGACTGAGGGAAAACAAGATTGGACGATTCCTTGTGCATCCGCTTTTAATGTGATGATGCTAATGGGGGGAACTGCAGCAGGAGCGATGTTGGCAAAAAGCGCTATTGTAGCAAGCAATCTCAATGATAAAAGTTCAGGAAATGCTATTTTTAACAAAAATAAAATATTAACAGCTATTTTTTATGCAGAGCAGGTAATGCCGCGTAATACTGCTTACCTAGAAGCAATCAGGGCAGGCTCTAAGAGTATAATGGCACTGGATGTGAAATATTTCTAAAAAGAGTTAGCATTTAAAAGAAATAAGAAATTTTTATTTGAAATAACAACTAGCTAGAACACGGATAATGAAGATGACTGGAAAGACACTATACGATAAATTATGGCAGTCTCATTTGGTTAGCCAGAGAGAGGATGGCTCTGCGCTACTTTACATCGATAGACATATTTTGCATGAAGTTACCTCACCACAAGCTTTTGAGGGCTTAAGGCTGGCAGGTCGAAAGCCATGGCGTCTCGACATGAATCTTGCCACTCCGGATCATAATATTTCTACAGATTCCGATGAAAGAGCTGCTGGAGTTGATGCTATCCCAGATGAGACATCACGGATTCAGGTTAAAACTCTTGATGATAACTGCGACTATTTTGGTGTTCGTGAATTTAAAATGAATGAAATGGGCCAAGGAATAGTACACGTAATGGGCCCGGAGCTGGGAGCCTCATTGCCTGGCATGACGGTGGTATGCGGGGACTCCCACACGGCTACACACGGAGCATTTGGCTGCCTAGCTCACGGAATAGGTACTTCAGAAGTAGAACATGTTCTGGCAACACAATGCCTGGTAACAAAAAAAATGAAGAATATGCTTATTACTGTAGATGGTAGTTTGGGCTCAGGTGTTACACCAAAAGATGTTGTGCTAGCTATTATTGGGAAGATTGGTACTGCCGGTGGAACTGGCTATGCCCTTGAGTTTGCAGGCCAAGTATTTTCAGATATGTCCATTGAGGGCCGTATGACGGTATGTAATATGGCAATAGAGGCTGGCGCTAGAGTGGGTATGGTTGCCGTTGATAGTAAAACTGTTGAGTATTTTAAAGATCGTCAATTTGCTCCAACCGGCGATACTTGGACTAAAGCAGTTAGCCATTGGAATTTATTGCAAAGCGATAAAGACGCTATATTTGATGCAACAGTTAAACTAGATGGCGCAGACATCGCACCCCAAGTTACCTGGGGTACATCACCGGAAATGGTGCTTCCGGTCGATGGAGTTATCCCTGATCCAAATGACGAAAAAGACCCTCAGAAAAGACAGGCAATAATACAAGCCTTGAGTTATATGGGCTTAAAGGGGGGCACTCTCATAACAGATATCCCTATAGATATTGTTTTTATTGGCTCTTGTACAAATTCACGTATAGAGGACATGCGCGCAGCAGCTTCTATTGTTAAAGGCAGAAAGATTGCCAGCACTATAAAGCATGCTTTGGTAGTCCCGGGCTCACAGATGGTCAAAGCGCAAGCAGAGGCAGAGGGTTTGGATAAGATATTCATGGATTCTGGAATGGACTGGAGGGAGCCTGGTTGCTCCATGTGCTTGGCAATGAATGCTGATAAATTGGCCCCTAGCGAGCATTGCGCGTCAACATCTAACCGTAATTTTGAGGGGAGACAGGGTAGCGGAGGAAGAACACACCTGCTCAGCCCATCAATGGCTGCAGCTGCAGCTATAGCTGGTCATATCATAGATGCTCGCTTTTATACTGAGACGGCCCAATGAAGACTTTTACGCTACACAAGGGGCTGGTGGTTGGAATAGATCGCCCTAATATTGACACCGATATGATTATCCCCAAGCAATTTCTGAAATCCATAAAACGTAGCGGGTTTGGTCAGAATCTTTTTGATGAGTTACGCTATATGGACGAGGGTAAACCTGGAGTGGACTGTAAATCTAGAATTCTAAGGGATGATTTTCCTCTTAACTACCCACGCTACACTAGTGCTTCGATTCTCTTAGCTCAAGAAAATTTTGGTTGCGGCTCTAGTCGCGAACATGCACCTTGGGCTTTAGAGGACTATGGATTTAGAGTGATTATTGCACCAAGCTTTGCTGACATATTCTTTACAAATTGCCTTAAAAATGGATTATTACCTATTGTTTTAAGTAAAAAAATAGTTAAATATATTTTTGATCAGGTAGAAATTACTGAAGGTTATCAGTTGTCTGTAGATCTACAGAAACAGGTTGTTATTACGCCTTCCTCCGATGAGTTTTTCTTTGATATCGATGAATTTAGCAAGCGTGCATTGTTGGAGGGCTTGGATGAAATTGGATTAACGCTAAAAGAAAGTGATTTAATCTGCGCTTATGAAGTGGAGCACATGAAGAATGCCCCATGGATTTTTGGTGCAATTAAGTAGCTTTTGTCGTTAACACGCAACTATTTTGATTGAAAAAAGGAAATTTTTAAATGGGCAAGAAGTTACTTATTCTTAAGGGAGATTGTATAGGTCCTGAGATCGTCAATGAGGCAATAAAGGTTCTTCGTAAAATTTCTCAGCTATACTCTATAGATTTCGAGATGACCGAAGGCTTGCTTGGTGGAGCAGCATACGATGAGACAGGAGATCCTTGCCCAGAAGAGACTCTTGAAAAAGGACATCAATGTGATGCTATATTAATGGGGTCTGTAGGCGGACCGATCTGGGACGGCCTAGATCGTCGTTTCAGGCCGGAAACTGGACTCTTGAAATTGCGTTCAGACCTTGAGCTTTTTGGTAACTTAAGGCCAGCTATTTTGTATCCGCAGCTTGTAGCGGCTTCGTCGCTTAAACCTGAAATAGTTTCAGGCCTTAATATTCTGATTGTTAGAGAGCTCACTGGCGGCATCTACTTCGGAGAGCCACGGGGCATTCGTATTCTAGAAAATGGAGAAAAAGAAGGTTTCAATACATATAAGTATTGTGAGTCTGAAATTCGCCGTATCGGACATCTAGCTTTTGATGCTGCTATGCTTAGAGATAAGCGTGTTTGCTCGGTAGACAAAGCAAATGTTCTTGAGGCATCAATGCTCTGGCGAGAAATTATAGAAGAAACTGCCAGTGACTATCCTGAGGTCACTCTTTCTCATATGTATGTAGATAACGCAGCAATGCAGTTAGTGAAAGAACCCAAGCAATTCGATGTGGTGGTTACAGGCAACATGTTTGGAGACATTCTGTCTGATGCTGCAGCAATGCTAACAGGATCGATAGGGATGCTTCCTTCCGCATCACTGAACAAGAATGGCAAAGGGCTCTATGAGCCTTGTCACGGATCTGCTCCAGATATTGCCGGTCAAGGAATTGCTAACCCATTGGCAACTATACTATCTGCCGCCATGCTATTACGCCACTCTTTTGGTGAAAATGAAGCGGCAAACGCCATCGAGAACGCAGTAAGTGACGTTTTGGATGCTGGTCTGCGTACTCCAGATATTTGCAGTCAGGGCAATATAAGAGTAAACACTTCAGACATGGGCGACGCGGTAGCGGCTGCGCTATAGATAGCCTTCGGTGTATAAAAAATAATTGCTTGCGTAAAAGAATTCTTAACGGTTGAAATCAGATGAAAAAAGTAGGATTTATTGGTTGGCGTGGAATGGTTGGCTCGGTATTAATAAATCGAATGCTTCAGGAAGATGATTTTTCCCAAATTGAGCCAATTTTTTTTACTACCTCTCAGCTTGGAAATTTAGGTCCAGTTATTGGGATGGAATCTACGTTGCTGCAAGATGCAAACAACATTGAGTCTTTGTCCAAGCTGGATATTATTGTGACCTGTCAGGGCAGTGATTACACGAAAGCCGTGCACACGCTATTGCGACAAGCTGGATGGGATGGCTATTGGATTGATGCAGCCTCTAATTTGCGTATGTCTCAAAGTGCCGCAATTGTCTTGGACCCAGTAAATTTAAGTTTAATAAAAGATGCCATCACTCATGGAGTCAGAGACTTTGTGGGCGGTAATTGTACTGTTAGCTTAATGTTGATGTCACTTGGAGGTCTTTTTAGAGAGGGTTTGGTGGAATGGGCCTCATCTATGACCTACCAAGCAGCATCAGGTGCCGGCGCAAAAAATATGAGAGAACTTATCGCTCAAATGGGGGGGATATATCAATCGGTGCAGTCTGAACTCATAGACCCTTCATCAGAGATTTTAGAGATTGACCGCAAGGTATCTGAAATTATGCTTAGTGAAAATTTTCCAATACATAACTTTAGTGCGCCACTAGCAGGTAGTCTTCTTCCCTGGATTGATACCCAACTTGAAACTGGTCAAAGCAAAGAAGAATGGAAAGGGCAGGCAGAAACCAATAAAATTCTTGGTTATTCTTCTGATAGCCTGATACCAATCGATGGCATTTGTGTTCGAATTGGTGCGATGAGAAGTCATAGTCAGGCACTCACAATTAAGCTCGCTAAAGACGCCCCAATTGATGAAATCGAGGATATTTTAAACAATGCGAATGACTGGGTTAAGGTCATTCCAAATGACCGTGACTCGACGCTGTCCGAGTTAACTCCTGCTGCTGTAACCGGTAGCTTGCATATCCCTATAGGGAGATTGAGAAAAATGAACATGGGAAATGATTATCTTGCAGCCTTTACTGTTGGAGATCAGCTTTTATGGGGGGCTGCAGAGCCTTTACGGAGAATGTTAAAAATATTGTTAGATGCAGCTTAGATTCTAATTTTTTTAAAATATTTTTCTAAATATAGGATATAAATAAATTAACTCTATTAAAGATAAAACTTGGGTATATACGCTAAATTGTCAGGTACCAAATGGAGAGAATCTACCAGACGGGATAACACGGATTGCCGCTGCCATTGAGTATGATGGAAGTGATTATTGCGGTTGGCAGAGACAAAATCATAGTCCAAGCGTGCAAGCTGAAGTTGAAAAAGCATTTTCAGTTGTAGGAGATGAGGTTATTTCTATAGTTTGTGCTGGCCGAACAGATACTGGCGTACACGGAACTAACCAAATCGTACATTTTGATACCTGCGCAAAAAGATCTTCTCGGCAATGGCTTCTTGGGGTAAATGCAAATTTACCTAAAGGTGTTCGTGTTCACTGGACTGAAGAGAAAGCTGCTCAATTCCATGCTCGCTTTAGCGCAACAGCAAGAACGTATCGCTATATTATTTCTAATCAGTTTTATCGTTCTGCCCTTTACCATCGGCTGCTTACATGGGAAAGAATTCATTTGGATGAAGAGTTGATGGAAGTTGCCGCTCAAAAATTACTGGGCGAGCATGATTTCACTTCTTTTCGGGCTGCTGGCTGTCAGTCATTATCCCCCAACAGGGACGTACATTCTGTGAAGGTTTGGAGGGAATCTCAGTTTGTAATTTTTGAAATTATCGCTAATTCATTCCTTCACCATATGGTTAGAAATATAGTAGGTAGTTTGATTTCTATCGGGAGGAGGGAGAAGGAGCCTGAATGGCTTGGCAGTTTGTTAAAAGATTGTGATCGATCCAAGGCTTCTTCTACCGCCCCTAGCAATGGATTATACTTGTGCGGGGTAAACTATCCTTCAAGATATAAGATTCCTAAATTTAACTTAGGCCCTCAAATTATCTCATCTCAAGACTAAATGTAAAACTGTACATGGCATACACAGGTTTGCTCTAAAATCATAGGCTTGGGAATACCTTTTTGCTACAATAAATCTTTGGTATTTCATCAATCTTGCGAATCGAGTTTATTGTGAATAGAACTAGAGTAAAAGTCTGCGGAATAACTCGGCTAGAAGATGCCACTATGGCAGTCAACCTTGGCGTAGACGCTATAGGGCTCGTATTTTATTCTGCAAGTCCAAGATTCGTAGAGATAGGTACTGCTGCTGTAATAGCCGCCGCTGCTGGTCCGTTTGTATCAGTTGTGGGACTTTTTGTTAACGCTTCCGTTGAGCAAGTCAAAGAAACAATTAGTTTGGTTGACTTGGATATTTTACAGTTCCATGGCGATGAAGATGAAGCATATTGTAATCAATTTTCTAGACCTTACATTAAGGCGATACGAATGCATCATGATCTAAATCCAAATAAATCAATTTTAGAATATCCTTCCGCTCGAGGATTTTTATTTGACTCGTGGTCTCAGGATAAATATGGCGGCACAGGGGAAATTTTTGACTGGAATCGTCTCGCTTCTCTTCGGGGTCGCCCTATAATTCTTGCAGGCGGATTAAGTCCAGATAATATTGATAGGGCTGTCTCGACACTAAAGCCTTACGCGCTAGATGTAAGTGGTGGCGTGGAGGCAGCACCTGGGATTAAATCTTCTAAATTAGTCCAGCTGTTTGTTGATCGCTGTTCTAAAGCTTAAGTGTTTTATTCTCATAGATTATTTTTTTGGAGAAGTGTGTAATGAGTGTGAATTTCGATCAGATGCCAGATGAGAGTGGCCATTTTGGACCTTATGGAGGTAGATTCGTCTCTGAAACACTAGTCTATGCATTGGATCAACTTACATCTTTGTATGAAAGGCTAAAAGATGACCCTGAGTTCCAGGCTCAAATTGACTATGATCTAGCCCATTATGTTGGAAGACCTTCCCCTCTTTATTTTGCAGAACGATGGACCAAAAAAATCGGAGGGGCTCAGCTTTACTTAAAAAGAGAAGACCTTAATCATACTGGTGCGCACAAGATAAACAGTGCTATTGGTCAAGCTTTGTTGGCTAAATACACAGGAAAAAAGCGAATAATTGCAGAGACCGGGGCAGGACAGCATGGCGTTGCTACTGCGACTGTAGCTGCTAGACTGGGGCTGGAATGCCATATCTTTATGGGTGAGGAGGATATTCGTCGTCAATCACTTAATGTTTATCGTATGAAGCTGCTTGGGGCTATAGTAGTTCCTGTTACTTCTGGGTCAAAGACCCTAAAAGATGCCCTCAATGAAGCCTTAAGAGATTGGGTTAGCAATGTAGATGATACTTTTTACATCATAGGTACCTGTTGTGGGCCGCACCCATATCCAGAAATCGTTCGTAATTTTCAGTCTGTTATGGGGCGTGAAGCTCGCCAGCAATCACTGGTTCAAACAGGAAAGCTCCCAGATGCCCTGGTTGCGTGTGTTGGCGGCGGCTCAAATGCAATTGGCTTGTTCCACCCTTTTCTTAACGATAAATCTGTTGCTATGTATGGCGTTGAAGCTGGAGGATTTGGGGTGGCCTCAGGAAAGCATGCCGCGCCATTAAATGACGGAGTTCCTGGTGTTCTCCATGGAAATCGCACGTATCTAATGGAAGATGAAAATGGACAAATCATTGAAACTCACTCGATATCGGCTGGCTTGGATTATCCTGGTGTCGGCCCCGAGCATTCCTGGCTAAAAGATCTTGGTCGAGTAAACTACGTTACTGTTAACGATGATGAGGCTATGGCTGCTTTTTACACGCTAACTCAAATAGAAGGGATTATTCCTGCCCTTGAAACAAGCCATGCAATTGCATATGCAGAAAAACTAGCAAAAACAATGGACTCAGATCAAACCATCATCATTAATCTTTCTGGTCGGGGTGACAAAGACATACTCACAGTTGCAGAGATTGATGGTATTTCATTGTAAGCTTTTGTCTGCTGCATTGAGCTAGCATCATATTCAATAAAATGAATTAATTAAATAGGAAGCGCTGTTTGTGAATAGAATTAACAAATGTTTTGAGAGTCTTGGTCAAAAAAACAAGAAGGCTCTTATTTCTTATGTTGTATTAGGTGATCCCGCAAAAGATGTGACGCTTCCCGTCATGCATGCTCTGGTTGACAGCGGAAGTGATATTATCGAAATTGGGGTTCCTTTTTCAGATCCAACAGCAGAGGGCCCGGTAATTCAGCGTGCCCATGAGCGAGCACTAGAGAATGGCAGCAGTCTTGATGAAGCTTTAATTTTGGTAAAGAAATTTAGAGAAACTGACGTCAATACTCCGGTGATATTGATGGGTTATACGAACCCGATTGAAAGAATGGGATATGAAAAATTTATAGAACGTATGGTTGTTTCTGGGGTAGATGGAGTTCTTACAGTCGATCTGCCACCAGAAGAGGCAGAAGTATTCAATGAACAGTTAAGGGCATCTAATATAGAGAATATATTCCTTTTGGCGCCCACAAGCAGTCAGATAAGACAAAAGAAAGTAACCAACATGGCCGGGGGTTTTGTTTACTATGTTTCATTAAATGGTGTTACTGGCGCTGCCAACTTAGATGTTGATTCTGTAAAAGATCATGTTAGTAGTATTAGAGCGCTAACTAAGCTCCCAATTTGTGTAGGATTTGGCATTAAGGACGGCGTGACCGCAAGGGCGGTGGCAGATGTATCTGATGGTGTAGTGGTAGGAAGCGCTATAGTTAATAAAATTGCTGATCTTGCAAAACTGGGGGAACTCGACCCCTTAATATACGCTGAAACAGTTTCAGTTATTATTAAAGATATACGCGATGCACTTGATAAGTAGCAACTGAGCTTGCGAATAAATGACTAAGCGAGAAATATTATGAGTTGGCTGGAAAAAATTCGTCCAAAAGGTCCTGATACCAAGACAAGGGATCGCACCCAAAACGTCCCTGAGGGAGTATGGACAAAGTGCCCAAAATGCAGTGCGCCTTTATATCGTCCAGAGCTTGAAAAAAATCTAGAAGTTTGCCCTAAGTGTGAGCATCACCTAAGAATAAGTGCAAGGCGTAGGCTGGACATATTTTTAGATAAAGAAGACCGACAGGAGCTAGCAACTGAGGTTCAGCCTATCGATCGACTTAAATTTAAAGATATTAAAAAATACAAAGATAGAATTACTGAGTCGCAAAGGTCCACAGGGGAGGATGATGCTTTAATTGCGATCAAAGGGAGGCTAAAAGGTATGCCTGTTGTGGCTATGGCTTTTGAGTTTTCTTTTCATGGTGGATCTATGGGTTATGTGGTTGGAGAGCGATTTACCCGTGCTGCTCATCTGGCTCTTGAGAATAATATTCCAGTGGTTTGTTTTTCTGCAACTGGCGGTGCGCGGATGCAGGAGGCCTTAATTTCTCTTATGCAAATGGCAAAAACTAGCGCTGTAATAGAAAAACTAAAGAATAATGGAATCCCATATATTTCTGTTATGACGGACCCAGTTTATGGCGGTGTTTCGGCAAGTCTTGCGTTGCTTGGCGATATTAATGCGGCGGAACCAAACGCTAGAGCTGGTTTTGCTGGACCAAATATTATTGAACAAACTATTCGCCAGAAATTACCCAAAGGATTTCAGCGTGCAGAATTTTTACTCGAACATGGCGCAATTGATATGATAATAGCTAGGCATAAGATGAGAGATACACTCGCCTCTTTGCTTGCTAAGCTCACATATGCAACTAAAAGTGACGGTGCAGATGCCACAAAAAACTCTATCTGAGTGGTTAAGTCTTCTAGAAGTAAATCATCCAACAGAAATTGAATTTGGGTTAAATCGCATAGCCCGAGTTGCGATGAAGCTCGGCTTTTCATCCTCTGAAATAGATAAATTAGCTAACTCAAACATAAAAGAAGAGAATCGTCTGCATGGCGGAGACAGCTCCAAGATTGGGGTCAAACATCTTGTTAGTCCCGCTAAAAAAATTATTATGGTTGGTGGCACCAATGGTAAGGGCTCTTGCGTTGCAATCCTTGATGGTATATTAAGAGCTGCCGGCCACAAAGTGGGCACATACACTTCGCCGCATCTGATCAGATACAATGAGCGAATAAGCATTAATGGCTGCCATGCAACTGATGCGGAGATTTGCTCTGCCTTTGAGGAAATAGAGCTAGCAAGAGGTCCTATTAGCTTAAGTTATTTCGAATTCTCCACTTTAGCAGCATTACTAATTATGGCTTCTGAAAAATTAGATTTTGCAATACTTGAAGTTGGGCTTGGGGGGAGGCTGGATGCAATCAATTTTATGGACCCATGCATGTCAATTATCACCAGTATTGCGCTTGACCATCAGGATTGGCTTGGCCATGATCTTGATGGCATAGGGGCTGAAAAAGCTGGCATAGGAAGGAAGGGGATTCCTCTGATTTATGGCGACATGCAACCTATTCAGGGAGTTCTGGATACTGCTGGTAGCCTACAGGTGAAACTTTTAATAAATGGACAAGATTTTTCTTTCGAGCAATTTGGCGTACCAGCACCTGCATTTCTTCCAGCTGCTAGCGTGGCATGCGGCTTACAGGCTGCAGTACTTTTAGATCCAAGTCTAAGTTCATCCTTGCTCGAAGAGGCTCTGAGTCTTGTACGACTGGATGGTCGCTATCAGAGGTTATGTGTAGACGGTGTAAACATTATTTTGGATGTAGCGCATAACCCGCAAGCATCGGAGTTGCTATCTAAACGATTAGCTCATTCAGCAAAAGGTAGGATTGTAGCAATAGCAGGAATGATGTCAGATAAAGATATTTTGGGTATTTTAGAGCCCATGATACCAATAGTTGACACTTGGTACTTTTGCGATATACCCGGCAATTCTAGAGCATCTAGAGCTCGCAACGCTGCTTCTATATATAATGATCACTTGCAAGCGAGAATCTGCAAGCAAATGCATAGAAATCACTCCAAGCCAGGAGGCAGTCTTGATGTTGGTTCAGAAAAAATTGAAGTTTTTGAGCGAGAGTCTTCAGAAAAAGCCATTAAAGAGGCCATCAGTAATGCAAAGCCTGCAGATACTGTAGTTGTTTTCGGTTCTTTTGTTGTTGTCGGCTCTGTCCTTAATTGGCTAAAGAATATAAATTAGCTGAGTTTTTAAGTTACCATCAACCAGGAGTGTTATTTATGAGAGGCGCCGTAAAATCATACATAATGTATGCTGCTACATTGTCTGCTTTGGCGGTTATATTTGTACCATTGCTTATTGAAAGCCTCATGTCTAAAAAAGTAGATGAGACTTCTGTGATCCCAGTAAATAGAAATATTGGCACTCTTGTTTCGATGCCGATTAGATCTAAGAATATCATATCGGCGAAGTCCGATGAAAAAATATTCCAGCCACAAAGTAGATCAAGTCAGTCGGGCAGCTCTCTTGACGACAAAACTCCATCACTGTCACACGAAGGAATTCCTTTAGCTTGGGTGCTGCAAGTCGGTAGCTTCCCGGAAAAAAAATCTGCTATAGCCCTCTCTGAAAAACTTTCAGTTGATGGGTATAGGTCTTTTGTCAGAGACCTGAAAGATAGCAAGAGCACTGTCAGTCGTGTTTTTGTGGGACCAAAAATTATAAAGCAAACGCTGATTAACGATAAAACTGTCTTGGATAAACAATATGGCTTTGATTCACATTTAATGTATTTTGAGCCCTGAAGTTATGCAAGAGCTCTGTTACAATTCTATTTTTTTAAAATTTTACCCGTACCTATGTATTGCAATATGGCGCCTAAATCATGAATTCAGCTGACTGGATAATTTTGGGACTAATAAGCATTTCTGCAATCATCAGTGCAGTCAGGGGCGTTGTAAAAGAGGTTGTGTCCCTTTTTGTATGGGTGTTAGCTGCAGTTATTGCATCTATATTTCATGATGATTTTGCCGTGTTGATGGTAAACTTAATCGATACTTCGTTTCTAAGAACTTTAGTTGCTTGGATTGCCTTATTTATTGTCTGCCTGCTAACGGGGAGTATTGTAAATTATTTGCTAGGAAAATTAATTCAGGTTTCAGGTTTATCTGGTACTGACAGACTGCTAGGTATAGTCTTTGGGATTGCACGTGCTTTAACTATTATCATGGTGTTTTTAATTATAACCCCAAAAGTTTTTCCTGCAGCACATGCGCAGTGGTGGATTGAGTCAACCTTTATTCCATACCTGATTCCCTATCAGGATTGGGCACAAGAAATAGGATCGCTCGCTTTAAATTTCCTAAAAAACCTGTTTTAAGTAAATTAAATTAAATTGACTAACATCTGCAGAAAGAGGCTAGAAAATCCATGTGTGGAATCGTCGGAATTTATGGAAAAACAGACGTAAAGCTCAAACTTTACGATGCTTTAACTATGTTGCAGCATCGTGGCCAAGATGCTGCAGGGATCATGACTTGTCATAATGGTCGATTTAATCAAAGAAAGGGTGTCGGGCTAGTGAAAGATGTCTTTCATTCCCGTCATATGAACGAACTGCAGGGTAATATCGGCATTGGTCATGTCCGTTACCCAACAGCCGGTAGCTCTAGCCCAGCGCTTGCGCAACCCTTTTATGTAAATTCTCCGTATGGAATTTGTATGGCTCATAATGGAAATTTGACAAATACAGATGAATTAATGGCATTACTCTTCAGTACTGATCTACGCCACATTAATACTGACTCTGATTCTGAAGCCTTGCTCAATGTATTTGCTCATGAACTACTTGCACAAGAAATGACCAAGCCCTCGACAGAGGACATTTTTGATGCTGTTGGGCGCGTTCATAAACGGTGTCGTGGCGCCTATGCAGTGGTAGGAATGATAGCTAATTACGGAATGGTGGCCTTTAGAGATCCTTATGGTATACGTCCTCTTATTTACGGCCAACGCAAAACAAGCACAGGAATGGAGTATATGGTCGCATCTGAAAGTGTGGCTATGGATGTTTTGGGTTACACCGTTATTCGAGATCTGGATCCTGGTGAAGCTTTGTATGTTGATCAAGAAGGAGGATTACATTTAAAACAATGTGTTAAAAACCCTCAACTGAATCCATGTATTTTTGAGTACGTTTACTTCGCTCGACCTGATTCGATTATTGATAAGGTATCTGTGTACCAAGCTCGATTGAGGATGGGCAAGAAGCTTGCACAAAAAATAAAAAAATTATCCATATATAAAGATATTGATGTAATTATTCCAATCCCAGATACAAGCCGTGTTTCTGCCCAGGCAATTGCTGAGGAGTTAGGGGTAAAATTTCGTGAAGGTTTCATGAAAAATCGTTATATCGGTCGAACCTTTATTATGCCGGGACAAAAAGAAAGAAAAAAATCTGTTCGCCAGAAACTAAATCCTGTGAAGGTTGAATTTGAGGGTAAAAATGTATTACTCGTTGATGATTCCATTGTTCGCGGAACAACATCAAGAGAAATTATAGAAATGGCAAGAGATGCTGGCGCCAATAAAGTTTACATGGCATCGTCAGCCCCCCCTGTCCGCCATCCTAACGTCTACGGTATTGATATGCCGTCCGCACAAGAGCTGATAGCCCATGATCGAACTGAAGAAGAAATTTCCTCTCTCATTGGAGCTGATTTTTTAGTATATCAAGATCTAAATGATTTAGTGGATAGCGTCAAAGAAGGCAATCCAAATATCAAAAAATTTGATTGCGCAGTATTTGATGGGCACTATGTTACCGGAGATATTAATCAAGATTACCTTAAAAAAATAGATACCGAAAGAAATGATTCAGCAAAAAATGGTTCCAATAAAAATGAATTAGACATCAACCAGTCTATTGGTTTGCATAATTCAGGCATAGATACGTAGTAAAATTTTAATTAAACTGATCTTGTACAAAATGGCAGATTGACTAATTTTGGAAGAAAAATAAATGAATATAGATGATGTCAATGATCCTCATTCTGATTTTAAGTTTGACACATTAGCTATTAGGGCTGGCCATGTTAGAACACATGAAGGCGAACACGGAGAACCTTTGTTTCTTACCTCTAGTTACGTCTTTACAGATTCGGCTGAAGCGGCTGCTAGATTTTCTGGCGAACAGTCAGGAAATGTCTATTCACGATACACAAACCCAACAGTAAGTATTCTTGAAAAAAGAATTGCTGCATTAGAGTGTGCTGAGAGAGCAGTTGCGACTTCTTCTGGTATGGCGGCTATTTTGAGCACCTGCATGACCTTTCTTAAGGCGGGCGATCATATTGTGTGCTCTCGTAGTGTTTTTGGGGCAACTACTGTTTTGCTAGATAAATACTTATCTCGCTTCGGAATAGAAACAACCTTTGTTTCGTTGACCGATCTTGATCAGTGGCATCAAGCTATGCGACCACAAACCAGAATACTCTATCTAGAAACGCCTTCAAACCCGTTGTGCGATGTTGCTGATGTGGAGTCAGTTGCCGCTATTGCCCGAAAAAATAACGCATTGTTGGTGGTAGATAACTGCTTCTGTACCCCTGCATTACAGCAACCATTAAAACTTGGTGCTGACCTGATTATCCACTCAGCTACAAAATACCTAGATGGTCAAGGCCGCTGCCTCGGCGGTATAGTTGCCGGTAGCAAAGAACTCATAGGTCAAGTTTTAACTTTTATCCGAACAGCAGGCCCCACTATGAGCCCATTTAATGCATGGGTATTTCTTAAAGGGTTAGAAACCCTGAAACTACGCATGCATGCTCATTCAAGTAACGCTATGGAATTAGCGATTTGGCTTCAGGAGCAACCAAAAGTGAAGGAGGTTTTTTATGCAGGTCTTGAAAGTCACCCAGGACACAAGCTGGCTTCTAGACAACAGACTGCTTTTGGCGGTGTTTTATCATTTAAAGTTAAGGGGGACAGAAAAGAGGCATGGAAGGTCATTGATAGTACGAAGTTAATGTCATTGACCGCTAATCTTGGAGACACAAAAACAACGATAGTTCATCCAGCTACAACGACCCATGGGCGTTTAAGCTTAGAGCAAAAAGAAGAGGCAGGAATTACAGGTAACCTTATTCGTGTGGCTGTTGGGTTGGAGGATATTGATGATCTTAAAGAAGATCTCTTGCAAGGACTGAAAGCCCTGTAGATTTTGCTAGCAAAATATGTCAATCATTTTATGAGCATATTTTGTGCACCTTCAACAAAATCATCTTTTTTGGTATCATCTTCGTATTCAGCGGGCGGATTGTTAATGCCTTTTATGAAAGCAGGGCGCTCACCAAGCCGATTAACCCAAGAAGACAGGCTAGGGAAGTCCTCTATCTCAACTCCAGACCACCCATGAATCCTCACCCATGGCCAGCTTGATATATCAGCTATGCTTAGTTCTTCTGAAAGATATTCTCTTCCCTTTAGGTGAGTATCCAGCACCCCAAATAAGCGTCTTATTTCATTCTGATAGCGATCAATAGCAGGCTGGTAAGTTTCGTGCCAGTATCGAAAAAAAACATTTGCTTGCCCCATCATTGGCCCTATGCCTCCCATTTGAAACATCAACCATTGCAAAACACGTGATCGCTCATCAGGAGCATTAGGTAGTAGTCGACCTGTTTTTTCAGCCAAATAAATTAGAATAGCTCCGGATTCAAAAACCGTGAAATCATTATTATCATGATCGACAATAGTTGGAATTCTACCATTTGGGTTAAGCTTCAAATACTCGGGTTCTTTTTGCTGATTCTTGCTCAATTTCAACTCTTTAAGTTTATATGTGAGCCCAAGTTCTTCTAGCGCAATGCTGATTTTATGACCATTGGGAGTCGCTGCAGTATATAGTTCAATCATAAAAATCCTCGCTGAGTCATTACATCGAGCTGCGGTTATTTGGCAATCTAGTGTAAGTTAGCATATGAAGACCGAGCAAGAAATTAATTTTTTACAAATATTAGACGGATTGAGGTTGGATATGTTTAGTCATTTAATTAAGAACGAAATAGTTGATGCAAAAAATGCATTATCAGAACAAGGTCAGAAGGAGGCTAGCTATTACACTCATTGCATTCATGGACGCACTTTGACCCCACCTTTCCCAGATGATTTACACGAGATTGTCTTAGGTTTGGGTTGCTTTTGGGGGGCCGAAAGAAGGTTCTGGTCCCAGCCAGGAGTATATACAACGGCCGTAGGGTATGCTGGTGGTCACACTGAAAGCCCAACCTATGAAGAAGTTTGCTCTGGCTTAACTGGACATGCAGAGGTTGTAAAAGTTGTATTCGATTTCGCGCAGATAACTTTGCAAGAGGTACTTAATATTTTTTGGGAATCGCATAACCCTACCGAAGGTATGCGGCAAGGGAATGATCAAGGAACGCAGTACCGTTCCGTGATTTATTGTCACACAAATGAACAACTAAATTTAGCATTAAGCAGTAAAAATGCTTATCAGGAAAACTTAAAACAGTCAGGGTATCCGGCCATAACGACAGAGATACTACCAAGCACGATTTTTTATTATGCAGAAAAATATCACCAACAGTATTTAGCAAAAAATCCTAATGGATATTGCGGACTAAAGGGTACGGGAGTTAAGAGTGCTTAAGCCTTTTGATCTAATAAAAAAATTAAAGCGAGACTTTTTTATAAAATATTGATATATATAGTTATATTTTCAATATTCAGTAATATTAGTTAAAATTTCAATAAAGGTGCCTTCTGCCTATAGATTTATTGAGCAAAGGTCATTAAAATCGGCGTTCGACAATTCTTAACAATGATTTAAAATTGCTAAAAACTGTTTAATATTGTTGTAAGTTTTTGGGTTAATGACAGTTAGAGGTTCTTATTTTCTGACTGCTTTGGTTTATTTTTGAAGTAAATTTTTAAGAGGAATATGAGCATGAATTTTATTAAGTTACTTGGTGTGTCTGTCCTAGTTTTAGGTTTGGTCGCATGTGCTGAAAAGTCAGAAGAAGCCGCTGCACCAGAAGCAGGTGAAGCGACAAATGATAATATCAGCAAATTCAATACAGAAAAATTTGGTAGTTCGTCCGATCCTTCAACTGCACCAGCTCCAGCATTTGCTATTTCAAAAAATTTGAAGCCTGGCGAGTATGTTAACGAGAAAGGTGAGGTAATGAAGAATAGAGAGCTTGAGGGTGTTGTTGAAAATCCTAAGTTGCGTGAAATACCAGAAGGCATAGAGGAAGGCAGTGTAGAGCACACTATGTGGCTTCTTTCACAGGAAGAGTAATTCTTAAGCTATTCTTTAGTGTAGAAAATACTGAATCCCAGCGAGTTATTGACCGCTGGGATTTTTTTTACTACCAGCTTTCTTGCTGCTTCTTATGGTAGTTTTCAGCCTTCATTCTCCCATCAACTGGTCAGATGTTAGTTGCTAATACAATTAAGGGGAAAATACCTTGAGCGACACAAGCTTTCTCTCTCTTAACTTAAATGAAGATTTGATTAAAAATATCTCTTCTTTGGGTTATGTTGAAATGACGCCCATACAAGCTAAAAGCTTGCCTGATATCTTGAAAGGCCTAGATCTTATCGGTCAGGGTATTACTGGTTCAGGAAAAACAGCTGCATTTTCATTGGGCCTTTTAAGTAGGCTCGATGTAAAAAATTTCCGCATACAGGCAATAGTCCTTTGTCCGACTCGTGAGCTGGCAGATCAGGTCGCTAACGAAATACGGAAACTTGGACGCACAATTCACAATATTAAAGTGTTGACCCTCTGTGGCGGAACGCCATTTGGTCCTCAGGTTGGATCTTTGGAGCATGGAGCTCATATTGTTGTTGGCACACCAGGACGAATACTTGATCATCTTAATAAGGCAACTCTAAGTCTGAATAGCGTAACTATGCTGGTGCTTGATGAGGCTGATCGTATGCTAGATATGGGTTTTCAGTCCTCACTTGATGCCATAATGAATCAGCTTCCAGAAAAACGCCAAACGTTGCTTTTTAGCGCCACATATCCAGACGAAATTCAGTCTATTTCCTCACGTATAATGTCCAATCCAGTTATCGTGCGAATCGCAGCTTCCGAAGAAAAAAGTACTATAAAGCAACATTTCTATAAAATAAATGATGAGGCACACCGGTTGGCAGTATTGCGCTTATTGCTTCTTGAAAGTCGCCCAGAATCAGCCATCATCTTTTGTGAAACTAAAAAAGAAACTCAGGAGATTGCTGATCAGCTCGAAAGTTTTGGATTTAGCTCGGTGGCTTTGCATGGAGATATGGAACAAAAAGACAGAGATCAAACTCTGATTCGCTTTGCCAACAAAAGCGCCTCTATCCTTGTTGCTACTGATGTGGCTGCCAGAGGTCTAGATATTGAAGCTCTTGCTGCAGTCATAAACTACAGACTTGCACGAGATGTAGAAGTGCATATTCATCGTGTTGGTCGAACGGGTCGGGCGGGAAATACCGGCAACGCATACAGCTTTTTTAGCGAAAAAGAGCGTCATAGAGTTAATCTTTTAGAGGCATATTTAAGTCTAATTATTATCCCTGAAAAATTACCGGGAACTAAGGCTCTAGAAAAAAATCCACCTAGGGCGCCAATGGAAACCCTGCAGATTGATGGCGGAAAAAAACAAAAAATACGTGCTGGCGATATTCTTGGAGCCTTAACAGGAGAGAATGGGATTAATGGTTCCCAGGTAGGAAAAATCAATATTTCAGATAACTGGTCTTTTGTTGCAGTTAGTTCTGATGTATACAAGGTTGCTTTGCATAAGCTAGGTACCGGGAAGCTAAAAGGCCGGTCTTTCAGGGTCAGATTGATTCGCGGGTCATAAACTTCAACTTGTTTCCTGCAATAATCTGCCTTTCTTTTTCTTTTATAGGGTCTGCAAGCGGGACTGCTGCAATTAACTGCTTGGTGTACTCCTGAGATGGGGTTTTGAAAATATCAGCAGTAGATTCCATCTCCACTAGTCTCCCATGACGCATCACAGCAATACGATCCGCTATGTAACGAACTACCGACAGATCGTGGGAAATAAACATCATGGTTAGATTGTGCTTATCAACCAAAAACAAAATTAATTCGAGAATTTGCGCTTGTACTGTTACGTCAAGGGCTGAGACGGGCTCATCGGCAACTATGAATTCTGGCTTAGTTGAGATAGCGCGGCCTATAGCAATACGCTGGCGCTGCCCGCCAGAAAACTCATGAGGGTATTTTCTAGCAGCAGATCTCGCCAACCCCACATCATCCATCAATCTTAAAACCTCTTTTGCCGCATCCTTGCGCGATACCAATCGATGATAGAGTAATGGTTCTGCTAATGTGTCATACACGCTCATCCTAGGATTTAATGAAGAATAAGGGTCCTGGAATATCATTTGCATGCGCTTACGAACAGATGTCTTCTTGCTAGGAAGCAATAGAGTAAGGTCCACATCATCAAAGACTACATTTCCGCTAGCTATAGGCGTAAGCTGCAGTATTGCTCGACCTAATGTCGACTTACCTGAGCCGGACTCCCCAACTAACCCAAGTATTTCACCGCGTCTTATCTCAAAAGAGATATCATTAACCGCCTTGATAACCTTTATTTTCTTGTCTTTTCCGGAGAACATATTGGCAAAAGACCAAGGGCTATAAGAGTTAGATTTATGAAAAAATACTTTTAAATTGTTAACTCTCAGAAAAATCATATTTTCATCACAGAGTGCTAGTTGTTTTTCTCCGCAAGGAATGGATGAAAGTAATTTTTGTGTGTAGGCGTTTTTAGCGTTGTAGAAAATGTCTTCGGTATTCCCTTCTTCTACAATTAATCCTTCTTTCATGACGGCAACTTTGTCAGCTATGCCAGCCACAACACCGAGATCATGACTGATAAAAATCACAGCAATACCATATTTTTTTTGAAGTTCTTTGATCAAAATGAGTATCTGCGCCTGAGTAGTGACATCTAGCGCAGTGGTTGGTTCATCGCATATGAGCAGTTTCGGTTTGGCCATTAAAGCCATGGCAATCATTACCCGTTGTTGCATCCCTCCAGAAAATTCATGAGGATAACTGTATATTTTTTGCTCCGGATCTTTGATGCCGACCTCGCAAAGCATTTTGATAGCCATTATGACTGCTTCACTGCGTGATTTACCCTTATGGGTTGTTAATGGCTCAGTAAGCTGCTCACCTATTGTTAGATAGGGGTTAAGACTTGTCATTGGGTCTTGAAAAATAACAGCTATGTCATTCCCGCGGATTTTTTGAAGATCCTGTTCTTTGGCTTGAATTAAGTCTATGTCATTAAAGTAGGCGGCACCTGATTCTATTTTTCCAGGTGGCATGGGAACAAGCCCAAGCAGGCCATAACAGGCAACAGATTTCCCTGATCCGGATTCACCAACGATTGCTAGCGTTTCTCCACGATTTACACTAAAGCTAATATTTTCAACCGCTTTAATAATACCGTTGCGTGTGTGAAAGCGGATAGTTAAATTTTTAACCGAAAGTAATGCCATATTTTTAATATACATCTTTTATTTATTAGTAATTTAAATAAACTTTATAGAAATAACTATAAGTTTTATTATCTAGTAGTTTTAGTCCTTTGATGTCCTGGGATCCAGTGCATCTCGTAGGCCATCTCCTAGAAAATTTAGTGCAAATAGCGTTATCGATAAAAATAGACCAGGAAAGAAAATAAGCCACGGATATTCTTCCATAGTTTCCACACCATAAGAGATTAGTAGTCCCCAGGAGCTCTCAGGAGGCTGTATCCCTAAGCCAAGAAAGCTTAAAAAAGCTTCCAGCAGCATTACACTGGGTATGGTTAGGGTTGTATAAACAATAACAGGACTAAGAATGTTCGGAATTAAGTATCGGCGGATAATTGTCCAGTGAGACAACCCAAGCGACAAAGCGGCCTCGATGAACTGTTGTTGCTTTAGTGTCAGCACTTGTCCGCGGACAATGCGCGCCATTGTGAGCCACTCTACGGCTCCAATGGCTAAAAATAAAAGTAATATATTTCTACCAAAGACGACCATAAGCAGTACTATAAAAATCATAAAAGGCATAGCATAAAGAATGTCTACTAGTCTCATCATGGCCGCATCAATACGACCTCCGGAGTATCCCGCAATAGTACCCCAGATAACTCCAATAAAAACTGCTACAGAGCTAGCTAAGAAGCCAACAGCTAGAGAAATTCGACTTCCATACATTACTCGGGTCAACATATCTCGACCAAAAATATCAGTACCCAATGGGTGCGCTAGAGAAGGGCCTGCGGCGCCCAACAGAAGATCTTGTTCCTCGTAACCGTAGGGAGCAATAATTGGTGTAAGGAGCGCAACAGCGCAAAAAAGGACTAGGATGCCTAGGCTGACGATAGCTAAGGTATTCTTTTTAAGACGGATCCATCCATCCATCCACAATGAAGTGCTTTTTTCAATAGATGGAAGAATTTGGGTTAAAGAACTTTTGTTATGCTGAATTGGTCTGGGCATCTAGTTGTCCGACCTGTATTGATGGCGAAGTTTTGGATTACACCAAACAGCAATAACATCTGACAGCAAATTAAAGAAAATGATAAGCGCTGCAAAAAAGACTGTAGTTCCTAAAATCATTGTGTAATCTCGATTAAAAGCAGCCTGCACATAAAATCGACCGAGCCCTGGGATCTGGTAAATTGTCTCTACAA
>Ga0302126_10000004_pt1 | contig 193877 bp, 194 predicted proteins | sample CB4_20m_MG_FD_203108 | JGI IMG/M metagenome (GOLD analysis project Ga0302126, IMG submission 203108) | Marine microbial communities from Western Arctic Ocean, Canada - CB4_20m | ecosystem: Environmental > Aquatic > Marine > Oceanic | place: Canada: Western Arctic Ocean | collected 2017-09-24 | reverse complement strand
CGGGTTCCCGGCCGGAAACGGCTTCGCGACCGGAAATACCACGCGCGTACGACCCGACGCGAAACCGCCGCGCGTCCAACTCGGGATTTGAACCGGATGGGAGTCCAAACCACGGAGGCGTCTTCAAAAGCGCAGGACAAGACTCACACTACCCAGGAGCCTACAAGCACTGTTTCGACCGAACCGTGGACGAAAAAGCCCTCGGGTTCATGGTGAGTGATGGCCAAAAAGGCGCGCTCGCGGAACTGCACGCGCGACGGGACGCCAGCTTACGTTTGTGGGAACGGGAGGAACGGGAGGTGTTACAATCGGGTGCTTCGGCGAGGCCACACGCGCACACGCCACACACCACACACGCAGTCAAGGAACACCTGGAGCTGTTACACCGCGTCGCCGCGTCGCGCGGAGGCGTGTTCTTCGCGGGAGGCGAGGCGGTCTTTCCAAGACGCGAAGTGACCTTTCCAAAGCCAGCGCGGAGGGTACCGTATGGGCAAACAGTCCAACCGCATCGACCTCCCGCCGCCGGTCCGCCCGTCGACGAGGCGCGCGCGGCGGCGGATGCCGTTCACGCCGCGGCCGTTGCCATGACCGGCGTTGGTTCCAACAACAACAACCACCACCACGAATCCACCGAGTCAAGGCGTAGTGACGAAGAACCCGCGACGTCTGCGGTAGAGGCGGCAGAAGGAAACCAGAACGCGACCGTTACGCAGCGCGATGAACGCACGGCGCGCGACGACGGAAACGGTTGCGACGACGACGACGACGACGACGACGACCACGACCACGACGACTCACTCAATTCCGAGGAGCTTGATGACTTGTACCTGGCGTCGCCGCGGCGAACCGCTAACGGCGGAATCGGTGGAATCACCGGAATCAGGGTTAACCTGGAAAGCGTGCCTGGGACGTTTTCTTATGAGCCGTGTTTGGCGCCGCGAGGCGCGGGTTTCGCGGTGGGTACTTCGGGACGGAGTATGGCGGTGCAGAACGTCCCCACGTTGAAACAAATGGATGGACCAACGACGCGTCGCTTCGGAAGCGGGACGAGAGCGGGAATCGGCCAACCACGCGTTGGACTCGCGGAGAACGACCCGTACCGAGACGGACCCACGTTCCGTCGTTACGGCGCGAATCTCCTGAAACGCATGCCCGGCCCTGACGACTGTTACCGGACGGAACGGTTGGGACGCGACGACCCGGGGCGAGGCGAACGTGGGTTTCCTTCCAGAAACGAGGACTTGAGAGAGGACGCGGACGCGCCGGTGGGACTGAAAAATTCCGCGGTACTGAAAAGTTCCGATGAAACTATTATCCTCCCGCGAACCGAGGAACCCGCTACCCGGCTTCCAGTCCGTGACACCGCGCACGTGGCACACCACCAAACGCGGGTGGGTGTGTTTGGTTTGCGATTGGGAACCGACGCGACTACCATGGGTCCTGTTGAAGATACCGACGACGAAACCGAACCGAGAACCGAAAAGAACCGAAAAGAAAACGCCCAACCCGTACCCGCCGCCGCCGCCGCGCAACCGAGGCTCGCGGCGTTCGGGAACGGCGAAGACACCGCGCTGCCTGGGCGTAGGGTTTACCCACGCTCGCTGATACCTGTATTCCCAGTACCTGTATTCCCGGTACCAGTATTTAGTCAGGTAAAAGTGAGTGAACCGAAACAAACCCCCGATCACGAGTCGTCAACCTATCGCGTTCTCCGCTGCGCCCCCGTGGGCCACCACCTGGATTCCAACACGGGTTTGAAAGTCGCGACGCTCGCCGCGGCGCGGGTGACGGAGCGGGTCGGGTTGAGCAACGGCGAGGTGGTGGTTGAAACTGCGATCTTTGAAAGGGAAAACATTTCGTTGAAAGGGAGTTTCGTTGGCAAACGGGAGGAAGCGCGGCCGGCCGGGTCGGGTAGAAAACCGACGGCAGGACCGCCTGGATATATTTCAAGTTCCACGGACGGTACCGAGGGAAGACCGCCTGGCAGATCGGTTGTTGCCAGGATTGGCAACGGTTCGGTTGGCACGACCACGGACGGTACGGACGGAGGACATCACACAGATGTCCCGGGACGCGTTCCCCTCACCTCACCCGAGCGCCGGTTGCTGTTCAAGCACGCGCGCCGAGGCGAGTACGACGGGGTCAAGATACTTTTCAAAAAGCGAATCGTCGACCCGAACGCGCTGCGAGACGGACACGGGAACACGTTGCTCCTAACCGCGGTCGGTGCCGGTTCCGGGCGCGTGGCGAAGTTTCTGTTGAAGAAAGGCGCGGACGTGAACTGCGTGAACGGGAAGAAAAACAGTGCGCTTCACTTTGCGAGTAGGTAAGGGCCTTTCCCATTTCCACATTCCGCCTCCTTGATTGCCCATACAAGACTGACATTTATTTTTTTACATTCGAGGTTCGGGTTCACCAAAATCGCGGACTGGCTGGTGCACAACGGCGCGAATAAGCTTTTGGTCAACGACGACGGTGAGACGCCTGGTTACGTGGACGGCACTGCTTCTACAACGAATACGTACAAATGGGTCTAAACATAACTACGCACAAGGCACTACTAATACTCCTCTTCGTCTCGCACAAGCGCGTCGCTCAATCGCGACGCCAACGCGTTCCCGCCGGCGTACCACAATGCGCCGTACACCGTTTTCGGGCCGTGCACCGCCGCGACCAGCGCTGTCGCGACGTCCTCGCCCAGCTCAGGCCGCTGTGAGGCTATTAACTTCGCGCACCTGAATAAATCTCGAGTGTAGTACGGGTGCTTTGTGTGAGTACTTCGTCTCGCGCCCGGGCCGACACTTCCGTCGGAATCGTGATTGTGAGTACTTAGTCTCGACGCCCCGGCTACTCCCCCGTCGGGATGGTTAATACTTCCGTCGGAATCGATCCAAGGACGTGATTCTTCAACCCCAGGAACCCACGACCCTCCACCTCCACCAACACCTCCAACTCCAGCAACCCCCGACTCCAACTCGAACCCCGCGCGGAGTACCCGCCGCAGCGCCCACTTTTTAAGACGAAAGAAAAGTGGTCAACGTCTCGTGTATCGCGACGTATGAGTAAACAGTCAGGGCAGAGGGAAGACGTCCCTTCTGGTACGAGTGTATCGCGATCTATGGACAACAGTCACCAGCGTTAGAGGTAAAACGCTGTGCCGCCTGATTTGGGAAAGCCCCGTCCGGCCGTACCTTCAAACTGCGCTCGCCGCCATCCGCCAGGGCCTCCACTACGTCCGCGCGTAACGTGGAGGCGCACCGCACGGGTGGGGTCCGACACGCGTCCGGAAGCGTTCTTGGCAAGTCCGCCCCCGCGACCGTCACGCTTTCCACCGCAAGCGCGAAGGAAACTGAGAGATAAAAAAGAAAGTTCAGTCTCGTATGGGCAATCAGGGAGGCGGAATGTGGTGAGTGGGAAATACTCACCTTCCTTCCCCAAACAAAGCGCCAGCGCTTCGAACAACAGAAACTGCGATTTCGTGTGCGACTCGACTCCGTCCAAAACGTTGACAACCGCGACCCCCGCAGGGTGCGGGGGCGGAGGCACCAGCACCAGCTTCGTGTCAGCCTTGGTGGCTAAGTGTTGCCACCGCGATGTCCAACTACTCGAGCTACCCGAGTTACTTGCGCTACGTACCGAGTTTCCAGAGTCATTCGCGCGGCGCGTGAACGATTCGCGCAGCGCTTTTTTGAGCGTCTTCGCGCTCGTCGACCCGTCGTCCCAGCACAACACGACGAGGTCCAAGTCGCTCACGCCGGCGATCGCGTCGCCCCGAGCCGCGCTTCCTCTTAAATAAACCCCGACGACCCGCCCCTCACCCGTGTTCGGCGCCGCCGAAGTGTTACTACTCTGCGTGTGTACGCCATACCCTTCCAGCGCGCTCGTCGCGACACACGCCGCGTCCTCGGCGCACAAGCGCCACTGTTCCCTGAACTGTTCCAAACCCCCTCGGCCTGATAAATAGTTTGTCCCGCTTTTGTTTCCGGTCCGTGAAAGATACGCGACGTCCTCGCGCAAAACCCGCCCGCGCTCGTCCAAACGCAAAACTCTCTGACGCATCGCCCGTACCACCCCACTTCTTTCGAGCTGGCCAAGGTCCCGGGTGCCGAGTGACGGGCCGCCTTTGCGGTTTTGCCACCGCGCGAAACGCGCGACTTGGGAGGAGTGCGCGTTTGCGTTCGAGGAGGTTCCGGTTCCGGTTTCGGTTTCGCTTGCGTCGGTTTCATTTTCGTTTTCGTTTCCAGCGACCAGCTTTTGCAACGCTTCCGAAACCCGCATATCGTCGTTCGTTTTCGGAACTTTGTAACGCTTCGTCACCGAGCTCGCAACCCGCGGCCCAACGCTCTCCGTGTAGTGCGCCCACCGAGGCGGGAACACCAAAACGTCCCCTGGGCCCAACACCGCTTCCCACGCCCCGGGAGGTTTCGAGGACGTCCTTCCGGATTTGTTCACGGACGCGGCGTTTTCCTTTTCCGCCCCTCTCGTGTCCCTCCCGTGCCCCTCCTGCGCCCGCCCATCCACGCCAACGTCACTGCCCGACCACCGGGGAAACGCGCAGTGCGCGGCGTCGTTCCGGTTGCTGTCTTGGTCCAAACGGACGCCGCTTCGCCGGCGGAGCGGGTGCCAGTCCGGGTACAGATACGCCTTGCTCAACGCGCTCGGAGGGTACAGTAACATCCGTTTCAATCCGTTGACTTGCGCCAGCACCGAGACGGAGGTGTCGTAGTGAAGCGAAGACGTGGATCCCGCTTGTGACAGCCAAATCCGGGGCTCTTGCGTCTCAACCCAGCCCGCTGCCTGGAAACTGAGCCAAGGCTCTTGTAATTGTTTTTCGTCAATCCCGGCGTCTTGCGCCAACGCGTGCGACAAAGCGGCTTGCATGTAAACGTTTCCAGAAATGTTTCCATCAGACTGTTTGCCTGTCATTCTTTTCGCGACGTCAGCTATGGTGAGCTGTTCCACCCGAGAAGGCGCTTTGAAGGTCCCGTTCTTCACCGCGGGGTGGTTTCCCTCAACGTACTGGAACTCTTGTTGACTTAAGGTATTTGAGTTTTCGTTATTTCGCACGCGTGTCTCGCCCTCAAAATCGGCGTGGTTCTTGACTAAGTTAGTCAAGGTCCACGTTTTGGTACCGTCGGCGACGCACGGCCAGCCGTCCGCGGCGCCGCGAAGGATAACAGGCTCGCGTAACGTGCTGTCTCCGTTTCGCAGGGTGTTGATTAACTCGGTCATTAACGCGTCGCTCGCCGTCGCGCTGTGCCAGTCGAACTCGGGAACGCTCCCCACCACGTCTACCAATTTGCTCAACCTTGGCGGTCGGTGCGTCGGAACCTTCGCGTCCAAGTCCTCTTCCGCAATCGCGGTGAACGCGAGCAGCGACTGCGTCGCGGCTTCCAGGCGTGCGAAGAGGACGTTGTCGGATTGGAAACACGTCGGGTCGGCGTCGTTTCCGTCGTACGCATCGTCGTTTAAGAACGTCGTCGCGCCGGTGGCAACTTGTGAGATTTGCGAAGTTCGGGACAAAGGCGGTCGTGACAGGCCCCGAATTTGGGACGCGCGCGTGCGCAACGGCCGGGCACGCCCGCCCGCGTTGGGCTCCGCGCAAACCGCACCGAGACGCATCGCCACCGGTAAACACCGTCCCTCTCGAGCGCCACCTCGAGTGAGGAGACGGACGCATTTTTGAAGTTGGCACACGTGCCCAGAAAACAGGCGGGATTCTATCCGAAAAGGCGCACGAGTTCCCGACTGTTTGCTCGATCGCAAAGCGTGATGAAGGGGCATCAATGACGAGTAAAAGACAGCGTGCGCGTCTTTTCAAACTGCGGTTCAAAGGACGTCGTCCTTGGCGGTCCACTTTGACGCCGGTCAGCGAACGCGCGTGCCGAGCGCGTTCTCTCGAGCAGTCTGTGGGAAAAACGTTCAGAGACGTTGTTGCCACTTGGGCCTCGCGCGTGGGGACGCGGGAACGCGCGCGGGGTGGTGTGTCGGGGCGATGGCCACGGCGGCCACACATCGGTGTGGTGGGGCTGGTACCACGGACCAGACGCCGGCCCGGTTCACGCGCGCTGAGGTTGCGGCGCGCGCGGCGAACGGCGCTATGTTGTGCGTCGTGAACCACGTGGTGATCGACCTCACCGGGTTCGCGCACCCGGGAGGGCAAACGATTTTGGCGAAGCACAACGGGACGGACGTGACGACGCTTTTCGGGGGCAAACAGGCTGACGAGAAAAGGCGGTACGCGCACAGCGAAGGGGCGCGGCGGATGTTGGATGGACTGAAGGTGGGTGTGATTTGCGATGATGAAGAGAAGGTCATCGATGAAACATCGAGACGCAAAACTACGTACAGGAGAGAGAGAGTGTTCCTTGACCTCACTGAACCTCGCGCTCAAGCACACGCCCCGTCCTCGGTCGGGTCTGACGACGGCGAGGATGGCGGTGATGGTAACACGAGTGAAGGAGTTAAAGAAGGTACTAAACACACGCAGTTCTCGGTGGACATGACCAAACCGCTGTGGAAACAAGTCGGAGTTTTAGGCGCGCGCGGAGAATACGAATCCTGGGTGTATACTCCTACGCCCGATTCCCTAAAATCTAATGGTTCCAACACGACGCCGCTGCGATTCTTCGACAACGATCTTGTCGAAGCCTTGTCGCGCTCGCCGTGGTGGTCGGTACCGGCAGTGTGGGTGCCCGTCGCGGCGCACGCCGTGTACGAAGGGCGGCGGAACATGATTCAAAATGAAAATACGGTTTTTGGCCTCTTGGCGCTCGTCGCCGCGTTTACGCTCGGCTGGCGTCTTTGGATTTTCATGGAGTATTTCACGCACCGGTGTGTGTTTCACCACATCTACGCTGGTGCGTGGGGAGCGCAGGCGCACTTCGCCATGCACGGCTGTCACCACAAGGCGCCCATGGACGTCGGACGGCTGACGTTCCCGCCGACCGCCTTCGCGCCGCTCGTGTTTTTGTTCAAAAACTTGTTCGCAGCGGTCGCGTCCTTACTAGTGAAAGCCACGGACGCGTATTTCGTGTCTTGTTATTTATTCGCCGGGTGTTTATCCGCGTACGTCGTGTACGACATGACGCACTACGCGTTTCACGTCTGCGACGCGTCGCGATTACGCAAAATTACTCCAAAGTTGGGCGTCCTGAAAAGCAAACACATGACGCACCACTACCGCGACCACCGGAACTCGTTTGGAATATCGAGCCAGTATTGGGATAACAAATGTAGCACGTAGGCATAGACATTGATCAAGTAATACTCGCGCAGTGCGCGACCTTCTTTAAAACGAAATCGCCAGGGCATTACTACGCATCTACTCGCCGTCCTCGGAAATACCCTCCGCCGCGTTCGCCGCATCCGCTACCGGCTCCGAACTCGGTTCCGCGGAAAGCCGCGCTTCGTACGCCTCGACCTGTCGCGCCAACGTTTCCATTTCCTGTCTCTCCCTCGCCAGCTTCAGCGTTAGTTTCGTCTTGCTCTCCGCCATCGCCCTCACCAGCTCGTCCTCGGGTAACCCGGCGCAATCGCCTGAGATTGTAAAAATAAATGTCAGTCTTGTATGGGCAGTCAGTCAGCGGAATGTGGTAAATGGAAATACTTACCGATGCCCATCGCCGACTGCCGCAAACAGTTTTTGTTGGAAAGCTCCGCTTTGCGGAAATCTGGGATTCGCCGAAAAGGGTCAGTCTCGTGTTGGGCGATGTATGGGTGTTTTGTATGCGCAAACAGTGCACTCGTGATGCATGTAGTACACTTCCTTTAATGACTACTGGACGTCGTCCAGGGGCAGTAAACAGTCACGCAGGGGCAGTAAACAGTCGTTGGATTTGGGAAACGCGCAATACAATACGTTTACGTACCTTTGTTCGCCTCGGTCCTGGCGAGGAGGTTTTTGATGTACGGGGACGTGTTCGCGTCCGGGGTGGGCGGGGGAGTCACCGCGGTCGCGGGGCGGGCTCCGGAGGTAATCGCGTACCCGAAACTCGCGACGGCGGTGCTGAAACCGAAAAGAACCGACCGTCGGTTGCGAGTAGTGCTGGATCGCTTTTCATCATGGTTGGACGTCGACGCCGCGACGATGAGTTTATCGACACGGCACCGGACCCGTTTGTCCGCGACGCAAACGGCGCGGGCAACGGCGTTCACGTGCCTGCTACGGGGCACAGTGCGACCCCGCTGTGGCCCGAGACGGACGGGAGTTGGTGAGGCGAGGACGCGCATTTCGGTGTGCCGACGAAGCGGGCGGGGACGGACGGTAGATCGAGGATTATAAATAAAATACTCGGCACTCTGTTTCACTTCAACAGTTCAGGCCTCTAGGTTCGGGTCTCACTCCCGACCGCGCTTCCGGGTCGCTTTTGGAAAGACCTGAGGCCCCCAGGTTTCCGGAACGCATGGGCAAGAGCAAAGGCGGGTCGGACGGCGGCGGCGCCGGTTGGGGCGGGGGCGTTCCGCGCGTAACGTTGGAGCAGTTCGCGGAAGCGCTGTGCGTCTGTTCTTCTGGGAAAGCACGGGTACCCACGAGTGGTGACCCTGAGAGCAGCACATGTTTCAGTAACAGTACGGTTTCCGTATCCCAGTGGAGCGACGATTCGAACGTGTATCTCCTGCACTTCGCCTCAGGGGCTGCGCAAAAAGACGCGATGGGACGGTGTTCGCTGTTTCTGGAAGATCTGGATCTGCACGGGACGATCGTGGAATTCATACCGACGGGACAGAGAGGCGGGGTGGCGAACTATTCAGGACACAACATGCGTGTTGCCGATTTGTGCCGGTTTTTGAATCTTTTGCGCGTTCAAGCGCCAGGAGGGAAAGACACGAACGACGCCGAGAAAGCGCTGGTGGAGTGTTTAGTAAAAGCCAACGTGATGCGTGTTGATAAAACCACCGGGGAGTTTTCGGCGGCGGCGTCCTCCAATTGCGATGGAAAGAAAAACGGGAGTACATATAGTCACTCCGCGAAAAGTCCGTACGGCTCCGAATACGGTGAATACGGTGACTACTCACCAATCGCCAATGAAAGTGGGTACGTCATCGCCGCCGTCGCCGGATCCAGCGACAAAACCGAAACGCGAAACGCGGTGCTTCACGAAGCGATGCATATGATTTGGTACGGCGACGGTGAGTTTGCCGAAAGGTGTTACGAGTTTTGGCAAAATGATGTCACCGATGAGGAAAAGAAAACCTGGACCACTTTTCTTTCCGACCTGAAATACAACACGCAAGACCTCGAGTTAGTAGTGAACGAACTGCAGGCGTACATGTGCACGGAGCGACAGATGTTCGGAGGGGGTTTTGGGAGCGACGGCGATGGTAGAAAGGATTCCTCGTCTGTACGTGTTGTATTTCCCAAATCCAACGACTGTGTTCCCATTGTTAAAATACGCCTTCGTATTGAGGGTAATCCGGTCAACCGAGCCGCTGAAAACCTTTCAGTAACCCCGATTCTAGTTCACCCATACAAGACTGACACTTTTTTTCTTCATTCACAGAAACAAAAAAAGAAAGGGAGCAATCACGAAAGCGCGACGGATTCGCTCGCGTCGCTTCAGAAACGGTTCGCCCTGAAAGCGAAACAGTGGGTACCAAAACCGCCTTCGGTTGGGGTCACGTGCAAAGTGGTATGGCAGTGACACCGTGGTGTTTACCTTTGAAAAACGCGAATTAGCCAAATAGCAGGGGTAGCCGTGGCGTGCGAACAGAATGAAACTGAAAATCGAGAAGTGGCTTTTTGGAAAAAAAATACGCTTCGACGTTATTCGGAGAGTCATAACTCGCCGTCGTTTAACCTTCGGAACTTTCGATTGATCGATTCCAGGCTCGTCCGCTCATTGGCAGCGGCACCCTTCCGCTGCCGGTGAGTGACAAATCTGATACGGACACGGAAACGCCAAAATTGCGGACGTGGAGTGTAACGTGGACCGCAGACTCTCGTTGCAGCACAGACTGGGGCCTCCATTGCGCGACGCGTCGAGACGGCACCGATACACGCGCGATAACACGACCGGCCGGTGATTGTGTGTGTTAGTAGTTGCGTTCCACCTGTCATTGCGCCCGACCCGACCGCGCATCACGCCCGACCGCGCGCGCCACGACAAACACGCGCCAGCCTGCTTTAATCCGACTCGTCCCGGTTACGTGGCACCCCAGAGAAAAAGAAGATTAGTGGTGGTGTGCGATGAGCGTTTCGTTGGCTCTCGCGCAGAAGACCGCGGATCTTCACCGCGTCACGTCCGAGGAAGCGTTGTTTCACTCGGAGTACAACGTCCCTCCAGGGCACGCCGCGGCACGCAACGAAGTGCGGTGGGCGTTGCGGGGGTACCTTCCCCCGAAGCACTTGCGAATCGACGGGTATAACTACGGCATTCCGGAGGAAACTGAATTTACCTTCGCGGGGTACAACCCGGATATCGTCAAGCGGGAATCCACCAGCGCGTTGATGGCGGGATGTTTCGTTTTGGACGAAGGCCAAAGGATGGAGGGTGGGGAGGAAGGTGTGAGCACGGCTGTTTTTACCATAGGTACGTCGCCGTCCAGGAGAGGACGTCCCCTCGCTTTCTTTTCTCTCCACGCAGCGGTTTATCCAATCCAATTTCTTTTTCGATGACGCGATTTTCAAACGTGCTGACTCGGCTGTCTTTTGCCGCCCCCATCGTCCCGACCCCGACCCTGACCCTTCACCCCCCCCCTCCCCGCAGATGCGCACGCGCGCACCAAGAAGGGCACCATGAGCAGCCGCCCGAGCTGGGGCCAGGCGCAGTACGAGCAGATGGGGGGCGCGAGGGAAGGGTCGTGACGGATCTGGGGAGGATGATTGTTTCGGAGATTGGAAGAAACGAATCCGACGCCCCGTTCCAAAAATACAAAATTGGGTTCGGTTTCAGAAGCCGACATTCGTGTCTTCGCCGCGTATTAGCGGCGGAGACGGCGTATTAGTACTAGTACCGTACTAGTGTTAGACCGCGTGTTAGTACGAGTTGTTACGTATCTCGTGAGCATTCTAGTATCGCAAGTATCGTCGTTTAAAAAAAACGCGTGTCACATTTCCTCCACCGCCGCGAAAGCGCCGCCGCGCGCGATTGGAACGAACCCGGGGCGGATCTTTTTGGGTACCGACGCTAGTCCGTTGCTCGGTTCGAACCCGCGCGCGGTTTCTGGTACTGGCGCGTGCTTACCACCCGTGTGCGTATCCCCCATTGGCGTATCCAGTCCGCCATTCGTGTCCCCACCATCGAAGAACTCCTCCCGCAACGAAACCCGGGTCCAAACCGCGCTGAGCAAAACGCGCCATCTGCGGTCGGCACGTCGGGTTTCAGTCTCCAGTTCGGCGTCGACTATCGTGAAAAGAAAGCGTCAGTCGGTCGGGCCGCGTGTATGAGGGATTGGGAAGGGTATACTGTACTCCACGGTATACGTAAACAGTCGTGGTAACAGTCCTCCGGGAATGCGCCCTTCGCAGGACGAGTATATCGCGATGTATGGACAACAGTCACCAGATGAGAGATAAAACAGTGCGCCTGGATTTGGGAAAGCCCCGCACCTCTGCTTTTCTCCGAAGCCGACCATTCCAAACGCAGCAACTCCTCGCACGCGCCCAGCACCACCACGCCGTCGAACTTGGGGGTCATGACACCCCCCCTGCGGAAATCGAACCCGACCAAGGCGGGGGCGTAGTCGAAGGGGGTACCCACTTGGTCCAGGTTTTGCGCACTAGGTATTGAGTCACCTGTTTTTGTCGCGTCGGAGTTTTTAGTGACACTCGATTTGGCCAAGCTTTCCTCCCGCAACCGCCGCGCGACCCTCGAGACGTGCGGCAAGGAAACGTGCACGCACCCTGGGGGCGGTTTCGAGTGTTGACTTATTAAGTCTACGTTTCCCCTGGAGTTGATAGGGACTTTGTGGAGGTTCAAAAAACCCGAAACGTCCCACTCGACTGTTTGCCAAACCCCGTACAAGGGGATGTCGCCTCGCGTTTTTTCTTCCTCCTTGGCTTTATTTTTTGCGGAATATTTTTCCACGCCGCCCCGGGACGTATCTTTCTTCCCACCTCCGCCGACGCCGCCTTCTCCGTCCCCCCGCGCGACCTCCTCCACCGACCGCGGTCCCGGACGCCGCTTTTGTTGTTTGGGTTGTTTTTCCGGATTTTGCACAAGGGTTGCGGTTGCGTCGTCTTTTTTCCTCAAAGCGACAGCTTCCTGTTCCGCGCGTTTCTTTTCAAACGCGAGTTTCCGTCGACTCGCTTTGCTGTGTACGTGTGACGCCGGCTTGGCGAGCTGATCAACCAAAACCTCCCGGTGCTGGTCCGTTTGCCACCGCGTTGCGCTTCGCAGCACGGACACGCATTGTCGCGGAAACACGCACGCGCCGTTGATGAACCCCAACACCGGTTTCCGTGGGTAAACCACTTCGTTTTGTTTCAAAAATTCCTCCACCACGTACAGAGGGTGGTTTTTGATTTCGGTCAACGTGGAGGGGAGTTTTTCCGTCGCCGCGCGCGTCGCCATTTCGGAAACGTCGCGCGCGTCCGCGTGTTGTATTTGAAGACCAATTGCGCGTTGTCGAACACCCAAAGAAGAAGCTGGTACTTCATTCTTGTCACTGTTCCTTCCAATCGCAAGTACCCGACTGTTGTCTGTTTTCCCTCCAAACCCGTTCCTTCCAATCGCAATCGTGCGAGCGACCCATTCGCTCTCGCAGCGTTTCTCCAGACGCTTCGAGTACGCGAGCGAGTACTTGCGCGTGACGTCGGAGAAACCGCCGTGATTGCGGTATGGGCAGTTAGTCTGCGGTGAACTCGTAGCACCTGGAGCACATGTACAACCGCTTCCCGAAAACGCCAGCACGTAAGGCGCGTCAACCGCTTTGTCAAAAATCGGAAACAAGTCATCCACCGCGGCGGTTCCGGTTAGGAAGCTCCGGCGTTTTTCGGAAACGCCACAGCCAACAGTGTGCGGCACCACGGGAACCCAGCAGGGTTGTTGGGGATACCCTTCCGGGATCGAACCGGCGCTGGCGGTGTCACACGTAGTGAGAACCTCGGCCCAGTGCGTTATCGGTTCGCAGGATACGTCTGTTCGCGTTTCGTTAGTGAAGTACGGAAAGTCCGTGCTTGTCCCCTCGGTGTCACCCCGCACCACGCCGATTCTCTCCAACGCCGCGATTCCCGCTTTGTGCGGAACCGGGTCAATCGCGGTGACAAGTCGGGCTTGGTACCCCAGCCCTTGTGCACACGCCACGAACAAAGCACTCAAGTCCTCCTGCGTGCCTTTTCGTTTCACGCAAACCCACATGAGTCTGGTTTTCGGGGAAACCGCCGCGGCGAGTATCGCGCGGCGCAGCGCGGAGCTGGCGTGTTGCGCGAACGTGTTTGGGTTTTGCGTTTTTGGGTCTGCGTCTGACTGTTTGCTCATACCCGTGTTTTTGTTACTTTGTGTCTGTTTGCCACTGGATGATGCGTGACCCCGGGTAGTAGCACTACGAACAGTACCCGTACCGATTCGTTCGCTCACCAAAACAACCTCGTCGTCGTCGTCGTCCAGCACGATAACCTCGTCAACGACTTTGACCCTGGCGAACTTGGAAGCGGGTCGCTGTGGCGCGTTTTTACGTGAGTTGCGATTTTTGGAGTCCCCGGAATTTTTGGAGGCCGCCTTGCCTCCCCCGCAGTTCCACGTAAACGTGTTGCCCGTGCGCCGCGTGGGTTCCGTTTCGAAAACCGACGTGAACCACTTCGCCAAACTTGAGACACGTTGAACAGAGGGAAGGCCGGATGTTGCGGTTTCCAAGCCCTGACCGATCGCCCCGTCGAAGGCGTTCGAAAGTTCCGAGTGCGACGCACGAAGCGCGTCTTGGAACAAATCCCGCGGCGCTAAACTGGCGACTAAAGTTTGCACAAAGGGATCGGTCGTCGCGTTTGTCGTGCCTTGCGCGCGCGCGACGCAACACAGCAGGTGCGTTTTGTGCAGGTCTTTCAGGGCTAGCCGGACAGCGGGTGTGACCCTGCGAGGTTCTTTTTTCGTAGTGCCATCCGTGATTTTGTCCATGTCATTGCCGTCATTCGTGCCGTCTGGTCCTGCCGCTTCAAAATCTTCACCGTCGTCCTCGCCGCGGTATTCGACGTACTTTCCTTCCACATCCTCCCACTGCTCGGTGTCGTGCTCAGACTCGCAATCCTTTTCGTCGTCGTCGTCCGTATCTATGCCACACAACTCGTCGTCATCACCGCCGGTTTCCACTCGTTTCCGTTTCCTCTCCGCCGCCGCCGCGACCGCCGCAAAGTTCGCGCTCGCGTTTAGCTGTTCCGCGGTTGTTTCATCAAGCGCCTTTCCATTGCCAGTCGCGAACACCCCGCACTTGCCAAGAGAGCTTGCATCAATACGGCCATACGGTGTTCCGCCTTTGCCTTTGTTGTGACCTAATGCGGCCCCTACTCCTTCCCCTCCAAACGCATTCGCCTTCCCCGAGTTCGTGGAGAGGTCCGTCGCGACCGACGCCGCCGCTAAGATTTTGGCGTTGTGCGCGCTCGCGGTTTTCTTGCTCGCGAGCTTCGGTTTTCCGATTGGCGGTGCAACGACGGGAGGGGCTTTGCGTGTGTTCCGTGCTGCACGATTCTTCGCGTCGTTAGAGGCAGACGCGCCCCCAGCAGACGCACCGCCTTTCCCTCCTCGCACACCCCTTCGGTCCAACAAGTCGTGCACCTTGTCCACCGCGTGTTGCGTTAACGTCGCGTCGTCGCCGCGATGTCGAGATTCGTTTTTTCCGTGCCCTGTGTCTTCACGCCTCTTCGCGCCGCGCACCGGGAGCATCGCACCCGACAAGCGCTCGTGCCGCGGTGCGTAAACGATCCCAACCCCAACACCGTGGAGCCGCGGAGCCGGAGCCCTCGCGGTCGAGGCGCTCCGCGTTCTGACACGGGGTGAGGTCTTCTTCGAAAACGACGTGGGCGAGATTTCGGCATTTATTAAAAATATTTCCAGCTGTCAACAAAGCAAGCCAAACGCGTTTTCGCCCAAACGCGCTCGTCGGCTCGTGTCACTCGACCTCGCGCGTGCTCCCGATGTCCGCCGCCGTTTCCCTCGCCTCCGCGCGCGCGCTCGCGCCGCGCGTCGCTCGCCGCCGCTCCGTGCGCAAGGTGCGTGTTTCGCGGCGTACCGACGTCTTTCCCGATACGCGTGTACCGCCGACCGATGAAAGTTGTGGTTGGCGCGTTTGAAGTCGTCCAAATCGAACCCTAACCCCGTGGACTAAACCTCTGGACTGACCACTCACGTTTTCCAACCACGCATCGCGTTTCCCACCCAACCGCAGACGGTCACAACGGTCACGGCTTCGTCTGGATCGGACGCGAAAAGACAGCCTGTGCAAAGCGCGTCCCTCCCATCAAAGGCCGCCGAAAGGTTCGGCAAGATTTCAACCGAAATGAAAGCGAAATCTTCAGCCCTACGCGCCGCAGTGACCTCCAGCGACTCCGCGTGCGAGCTTGATAACTTCCAGCGCGTGTCCGTGTTGGCGGAGGCGCTTCCGTACCTCCAACGGTTCGCGGGGCAAACCATCGTGGTTAAGTACGGAGGCGCGGCGATGATCGACGAGGGGCTGAAGAAACGGGTTATTCAGGATTTGGTGTTGCTAAGCACGGTTGGTATTCGACCCATCTTGGTGCACGGCGGCGGCCCCGAAATAAACACCTGGCTCACCAAGGTGGGCATCGAGCCCAAGTTCAAAAACGGTTTACGCGTGACGGACGCGGAGACGATGGAGATCGTGGAGATGGTGTTGGTTGGTAAGGTTAACAAGAGTTTGGTTTCGTTGATAAACGTCGCGGGGGGCAAAGCGGTTGGGATTTGCGGCAAGGACGGGAACACGTTGAGAGGTAAAATCCGGGACCCGGAGTGGGGATTCGTGGGAGATGTTACTTCGGTTGACACGTCAGTTTTGAAACAACTAGTGGATGCAGGGTACATCCCGGTCGTCGCAACGGTCGCGATGGACGCGTACGGACAGGCGCTTAACGTCAACGCCGACACCGCGGCGGGTGAGCTCGCCGCGTCCATCGGCGCCGCGAAACTGATCCTGATGACCGACGTCCCGGGCGTGTGCATCGACAAGGACGACCCGGGGTCGTTAATACGAACGTTGAGCATTTCGGAAACCAGAGACCTGGTCGCCACGAACGTCATCGCGGGGGGGATGATCCCGAAAGTAGAGTGCTGCGTGAAATCAATCGCGCAAGGCGTGAAATCGGCGCACATCATCGACGGCAGAGCCCCGCACTCGCTGTTGCTGGAGATTCTCACGGACGAAGGCGCGGGGACGATGATCACGGGGTGAGCCCGATGGTGGCGTGTGTGATGAACGAAGGGGGCAAGGGTTTAGGGCGTGTTGTATTTATTGCGCGTGTTTAAAGGCGTCGGTTCGCCGCCGCGCTAGGTAGCTAACTAGGTTGGGAAAAAAAAAAGTATTGCGGGTACCGTATTGTTTCTTTGCTTTTAGTATCCGCGCTATTGACTAATTTCGGGTCGCGGTCCCAGCCGCCTGGTCCTCGCCGCGAACCCGTCGCACTCGCACGGCCGTCGTCGCTTTCCGGTGTGTGCGCCGCCGATTGCGGCTTTGTTTTCGCGATCCCGCGCCCAGCACGTTTCGCAGCAATGCGTGTCGACGTTGCGTGTTTCAGGTTGGGTTCGTTTTTCAGTTTGCGCATCCCTGGCATCGGCGACCCCACAGAGTTCCCCGTTCCATCCATCCGAAGCTTCACCCCGGTTGCAACACGGTTGACACACCAGCAACAGGGTGTGACACCCAGCACTGGCGCACGCTTTATTGTAAAAGAAAAGTGTCAGTATTGTATGGGCAAACAGTCTTGGGATTTGGGAAATGCAATTACTTACCTTTCACGGAATCCGTGGACGCGCCGCACCCGTCGCACCAGCCCACCACGTGGTTTGTTACGCCAACGCTTCCGCGCGCGTCGAACACGAAGTTTCGGCCGAAAAACAGGGAGTGGGTATTGCTTGGGTTGTTTGTGCCGTTCTTCCCTGCGTTAGTATTCCCTGCAGCCGTCTTCCCTGCAGTATTATTCCCTGCGATAGTCTTCCTTGCAGCCATCTTCCCCGCGCTAGTCCCCACCGCGCTTCCTATCAAGGCGCCAGCAGTCCCTATCAAAGCGCTGCAAGTAGTCCCTACCGGGCTCCCTATCAACGTGTCATTCAACCCCATGTCGACGCGCCGCCCGCTCCACATCAACTCGCCCCCCCCGTCCGACCCAACCACGTCCCGCGCGTACGCCGCGATGCCCCCAAGCAACACCCCGATGGAGTTCGGCCGTTTGTCAACATCGAGGTTGGCCAAAAAAGCACCCGCCTTTTCGCACCGCACGCCACCCGTGCAGTACAGCAACACTCTTTTGTTTTTAAACCAAGTACCGTCGCCGTCGCAATCGCTTCTGATCCACTCCGCGAGCTGCGAGAACCGGCGAATCGGCGCTTTCACGGCGCCGAGAAAATACCCCACCCTGCTTTCGTACCAGTTCCGGACGTCCAGAATCACGGTTAGATGGGTATCGTCTTTGAGTTGTTCCGTGTTGTGGGTTGTTGTGGGAGTGCTCGTATCGCCGCCGCCGTCGCCGTCGCCGTCGTTGTTTTTCACGTCTCGCCGCGAAACGACTTTCGCCGCTTCGGCGTGAAATTCTTTCGGCGAAAGGCGTTCCACGGGCGGTACGGAATCGTCCTTGTCCTTGTTATCGTGTTGGGTAACATCGTGTAATTTCACCGGTAACGACGTGTGGTTAGCGAACGGGACGATTTCTGGCACCACTCGGACGCTGACGTTCTCGAAAAGATGGAAACACCCGGGTTGTTTTTTCCAATCCATCTCTTTGGATGCGACTGCGATCAAAGGTTCTCCATCATCACTCTGAAGGGCTTCGATTAATTTGTCTATACCTGCAACAGACCCCGCACACGTGCCGTTAATACCTTCACTCGCGATGCGTATCTTTCCCGTGACCGACGCGTTGTTGCACGCAAACCGCACCCTGGCCGCGAAGGACGCCGGATCGCGGACGGCGACGTAGGCGTAGAAAAGCACCACCACCCCGCCACCGAACGCCGGGCCGCAGGTTGCACACCCGAAACGTGCCTCCCCGAACCGGTCCCGCTGGCCTTTTGGCAAGCGCCGACCGCCTGTCGCGACCGCGAGGGGGGGGGGGGACCCGCCGGGCATGCGCGGTTGGGACTGATGAGGGGTGATGCGCTTTTCTTTTTCCATTCCGATTACTCGAGTACCATAAGAACTCTCGCCAGATTCGTTCGTGCAAGCATTCCATGGCGCGCGCTTCCCCGGTACGCGCGATGCGCGCGTCCCGCGCTGTTTGCGTCGCGCAGTCGCGCCACGACATAATCGCGTCCATGGTCCCCGAAGGCGCGGAGGATAACGTGGATGCTTTGCAACGAGCCACGGAGCGCCTCGAAACAGACGCGCTGAGGACACGACGCGACCTGCTTGTTTTCGCGTCCAGGGTGCTTCGCGACGGGTGCGCGCGGGCTGACGGAGGCGAGGCGGACACAGCGGACGCGCGCGTGATTGCCGCGCTTGTTGAGTTGGTGCCGACGCTGTGTACGGGAACGCGCGAGACGAACGACGCGAACGAGCCACGGTTGGGTTTCCGTGGAGACGAAAGAGACGGCGACCGAGGCGATGAAAACCGAGGCGATGCAAACGAAGACGAAAGAGGCGAAAACACGCAGCGATCCCGAATCCCGCGGTGGGCGTCATCCTCAAACTGTGGCACGAAAAAGCAAGACTCGGAAATTGCGCGCGCCGCTTTCCGTGTGAAACAAGCGCGTGCGCGACGAGACGAGGTCATCGGGAGGACTACGCGACGCGCCACCGCGGTGCGATGCGAAGAAGCGCTGGTAAACGCCAATCTGTTTTTAACAAACGGCGACTTCGAAAACGCCGCCGCGGCAATCGATGAATGTTTTTCGTCAGCCAAGGAGTTGAGCAGTGCCATCGCCGTGCTCGCGATGTCAAAAAGCAGCGCACTAGTAGGTGAGCAGTCACCGAATGAAGAATCACAACGCAAAACTTTGGCACAACAGGAACGCGACCACTGCGCGTCGCTGACAAACTCGGCCTCCGCGGCTTTCGGTAAACTGACGCGCGAGATTCGCGACGCGTTCGAAAACGCGGTCGTCGCGTCCGACCCCGGCGACGCCGACGAGTTGTGCGTACTCGCGGTGCGCCCGTTGATTTTGGAAAGCATTTGGCGAGTGCTAAGCACGACTCCGCTGAAACACACGAAGTACTCCGAAGAACTCTCCGAGCTTACACAAACCCTGCTACACGAGCTGAATGATTTGCTCGCCTTTAAGCTTTTCCTGCCCCTGGTGGACGCGGCGGTGGAGGACGGGCGCGCTGTGACCGCGCACTTCGGCGGCGACGAAAATACGGTCGTTACGTTTCGCGCGCGAATCGTGTGCGGTGATGGTGATACTGCTGACCGTGACCCTTTCGCAAATCGTGATACCGGAATGAATGACCCTTCCGCAACCGCGACGTCCCTGGCGCGCGCGCTTGAAGTGGCGTTGAGGTTCACAAGCGACGCCTTGAAACTCGCCGGGCGCCTCGAGTTCGCCGACTCTGTGCTCGGGTCGACCTGGAACGCGGTCGCGAGCGCGATAGCCACTCGTTGGTTTGAGGTGGATAACTCAGGAAATGACACTCAAGAAGCGACACAACAAAAACTTCCGGGAAACGCTCTCAGCGACGACGCCGTGGCGTCCCTGTGCGCCGCGGAGGCGGCGGCGTCCCAACTCGGCGCCTCACCCGCGTTTCCCGCGGTCGGCCCGGTGGAGTCGGGGGCGTTCGACTTGGAACGAAGGGCGGCGAGGGCGACACACGCGAACACCCTGGGTTTGGCGTCAACGATTGTCGACGCAGGCGAGCTGAGTCGTTTCACGCTTCGAGTCAAGGGAAACGACGTTTCGTCTGATTCGATTGAGGTTGAAGTTGAAACCGGGTTTGGCGACGAGCTGGGTTTTGCGGAGAATGCGGGAGCCGAAGAATTGAGGAGCGTTTTCGCCAAACTCAGCGGCGCTGACGGTGCGAAAGATTTTGCCCCATCCAACGCGGCATCTCCCTTCCCGGCGTGTACGATAAGCCAAGCCGCGATGCGGTTAAGCGTGTTGGCCACCGCGACGCTGGCGCGAGGGTTCTTTTTAAGAAACGCGTTGAACTCCGAACGCGCGGCCGTATCAAACGCGGAGACGGTATCTCCGCATCAAAAAAATACATCAAAAAGATCTCACCCTCAACAAAGAGCGCAGCAATCGGAAGCCTCCACTTTAATCAGCAGCGCGTGTGACGTGTTGGAGTATTGGAGGGCGGTGGTTCCGGTTTCGCGGCGAGGGTGCTTTGTGAACACGGACGAAGAGTCTGATAACAACGAAAACTCTCCCGCCGCCGCGATCGTCAAAGGCGGGCCGGTCGCCGCGGTGACGTTTCGCAACGACGCGTTTTTTTTAGCCCAGAGGTTTTCTGAAGCGGTGTACGTCTGGGAGAGCAAACAGTCTGGTGGATTTGACAACTCGTCCGAAACGAGTGCCGAGTCTCGGGGAACTGACAACTCGGTAACCCCGGAAGAAGAAGAACAAGAGGAAGAAGAAGCTCAGACACACGACACAAAACAGAACGCGCTGTTGTGGGTGGTGCCGCCGCTGGTAAAGCTGGGCGACGACGTCGTTTGTTTGCTGATGCGGGCGACGGTTTCGGAAATCGAAACTGAGCTGACAATTTTGAAAACGGAGTTTACCAAACTCGGTGACTCGAATAGCTCTGGTGACGCGCTCCGCGCGGTGCGTCGCGCGCGTCGTGCGCTTGGCAGCGTTTGTGCCGCGCTTACAAGGGGTCTTCCGGCGCCGTTGGGAAACAAACTGGGGGGTGAGTTATTGTCAAAATACGCGGAACGAATAGTAACGACCGTGTTTTCGCTTCCCGACGTTTCGGCGAGTGCGTGCGACGCGCTTCACGAAATTTTGAGGGAAGCTTTTTCGGTGGAAAACCTGTTTCCTCCGCGAGGAACAAGGCCGCCGAACTCCTGTGAAGCGTATGGTGTCACTCAGTCCAGTAGTTCTGGTGACCGGAAACCCCTTAGTTTGGGTGAGAGAAAAATATTCGCCGCGAACGAGGCGAATGAATTGATTCAAAACAACCCAACCGCCGCGTCGCTTTGGCGCAAAGGTAAGGGCCTTTCCCAATCACCACGTTCCGCCTCTGCGATTGCCCATACCCCGACTGATACTTTCTTTTTTATCTCGAAAGCCGCGTTTCTGCCCAACCTGTTTCACGCGCCGCTCACGGACATCAGTGAGTGGTGGCAAAGAAAAGAGCTTCAGGACAAGGGTTTTACTAAAGCTGAAATTCGGGGCCTGGTCACGGCTGTGTTTAAAAACAGCGACCGGCGGGAAGGGGCGCTGGTGAGCTTTGAATAGGCGCGGGAGTGATTGTAATTCGGAGGATAGTTGAACTACATATTAGATGTTTTTTAAGTGACTCCTGATCTATTTTTTTGCGCACCTGCCACTCTGTTTTCGGTAGCGCGTTCGTATCACGCATCCTCATCGCCCGTGTCGTAATAGCCGTGCATGTTGAACGGCTCTTCCTTGATCTCGGCCTCGAGCTTGATGGTAGGCGTTTCCTTGTCCGGCGGCGAACTCGCGTGAACGGCGCGCGTCGACTTACACGCCGCGCAGGCGTATTTCAGTTTTCCGTGAGAACAGGGGTTGCACTCCGTGCAGTCGTTTTTCAGCTTGCCGTGGGGGCAGGGGTTGCAGTCCGCACACTTGTATTTCAGCTTGCCGTGAGAACAGGGGTTGCACTCCGCGCAGCTGTACTTCAGCTTGCCGTGGGGGCAGGGGGTGCAGTCCGCGCAGCGGCTTTTCACCATGCCGTGAGGGCAGGGGTTGCACACCGCGCAGCTAGCTTTCAGCTTGCCGTGGGGGCAGGGGGTGCAGTCCGCGCAGGGGCTTTTCACCACGCCGTGAGGGCAGGGGTTGCACACCGCGCAGCTGTCTTTCCGCTTACCGTGGGGGCAAGGGATACACACCGCGCATTTCTATTTCAGCTTGCCGTGAAGGCAGGGGGTGCACTTAGCGCAGCTGTCTTTCCGCTTGCCGTGAAGGCAGGGGTTGCACGCCGCGCACTGGTGTTTCAGCTTGCCTTGGGGGCAGGGGGTGCACTCCGCGCAGTTGCCTTTCAACTTGCCGTGGGGGCATGGGTTGCACTGCACGCAGTCTTTCTTATGCTTCCCGTGCAAACACCTCTTTCGCATGGGTGGCGCGCATCCCTCTTCGGTTTCCTGTTCGCCCCGCGCCCCTTGCGCAGCACGATCTGCGAGGGAGGCGCGACGGTTCGTTGCCTTTTCCAAGCAAGGCGCGACCTTCTACACTTCTGATCCAAAATCGTCGATTCCATTTTTCGAACGGGTTGCCGACTCGTTTTGCCTCGTCACCTTTTGCCAGAGCCCACCGTGCTGCACTTCCCTCGCACGATGCTCGCCGCTTCCCTTCGCCGAAGCTCTTCCGCGTTCCGCGGCGCCGCGCGCGTCACGGGCGCGCGCTACTTCGCGGTGCGTTTCCCGTTTCCCGCGGTCGGACGAGAGGACCACGCGTAACACGCGCGCCCCGTTTAAACGTTACCTGTGCGATTGTGCTGTCCGAGCAGATATCCAGCTGTGATGATGTCGCGACCGCTGCTGTTGGTACTCCGAGGGACTCACCAGGATCGGAGTTGATCTCCTAGTGCGCTTTAGGTACCCACCGCGGAGATCAGGCTTCTTGGGCCTGGGTGTGTGACCTCGCGAAGCACCAACCAAGGACGCTGACCAAGCCCCACCCCACCACAACACCGACGCCGCGACGCGACGCGTTTCGTGCTTCTGTCCGATGTCTCACCCATCGCATCTCACTCGATACACACCTACACACCACCCAACTCGATCAAACCACCCAGGCTGTTTCCAACGCGGATGCGTACGCCGCGTTCACGGGCGCGAAGGCGCACGTCACGTGGCCTGAGGCGTGTAACAAGCCTTTATCCGAGATGGACCCCGAGATTCACGAGATCATCGAAAAGGAAAAAGGAAGACAATGGAAAGGCTTGGAGTTGATTCCGAGCGAGAACTTCACCTCGCGTTCGGTGATGGAAGCCGTGGGGTCGGTGATGACGAACAAGTACTCGGAAGGGTACCCCGGTGCCAGGTACTACGGCGGGAACGAGTTCATCGACCAGGCTGAGATTCTCTGTCAGAACAGAGCGCTCGCGGCGTTCGGTCTGGACCCGAAGGAGTGGGGCGTCAACGTCCAGTCCCTAAGCGGGTCGCCCTCAAACTTCCAAGTGTACACCGGGTTACTCAACCCGCACGACCGGATCATGGGCCTGGATTTACCCCACGGAGGACACCTGTCGCACGGGTTCCAAACGGACACGAAGAAGATCAGCGCCGTTTCCATTTTCTTCGAATCCATGCCGTACCGGTGCGTATCGGGGCTTTCCCAAATCCAGACACTGTTTGTGCCACGTATGGAGCGCAGTCAGCAAGTCTTACCACTACAATAAGTGCACCAGAGTACACGACTGTTTGCCCACTGTGCATAAATCGCCCAACACAAGCCTACGACTGACACTTTTCGGTTACAATCACGACAGGTTGGACGAGAGCACCGGGTTGATCGATTACGACCAGTGCGAGCTCCTGGCCAAGGCGTACCGGCCGAAGCTGTTAATCGCGGGCGCGTCCGCGTACTCGCGGCTTTACGACTACAAACGCATGCGCGAAATCGCGGACCAGAGGTAAGTATTTCCCACCCACCACATTCCGCCGACTGTTGACCATACGATACTGACACTTTTCTTGCAAAACTCCAAAGCGGCGCGTACCTGTTGGCGGACATGGCGCACATCAGCGGGCTGGTCGCCGCGAAGATGATCCCGTCGCCCTTTGACCACGCCGACGTGGTGACCACCACCACGCACAAGGTGAGGAACATTTTGACAAGTCATAACCACCCACCACCTCCGATAAGTATTTCCAAACTCTAACCAGACTGACACCTTTTCTTTTCCGCACAAGTCCCTGCGAGGCCCAAGGGGCGCGATGATTTTCTTCCGCAAAGGCCAGAAAGGAACCAACAAGAAGGGCGACCCGGTGATGTACGACCTGGAGGACAAAATCAACTTCGCCGTGTTCCCCGGGCTGCAAGGCGGACCGCACAACCACACCATCGCGGTACGTATTGGGCATTTCCCAAATCCTGACACACCGTTTTACCGAAGCTGGTGACTGTTTGTCCATACATCACGATATACAAGACGTTAACCACTTTTCTTTCACAATCACAGGGCCTCGCCGTGGCGCTGAAGCAAGCCGCGTCCCCCGAGTTCGCGGAGTACCAGCGGCAGGTGATGCGGAACATGGTGGCGATGAGCGACCGCTTGAAGAAACACGGCATCGAGCTCGTATCGGGTGGGACGGACAACCACCTCGTGCTTGCTGACTTAAGGCCCCTCGGCGTGGACGGGTCGCGCGTGGAGCGCGTGTTGGAGTTGGCGCACATCGCTTGTAACAAAAACACGGTGCCCGGGGACAAATCCGCGATGGCGCCGGGTGGGTTGCGGTTAGGCACGCCCGCGCTTACCACCAGGGGGTTCGTGGAAGCGGATTTCGAAAGGGTCGCGGACATGGTCGTGAAAGGTATCGAAATCACGAAAAGAATCAAGGAACAGGTTGGGCCGAAGTTGAAGGATTTCAGGGAAGCCCTGGCGGACGCCCCTGAAGGGAAGTTCCCGGAAATCGACGCCCTGAAGGACGAGGTTGAACAGTTCGCAAGCCAGTTTCCCACAATCGGCTTCGACAAGAAGGACGGCAAGTACACGCAGAGTCTGTAACAGGCTCTGATGAGAGGTGTAGACGTAGAGGAGGTGTAAGGAGCATCAAGTTTTCTTTTTTTTAGAGTGTCGCACCGAGTTGGCTGCATTGTTTGATTCGCGATGAAGACGAGCGATTCGACGAGTTCACCTTTAAGGCTGCGACAAAAGCTTTGATTTGAGTTTCTTCACAACCTCGATGACTCGCGCCGCACCTCTCGTTGGTGTCATCGTTTAATTGATGTATTGCGACAACCACCTGAACCCTTCGCCGTAGCCCATCCTCCTGACCACGGAGCACATGAAAACCTCAATCGGCCGCATGTTGGTGGCTTCCAAGTTCACCTTGCCTTTGCCGGTGGTGTAGTTCGTGAGGCCGAGGCAGTGCCTTAACTCCTCCTCCGACGACGCGTGAGGAATGTCGATTTTGTTCCCGAGAATCAAAAAAGGCACGCTCCCCAGCGAGTCGTCGCTGAGCAACGCGTCGAGTTCTTTTTTACTTTCCAGAAACCGCTCTTTGTCCACGGCGTCCTGATTGTAAAAAAACAAATGTCAGTCGTGTATGGGCAATCAGTCGGCGGAATGTGTTAAATGGGAAATACTTACCACTAAAAACACGATCGCGTCGACTTTGGCGTAGTAATCCTTCCAAACCCGTCGCGCGACTTCGTGCCCGCCAAGATCGAACGCCTTGAACTTGATCTGGCCGATGGAGAGTTCCTGGTTTTTGTTAGGGGGAGGAGTAGGGGATAGGTTTAGTTAGGGTCAGAAGAACGCGACTGGATTGATTTGACTCAAAATACCTCAAACCTCAAACCTCAAAACCGAGTTTTTCTGACTGTTTGCCTGTCCGCGAAACTTGTTGAGGCTTGAAATCACCGCGATGGGCGCCCCTGCGAAGATCGTGGACGCACCTCCGAGGTCGGGTACTGCGTGGGTTGATGCTGCGCCAGGCGCTCGTCTTTAAGCATGTGCATCAGCGTGGTTTTCCCCGCGTTGTCCAGACCCTGTTTTTTGGGGGCAGGAGAGGGGTGGTCAGGACAGAAAAATGCGAGATCCCAACGATCGGTCACTTCAGCGCGCTAATTCGACGCTTTCCACGATGCGCTGCCCCGCGCCACGTCTTGTGTGCGTGGCCCACGCGCTCGCACTGACACCCGACGTACCAGAAACAGGATCTTGGCGTTCTTCTGCCACAACCCCAGGGACGCGAGGATGTCATAGAACCAGTTCATGAAGAAAGGCGCCATCGTCGCTGCCGATCGGGACGCCGCCCGTGCGCGTTCGGTGTGACGAGAGGCCGCGGCTTTGAGCCCGGCGAGAAGAAAAAGCAGTCGATCCAAAAAATGTTGTTTGATTCGTCCAACCGTTTTTCAATCTCTCCTCGTCACTCTCCTGGCGCGCTTGTCACGCACACACTATGGCGGCCGCCGCTTGCCTCTCGGCGTCGCCACGCGTGCATCGACCTGGCGCGACTCGAAGCGCACGCAGAGTGCATGCGTCGAGGGAAGGGCCGGTCGTGCAAAGGCGGGCCGCGTCCGCGAACAGTGCGGGCACCTTGGATGACATTGCCATCTCGCCAAGTCCGGTGCTCATCATCCCCGGCTTTTTGTCCTCGGCATCGAAATACGAAGCCATGGCGGACTGTTTGCGGCAGTACGACTCCTTTTCCAACGTCGCCATCGTGCCTCTCAGTGTCAGTGATTGGTACCCCAGCCTTGTGGGCGGTGACTTCAGTGCGATTCTGGATGCAATAGACCGGGCGGCGACGGAGGTTCTGGACAAATCAAATGGCAAATCCACCCGAAACCCGAAATTAGTTTTAATCGGGCACAGCGCGGGCGGGTGGCTGGCGAGGTGCTGGCTGGGAAGCGAGCCGTACTGCGGAGTTACTTATAACGGTGCATTGGTAACGAAAACCCTTTGTACGCTAGGCACGCCGCACTACAGCTTGGAGGAATACCCGTTTGGACGAGTGCCGGAGAAACTGGACGAACAACTTTTTCCGAAAGGTGCTGACAAAGAAAAAGAAACAAACTCGGAAAAAAAAGGAGAATCCGTCTGGACCGCCGAGCGCGCGTCACAAAGTACCCTCGCGCTGACTAACTTCCGGTACCCGGGATGTTTCGAAACGAAGCGGGGCATCCACTACGTCTCCGTGTGTGGCGTCGGGGTGGTTGGGGTGACGTTTCGGGGCCTTGTTTCTGAAACGTTGGCGAACGTTTTTACAAACCCAAAAAATAAAAATAAAGCGACCCTCGCGGACGTCGCCGCGAGCGTTTCGTACGCCACGAGTTGCGGGTCCGGGGATGGGGTTGACGGGGACGGGGTGACGCCGGTGGGGGTTGCTGTTTTGGATGGGAGCGATGAGTTTTTATTGCCGGGGGTGACGCACCAACCGGACGGGACGAAACGCGAAATGTGGTACGGGGACGAGGACGTCGTGAAACAGTGGGTCGCGAAGCTTTTGTAGCGAAACTAGGCGCAACTAGATGACTAGTCTTAAAATACAGTGCGTAACATGTGACTACCACTACCACGTCTAACTAGATACGTCGTTTTACCGGCGCGGGAATTTCGGGAACTGCGCGAACGGGAACTCGGCGCGTTTCGCCGGGATCGCCATACCGGCTTGCGCGCATCGCACGAGGTACATCGCCAGCTCGAACTCGTTTTCGGTGAGAAATCCGTTGCCGTCGTTATCGGCGAGCTCCCAGATTTGCTCCAAGATTTCGTCTGGCACCGCACGCGTAGTGGACGTGCCCTTGGCCAACGACATCATCAACTCGCCCGCTTCGTCGCCTTCAAGCGTGCCGCTGTTATCCGCGTCCGCCGCCTTGAAAAGCGCCGAGTACTGGGAAATCTCGACCGAGCGCAGCAAAGGCCACTCGATGCTTTGTTTTTTGGCCTCTTTTGGAGTCCCTTCCTTCTTCTTCTCCGCGGCTCGCGCTCTGCTCCCCGAGGTGTACGTTTTGTTCCGCGAAAGCGCGGCCGCGGCGTCGTGTTGTTTCCGTTTTTTTTCAAACTCGGTAACAGAAACGAACGACGCGGCGACGACGTTGTTCGCGAACTCTCTTCCGTCCAGAAACGTCTTGGCCTTTTTCGCGGCGGCGCTTGTGTCGAAGCGCACGAAACAAGCACCCACGCCTGGCGGGTCGCTCGACATGCCACCTGGCACTGGTCTCGGGGCGAAGCAAAAGAGCACACTCCCGGCGTCCCCGATAACCGCCAAGTCGCCGCACGCGGTTTTCGTATCCCGCACCATCTCCTCCGCCTCCGCCGGTTTCAACAAAGAGGCGCGGGTGGTCATGTTCGCGAGACACACGCATGTCGGTTCGGGTTCTGAAGAAGGATCTTCGTCGTCATCTTCGTCGTCATCTGAATCGTCACTTTCACTGACGAGCTCCGAGTCTTTCACGTGTCCGGTTCCCCTGCCGATCAACGGCGTTGGCACGGGGGTTTTCAAAATCTGCGCGCGCGCGAAATCCACGCCCACGATTTGCGCCGCGCTTTCGTCTGCGAGTGGGAACGAAAAAGGTCAGTCTTGTATGGGCAAACAGTGTCGGGAAATTGTATGGGAAATACAACACGTATTGTATGGGAAAGCCAGAAACGCGTACCAATCGCGAAGACGTAGATTTTCGTGCCCACCGTCGTGGCCACCGCGAGTAACGACCGCGTGGCGCTGTTCGGGCCGGCCGCGCTGATACGATAAAAAAGAAAGTGTCAGTCTGGTATGGGCAATCAGGGAGGCGGAATGTGGTGGGTGGGAAATACGTACCTGGGGTGCGGCGAGTCCATCACTTTCAGTGAGGAGAGGTGCCCATCTTTTTCGGGGACGCCTGGTAGGTCGAACGACCTTGTCATCAACCCGGTGGCGATGGAAAACACGCCGACGTGCGCGCTGCCCACCGGCACCACCAGGTGCTCGCTTCCCGTCGTGGGCGTGGCTTTCGCCAGCGCGAACGGGTACGGCGCCGGGTCGCTCCACCCGAGCGCGGCGAGGGCGCCTTATGTTGTGAAAGAAAAGTGGTTAACGTCTTGTGTTTCACGTGTATTGGACGATGGCCTGGACAACAGTCACCATCGAAAGGTCTGAACAGTCAGGGCAGAGGTAATGCGCCCTTCGCAGGACGAGTATATCGCGATGGCCTGGACAACAGTCACCAGCTGAGAGATAAAACAGGGAGTCTATGATTTGGGAAACGCGCAAGGCCGTACCCGCTTGCGTCAGCGCCTCCCCGGGCTTGGCTTTGCATCGGCGCGCATCAAGTGCGCCTCTTCCTTTCGGTGGCTGGAAGGGATTGGGCAGGTCCATACGCGGCGCCGTGGGGGTCATGGAGTCCAAGGAATACGTATGCGCGGTGAAAAAAGGCGTGGCGGAAAGCGCGGCGTCCACGCCACCCACGGCCAGCGCGCTCGCGCAGATCCCGCTCACTCTGCGTATAATAACCAAGTCGGGAATCCCGCCATCCGACGCGATGAGCGCGCCGACCACCGGCGCGCTCGCGGTTCGCGTGACGTGCGACTGATTGTAAAAAAAGAAACTGTCAGTCTTGTAAGGCCGTGTTACGTGAGTAGCTACGGGCTCCCCAATCGGCAAACAGAAGGGCAGAGTTGGATTCGGGAAACGCGCAAGGCCGTACCTGCTTGAGTCGTTTCGTTAACGTCCCTTTCTCGTCGTACTGCGAGACGAGGTAGTCCCTTTGTTCGTTTTCGGGAATGCAGGGTGTGCTCTTTATACGGAAAGGCGCGGTTTTTCCAGACGAAACCGCGCCGTCAAGGTCGCCAACCTCCCCGGCGGCGTTTTGAAACTTCTGCTCCGCGGTTTCCTTGTCCGGGTCCACGCCTGGAATTGACAGTTTTCGCCGAACCGGCTCTAGCTCCATCTGCGTTGTGTATAGACTCGGTGCGCCTAAAGATTCAACCGCTAACCTCGCCCTCGCGTCCTCCGCGATCCAAAAGTCGTCCTTCGGGATTTCGACCACCGTTCGCGTCTTCCCGTCCCGGTGCGTCAGCCACGGGAAGTGCGTTTGGGGGGTCGGGTCTTCCGGGTCGTCGCCACCGGGATATTTCTGGGACCGGCCACCCCCGGAAGAAGTAGGCACCTCAACCGGGAAGCCCTTAGGGACCTGTGCGGTGACTTCCCGTGGAACGCGCCACGTCCCGAGGGGCGAGAACCACCCGAACCCGCTCCGCCCCGCGTTTCCCGAAAACGCCGCCCAAAGACACATCACGCCGTCTGTGTCCATGCTCACCAGGGACCCGGCGTCCGGCAGGACGTCCTGATTGTAAAAAAGAAATGTCAGTCTTGTATATGGGCAATCAGGGAGGAGGAGTGTGGTGATTGGGAAAGGCCCTTACCAGGAAAACAACCGGGACGGCGTGCCCCCTGTACACGTCCTGGGTGTACGGGCCGTGTTCCGTTTTTGTTTTCGCGTCGGTTTTATTTTGTGAAAATTTCTTGGTTTGTTTCGAAACCCCCGGCAACGTGGGGGTTACGTCGGGCGCTAACAACAAATCACGCTCCGGTTTCCCCATGTGCCCGCCCGTGCCCGTGGCGAACCCTTCCGCCGCGTCAAGTAGCTGGTCCACACCGGACACGAAAAACGAGCCGTGTACGAACGTCATGTCTAATTGTTCGTTCTCGCCCGGGGATTGGCTTTGGTGGTGGTTCTTTTTCGATTGCGAGCCCTTTGTGTTTGTCGCCATGTCGAACTGCTGGCCGGCGTTGTCCAGACGAACCGTGGGTTCGGCGGAGTACCCGGCTTCGTCGTCGCGTTCGTCTTCGGAATCGGAACCTTGACCATTCGCGGTTTGGAAACCGTCGCGGTTGTTCCGCGAAGAAACCGCCGAGAACAAAGCGCCTCGCGCCCACGTTTTCGCGCCTCGGAACATCGCCAGCTCCCTTTGTATTTTCCCGGAAAGGGGCTGGTCCCCGAAGGCATCGGAAATCGCGGCCGGTCTGGTTGGACAACAAAAAGGGGTCAGGTTGTCGGACCGCGTGTATATCCGGGATTGGAAAGGGGTCCGGCCCTGTACTCCGTACAAGTACAGTGCAGTGAACAGGGAAGGGTAATCGGCAACACGCTAAGCCTGGCTTTGGAGCTGGGAAGCGCGTACCTAGATGCGGGCGAGGCGCGTACGATGTCGCCGTTGGGCCGCGCGAACATGGCGAAGGGTTGGCGCCCCGCCAGCGTGAACGCGGGGAAGAACCGCGTGGTCGTGGGGACGTCCCGCGGCCAGTTTTCGCGTTGCCGGACCCGAACTTTCCAAGCCTCCATAGAAGCTTCTTTGCTAATCGCCAACTCCTCCGTGAGCTCCTCGGTTGTTTTTCTTGTGATCTTTTTTTCGTAACTTTTCTTCGCGCCGTCTTCTTCCCCGCCGACCGTGTCTCCGTCCGGCACCGGCGGCGGCGTCGGGTCCGGAATCGGGGACGACGTGGAGTGGTTCACCGCGGCGAGGACCAGGGTTTCGCCGATCGCCAGTGTACCACCAACACTTTTCTGTTGCGAACCCACCAAGCTCCACATCCGGGACGTTCCGCCGCGTTCCGCCGTGCAAAGCTGGCTCGCGTCCGCGCTCCAAGAAACCGACGTCAGCGCGCTGCGATTGTAAAAGAAAAGTGTCAGTATTGTATGGGCGCGTGTATGCGTAGCTACGGGCGGACAATCGGCAAACGTAGGTGCCGCCTGATTTGGGAAACGTCCAAGGCCGTACCTGTACTGCGCGCTCGGCACACCACCCTCTTCCGTTTGCATTTCGGATTCAGGGTGGAACGTACACTCCGCCCTCGCGATGATCACCGGCGCCGGCGTGAGGAGTTTCATTCTTTCCCTCGCCTTTTTCTTCTCAGCCTTTTCGTAAAACTCCGTACGCGCCTTGGCGTCCAGCGCCTTTTGCGCGGTTTTCGAAAGCTTCTTGTTCGGAGACTTCGTGGGAGACTTCGTGGTATTCTTAGTACCCTCGGTGCCCAACGCCTGCTTCCTCTCCTTCTCGTCCTCCGAGTCCGTGTCCCCCGATCCGTCGCCGGGGGGCGCAAACTTCCACACCACCAGTTCGCCTTTCGACGTACCGGCCGCCAGGACCTGCCCGCGGCCGGACGCCGCGTGTGCCAAGGACGTGACCGCCCCGCGTTTCACTTCGATGGTGCGCGCCATACCCTTGCCTCCAAACGCGTACGCAATTTTCGTCGCCCTCCAGTACCTTTTTTCGGAAACAAACGCAGCGCGGTGCGCCTGCGAGGGCGGGGGCGGTTCCGTTAGCACGCCCAAATCAGCCATCCCCGACCGCGGGGGAGGTTGCGCGTTCGCCTTCGCTTCCGCCGCCGCCGCCAGTTCTTTCTTGTGCAACGCGTTCAACACGTGTTTCTTCGCAATATCCGCTTCGCTGTCGCTGTCCGAATCACTTGACGACGAAACAATACTCTCATCGCTTCCGTCGGAGGATTCGCGCGACGACTCGCCATCGCCGTCACCCGCCTTCCCGTTCTTCTCCTTGGTTTCTTTAAAGTTCACCGTCGTGTCCCCTCCCCGCGCGATCCCGGGCGGGGGACTCGCCGGCCGTAACGGCTGGGTGTGATGAAACACCAAGCCGGGCGGCCGCCGGCGCTGCATTTCGTTCAGCATGTGCTGTGACGGGGGAAACGAATGGTCAGTCTTGAGTCTTGAGTATGAGCAAACAATCAAAGAGTTGGTTTCTAATCAGGCCGAACAGTGCACTTGTGATGTATGATAGGTTTGTAACAGTTGCCAGTCCTGGCAAATGTTACGGTCGTAGTGCACTCAAAGAGGGGCATCAAACGGCGTTGGGTTTGGGAAAGAAAACACGCACCTGACACGCGTGCCGGCCGGTCGCGGCGCGGTAGGACTCGTCATCGCTCTCGTCACTGGACGAGGTGCTCCAGAACTCCTCGGAGGATTCACCCCCCCCCACTCCCAGGTTCAATGCGAAATCGATGACCTCAGCTTTCTGCTCCACCTTTTCCGAGGATGGGGTTTTTTTCGTGATGAAAAGACTCCACCGGGTGGTTTTCCGGTTCGCCGCCCGCGCGCGCCGCGCCGCCGCGACGGCTTCCTGAGACGATAAAAAAGAAAGTGTCAGTCTCTCGTATTGTGTATGAGTAAACAGGCAGGGCAATAGTCCCTTCTGGTACGAGTATGGGCAAACAGGGAGGCGGAATGTGGTGATTGGGAAATACTGACCTTCGCCGCGCGTTTCTCCTTGGCCTTTTTCTCCTTCGCAAGCACGAACTTCTCCTTCAGTGCCTTTTCCTTCGCCAGCTCCGCGGGGGTCTTGGTGTGCCAGAACCACTCCGTTTTCGCGATCGCGGCTTCCAACTCTTTTTCTTTGGATTCTTTTTCTTTGCGTCGCAGCGCCCCGCCGACCGGCGCCCAAGGCTTGAACTCGGCGCACGCGGCGTCGCCGTCCTGATTTTTGAAAAGAAAGTAAAGTGCAAAGGAAAGTTAAGGATCAGTCTCTCGTGACGTGTATTACGTAAACAGTCAGGGGTAATAACCGTCCCTTCGTCAGGACGAGTATGGGCAATCAGGGGCGCGTTGGGTGTTCGGTGGGAAAGTGGGACTTACCAGGCGGGACAAAACCGCGCTCGCGATTGCTTTCGCCACGAACCCAGCCGCCGCGGCGTGGTTGGCCTCCACCTCCAACACCACCCCGGTGGCTTCTTCGGCGGAAACTTCCCGGACAAGCTCGTCCAGGGTTTGTCTGCACATGGCGATTTTCCGCGGGCCCGCGCGTCGCGCCCATTCCCGGCGCTCGTTTTCAAGCTTCTCCCGCGTCGGCCGTTGCGCCAGCACGTCAAGCACGCCGCCGCAAATCTCAACCGCCAACTCCAAACACATCTCCTCCACGGTTTTCACCACGGCGTCTCGTGTATCCGTTTTGTGTGCAAGGTACGCCTTGGTGTTTGGCGTCTCCGTCTCCCTCGGACCTGATACGATAAAAACCGAAAGTGTCAGTCTCTCTTAATGTGTATGAGTAAACAGTCAGGGTAATGCTCCCTTCTGGTACGAGTATGGGCAATCGCAGAGGCGGTGTGTGGTGATTGGGAAAGCCCCGCACCCGCTTCCGCGAAAGCCGCGGAGTACGACGCGGCGCTTTCCAGGTACTTCAACCGCGCGGCGACGCTTTGAGTTTTGCCAGAAAAGTGTCAGTCTTGTATGGGCAAACAGTGTTGAGATTTGGGAAAGTCCCAATACTTACCTCGAGTGCGCCAGTTTCATTCGCAGTAACCGGTCCTTGGCTTTGGTTGGAACGAACGGCGTGACACGTTGCGTGGGGCGAACCCCGAGCTCTTTCTGTAACCGAGCCAACAGCTTGTCACGTTTGCCGTGCCCTAAACTTTCCCGCGGCACGTCGGGCAAAAGAAACGGGGAGCCGTCTTTTTCGCGTTCGTCCCGGTTCGTCTCGTCCCCCACGGCTTGCCACGGTTCCTTCTCGATGACTCGCGGCCGGATAACTTGCGTCGGCCTCAACGCGTCTTGCGCAGCGAGCCGGGCATTTTTCTGCGTAACCGATTGCGTTTTTTGCCCCGACAATTCCTTGGTAGGCGACGTTGCACGTTTCTTTCGTCGTCCCCGCGCCGCCGTCTCCGCGAGTTCGGCGTTGGGCGAAACATCTTCAGACGACGAATCGGAATCGTCGTCGTCGGTGGTTTGCGAAGCCCCCCCCGCGACCTGATTCGCACGCGCATCACGCGCCACCCGCGCGTCTTCCGCCTCGTTCCTTCGTCGCTCCTCCAGGGTCAAATCGTGTACGCGTTCGTGTTCGCTCAACCGGTCGCGCTCCCGCAGTAAATCCCGCTGGCGTTTCTCCAGCTGCGCCCTTCTCGCCGCGAGCTCACCCGCCACCCCCGCGTGTTCCCCCCGCCTTCCCCCGTACAGCTCCCGCAGCACATCCGCGACGTCGTGAGCGCTTACTCTGTCCCCGAGGGGTTGGTCTCCGGGGGGGTCGTGAAGGGGCGCGGCCATCAGCCCCGCCGCGAGCGCGCCGAGGGCGTCGTCGTCGTCAAGCACGCCCGCTCTTCGAAGCGCATCGGCCAACGCGGGTGTGTCCACCAGGGCATCACGCACCACCCTGGCGCGTTGAGCCACTCGTCGCTTCGCGTCGGTTTCAAGACCCACCAGCTCCAAATACGTAGCCTCGCGTTCCACGGCGGTGCGCCGGATGTCCACCGCGGCGTGCTCCATCTCGTGTCGTGGCGTAGCGTTGACCGAGCTGAAACGCGCGAAGCGGTTTAAAAAAAAACAAGCCAGCAGCACCCGTAGTACCTGTACCTGTGTTACCCGTGGTACCGTGAGTTCCGTTTCAAAAATCTTCCGCCCCGCGTCGTGAAACGGCGACGACGCCGCCCCCGCGCCCGCGGCTGCGTCGGGTCCGACGCGCGGGCTGGACGTGCGGGCTGCGACGCCTCGAATGAGAAGAGCCGAGGTGCTTTTTTAATGTGATGTTGGGTCTGCCCAGAAAAAAGCTGGTTTCTGAGTGGAGAAAAAGTTTTTGTCGGCGGTGCTCGGATGAGCCAATCTCACCATCGCGGCGGTTGGGGTGCGTCCGGTGAGCGCGTGAGCACGTGGGTTCACACGAGTAGACGCGTGCGTGGCGCTTCGTGTCTGTGATATGGCACACCTCGACCACGGCTTAGCAGGGGGCGCGTTCCTCCAACCTCCGCGGCTTCGCCTGAACGTCGATGTCAGCCTGCTGCCCGAAAATCGCCGCGCGCCGGAACACGTGTGCGTGTGGTACCAGCCCCCCCCGAGGCAGGCTTCCTTGAACACTTCCTTGAACACGAGCGCGTCTCTCGTGCAATCGATCGTGGCCGACCTCGGGTTGGTGTACGACCACGAAGACGTCACACTAAGACTCGGCGGGTACGCCGTGCCAAATCGATTCGAAGCCGTGCTTCGCGACGGCGACGAGGTGCACGTCTGCACGCGCGTTGCGGTGGCGAGCGGGGCGGGGTTGTCCGACGAGACGCACGGTGGACCATGGCCGTTGTCCCCATTCGTGGGTCGGTACCTCCACACTGGACGTGACCAAAGCACACCACACACGGCGCCTGCTGAAACGAGGCGGTTCTCGAAGCGAAGGGGTGAGAACGGCGGGGAAGAAGGCGGCGACGGCGGCGACGCGAGAACGCGGGCAATTGACATCGCCGAGAAGCGGCTGCGCATGACGCCGATTGACACCGAGCATGGGTACACGGCGAATTTAACGCAAACCGCGCCTGCGCAACTGTTACTACCACAACCCGGCGGCGGCGATCGAAGTCGCAGCGCACGGCGGAAAGCGCTGAAACGCGCGCGACAGCGCGTGGAGAGTTTCGGCGAGCTCGAGCCCTTTGTTGCGACGGAGGAGGAAAGAATCGACGTCGCGCGCGAAGTGTGTGTCTTCCCTTCCCCGCCATCGATTCCGCAGGGCACCGTGGTAACGCCGCCGGTGGAGTTGATGATACCGAGTAAAAGGGACGTCGTCGCCGATTCGAACAAAAACAAAAACGCCGCGGAGCGCGCCGTACCCGCCCCGGGTGTGGTCCTTCCAAACAACGCCGCGTTAGACCCTAACGGCGATCTCGGGAAACACGGAGGACTTCTTTACAATTGGCCGGAACAAGGGTGGGTACCTCACCCGGACGAACGAACGCTGGTGGCGATTGAAGAAAGGTTACGCGAAACGGCGGGTGGTACCGCGGGGTTTGGAGGTGGCAGAACAAATACCGTCGACGACGACGGCTCCGAATCGCCGGATACTGAAACGTCATCCTCTTCGGAAGACGAGGACGAGGTCAAAGACCAAGACAAACACTCCTCCTCTTCCTCGTCTTCAGACGAAGACAAAGACGGAGACAAAACTTTGTTTGACAAGCTGAAAACCGTCAAAACCGATCAACCCGTGACGTTCGCTTCCCTGGAATCCCTCGTCGCCGCGGACCACAGACTCGCGAACCAATCAGTGGCGATTCCCGGTACGCAAGGCGGCTTTGAAGAACACGAAACCTCCCACGAAGGTGACAACACACCGGGTGATCAACTCGAACCCGGCGACGCGGTTCGGTACCGCTACGCGGGCGTTTCGGTGGATGAGGGATTTGAAAAAGTGCAGTCGTCCTATTTCCAAGGCGAAGTCATCACCGTGGGTCCAGATTTCGGTGGCGATTTAGGTGGAGGGGTCCGGCTCGCGGTTGTCATCGCGCCTTGGCCTGAGGAACGACGCGTGGAGGCGTTACGATTGGCGGCGATTGGCGCGGCGCGCAACGCGCTTTCCGGGGGAAGTGAAACGTTCTCCCAATGTCTTCCCCCGCCGTTCGACGCGTACGGCGTGGCGACAATCGGGACGAAGCAGATCGTGGAGGCGCGGTTGATTGGTGGGCCGAGGTACCCGTCTGGTAACGAGCACGAGCTGGGTGACGTTGGTGTTGTGTTACGAAAGGACGTTGGTGAGGCGTTGCGGTTTGAATCGGGAGACGGCGGCGAGGGCGTCGCGAAAAACACGCGTCCTAACCAACCCCGCTCTGGCGACGTATACACCTCTTCGGATGCGACCGACCGCATCACCGCCGTTTCGTCCAACTCCACGGTCGCAATGCTCCGGGCTGACTTGAAAGAAAGAGGACTCGTGTCGACTGGGACTAAACAAGTACTCCTGCGCAGGTTGGCGGAGCGCGAGTTTCCGGGGATGCCGCCGGCGTCGACTTCGACGCCGGCGCCGGCGCGAGTAACCCGGGGGGGGGATACGCTGGGGGGGATGGGGAGGGCGCTGCGCGTGCTACGCGCGGAGGGGCATATCGGGAAATAGATAGGGAAAAACTTGGGAATAAGTTAGAAACATACGCACGTCGTCACAAGCGCTAAGAGTACCGTGGTAGCACGCGACGCGACGCATCCTCGTTCGTAAATTTTGACAACGGTCATTTGCTCTCGAAATTTTGTCCCGAATCAAAGAGTCTCCTTTCGAGCGGCACACGCCCTCAGAGCCTCCACAGGGCGGCGCGCGTCGGGTGAACGCGGCGTGGGTTGTGGCTCGTTTTGATGGGCAGCGGCTCCCGCGCGCGATCGCGCGGGATCAACCCGAAAGATAACTTCCTCGTCGAAACGTCACACCGCGCGGTGGTGCCTGCCGGGTCGCCGAGAGCAGAGATCTCGTCGGTGCGCGTGGATATTTCCGATGCGAACGAAAGTGGTGCGTGGTGTCGCGCGTGCGCCGCGTCTACGACCAACCCGAGACCGGTACACCTGCCACCCACACCGAATGACTCTAGTGCCGTGGGCCGGGCGGTTTCACGAGCCACCGTGTCGTACGACGCAGCGGCGTGTCGCGCATGCGGCCGAGGAAACGCGTCGTCGGGTGCCGGGTCGCCGTCCACGTCCCCACCGTCGCCGCTCGCGAAGTCCGCGGAGTACCTCCTGGAGCGGTACGCGGAGAGACGGGCGCTTGGCGGGTCGGCGCAGACGAGTCGCGGGGGTGATGTGCGCAGTGTCGGTGACTTGGTAGGTGGAAATCGAGGGGTAGCGCCGGTGGACGAAGCGCCGGTGGGGGACGGGCTTGAGTTGGGACACGAAAACGCCACGAAACCGTCGCACACAAAACAAACCTGCGACGCTTGCGCCGCCTGCGCCGACACATGCGGCGTCGTCGGGTGCGGAACCTGTGGCGGTCCTGTACAACTAGCGAATGAAACTTCTGCAAGCTCGCCTCATTTTGGCGACGTGGAGCTCGCGGACAACGAGCGTGGGGTGAGCCTCGAGGCCGCGGCGGCGGCTGCGGCGGGTGCCGCCGCCGCCGCCGCGAACCCGCGACGCGAAGGCTGGGGCAGGGACGCGAGCTCTGTGTTCGCCGTCAACGACGACGACGACGATGATACTAGCGCATCCTCGACGGGCACCAAACACGCGCGCCAATTCACGTGCTGCGAGGTGCACCGCCGGCGAAAAAATGGCCAGGTACGGCCTTGGTCCTTTCCCAAATCCTGACACACTGTTTGCGCATACAAGACTGACACTTATCTTTCGCCATCACAGTCTCTTCTCGTCGCCCAAGGGTTCGTGTACGACGCGTCGCTGTTCTTAATGGACCACCCCGTCGGGCCGCTTCCTATTTTAAGAGCCGTGAATAGGGACAACACCCAGGACATGCAGATGCACAGCGCCGCGGCGCAGCGGGTGTGGCACAAGCTTCGGGTTGGGGTTTTGAAACTGTGCCCGGCCAACGGGTTTGGGGAGTTCAAACCGCCGAAGAGTGAAACTCGGTGCGTGGTGATGTGAGGTTCCCTTGAAAGACGAGACGGCTGAGACCATACGAGACGGCAACGAGACTATGAGACTATTAGCAAATTACGCAAAGTACGCTAGTAACGGACACTAGCACCTAGCAACTAGCGAAACGAGGCGGGCGAGGTTTGAGAAAAAGAACGACCCTTTTCACCCTACCACCCTACCGCACTACTCCCGCACTACTCACAAATCCCTACCCTCCCATCGGCGGCCACCCCGGCGGCCACTTCCCGGACGCCACGATCTCCGCGTACAGCTTCGAGACCTCCGCGCCCGCGTGCATGGACCCCCCGGCTATGGCCGATAGCACCCCGGTCATCGCGGCGGTTCGGATCCACCACCAGTTCTCGTCGCTCGCGAACCTCTTGCCGAACAGGTAGGTCCCGACGGTTTCCAGCGCTAGGTTCGTGCCCGGGATTATCACGCGGTGGTTGTTGAACACCCAGACGAAAAAAGGAATGATGGGAAACGCTCGTTTCTTGATCTTTTGCTGATCGGACGGTGCGGCTGTTTTGGTAGTGCTGAAATTGCTGCTAGATTGAGTCCCAGATGCAAACATCTCCCCGGGCGTCCTCAGGTTGGTCGTCGAGTCGTTGGTCACCAAGCCGTCTCGCATTTTAAAAAGCGACGCGTCCGTGCCAAGCAACTTTTCAAACACGTCCGGGTTACCCACGATGGGCCGCTCCGCGTCTTGTTCGCTTCGCAGCAAACTCACGAACTGCCGGTTCAGGTTTCCCAGGGATGCCACGTTAAGCACGGTTTCGAAGTTCCGGTAATCCACGAACACGGGATTCAAGGTCCGGCCGTTTAGCACCGCGAAGGTTTTCATCAGCTCCAGGAGGGTCTTTTGTATGGGGAACGGGAGTCGGGTCAGTTGGGACGAGTAGTAGTTTAGGGGTGCATTACCCATCACTTGTTGAGGTAACGCAAAAGACGTTTACCAGATTTTGAATAATAACTCGAGACCTTCCCGGAAAAAAAACGAGCAAAAAACAACGCACCATCGTCTCCGGCCCGACCGCGTCGTACATGCGCCAGGTGTACTGCCTTCCTGGGTTTATTTTGGGACGCGCCCAGTCGTGTCTTTGTTCGCACCGCTTGTCGTACCAGTCTGCTGTGGTGCCAGTCGGCTGCGAGTTGCGTGGCTCCGACGACGAGCTTGACTGAGAAGATCGCGCTCTGTGCAAAGACGTCCCCACGAAGTTCATCGCGGACGTCTTCGCGCTGCACTGCACCGGCCGCGCGGTGGGTTCCGTGAGCGCGAGAAACGCGATCCTTTCTGCGGCGTCGTTGACCTCCAGAGGCTGTAGTGGTGCTCTGCCGTTGCCCATGATGGGCGTTATCGGAAGCAACGCCAGGTCCACCATATTAAGCGTGTCGCCTTTTTGACCAACAACGCCGCTGTGTTTGAGATGGGTAAAACAAAGTGTCAGTGTTTCGGGCCATGTGGCCTCCGTGATTACGGGCGGACAATCGGCAAAACGTGGAGGCGGGGTGTGGGAAATGCAACACGTACCTGTGTTTGCAATACAGCAACCCAAGGGTCATCACGCTGACCGGGAGCTTCTCTAGCCTCGCCAACGAGTAATCCGCCATGGCTTTCCACCGCGAGTACGGCACTTGCCCCGCGCGTTCCGCTTTCACCGCTTGCGTGCTCGATTGCACCCAGTGCCCGAACTCCAGGGCCTCGCACGCCCTCGCCGCGGCCAAGGGCGCGCGGTAGTTCACGGCCATCATGGAGTCAGGACGATCGGCGCGCGGGCCGGCCAAAGCTGATTGGGAAAGAAAAATGTCAGTCTTGAGTGGCACCAAGTAGCCTGTATGGGCAAACAGTGCACTTGTGATGTATGTAGTAGTTGCCAGTGCTGGTAAATGTTACGGTCGTAGTGTACTCAAAGAGGGGCAGTAAACAGTCGTCAGGGATTTGGGAAAGCCCCAACACGCACCCGCTAAGTTGACGAAAACGGCATCCGGCCCGCCCATCCCCAAACTCCCGAGCTGGTCCCTCCAGCTGTCAAGGTCGTGCTGGAAGTAGTAGTCCACCCGCGTCGCCCTTACACTGGCCATGCGTTCGTACCCGTGCTTGTGTATAAGCCTCGACATCAAGTTCCCTGGCGACGACGAAAGCAACACGACTTCGCCCGGTTCCAAACCTAAGGACCGGCGGTAATCGTGCGCGTCAAGAATGGAACTCAACACCCGGCTTCCCAAAAAACCCGCCGGCCCGGAGAGGGCGATTTGTTTCGGCGTCGCGTCGCGCAGCACCTCAGCCGCGTGCTGAAGCAACGGAGTGGCCATCACCTTGCGCATCGCGTCGCGCGTTGCGGAGGCGTGCGCCATTTCGGAGGGTGCGAATTTGGAAAAGATTTAGCGAGGTTGTGAAAATGGCGTTCTTCTCGGAGATGCTTCCGATAAGCAGTCAAGGTGCTGGTTCCCCTAAACGCAGTTATTTCGCCTTCAACCCCGTGTGCGTCACCCTGTCCGTATCTCCGGTCCCCGTCTCTCAGTGGCACGGTCTCAGCGCTGAGAAGAGCGACACCGGAATGAATGGGCACTCGTTTCCCGTAATGCCACGTACTCAGGCTGGCGAAAAGAATCTCGACGGCGCCCCGGCGTTCGCGCGGTGCTTTTCTGTAAACGCGTGCTTGCAGCGGCGACGCGGGGACTCGCGCGCCGCGCGCGTGAAGCTCACTGGAGTGACACGGGGGGGCTTTGTGGTGAGTCTCGCCCCCGGTGCGCACGGAGAGTGCGTCGAGTCAACCGGAATCTCCATTTAACAATCCTGGACGATATCCGGCTTGTCCCTTCGCGGGAATTTGCGATCTGACCGACCTGCAGGTTCTCGCAGGGTATGGGGCGCGAAAACCCCACATCGTCAAATTCGGTCAAAAAAGTCAATAAGTCCAAAAGCCCAAAAGTCGGAACCTCGAAAAGCATTCCCTGTAGCCCTCTCACACCGGGTCATAACATCGATAGTTCAGGAAGACTTCAATGTAGGGATTACTCAGCAGGATGTACTTGATCTATACACGTCAAAAAGATGCACCACTTATTGTTAATATCCGGAAGTTGACGGTCAAGACCCTCGGTGGCACATTACCAACATTTTTGCTTTCAACGCCGAAGTCAGTTGTGAAAATATTGTCACATTTCTCGACTCACCCCCGCGACTTCGCGCGCCACAAGCCAGAAATATGACATGTGCGGGTGTTGTTATGTGCGCGAAAGCGCATCATACGTATGCAATTCATCGCTGTCTCCACTGAAGTGTTGCTAAAGCCCGACGTACTAGACCTGTACGCGGCCTGATACGCGCTGGACCCTGGCCGTTTTCCGATGTCAGTTTTCCGGTCGGTCAGTTTTCCGGTCCCTCGGGTCAACAGTTTTGACAGACGTGAATATTTCGGGAAAAAAACCTGTCTCCGAAACGTGACCCCCCAGGTGCTTGAAGCGCAAAGCATGTCGGATCCTTGACAGAAAGTGGCATGCTTTGACGATGCAGGATGATTTGTCATGACATCAGGAGGCATCCTCCATCCTTTTCTGAGCCATTGTGAGCGTGTACATGTGTCATACCTTTTGGGCTTTACGACTGGGACTTTTGGGCTTTTGGACTTTTGGACTTTTTTGACGAATTTGACGATGTGGGGTTTTCGCCCCCCATACAGGGGCTGGTTTTTCTGTGTTGTGATTGGCTGGCCAAAACAGATTTTCAGGCCCATCGCCCTAATGCCGTAATGCGACACAGCGTCGGCGTACCGTTGTTTCACAACGCGACGCACGGCATGTCGCACTCGTGCGCGCTCGTCCCGCGACTGGGTGCGGTGCGATATCCGCGTTTGGGCGGACACCGCTCGGCACACGCGGGGACGTCCACCTCGTTCGCCGCGCGTGACCGCGGCCGTGTCGCGGCGAAACTTCGGGTTCCTCCCGCTGCAAAGTCGGCGTCGCGCGTTCGTTCCGCGCGATGGGGGGTCCCGTTCACCAGACCCCCCACCGTGCTTCGCGCACAGGACCAGTCCAAAAGTGTCTCGTCCCTATCACTGGAAGGCAAGGAGGAGGTCGGGGTCATCACGGAAGCAGTCGAGGTGGATGACGTCGTGGCGGGTGCGTCGTCCGTTTCGGCGGTGGCCGGTGACGCACCGAATGCGGATAAAAATCATCTCCCGGACGACGACGCGCGGTGCGCGGCGAATGAACAAGGCGACGAGTTTGAAGTTTGTGTGATGCCGTTCGGGAACGACCCAAGCCGCACTGCTGAGGTTAGAAAAGAACCCACGACACGCGAAACGAGAAGTGTCGAGACGGAATCCATGGTTCACGATTTCCCAACCGACCGCGCCGCGGCGTTGATGAGCGGCGCGTTGCTTTCCGACGACGCCGTCATCGCCAGCACTTTAGGCGCCACGCCCGATGCCTTTTTCACAGCAGAAGCAACGCAAACGAACGCGCAGCTGTGGTGGCGCGCGTTGAAACTCCCGATGTACTCCGTCGCGCTCGCGCCGCTCACCGCGGCGGCGGCGCTGACGCACCACTGGTTCGGGTGTTTCCACGTTGCGCAGTTTTGCGGGTTCCTGGGCGGCGCTTGTTTGGTAATCGCCTGGCTCAACTTAAGTAACGACGCGTGGGACGCGGGGACGGGTGTTGATGGTAACAACGAAGGGGGGAAACCGGAAAGCGTGGTCAATTTGCTGGGAGGCACGGAAACGGCGGTGAAACAAACGCACGCCGCGGCGGTCGCCTGTTTGGTTTTCGGGTTCGCGAGTTTGAAAAACGCGATTGGCTTTTCGCTTGTGAACGTCGGGGCGACGGCGACTGAACAAGTAGTCCCTTTCGCCGGCGCCATGCTTGCACTAGCAGTGGCCCTGGGGCACGCCTACCAAGGCCCGCCCTTCCGCTTGTCCTACAAAGGCCTGGGCGAACCCATTTGCTTCGCCGCGTTTGGCCCGCTTTCGGTGGGCGCGTTTTATTTGTTGTTAGCGAGTGCGTACCGCGCGTTTCCCAAATCCGACACACGCTGTTTACGGACCTTCTTTGACGTCCACGGCCGTCATTAAAAGGAAGTGCACTACGTACATCACAAGTGCACTGTTTTATCTCTAACGCTGGTGACTGTTCAGACCAATTACCCCTCCCTGTTGTCCATACATCGTCCAATACACGCCCAACACAGTACACCCACACTCGCCGACTCGTTCCCTGACCCTTTTCGTGTAACAATCACAGGCGGCGTGCCGAGCGGTTCCGTGTGGACAGGCGCTGCGGCCGCCGTGGTGTCGCCCCTTGTTGCTTTGTCACACCCCGGTGTGCTAGGCGCGTCTTTCCTCATCGGAAGCACCACCACGTCGATTCTATTCGCCTCGCACCTGCACCAGGAGCAAGGCGACAAGGCCGCGGGGAAGATGAGTCCTGTCGTGCGTTTAGGCGTGGTGAAGGCGGTGGCGGTTCTGCGGAAAGGATTGCTGGCGCATCAACTGGCGGCGTTAGTTCTAGCGGCAACAGGGCTGTTGCCTATCATGGGCGCGGTTGGGGTTTTAACCGTGTCTCCCCTGGCGCTCATGGCTGGCAAGTTCGCGGGTGCCAACGCCGGAACTCCCGAGAAGTTATTCAAAACGAAATACCTAGCGGTGCGGTGGCACGTCGCGCACTTGCTTTTCCTGGCGCTCGGGATCTGGCTCGACCCGTGGATGCCGTGGTGCTGGAACCGCGTGGCGGGCGCGGCGGTGGGTATGCGGTATTAGTCTGATTTGATTTGTTAACCGCGTAACATGTACGTATTACAAGGGCTTTTACAAAATACATGGGCTTTTACAAGGGCGTTAAAGCCCGTCCTCACGCAACCTCATCTCCGGGCGTACGTCCGTACTGCCTCTGTGCTGCGTGGACCTGAAACAAAATACAACTAGGTTAGGTGAAAGACACCCTAATACAACGTCTTCCCAAAACATGGTTCCTCCCAAACCTCTCTGTTACACCAGCCTCGCCTTCTTCGCCTTGTCCTCCCGCTTTTTGGCCGCCTTGCACGGCGCGCAGTGCCGCTTCAGCTTTCCGTGCAGGCACGGGTTGCACTCGCCGCAGTTGTACTTGACCTTGCCGTGTACGCACCCGTTGCACTTGCTGCAGTTGGCTTTGCGCTTGCCGTGCGGGCACGGGTTGCATGCCGAGCACAGACGCTTAAGCCGGCCGTGCGGACACGGGTTGCACCGCCCGCAGTCCCTTTTTACGGTTCCGTGCGTACACCGCTTGGACTCGGGGTTGCTTTTCTGCGTCATGCCCATCAGCGCGGCGACGGTTTTGCACGCCGAGCACTCGTACTTCACCTTCCCGTGGGGACACCCGACGCACGAAGTGCAGTTGCGTCTCAGCTTGCCGTGCGGACACGGGTGGCAAATCGTGCAGTTTTTCGTGAGTTTTCCGTGCGGGCACCCGATGCACTCCACGCACTGGCGCTTCTGCTTGCCGTGCGGACAAGGCGTGCAGACCGCACAGGCGTAGCGCAATTTATCGTGCGGACACTTTTTCCTACCCTCCATCCTCCTCCCAAAAGCGCCTCCTTGACCCCGCCGACGCGCTCCCGGTACTGGCGGGAATGTCAAATTGGCTTTCAGATCCGGTGGTTTCTGTTGAAAACGAGTTTTCGTCGTCGGAGGTGACGAGGCGTTTGCGTTTTCAGCTCCCCACTTCGGTTGGCGCGCGGCTGGTGAGCAAACGTGTTGGTGACACGTCGAGCCACGCACCCGGAAGCGTCCGCGTGATGTCGTCCACGTCCGCGCACTCCGTACGGTACGCGCGGAGAACGTTTCGTCACCCTCCGTCCTCGCACGCCAAGTTTGCGCTTCGGATTCGCGTTCCGAACCAACTACGCCCTGCAAAACCCGACGATAATGTCAAATGTAGCGCTCCGCCTCGCTCGTCGCTGATGCGTCCCTTCCCCTTCGTTTTTCCCACCTGTGTTCCCCACCCCCACCCCCAACAGCTCGCCCGCGCCGGCCGTTGACATGAGCCCGTTGGTGGACGCGGTGGCGGGCGCGACGGGGGCGCTGCTGGCGCTGCTCAGCACGTACCCGCTCATGACACTCAACACGAGGCAGCACACGGAGGGCCGGAAAAAAAGCGAAAGTAATGCGACCGGCTCGGCGACGCGAAAGAAACCCGGGATGGTCGACGAGCTGCGAACCGTGATTCAAGAGGACGGCGGTGTGACGTCGCTTTACCGCGGCATAGAACCCGCGGTCGTTGGGACGGTAACCTCGCAGCTGGTGTATAACTACTGGTACGCAGTCTTTAAAAACGCGCGGGTGAAAAGAACCGGAACTCAACCCGGCGCAATGGAGTCCCTACTCATCGCTTCCCTCGCCGGGAGCATAAACGTGGTGTGTACGATTCCGATATGGACGGTCTGCGTGCGCATGCAGGCGGAGCGGAATAATACGGGAAATGGAAACGACGCGAGTGGGAAGGGGGAGGAATTTAGCGGGGAAGGCGGCGACGACGACGGCGGCGACGGGGACGACGAAAACACGCTCGCGCGAAAGGTGCGTGTTGCGCGTTTCCCAAATCCCGGCCTCCCTGTTTTACCAGGTCAAGACTGACACTTTGTTTTACTCATCGGAAGTTAAGCGCGAAGATTCGCGCGATGTTCACTTGGGACAACAGTAGTAGTGGAGAGAAACGCGAGGACACGCGTGAGGACAACCAGCACGACGGCGGCGAGATTACGCACCGACACGGTGCTTCCGCCAAACCGAAACCGAAAAAGAAAACTTTCGCGGAAACCACGCGCGCGGTCTACGCCGAGTCGGGCGTGCGCGGTTTCTGGCGCGGTTTAGGGCCGTCGCTCGTGATGGTTTCGAACCCCGCGTTGCAGTGGGCGTTTTACGAAACCGTTTGTGCGGGGTTTCGGAAACGGCGGGTGGGGGTGGTAGGGAGGGGTCCGGGGAAAAAAAGAAGCTCCCGGGTTCAATCCCACACGGGGGAGCTTACTTTCTGGGAAGTTTTAATCGCCGCCTCGCTCGCGAAGATGGGCGCCACCACGATAACCTACCCCGTGCTTCTGGTGAAGACGCGGTTACAAGCGGGGACGGGCGATTCCGCGGTCTCCACTTTTTCCGCTTTGAAACAAATCGTCGCCGACGAAGGGCCAAACGCGTTTTACCGCGGAATGGGAACAAAAATGACCCAAACCGTGTTCGCGGCGGCGCTGATGTTTGTCACCAAGGAGGAAATAAGCAAACGCGTCCGGTCCGCGGTGGGGACGAGGCGGAATAATTTGTGACCTTAGGTACTCCTTTACTCCACAAAGTAATGTACAGGTACAGGTAGCGTTGTTTTCGTGGTCTCCGCTCGCCTCTACGGGGTTACCGCTTCACTCTTCTGGGCACCCGGTCGCGCACAACCACTGAAGCATCTCGAGGTGCCCGCCCAGCGCCGCATTACGGTGCGTATACCTGTCCCACGGACAGCCGTTCGCGCGCGCCCACTGCAGCACCGCGAGGTGACCGTAATACGCCGCGTACGAGCACGTGAATCTGCACCAAGGGCAGCCGTTTGCGCGCGCCCACTGCAGCACCTCGAGGTGCCCGCCCCTCGCCGCACAGTAGCACGTGGTTGCGTCCCACGGGCAGCCGTTCGCGCGCAACCACTGCAGCACCTCGAAATGCCCGCCCGTCGCCGCCTCCTGGCACGTATTCAAGTCCCACGGGCAGCCGTTCGCGCGCGCCCACAGCAGTACCTCGAGGTGCCCGCCCCTCGCCGCCCCCGAGCACGTTTCTGTGTCCCACGGGCAGCCGTTCGCGCGCAACCACTGCAGCACTTCGAGATGTCCGCCCTGCGCCGCCGCCGAGCACATGCGAATGTTCCACGGGCATCGGCCGTTCCCACGCAACCACTGCAGTACCTCGAGGTGCCCGCCCGTCGCCGCCGCGCAACTCGTGCGAATGTTACACGGGCAGCCGTCCGCGCGCAACAACTTCAACTCTTCGAGCTGGCCGCTCCTGGCCGCTGCCGCACAAAGGTTTCCCCGATACGACAGGCGACCTTGCCGTTGCCGGCGCTGCAACGCGCTCAAAATTCCGAGCACCACGGCTTCATCTTCACCAAGCTCCTCAAACCGCAGCCCCGTCGCCGCCACCGTGTCGCGCATCGCGCGGCTCACCACGCGAAGCGTTGCGAGATCGGCGGGGTCGTCGAAATACTCAGATCTGAGGATATGAGTGACGACCAGGTGGTCGGGGAGACCGTGGAAGGCTTCTTGCGCGGCGGACTGGTGCGTATCGGTCGCAACATCACCGCTCGCGAGAGTATCGGCGTTTTGTGGCGCATCGGAGGACATCGCGGAGGGTGTCGCGTGCGCGTCGTTGTGTTTCGAGGCTTCCCAGAAAAGCGTTATTCACGATCGACTCCAAATATTTTCAGCACTGCAAACAATGACGTCGAGTTTCCCGCTTTCTTCAATCTGGGGCACCCCCACGACTCACAACGCGGTGCGCGTGGGTATTGGGAGTCGCCCTGGCTCCTCCGCTACAGAAGTTCCACATAGATGAGGAATTATTAACCCACACGAAGTACTTTGTACATATTACTCGCGACTAAGTTGGTATCGATGACTACGTCATACTCCTCGCGCTCGCTCAAGCGTCCCCCGCCAGACTCCACCCCGTGGACGCGTGAAACTCCATCGGGACTTCGCACACCGGGCACAAGTTGGAGCGTTCGTACCACTCGTATATACAACCCAGGTGGAAGTGGTGGCCGCACGCCAGGGGCATTTTCGGGTTCTCGGAACAGTACCCCTCGAAACAGGTTGGGCAACACTCGTCATCCGCCAGCGTGGAGAAGGTGGACGCTCCGGAGTCGGCGCGGGCGTGGCCGGACCTGTCGGACTTGTCTAACTTGTCTAACTTATCCAGGATCGAAAGTTTGCCCGAGGAAAGGGCTCGTCGCAGGTGGTCCGCGAAAAACTGTTGGCCTGTTGTTGAAGCCGCGACTGAAACGCCCAAAGCGTCAACCGACGTAGCGGTACCACCTTCCAATGGAGCGCTCACGCCGCCGCCGTCGGGTCGAACCTGGTCAACATCAATCGGCGGCTCGTAGCGGGGAGATGACGCGCCCCCGCTGGCGGGTTCCGACTTTACCCTGTGGTGTTTGCTCGCGAGTTTGTTTTGATCGGCGCCCGTTCCCGATTTGGAAGTTCCGCCGTCGCCTAAACTTTTGCGACGAACGACGGGCGGCTTTTTCGTTTTTGTTTTTGAACCTTGCGTTCGAACGCTGCCGTCCGATGACAGCGCATCGCCACATAGTAGTTTTCGCTTTTCGTCACCGTCGTGTTTGTCGTCTTCGTCGTCATTCGACTCGTCACCGTCATCGCTCGCGCTCGGCGACCCGACGTCCGACGCCGACGTAGCCCACGGATCTGATGCACTAGTTTTATTTTGTCGTCGTCGCGACTCGTCGTCGCGCGCGGTATTGTTACCAAAACCTCCTCCCCCGCTGTCCATCACCCCTCCGCCTGAACTATCACCACGCATGTTTTGAAAAGGAGGCGGCGTCGATGCCCTAAATTTCGGCGTGGACTGGAACGACGAGCCCGGCGGCGAGTGCGTCGGCGAGCCTCCGCCGCCGCCTTCGCGCGTCATGACGAGCGGCGAATCGTGCGTGTGCGAAACCGAAACATCTTCCTCGGACCCGTCGTCGTCCCTCGCGGTGCGGATGCAGCACAGCACTTTGAACTATTTTTATGGGGGGGTGGTGGAGTGTTTGTGGAGTGTGGCAACGCGACACGAAACAAGTGTGCGGAGAGGCACGGAAGAGGGAAGGCACGGAAGGTCAGCGCAGTCGGTGGGTGGGTAAGTGGCTTTTCGGGATCTAAAAAAACACGGTGTTTGCCTTGGTTCGTCACGCCGAGGTGGGAGGCGGTTCGGGTGGCGGAGCCTTGGGTATTGAACGGGGCACGCACCAGCGCGCCACAGCACGGCGGCTCGTTCGAACCTCGGCGCCGCGAGGGAGACTCCATGTCGCGCCGTACAGGTCTGCGGACCGAAGGCTTGCAAGAGGCACGGTGTGTCGCGGAGAGAAAAATTTCCTCGCGCTGGTTCTGGATTTTGGCAAAAGCCTTCATTTTGGGATGTTCCGATTCCGTGCGTCGTTGGGAAGGACGAAAAGGCAAGACAAGCAGAAGAGGTGCCCTCGTGCCTTTATTGGGCACCTCTTTGCCTTGTCACACGGCTATGTCGTTTCAAAACCGATCCCGCGGAGCCACGTGGCGCCGGCTGCACCAATCACGGCGATTTAGGCGTATGTGTCATAAAAGAAGCTTCCAAAAATGTCGAACATTCGACATAAACAAATGCCGACTTCAAACTGCGTGTGAAACGTGGGGTGTCGCACCTTCGCGTCACACCTCGCGTCGCGCGTGGCACGCGCGATCGTGGCGGCCCATCACCATGGGACGATCCGCGCAACGAGAACACGCGGTCGCGGAAGCGAGTTTTGGGCGATACCTGAAGCCGGTGCGTCCGCGCTTTGTGCAAATCAAGACCCACAGGAGACGTGTTGAACACAAATGCTCCATGCCATCGGCAACTGAGTCGCGTGTGAAACGCGGGCCTGCCATCCCCCAAACCTGACCCGCCCCACCCCCGTTTCCGCCATTCCTACCTCAGGTCCGCATCTACAACACCTTACGGGACCGAGCCACGCGAAACGTACGTACGGACGTGACAGTCGCCGTGCGATGAACGCACCACCACACGCCGCAATCTGGGTGGAAAAAAAGCCCCCGTGTTCCCTTCTCATTTGATTTCTCCTCCGCCCCCCACCACGACCGGCACTGACACCACCACCGTTCGCCGTCCGTGTAGCCCGTGTTCTTAACTCGGTGTCTGTCCTACGTCTCCAAGTTGCGCAAGCAGAAACACGTGCGCCCCGTGGCGAACACAGGTAACTCACCACCCGCGCCGTCCGTCCACCCCCGGTCGCGGTTTTGTCTACGATCCGGGGTCCCCTCGCTGTCTGCATATTCCCATAGAAGTTAGGTTTCTTTCTCAGAAATGTGGAACGCGACGTTCAACACGGTCCGCGAGAGTGCCCCTTCAGAGTGCCCCTTTAACGACCGTTCCCCCGGTCCGCGGTTTCCAGGACCACCGAATCCACACGACTAACAAAACCCCCCACACAACCACAGAGCTCCACGTACAAGTCAAACCCGCGCCCGCGAGCCAGGGATGGTGCGTCGATTGGGTGTTTTCAGATCTGAGGGGAAAATCGTGACGTTTCGCGAGTTTTTGATTTTTTTTTTTTTGTTTTGACTTCGCCCGCAGTTCTTGCGTCGCGACGAAGCATCCACTGCCCGGCTCGTGTCGTTTCCAGCCTTTCATAAACCCTATCTCTAGCACTCCTAACACTCGTGTCCCCTTCCCCGGTCCCGTATCCCAACAGCGCGCGCCTCGGTTTCGTGGCGCTGTGCCGCGAACTCGCGGACGGATCGGACGACGGTGTCGGTTCTTTCGCCTTGACCTCCACCGACGGCGAGGAGCTGGAAGTTTTGCAAGCCGCGAAGGTTGCGTCGCGCGCGCCAGTGCCTGTCTCTTCGTCTTGTCCGGCCGGTAGCGTTGTGGCTTCTGCTGACGATGATACTTGGCGCTCGGCGGTTGTTTTCGACCACCCCGATTTGGGTGATCCGGCTTTGGCGAAGAAACTGCGGGTGGTGTGCGTTCGGTGGCAAACCCTGGACGGGTTGGGCGGCGCGCTCGGCGGTAGTACCCGTGCTCCCCAAGTTCCGCCCGGCGCGAAACGCACCGGCGTGATGTCCGGATTTGCCGGGGCGGTGCTCGCTGGTGGTGCGCCGGCCGGGCCACAAGGGGTGGCCGCGAATTTGTCAAGCGCTTCCAACACGACGCACCGCACCAGACTAATTGCACATACAGACGGAAACGACGGAAACCACCACGAAAACGACTCTGGCGCCAAAATGTTCGGCCACGTCCCGGACGGCGCCACGGTTTGGACGCGAAGCGCGCGACTCGAGGTTGGCTTGAGCGCGGGTTTCTTTCGCGAGTCGGAGTCTGTGGAGCACCACCTCGGGTCGTCAAGAGACGCGGGCGTACCGCCGAACACCACCACCACCACCACCACCACCACGGTGATTGCGATGGAGGGTAGCAGCGTGGACTGGAACGTTAAGCGGTGCGTGCTTTCAGCGGTCGGGGGCGGCGACGGCGCTGACGGCGGCGCCGCCTCCAAAAAGGGAAAAAGTCACAGCGGGTCGGCGCCGCCGTTCGGGGAAGGCGACACCCTAGGCACACGCATCGCCCTAAACATCGCCCCCGATGACGAGGACGATATCCACGGCGTGTACGACGACTGGCTCGGCGGCGACTGCCGGGCGGTGCTTGTTGTGAACGGCGCCGCGGGCGGCGGTAACGCGTCGATCAGGCCGACACCGGTGGAAACCGGCGTCGCAGGTGCGGACGACCCGAACTTGAAACCCGACCCACACGCCAAAACCACGCGAGTCGCGTTCCACTACCTGTACCACCGAGGCAAGCTTCGCAAGGCGGAGACTACGACTGGGATCACGTGCCCGTTGTGTTTGCGAGACGCCGAAAACTTCACGCAGCTGTGTACGCACTTGGACGCGAACCACGGCCGGTTCAAGTTTGCGTATTTTCCAAACGGCGACGCCGCGGTTCCCCCCGCGCAGAACTTGGGCAGGCCTCCCGCGGTTTCAGGACGCGGCGGTTCCGTCGGGTCGCTGGGGGGCGGCTCCGAGTCAGGCGGCGGCGGTTCGGAAGGCGACACGCCCGGGGGAAACCCCGGCAGCAACGGCACCGCGAGCGACGCGTCCACGCAGGTTGAAATCACGCAGGTGGTGAACTCCGGGCCGGCGGTGCATGTTATGTGCAGGGAAGAGGACGAGAACGCTCGTGAGTTGGTGGAGCAGGTAAGGGCCTTTCCCAACTCCAAATCCAGGTGACTATTTGCCCATACTCGTCCTGCGAAGGGACGGCTATACCTCTGCCCTGACTGTTTACGTAATACACGTCACGACCGACTGACACTTTTTTGTTTTCCAACCAGGACGAGTGGGAGTGGTTCCACTTGCACGGGGGGTGGTACTCGGGGAGCAAAGCGCGGCGGAAACGGTTCGCGGAGAAAACCGGCGTTCCGGGCGTTCCGGGCGACGTTCCCCCTGGCGCTGATGCCAACAACGAAGCGGGCGACCCTCCTCCCAACGACGCGACGCCCGCCGCGTCCCTGGGCCAGGTTCCACCCGGCACCGACGCCGCCGCCGCCGCGTCGCGCAAAGAAATGCTCCCCACGTACGCGGTGAAGGAGTTTGTGTTTGCGTCGCGGCGGTACCCGCTGGAGAGGTACGTATTTTATTTACCAAATCCCGCCGACTATTTGCCCATACAAGACTGACACTTTCTTTTATTGGTATCAGGATGGCTCGTCTTGCGATGAGGGAGGCGCACGAAGCCGCGGTGCTTCGCTCGAAACAAAACCGACAAATCGAAGACGTCGCGCTTTTGAAAGCGCAGCACCGGGCGAAACGCGTGGAGGCGCAAACCGCGCGCCGACGACGCGAACGCGAGGAGGCGCAAACCAAGGACGAAACCGCGCTGGCGCAGCAAAGCACGGAGCACCAGGTACTTATTGCGCGTTTCCCAAATCCTGACACACTGTTTGTCCATACAAGACGTTAACCACTTTTCTTTCACAATCACAGCGGCAACAGCTTTTGTTGATGCAGCTGTCGAAACACCGGGAGATGGCCATCGCGCACGCGGTTGACTTGGACCGGCGGCGGCTCGGCGGCGGCGCAGGTGTTGGCGGCGGCGACACCGGCCCCGCCACACACAACGGCGCGTTCCACGAGCACCTGCGAAACTCTGGGATGAGCGGGATGGGCCATTTAGGGAACGTCGAGATGTACCCCGGGTTCGCGCACGGGGGGATGCCTTTGGGGTTTCCGGGTAGTGTCGGTGGCGGCGGTCAACTTGTGAACGCGGGGGTGGGTCACCTGAGCGGCGTCCCCAGTGCCATTCCCGGCCTCGGTAACGGCGCGGGGCCGGGCGCCGCGGGGTTCGTGCCGCACCTGGGGTACGGCGACGGCACGTTGGCGCGCATGCGTTTGCGTGAACTGGAGGCGAACGAACGGCTGGTACGGCTGGAAATTAATCGAATCACCGCGGCGCGAGGCGAGAACGGTACGGGCGGCGTGCACGGTCACGTCGGTACCGGCGGCACCGGCGGTACCCCCAACGGCGGCGTGCCCGGTATCCCGGTGGGCCGCATGCCGGGGGACCACGACAGCGGTGTCTCCGCGCCGTCGTCCGCGGGGTTCGGCGATTCGTATTCGCACGCGCACTCGCGCTCGCGCTCCTTGTTCGGCGGCGCGCCTTCCGCTCGGTACGACGGCGGTGACAAACGCAAGGGCGTGGCGGCTGGTGACTTCGCGTCGCAGCAGCACGGTGACCAGCAGCTAAGCCGTCCCGCAAAAAAATCCAAAACCACCTCCTCCGTGGATCAGATCATCGCCGACATCAACCGGTCGATGTTGGCGCAGGCGCAGGCGAAGGCGCTTGTTTTGGGTAGTGAGACGGGTGCGAGTCGGGGCGCGGAGACCCTTACCACGAGCGGTCTGGGTCTGTCGGAAACGACGCAGACGCACAAAGAACAACAAACGCCGTACGTCCGGACCAAACCAGGTCCGAAACCAGGCGCGGCGAGGAAGAAACGCGAGGAGGAGGCGGCGGCGGCGGCGGCTGCGGCGGCGCTTGAAAAATCAGTCAAGGCCGCCGCCGCGAAGCGATTGGCGGAGCGCGCGGCGGTTGACAAGAAGGATAAGAAAACGGCAGGCGCGAAGGCGTTTCGGAAGAACACCCCCAAGGCTGGTGGGGGCAAATCAGGAGTGGCTGATGCGTTCCCTACCAACCAGGTGGTCGGCGGTTCGATCCCGCACGGGGGAATCGGCCCTCCAGGCACGGCGTACCACGCCAAAACCGCAGCGCCCGTGGTTCCTTTTCTGGGCGACGCCGACGACGACGGAAACGGAAACGGAAAAAACAAAACCCGACTCGAAAACGTCGCCCCCAAAGTCGACAGCGACGACGAGGACGACGCTTTGGCGTTCGCGCGGGAGGACTACCGGCGGGTTGTTGATTTCCAGGATATTCAAAGGGAGGAGAAGATCTTCATGCACGAGTGGAATCTGTTCGTGGCGCAGTTTGCGTTTGTGGGCAACAGGGAGCTGCCGCGGGCGCTGGTAAGTATTTCCCAATCACCACACACCGCCGCCTCCCTGATTGCCCATACGAGACTGACTTTTATTTTTACAATCTCAGGAGGCGTTCGCGCACCACAGGGGGGACGCCATGTCCAAATCGAAAACGTTCAAACGTTTGTTCGCACTGCACCTTTTAAACGCGTTTGAGTTCGGGGTGGTGCCCGCGGCTACCGTGGATACCTGTCTTTTGATCGTGGATTTGTACGGCAGACAAGCCGGCGTGGGGAAGTCAATCCCGTCAGTCGGCGCGGCGGTGGGGATCCCGGGGATGGGAAGTTTTGAAAGTTGAGGGTTGAAAGTTTTGCGTTTTGATGTAGACAGTTGAATGTTGATTGGTTTTCTCATCGCGTGTACCGTGAAAGCTTAGGAGTTGCGTCGCATCGACGTACCATATGGATGGAGACGAAGTGATGTTCAGGAGCGCTTGTTTTTTTCTCTATGCACTACACGCCCCCCGGAAATCGGTCGCAAACCGGCCAGCAAAAAGAGCCGAAATGGCTCTTTTCGATCAATCTGACGTTTTTTGATAGGACTACCTTTCACATAATTCCGTTCTGAAAGCATGTTTGATAGGATTTCCGGGGGGCGTGTAGCATAGCTATGGACGAAAACAATGCTTCCAGTTCTCAACGCAGTGCATCGTCCAACGCAAACATCGTCCCGCACCGACGACCGTCCCGCCTTCGCGATGGCGACTCCCGAGTCGTCCCCGTTGACCCCGTCATTCGTTGAGCACGCGGAGGAGCACGACGGCGGCACGCAGTGGTTCTACGTGGACCGCTCGGGGACGAGAAGAGGACCGCACAACTTCCGAATCCTGCGCGCGCAAATGCGGTGCGGGGTGCTTTGCGGGGACGATCTTGTTTGGCGCGACGGTCTTGCCGAGTGGTGTCCCGCGAAAGACTTTCCCGTGTTCGCCATGTGCGTGGACGGAGTTGTACCGGCGGTGGCGATCAATTCTGGGGACACGCCCCGTGACCGTGACGGTGACGCCGCGCCAAGCGACCGCGGCGACGCCGAGGCGACGGGCACGTCGTCGTTCCAAATCGAACCGACGCAATCACGGAACACGCCCAAGCCCAACGCACACGCGACGACGTCTGTTCCACACGTCGCCTACGACTCGCCTGGCCCTGACGACCACGATGACTCCTGGCACGCGTCTCGTTCCGACGGCACAACCTTCGGTCCCGTGGTTATTGATACCCTGGTCACGCTGTTGTCAAACGCGGACGCGGTGAGGGCTTCTTTCGCAACGAGCGTGGAGACTTTGGTGTGGCACCCTTCTTTGCAACCTGGGTGGGGACCAGCGAGTGAATGCACAGCGCTGCTGGTGGCACAGCGGCGCGCGGCGCATAAACCCCACCCGCCCTGGAGGCCACCGCCAATCACCAGCCCCCACAAAGTCGGGAGCTCCGAGACCGAGGAACGGTCCGCCCGTCCTGAAACGTCCGCGCTTTTGGAGTTGCTCGCGCTCCGGGACGCCGAGCTTCTCGAGCTTCGGGATTTGCTTGACCGGTCCCGGTTTCAAAACGACGTGCTTGAAGCGGAGCTCGAGGTGACCCGTGAAAGAGCCGCGGAAGCAGCGGCGTTCGCCTCCGCCGCGGCGGGCGCCGAGGCGGCGGCGGTGGATTTGGCGACGGCGCGGACGGCGCTTACGGTGAAAACGGCCGAGCTGAAAAAACTACAGGGGGTGTTGAAGGGAAAGTTACTGGCCAGAGTGCTGGCGGAGGTTGGGGAAACAAAAAATCGAATCGGGGTGCTTGACGAGACCGACGAAAACGCGGGGGGAGGGGGTACGGAGTCCTTTGATTGAAAGTAAGAAAATAGCGCGGGTGTCCCAAACGCGTCGCGCGCTTGTTCCTCGTCAAGCATGGCAAAACTTTTCTGAAATCTAAATTTAATTTTATCTCAAGCAACGCCATCAGAGGGCCGCCGCGCCCGCGGGTGCGATGGCCACCACGCCCTCGGTTTCCTCCACGACCCCGTGTGTTGTTAGGGCGTCGGCGTTGATTGCAACCGTGTGTCAAGTAACTCACAACTTGTTCAAGTCCCTGGGTCCCCCGAACCACCACAAACGAAAAACATTCGCGCTCGACCTGTGCGCGCTTCTTGATTTCTCAAACCAAACCACCCCACACGACGTCGCGTGTTTGCGCCCCGCCGTGATGATAGACTACGCGCCTGGGATGACCTCTGGCGGGGCGTGTTTGATCTTAAACCACCTGAGTGGCGTGTTATGCGAACCCGACTGGTTTGGTTTGAACCACCTGGAGGTGTTCGAGGTACACGGCGTGGTGCTCGTCGCGAACGTTTTCAGATTGTGTGAAGTGCTTTCAAGTTTTCACTTTAACGAGGACGACGAAAAAGCCCGCGCCCCGAGGTTCATCGACGTCCTGCCCAACTCAGTTACCCCGCTTAGTGAAGAAAAGGTGTGGCACGCGATGGCGCACTTGTCACGGGAAATAAAAGCCGGACTCAATCATGTCAATGAGATCACAAAAAGTCGAGACTACGGGAAATGCCCGCGAGCGCCGTTCGACCTCGTCGCGGCGCTCGGCGTCGGCGCCGAATTCGTGCCGCCGCCGACTTTGGTCGGCGTGTGTTTGGGGTACCCGAGGGTCTACGCGTGGTTTCATGTTGATGATGCGATTGGAGAAGCACAAAGGGCGCTGTCCACCACTGATCTGGAACTGTTCGAAGTATACGCCACGTGCGACGCCACGGCCGACGCCAACGCGACGTCCAACGCGGACAACCAGTCTGCAAAACAAGTCGCGACGAAACACCGGGTGTGCGGGTTCACGACGCCGCGTCGTTCCGAGTTCGGCGAGTTGTCGAAAACGCAAACGGACGAGTCGTTGACTCGTCCTGATGATATCCAAACGTGGTTCCACGCCATGCAGAAAAACGCGGTCCGCTGGGGACAGGTTTGGCGAGATCTAACGCTCGTCGCGACGCGGCGCGACGCGGGACCGGTTGCGCTGTGAGGCGGGTTTGTATTTTTAGGCGTTTAGGTAATAGAAACGTGAAACGGGTATTGGAGGTATGACGGTATTAGAAACCTGAAACAGGTAGTAGGTGTTACAAACGTGAAACAGGTAGTAGCAGTGTTAGAAACTGCCTTCCGAGCGCGTCGCGCGCTTCAAAGCCGCGTTCGCGTCGGCGCCCGACTCCCCCGCGGCGTTTACGAAAACGGCGTCGTCGTCGCGATCGCCGTTGGTGAACGCCGCCGCGAACGCGGCTTCCAGCGCGTTCGTGCCGCCGTTGGAACCAGAGGACGCTGCTGCTGCGACGACGCCGGACGGCGTTCCGGTGTTACTCGGCGGCAGTTTCGGTGGCAGGCCGGGCACGTCCCTCGCATCCACTGCACCGTTACCCGGGTAGTTAGTCATTGAAAAAGAAAAAGCATCCGGCGGCGGCGCGCACGCCGGGTACGTCGCGCCGTTCTGTCCGACCGCGGTCATGCGCGTCGCCGCCGCGTCTCGCGTGTACGCGCACTTGGACGGCGTCGTGGTGACTTGGGAGGTCTGGCCTTGCGTGGCACCGCCGCCGATTTGCGCACTCGTGAAGCACTGCACGCACTCCACGTCGTTACCAGGTGGCTGGTCGAACCACGCGTGCTTTCCCGCGTTGTTTCTGAAAACCGCGGTGCTGCTCATGGCGGCAACCCCCGTGCCGGTCGCGCCCCCCGGGTCGAACCGCGCCGTGGCGTCGTGTACGCACACCGCGCCTCCTCTCGGCGCCGCGTTCTTTTCGAAAAGCGTGTACCTGAAGCTCACCGCCGCTCCTGTCGTGACCGCCACCGCGCCGCCGCCGCAGGTCAAAGCCCGTCGTCTTTGGTCGGGGTACTCGGTTACGCTGAGATTGTAAAAGTAAATGTCAGTCTCGCATGGGCAATCAGTCGGGGGAATGTGGTTATTGGGAAATACTTACCTGTTTCCAACGAACCGCGCGACGTCAACCGTAGCGGTGGTCCCGACCCCGCCAAGAAAAACCGCCCCGCCCCCGTCCCAGTAATCGTCCGTCACCGTGTTGTTCGTGAACGTCGTGGCGGCTTGCGATGGGTAAAACAAAGTGTCAGTCTTGTGTTGGCAAACGGTCCTTGGATTTGGGAAATGCAAACGTACTTATGTCTATCGTGGCGCCGCCCGTCGCGAACACCGCGCCGCCTTCTTTTTCGCCGACGTTCCCGACGAACTTACCTGATTGTAAAAGATAAAGTGTCAGTCTTGTATGGGCAAACAGGGAGGCGGGATTTGGAGTTGGGAAAGGCCCTTACTCCGCGCCACGAACAACGAACCGCCGTCCACGAAAACAGCGCCGCCCTCGCCCACGTCGCTGACGTACGCGTTGCCAAAATCCGCGGACGCGCTTCCCCAGGCTTGCGGTGGGTAAAACAAAGTGTCAGTCTTTCGTAATATTCGTAACTTGTATGAGCTAACAGTCTACTTGTGATGTACGTAGTAAACAGTAAATAGTCACAGAGGGGCTTGAAACAGTCGGCGGGATTTGGTCGGCGGCATGTGGGTTGGGAAAGGCCCGTACCTTCGTTTCCGGTGAACTCGCAGTCCACAAATTCCGCGGCGGCTTGGGTGTCCAGCACCGCAACGGCGCCGCCTTTGCCGTTCCAAGGAGGACTTCTTGTTTGCTGTCCCGTGGTGCTTTGAAAATAACCGTCGCCGCCACCGCCCGTGACCAGGCTGGGATTGGGAAAGAAAAGTGGTTAACGTCTTGTATTGGGCGCGTATTGGACGATGGCCTGGTCAACAGTCACCGTAATCGGTCTGAACAGTCACCAGCGTTAGAGGTAAAACAGCGTGTGTCGGATTTGGGAAACGCGCGAGACGTACTTTTGGGAAAAGAAAACGCCAACCGCGACGAGTGACGCGGAGGGTTGTTTGTTCGAGTTTTGGTCGGGTGGGTTTCCGTTTACGCCGGTGGTTGCCATTGGTCCATTCACCAACACATCCATCCGTTCAGCACGCAGGTCAGTCACCACCTTCGCGGCTTCGTCCGCGTCCGCCCAGGAAACAAGGCGGTTCACATCTTCCGAAGTCGTCGGTTTATCTTGGCAATTTTGCTCTGTGTTTTCGTTTTGCCCAGACTCGCGTTTGCCTCGCACCACCACCGCGCCCCCCGCGCCGTCCTTGGCGTTGCACCCGCCTTTCAGCTCCAGGTTCGTCAGTGTCAGGTGACCGCCTGGGCGCACGTCGAACAGGGGGCCGGTCCCGCCGACGCACGTCGTGCATTTTTGGCGACACGTGTTCAGGTCTTTGCGCACCAACCGGCCTCCACCGAACACCGCACACCTCGCTCTTCCGTCCCCGCACGCGCCTCGCACCGTGAGCGGTTTCGAAACCACCAAAGGAAACTGGCACTGGTCATCATCCGCTGCGCTGAGGTTGCGGTACAGGGTGACGTGCGACACCCCCGCTTGCACCGCGGCTCGAAGCTGCGCGCACGACGCGACGAAACACGACCCGCCTTGGTCGCCCGAGGACACACACGTGAACGACGAAGGCACCGCGGACGGGGGGGTGGGTTGCGACGCCACGAAAGCAGGGACGACGCAGCACAGGCAAAGCAGCACGCACGCACGCGAAGTGAGTGGAAACACACGCATGTGTCGTAGCACGACGAAGTGGGTGCGTGAAGTTGTGGTAAGGACGATGTGCGGACGACGGTGGGACAACAGAGGTACGCCGAAAAACAAGCGCGAACGCCCGAGAAGACACGAGGTTTTTTTTGTTTGGCCAAGAAACTGGAGAAAAGTTTTCAATAATTTCGTTGGTGTTTTACACGGCGAGCGCTGCAGCGCGCCATCCTACTTCTCCTCGTCCAGCACCGATTTCTTGCCCAGCCACCCCGCGACGATCGGGGTTAGGGCTACGGTTGGTGGAAACCTTACGGGTGACAGCGCTTTGTGCGCCGCGTACGCTAGCGCGAAGGTTCCGAACTTCTCCGAAGTGGACGTCACCGTTAGGCCGATTTTGTCCAGCCAAAAAGGAACGTCCACGCCCGCGCTTATCAGGGCGTACATCAGCGATATGGAAACGATGGATAGTCCGATGCTGGTGACTAAATACGCACTGCCGTATTTCTTCAGCAAGTTCTTCGCCGAGGTCATTTTGGTCACGCCGTTCCATGATGTAGGGTCGCCATCACCAGAGTTAGTGTTTCCCCGGAACACGTTCCAAAGACCGGCTTCGAGGCCCCACTTTTCCGTCACTTGCTCGAGGCTCGTTTTTTCCTGGCCAGCATCTTCCTTCGTGGGCGGCTTGGCCAGGGGAACCAGCCGCCCCGCCCTTTCGCCACTCGTGGGCTCCGTGGGGTGGCTGAACCGTCGCCACCGCCGGTCGTCGCGGTGTGGGCCGTACAGCCCGGAAGAACGTCTTCGTGGTGACGCGAACGCGCCTTCCCGCGGCACGCGGTCCACGGCGTGGAACCCGCGTCTGCCCGTCATTCTTCGTGAACTCGGGGCGGGGGTTCGCGACGCGACCCGGCCGGTGCCGTCGTTGGCGCGAGACGCGATCGAAGGGGTGATACGCGCGTGTGTCAACGAGGACGTCACGAGGGACGCCATCGCGAAAGCGCGCGGGGAGCAGCGCGCGACGACGACTGCTCGGCAACCTTCGATGCCCGCAAAAAGTGCTTCTTTGGCGCATTTCTAATATCTCTTGGACCAATCAAAGCAGGTTTTGCTGAATTTGATCGAGTATTCATGGGCTTGATCGTAAGGACGCTTTGAAACCGTATGTGCTCGAAACTGCTTTCCAACCGTTTGACTGGGGCGGTTCACCGAGATATTTCGTTTTTTCTCGACTTTTGCCTCCGCCGCCCACCAAGGTTTTAGGTTTCATCTGTACCCCACCGCACCATTCGACGGAGGCTCGTGCGACGGCGGTTCACGGCTCGCGTCGGCGACGCACCTGCGCGCGCGACATCTACTGAACACGAACAGCGTTCTCGGATCGCGGGTCACTTGTTCAGCGCGTTTGGGTCTGGACGAGATCGCGTGGTCGTGACGCGCGTTCGGGTTGACAAAACGTTGCGCGCAATGTCGAGCGGTGCGCTTTTCGCGACGTCAGCCACGTCGGTGCACCGAGGCCCCTCGGTGTTGGCGGCCGGGCGAAGCACCGCCGGTGTGGCTCGCAACGTGCGGTTCACCACGAGTGGCGCGACGCGCCGTTCCGTGTGCGCGCCTCGAGGCTCACTCGCGCGCGCGCCCACGCGCGCGCGTCCCTCGGCGGCGGCGGCTGCCGCCCCCTCGGCGAACCGTCGCGTCCGCCGCGTTCCTGACCTAGGCGCGCACCGTCTCCGGCTCGCAGGCACGCGCCGGGTGGTGCTCGCCGCCGCCGCGGGTAGGGAGGATAGCTTCGACGACGAAATCGACGACGACGAGCTCGCGGCGTTGGAAGCGTTGGACGCGGAGGGCTGGGGCGATGATGAGGATGACGATGAGGACGCCATGGCGGTCGCCGCCGCCGTCGCGGCGCGCGCGGTCGGGTCCGTGGACGGCGACGGCGACGATGTTGACGTGTTAGGTGAAGGTGATGACGAAGGCGACGACGAAGACGGCGTCGCGCTTCTACGAGAGCTGTTCGAGTACGGAGGCGTGGATGTCTCGGAGTGGTTCAACCTCGGCGAGGACGAGGACATCGAAGTCAGCGGTATCGCGAACGACAGTAGGGCGGTGTTGGGCGGTGACGTGTTCGTTTGTTGTGTCGGTACGGAGGTTGACGGGCACGACTACGCTTTGGCCGCGGTCGCCGCGGGCGCGGTAGCGGTGGTGTGCTCAAGGCGCATTGAATCTTTGTCCGAAGACACGCCGCAGGTAATAGTGGGCGACGCCACCACGGCGCTGCCGCGTTTGGCCGCCGCGTTTTACGGAAACCCGAGCGCCAGTTTAACCACGGTGGGTGTGACTGGTACGAACGGCAAAACAACCACCACGCACTTAGTAAGGGCTATTCTAAACGCCAACGACCTGAAGTGCGGGCTAATCGGTACGACCGGGTATCTTCTAGGCGACGTGAAGCTCACCCCGCACGGCGGGGTTTGGTAAGTATTCCCACCCACCACATTCCACGAACTGATTGCCCATACACGACTGACATTTATTTTATTTCAATCAGGGAACCCGAAGAGCCCGACCCGAGTCAAAAAAAAGACTGCACCACCCCCGGGTGGCTAGCCCCGTACAAAGGCAAGTACGAGGTACCAAACACCACCCCCGATGCACTGCAGTGCCAGCAGCTCATGGCTGGTATGCTGGACAACGGCGCGAACGCGGTGGCAATGGAGGTTTCGTCGCACGCCCTGGCGCAAGGCCGAGTGGACTGCGTGGATTTCGACGTCGCGGTGTTCACGAACCTGACCACGGACCACCTGGACTTTCACGGCGACATGGCTACGTACCGGGAGGCGAAAGCGTTACTTTTCAAGCAACTCACCGATCCGGAACGGCAACGCGCGGTGATCAACTTGGACCCGAGTCACGTGGAGGCGGAGAAGAAAAAAACGAGCACGAAAAAAAAGGATGTGGAATCGGATGAGGACGATTCCGATGCACCCAACGAACCCGAACCCGAACCTACAGAACCCACAGCAGCCTTCGACGAGTCCGCGTTTTTCATCACCGCCGCGGGTAGCGGCGACCGCGTGCCCATCATCACCTACGCCACGCACGTAAGGGCCTTTCCCACCCACCACATTCCGCCTCCCTGATTGCCCATACAAGACGTTAACCACTTTTTATTTTACACGCAGGTGTCAAAGTCCCTAGAGGCGGATGTGTTCGTGGAGAAAGCGGAGCTTTCGCTTTTTGAAACCGTCGTCACCGTGCGCACGCCCGCCGGACGCTTCGACGCCGCGTGCGGTTTGGTGGGCGAGGTGAACGTGACGAACATCGCGGCCGCGGTCGCGGTGGGCGTTGCACTGGAGATCCCCTTGGACGTGATCGCGGCGGGCGTGGAGGCGATGGAACCGGTACCGGGGCGCATGGAGCTTTTGGACGAAGGTACGCCGCGTTGTGTTTCCCAAATCAGGCGGCACGGTTGGATGCCACGTATGGAGTGCAGTTACGCGCCCGTCTCACTACTGCAAGAAGCGCAACAGCGTACACGACTGTTCGGCCCGATTACGATGACTGTTTACTCACGCCAAGTCACGGGACGCGAGACTGACACTTTGTTCCACTCGTCGCAGGCCAGCCGTTTCCCGTGATCGTGGACTACGCGCACACGCCCGACGCCCTTCGCCGGGCGATTTCGTCCGTTCGCAAAACCGGGGTATCGAACGTGATTGTTGTTTTCGGGTGCGGGGGCGATCGCGATGTTGGCAAGCGCCATGAAATGGGCGCGGTGGCGGATGAGCTTTCCGATATCGTGTTCGTCACGAACGACAACCCGCGCACGGAGGACCCGTACAAAATCCTGGACGACGTCGTCGCCGGGTTCAGGGACCGCGTGTACAACCTGCCACAAATCAAAGACGAAGCGATGTTCCCGTTTTTGAAAGACATGTACCTGATTCACCCCAACGCGAGGTTCGAAACCATGAAGCTGCAGAACATGTGCCGCCGGTACGTCATGGTGGACCGGTGGTTCGCGATTCGCGGCGCCATCGCGATGGCGACGGAGCACGACGCCGTGCTGATTTGCGGCAAAGGCCACGAGGACTACGTGGTGGTGGGGAACCGGAAACACTGGTTCGACGACCGAGTTGAAGCGAGAGACGCTTTACGGAAAATCGTGGGCGTACAGGAAAGCGGGATGGACACCACGAACCTGCCGTGGGGACGCGTCGGCGCCACGTCGGGGAACGGGAACGTGCTGGACGCGTAGGGGTGGGGGTTTTAGTAAAAAAGGTTTTTGTCGCAATACCACCGGTAACTCTTCCGGTAACTCTTCCGGTAACTCTTCCGGTGACTCTTCCGGTGACTCTTCCGGTAACTCTTCCGGTAACTCTTTTGGTAACTCATCCCAGTATCGTCATGTCCTTTTGTTTTACCCTTTACTACTAGTACTACCTGTATCACCTAAGTACTACCTGTATCACCTAGTACCACTCGTATCACCTTATCACCCACCTACTCGTTACTAGCGCTCGTTTACCTCATCCCGGTATCTCCGCGTTCTGTTGTTTTACCTTTTACTACGGTACAGTACTCCTCGTACGCCTCGTTACCGCACCACCGTCACGCCCGGTCGCATCATCGCGAGGCCTTTGAGCATGGCGTCCGTCACCGCGGTCATGTGCGAGTTCCCTGCGATTCGGAGCTCAGTCAACGCCGGCGCGGACCCAGTGGCGAGAACGGAGACTAACTGCTGCGCCTCCGCGTCCCGCAAACCGCAAAACGAAAGATCGAGCGTTTTCGGCGCGTCGCTTGATTTGCAAAGCGACAGCGCCGGGAGGAACTCTTTGAGAAAATGGATCGGGCGGAGTTCCTGTCGGGCCAGGGTCACGGAGGGCGCGCCGCCAATCTCGCCGTGACAAGAAATCAAATCGCAAAGCGCGGAATCGAGGGTTTTGGGGCGGAGCATCGCGAGCGTGGTGGCGGGCAAGTCGCAATCGCGAGTCAACCGCAGGTTCGCGGCGGCGGCGGCGATTTCGTGTGCGTCGCCCAAAATAGCACCGGGACCTCCACCCGAATCCCACGACCCATCCACGTCCACGTCGTCAACGAAGCCTCCCTCCGCGCGCACGATGCAGTCCCCGACGACCGTCGCGAATTGTTTGGTTATCCGAGCCACGCCTCCTGCGTTGACCATCGCTTCGCGCGCCTGGTCGTCCAGGGACTTGCCATCCGCGAAAACCATCGGCTGGTGGTCCGGGTCTTGGTTTTGAGCGAGGTTCTCGTTTTTGTCCTCGCGGACAGAAGTATCCCCTCCCGCTTTCTTCGCGTCCGCCTCCATTTCCAGTCGCTGTTTCTCCTGTGGCGTGTCCCGCTTCGTATCGCGCTCGCGCTCCACCTCCGATTTCTCAGAGCCCACCAGCAGCTCGGGAACCGACACGGCGACCGTCCCGTTTGCCCCCAACGCCGCGCTGGCGATCTTGACCCGGCCGTTCACCGACCCCAACACCGTTTCCGACCCCGGCAAACGCACCACGGCTTGCCACTCCACGGAAACACCCACGTCGCACCGAATCGCGATGACGTCGCTTTGGTCGCTGGAGAGCTCTTTTGACTCATCTTTTTCATATTTTTTTGTGTTTGCGTCCACCACCCCCACCACGCCGTGCGGCCACAGGGACACGACCCTAACCACCACCGTGTCGGTGGCCACCAGGGGCGCCCTACGCCCGCCCAGGCTTTTCACAAGACGATTCCGGTACCAGTCGAACAGATCCACCGTCAGCGCGGGTGCGGTATCGGGCTCGTCGTGGAGCTCCACGCCCGCGCTGGACGACGACTCGGTCAAACGCGAATCCGTCGCGCGGCAGGTTTCCGCCCCGCCATCCGGGTAGTACCCCAAACCGTCGTCGCCGCGTTTAAAGCAATACCCAGCCCTCGCGCCCGCGAAGGTATCGGCGGGGACGAACGCGGCGGCCAAAAGCGCCGTCCCCGCCTCCGCCATCGAGGAGTGGTGTGCGCCGAGATCTGCGTGAAGCGTTTCTGGCACTGCCGAGAGCAGATATTTTTCAACCCGACCCCTTTTCGACCCAAACTGACCGGCTCCCGTTGGATTTGATCCGGTCCCTCGCACACCTCACCGCACTCCGTTCCGGCGGTCGCCATGGCGAGCCGTGTGACGTCCCTTTCCGGGATCGCGAGACGCGCGGTGCACCGCGTGTGCCCCGGCGCGGTCGTTTTCACCCGGCCGTACGCCGCGAACGTCGCGACCGTGTCCGAGGAGGATTCGTTCCTGCGATGGACAACCCCCGAGCCGCAGCAGTTCACGCATCAAGCCATCCTGGCGTCGCCGATGACGAAGGTGCGACGGGAGCAACGCGCGCATACGCACGAGCACGCGGTGATACCCTACCACACCGCGAAAACCCACGAGACCACCCGCGAATCAACCCATATGGGGTGAACACGAAGGGGGACCGCGATCGAGACACCTGATCAAACCCTTTGGGAGGGGGGAAATCGTAATTAACACAAACTCGCCACTAACTAACCACTGGACAACTAACCAAAATCCCAAAAAATCTCCAAATCCATCAGGTCACCACCCTGGCGAACGGCATGCGCGTCGCGACTGAACACAGTTCTCACGCGGAAACCGCTACCGTGGGCGTGTGGATCGACGCCGGTTCGCGTTACGAAACCCAAAAGAACAACGGCACCGCGCATTTCCTGGAGCACATGGCGTTCAAAGGCACCGCGAAGCGAACCACGTCGGGTTTAGAGGAGGAGATCGAAAACATGGGCGGCCATCTCAACGCGTACACGTCGCGGGAACAAACCACGTACTACGCCAAGGTGTTTAAGAAAGACATCCCCCAGGCGGTGGATATTCTTTCTGATATTCTTCAAAACAGCGCGCTCAGTGCGCAGCACGTGGAACGCGAACGCGGGGTTATTTTAAGGGAGATGGAAGAAGTCGAGAAGGAAGTCGAAGAGGTGCTTTTCGACCACCTGCACGCCACCGCGTTTCAGCACACCGGCCTCGGGCGGACCATTCTGGGAAGCGCGGAGAACGTCCGGTCCATCACCAGGGATGACCTGGCGACGTACATCAACGAACACTACACCGCCTCACGGATGGTGCTCGTTGGGACGGGCGCGGTGGAGCACGACGCGCTTGTGAAGTTAGCGGAAACCGCGTTCGCCAAGCTGCCCACCGGCGGCGCAACCGTCGAGTCCCTAGTCAAATCCGACCCCGCGCACTTCACGGGGAGCGAAGTACGGATCAGGGACGATGACATGACCACCGCGTCGTTCTGTGTCGCCTTCAAAGGCGCGGAGTGGAACTCACCGGACGCGGTGCCGCTTATGGTGATGCAAGCCATGCTGGGGAGCTGGGACAAGGCCGCGCCCGGGGCGGCGCACGCCGGGTCGCCGCTGGCGCAGGCGCTGCACGCGAACGACCTGGCGAACTCGTTCATGGCGTTCAACACCAACTACGCGGACTCAGGGTTGTTCGGGGTGCACGTCAGCAGTGACAACAAAGAGCACCTGGACGACGCCGCGTTTTGCGTGATGCAGGCGCTTCGGGGGTTGATTTACGATCCCACGTTGGAAGACGTACGTGTTGTATTTCCCAAATCCAACGACTGTTTGATGACCTGTTTACCACTACAATACGTGCACCCCCGAGTACAAGACTGTTTACGCACTGTATATATAAATCGCCCAACACAAGACTCTCCGACTGACCCTTTTCTTTTCCAATCGCAGGTGACTCGAGCGAAGCAGCAGCTGAAGAGTTCTTTGTTGTTGCACTACGAAAGCAGCACCAGCGCCGCGTCGGAAGAGATCGGGCGGCAGCTCCTTACCTACGGCCGAAGGATCCCGCGAGCCGAGCTCTTCGCCAGGTACGTATTGGGCCCTTACCAAATCCTGACACACTGTTTGCCCATACAAGACTGACGCTTTCTTTTCTTTATCGCAAGGATCGACGCCGTGTCCCCCGAAACGGTGAAATCTGTGGCGTGGAAATACATCCGCGATGAGTGCCCCGCCATCGCCGCAATCGGGCCGGTGCAGTTCCTGCCTGATTATATGTGGTTCCGACAATCAACTTATGACAATTTTTACTAAGTTTGGGTGAAGTAAGGGGGGGAGGTAGGGGGAGTGGCCGGGCGGTCGTCAGACCAGATGAAATATACGAGTGAAAGCATCGATCGAAGCCAGCAGTCGCCTTCCCTCTTTCTTTTTTTCCGACACACTTTTTTCCGATGCGACCCCGCCGTATCGTTTCTTTTCTCGGACGTGACGTTTCAAAACACATCCACACGCGCACTTCGCCCCGCGCACCTCTCCCGACTTCGGTTTCCCAACCTCGGTTTTGTGTGTTCACTCCACCCACGCGTTTCGTGACCCGACACGACACCTCGCACACACCGGTCGCGGTCGCCTGGTACTCCGCCACTCGCCGTGCGCGTCTCTCGTATCCTTCCGACATGACAAAAAAAGTCGTAGTTGACGCGACGGCCGCGTCTCCCATCGTCCCCGCCCGGGGCACGACATGCGCGCGATGCGGTCCCGTGTCCGCCGCGGCTCCGCGACGCTCGAGTCGTCACATTCCCGTGTCCGACCTGACACGGCCTGACACGTGCGACGCGTGTCGCCGCCTTCGCGAAACCCGCGGCCGCGGCACCACGCGCAAAACACAAGACGCGACGTGCTCGGGTCTTGGGGACGTTTCGGCTTCAAAGGCGAAACGGCGACGCGGTGGGGTCGGGTCCATTGAAAAGGCTTGCAAGGTGGACGCCATCGTTTGTGAAGATGCGCGCGAGACCGAGCAGGCGGACAACACGTGGAGGGAATCGTACGACGACGCGGTGGTACCGGTGGTGCCAGGCCGGTGGCATAAGTTCACGGACGAAGTCGTGGAGGGCTTTGAAGGGTCTTCGTACCCGAACCGGGTTTTTTTTCACCTCGTCAACGAAGACGCGTCGCGAAGAGTCCAGGCGATTTGCGGGGTGCTTCGTGATGATCAAACGTCCCCGGGTGTGAAATACATCGAGTACACGGTAAGCGCGGCGTTGGTGGACATCGCGAGGGATAAAATGGGAAGGCCGTTCCAGCAGGTACGTCGTCTTGAGCCTTTCCCAAATCCGGCCGACTGCGTGCCATACAATGCTGACACACTTTTCGTTTACAACGCAGCCGCCGACGTTCCGAGACGTGACCGAGGTGCGCGCGTGGCTGGAGAAGGTGGTCCAGAGAAGTACGTGAGTTTATCCAACTCTGTGACTGTTTGCTCATACAAGTTACGAACATTAGAGCGAAGTGAGAGGGCGCGCGGAGGGGGCAGACGACAAAGATCAAGAAAGACCAAGATGATGCGAGTGATGCGAGGTGGTAGTTGGATTGAAGAGCAGGCCAAAAAAACCTTAAATTAGATTCAGCCTCTTCACGCCGTTCCACACTAGATACGCATACGGAACTTTTGCATATTTTTATCAAAGACTAATTGCGCATACATCATACGTACACTGGCAACAAGGAAGCGTTGATGAAACTTGTAATTTGACAACAGGACCGAGCGCGAGGGTACGGGTCGTGAGCTTAATAATATTTTTCATAAACCACCAATCACTTCAGCGTCGTTGGCAGTTTCTAATTTCCTTCGTCACGTAACAATCACTTCAGCGTGGTCGGCGTGTTTCTGATTTCCTTCATCACGAGCTTCATCAGCAGCAGACCGGCGACAAGATCCGCGGCGTAGAGCATGAAAAACACGTTGTTCCAGTCATTGGTGTGCGACGAGATGTACCCGGTGAGCATGGGGCCTATGGCGGCGCCGATGGAGCCGGTGCCATCGATGATCGCGGTGACCGTGGCCAGCGCCCGGGCGTTTCCTTTCAGGGATTCGTGCGTCCCAAGGTCCGCCGAAACCGCGGTGGTGATCAGCGCGTACGGCCCGTTCACCTGATTGTTAACGAAAAGTGTCAGTCGTTTGTGGGCAAGCGGTGGGTGTCGGATTTGGGAAAGATGAGCGCAATACGTACCAACACCCCAGCCAGCATCATCAACAACACGTTCGCGGTCATCGATGAGCTCCCGTACTCCCGGTAGCAGTACAACACCGGAATCGACAGGTACACGAAACCCGCCGACGTCATGGAGCGCGCGTTGAATTTGTCGCTGATGTACCCGGCGAGAATACCTTTTTGTTTTTTGGGGGGGGAGTGGTGGGGTATTTGTTAGTCACAGGAAAGGTAACCGAGGTGGTTAGTACGTGGTGATGTGGTCGTGTACGTCGTCGGTTCGAGGCGAGCGGGTCGTGCTGCTTCTGACGGAGGTAGTCGCCGTCTGCTACGCGCGAGCAGTCAGACGACTCAAAAAACTCAAAAACAAACGCACCTCCCGCGACGCCCCCTATGTCGAACAGCGTGGATAGCCGTCCCGCTTGCGCTGGGGTTAGGTAAACCCCCCCGATCTCCGTTCTTTCTATGTAGAACGGCAGCCAGTACAGAAACGTGTACGCCACGAGTTTGGTGAAGAAAAGACACAGGGAGAAGGTTACGACTCCGGGAATTTTCAAAGCTGCTTTGAAACCGGCGGCTGGTGGTTTTTTGGCAAAGGTTTTCGGGGAGTGCGGGTACTTTTGCGTTTTGGAGGTGGCGCTTCCGATGCTCCCCACGTCCCCGCCGACGTTGCCGTCACGTCCTTCGGGTTCCAAAACACCAAGCTCGCCTCCCGAGTTTCCAGAAGAGCTCGAAACAAGCGTCTCGTGTTGTTCCCCTCCGTGCGGCGACGGCAGCCCGGCGTCTTCCGGCGCGACGACCAGGAAGTTGTGCACCAGCCACCCGCACGCTATGGTTAACACCCCGTTCACGACGAACGCGTTGCCCCACCCGTCCCCTCCCCGTTTGAGCATCGCGGCCGACACCAGCGAACCAAGAATGTTACCCACGCTGGTGTGCGCGTTCCACACGCCCTGTTGTTGTAAAAGAAAGTGTCAGTCTTGTATGCGCAAACAGGGAGGCGGGATTTGGGAAACGCCCAAGACATACCATGATCAACCCGCGCTTGCTCTTTCCGAACCAGTTCCCCATCACGCTCACCACGCTGGGCCACCCCGTGGATTGAAAAACCCCCGCGCAGACCTGCACGAAGACGTAGTAGTAAAGGTTGTGTATGTTCCAATACTGACCTAGCCCGAAGAGGCACACGAACACACCGCTGCCCACCATGCCGTAGGTCAGGAATACGCGTAGATCCATGCTGTCCCCTATGTGTCCTGAGAAAAACATACCAACCGAGTACGCGGCGAGAAACGCGACGTCGGTTTGCCCTAACAGGTGGTTGCCATCAGGGCCGTCGAACGGGGCCCACCCGGGTGCGCCGTTCGCCCGCTGTTCAGCCGTGGGGTTCAAAACGGACTTCACAATGGAAGGGGGCTTCCTTGACGCGTGGTACATCATATAACTCAAAAAAGTCACCGCCAACACGCTGAACCGGTACTGATGCGCGGTCAGGTGTTTGCCCCTGCTCGTGACCAGGCGATTCATCCCAGAGGGAAGCCGAGTGCGGTCCATGGCGACCGAATGGGGAGAAGGCGCGCACCCGGAACCCGGTCACCCAAACACCGCGACGCTCGCGCCACGCGCGCGATGCGGCGAGGAGTGAAGAACGGGTGCGATCGAAGTTCAAGTGTGGCTTACAGTCAAGTCAGACAGTTCCCTGGCTCGAAAAAGGGCGACCTTTTCGTTCCGCTATCCAAATCGCCCGCATCACCGCCGCCTTTGCAGTTTGCACCGCACCCGCCGTCCGACTCCCCCCCGGCATCCAGTAATGGCCTCCGCCGTCCTCGCCTCTTCTGTCGCCGTCCGCGGGACGCCACTCGCGCCAACCGCGGCGGGAAAGCGCACGCCCGTTCGCGCCGCCCGCGGCAGAGCCGTCGTCACCAGGGCGGGCGAAATCGCAGGCCTCACCGAGTGCGGCAAGTTCCAGGAGCTGTGCAAGGCTGAGATCCCGGGAAAGATCCCACGGTGCGTGGTGTTTTTCGCGTGTATGGCTAAGGTGGTCCAAGGCGTACAGTGCCTTGACACCACCGAAACCGCGGCGGCTGCGAAACCGAACGGGCAACAGCACGAAGGACGAACACACCGACCTGGAACGTGAACATTCACTTTTTCGAGATGCTTTTTTTTGCAACGCAAATCGCGGTCAAACCCCGCGCTAACCGCGGTCAATCACCGCGCTAACCTTTCCTTTCTTCTTCCCACTTCCCTCGCATGAAACACATTCGCAGCCACGACTTCCTGAAGCAGATGTACCGCTACATGGAGATTTCGTACGGCGACAACGGCCTGGCGCAGTACGGCAAGCGCATGCAGGTTGATTTGTTAAGTAACGGCAAGGATGGGGATGACGAGTTGACGAACGGAATGCTGGTCACGCTTTTCGGGAACAAAGACGGCGAGGAGGTTGAGATCTGCGAGCTTCTTTGCGAGATGGATTTGGAGCTCGTGCCTATTTACGATACCCTGATGCCCAACTCGGAGGGCGAGCTCGTCAAGACGAACAGGAGCGGGAAGGATGAGTTCGTAAACGGGCGGTACTTCGTGATCAAACGACCGGTACCCGTCGACGAAACCGCTAACCCCGCCCTGAAACAGATGATCAAGGACATGACCTTAGCAATCAACAAGTACTACGCCTTCGGGAGCTGCTTTTCGGACGATAACTAGGCGGTGATGGTCGCGGTTAACACGGGAGAGTTAGTTTTGAGAGGGGGGTGTTCTTTCGGTGAGATTTAGATTTGTTTTTCTCCAGAGATCGTCGTTTATTTCATTTCATCGCGCGTCGTAATCGTGTTCGCAACTTACTCTATGCCTTTCGATAACGTCGTGTCCTTGTAAAATACCCTCGTTATACCCGCTCTACACGATACCTTTCATGCGTTTCACCTGGTCCACCAGCGCTTTGAACGAAAACGGTTCGCTCTGCGCTAACTCGGCTAAGATTTTTCGATCCACAACCACGTTGTCCTGTTTCAGCCCGTGCATGAACTCGCCGTACCGCACCCCGTGCTCCCTGGTCGCCGCGTTTATTTGCTGGATCCACAACTCACGGAACTCCCGTTTCTTCGCCTTCCGGTCACGGTACTGGTACTGGAGCGCCTTCTCCACCCGGTTCCGAGCCGCCCTGATCGTGTTCTTCGCGCGGCCCCTGAACCCCTTGGCGAGCTTGAAGATCTTCTCCGCGCGCATCGTGCGTGGGAATCGAGATGGATGTGGTGTGGTGTCGCCCCGGTTCCCCCTCCGCTTCGTGAGTTACTAACCACTAGTTCGTCGCCTCGCGAAACACCACTACTTCGTCGCCTCGCAGAACCAAAAAGCGCAACCCCAACAAGTCACGCAACCCACGCGCGTCGCGGTCTGGACCACCGCCACCTTGTGAATGATTCTGTTTCGCGGGCGCTTCGCCGATTTCCAAGGAGGGAAGCGTCTCGGGCCGGTATCAAAGAAATGGGCCTTTCTGGGTCGAAATACCCATACGATTACCCAAAAGCGATTTCCGAGAGCAGACCCTAACCCATGCGTTCGCTTCAACGCGCGTCCGCCCCACCGTGCGGTCTTTTCTACACGCACGGGAACGTCGGGTAAAGGGATACAACATGGGTACGTGCTTGTTGCAATGCGGGCGCACACCCACGCCTCCGCGCGCGTCTCGACCGACTCGCGCGACGCGCTTCTCCGGCCCCATCGCCGTTCCGGCTTTGATTTTCGTAGCCCAGCCATCACACACGTGCTGACCCGTTTTTCCCGATCCCCGCCGTCCGCGCACCCCAGGTATCTCTCGCGACTCTCTCCACAAGCGCCGCAACACCGGTGGCAAGCAGAAGCCGTGGCGCAAGAAGCGCAAGTACGTACCACAACTAGACTCGGAATCTGCGCGCGCGTCTCGTACCCTCTACGCTCCGTCGTCCGCGAATGACGACGTAGGGTTTCGCGGTAGTTTCCGAATGGCGCACCGACGGCCCGCGCGCCGGATTTCCGCGGACCCGCGGCCGCGCGCCCTCCGCGATGCTACGGTCTGTGTGTTTCAGTAACGATAACCCCGCATGCTAACCTTTCCCACCCTGTTTCTTTTGTTAACCAGGTACGAGCTCGGTCGCCAGCCCGCGAACACCAAGCTCGCCGCGAGCCACAGCAAAGACACCAAGGACAAGGATGGGAAGCTTCAAAAAGTGACCACCGGTGATGTGCGCATGGTGCGCTGCCGCGGCGGGAACATGAAGTTCAGGGCGCTTCGCTTGGATCATGGCAACTTCAGTTGGGGTTCCGAAAACGTCACGCGGAAGACGCGTATCATGGATGTGATGTACAACGCCTCGAACAACGAGCTGGTGCGCACGAAGACGCTGGTGAAGAGCGCGGTTGTGCAGATTGACGCCGCGCCGTTCCGGGCGTGGTACCAACAGCACTACGGCAAGAAAGTTGGCATCAAGGTGAAGAACGGCGAGAAGGTGGAGTCCGAGGACATCGACGAGAAGCGCAGTAACGCGCTGAAGAAGAAGCTCAAGGACCGCAACAACAAGCACGCCGTGGCGGAGCCCATCGACGAACAGTTCATCACCGGGCGCCTCTTCGCGCTCGTCACGTCGCGCCCCGGCCAGTGCGGACGGTGCGACGGGTACGTCCTGGAGGGCAAGGAACTCGACTTCTACATCAAGAAGATGCAGAAGAAGAAGACCAAGGTCACCGCGGAGAACTAAACGACGTCTTTTTGTGGTTACTCAGGGTGTGGGTGTGGTCGAGGGTAGCTCGATCGTTGTGAAGAAGATTTGATTCGCAAAAAAACTACTCCCGCTTCGTTAAAATTAATGTGACCCTTTCGTCGGCTCACAGCGAGGCGCGCTGCTCCCTGCGATGTCCTCGCGGGTGCTCCCGCGCGCGCGCGCGAGTGCCCCTGTACCTCCGACTCCCTCGACGCGCGACTTGCGCCTTTTGCGCACGCACGCTCGCCGCGTCGCCGTCGCAAGGCGTGCTTCCCGCGTGATGTCAGCTTGTGCGGCGTCGTTGTCCCCACACCAGGTGCCCACCACCACCACGCACGACGTGGTTGTTGTGGGCAACGGCCCGATCGGCAGCGCGGTTGCGCGGCACGTCGCCGCGGCAGGCGCGTCCGTGTGCGTGATCGACGGCCGTGACTCGCTTACGAGCGCGTGGAATGACGAGGGCCGAATCGTCCGGCCGTTGGACGCGGAGGGCCGGTCTTGTTGGCAAAGTTGGAACCTTGAATCATTGGAAGGGTTCCCGGCGTTGCAGGCGGAATCGGGGGTGGAATTCTTCACGAAGTGCGGCAGTTTGGCGTGCGGCACGGAGGCGTGGGTGGCGAACCCAGTGAAACGGCTAACGGAAGCGGGCGTGGACTTCACGTGGCACGAAAACGGAACCGCGGTTGAAAAACGCTTCCCGTACCTTTCAGTGCCGCAAACGCACGTCGCCGTGTCAGACGCCGCGGGTGGGTTCGTGAACCCGAAACGAATGATCCAAGCGCAGAATATTGTGATGATGATGACGGCCGCGGGTAACGAGATGACTCGTGTTGGTGACGATGAGACTAGACGCGATAACTCGGATGAAGGTAACGATGATACTAGACGCGGTAACTCTAATGGCCCGTTCGAAAAAGAAAACGCGTTTGCCAACAAAAACCTCGTCGTCCTTGAGTCCGCCGTCGCGGTGCGCGCGGCGAACGGCGAGTCGCCTTTTGTGGAAACCGCCGAAGGCGGCGCGCGCGTCGCAAAACTGGTGGTGCTGGCGGGGGGGGCGTACATCAAGGCGCTGGCGAAGGTTTCGGGGCTAACGGCAACTACGAAAAGTGGTAGTAACAATCAACAAGTCTCACTTGACGCCAGTGTTGGTGTTGCGTCCATTCGTTTGTCCAGGCGAACGGTTTTGCTCGCGGAGGTCACGTCAAACGAAGCCACGTCCACTTTGAAACACATGCCCACGGTGAAGTACCAGTGGGCGCCGAGTGAAAATTCCGGTTGCGACGACCAATCGAACAGCTCAGCGACGACGCCTGCACAAACGTCGACCTCGACGCACGGCGCGAACGAGCAAATGTCCGTGTACGTCCTGCCCCCGATTCGGTACCCCGGTCCGGACCCGCCACAGGGCTGGTACGTTAAGATCGGGGGCGGCGCGAACGACTTTTTTGACGACGATACGGACGAAAACAACACGGTTGAGGCGTTACGCGAATGGATGGCGGGCTCCGGCGACGACGCCGTGGCGGACAGACTGCACGAGGTTTTGGTGTCGTTGATGCCACGCACGAACTTCCTCACCCTGGTCACCAAGCCTTGTGTCACCACGTGCACTGCAGACGGCGAGCTGCAGATTGAAAAACTCGGCCCGGACGGCGCGGTGGTGGCGGTGAGCGGGTGCCAGGGGAAAGCGGCGGGGCCGGCGGATGCCATCGGGCGGGCGGTGGCGCGACAAGTCGTGGAGACACTGAAGGAACAGGCAGGGAGGGGAGGGTGATACGAGTTGGTACTAGACTACTAGAGGGGAGGGTGATACTAGTTGGTACTAGACTACTAGTTGTAGAAGATGACCGTTAAGAATAAACAAATATTTTGTTCTAAATGTATGATGCTCTCTCTTTCTTATTCGCCGCTCGGTCGCGCCGTTGCCTGAGGACACTCTCACGCCGCGGGCGCGGGCGCTGGCGTCGGCTCCACGGGCGCCGGCACGGGCACGGCCACGGGTTCCGGCACCAGCCACGGCTTCACCCTCTCCGCCCTCATCACCACGCTCGCGCGGTCCATCACGGTGTAGCAATTGGACGCGAGCTGCGGTTTCAACATCGCCTCCGCGGCGGCTTTGGATTGCGCCGGGATGTCGTCCGCGTCCAGGAAATCGTACGGGGGCTGCAACGCGCTGTCCGCGACCATTTTCCACGCGCACCCGTCGGGGGGGTTGGGTAACACCACCTTCGCGGGGAGGTGGTACGCGTTGAAGGCGACGTAGATCTGTTCGCTGTTCCCCAGCCCGATCTCGCTTCCTGGGTCGTGCGACTGCACCGTGAACGCCACGAACCTGTTCTCCTCCTCCCACGACGGTTGGTTCGGTTCCACGCCGTGCCACTTGATGTTGTTTTCGTTCGGGAAGTCGTTCAACCGCAGCGCGGGTTGCTTCGCCTTGAACTGCCGCATGAGCCGGCAAAAGCGACTCAAGCCCGTGTTTTTAACCGGGTCCTTCGCGCTGTCCCAGTCCACCCAGTTTAAAAAGTTGTCGTGGCAGTACGTGTTGTTGTTCCCGCCTTTAGTGGCGCCGTACTCGTCCCCCTGTGAGTGTGGAAAGAATTTGTCAGTCCCGTGTTGGGCGTGTATTGTGGACGATGGCCTGGTCAACAGTCACCGGCCATCGGTCCGAACAGTCACCAGCGTTAGAGGTAAGACAGTGTGTGTCGGATTTGGGAAACGCCAAAGGCCGTACCTGGTACACCATGGGCGTGCCTTGCGACACGAAAAGCGCGGCAAAGAAGTTCCTCATTTGTCGGTCGCGCAAAACTTTCGCAACCGGCGTGGCATTCACGCCATCCTCGTGCGGCCCGAGCCCGCAGTTCCACGACTGGTTGTTCTCCTCGCCGTCCGCGTTGTTCTCGCCGTTCGCGTCGTTGTGCTTGAGATTTGTACAAGAAAAGTGTCAGTCTCGTGACCGACCTGGAAAACAAGTCGTCTATGATTCGGGAAACGCGCGGGGCCGTACCTTTTCGTTGTACGAGACTAAATCCCGCAACGTAAACCCGTCGTGCGCGGTGATGAAGTTGATCGAGTGGTACGGCTTCCTTCCTGAGTCTTTGTAAAGAGACGGGGAGCCGCAAATGCATTCTGCGAACAAACCCGCGTACCCGTCGAAACCGCGAATGAAATTCCGCGCGTCGTCCCGGAACCGCCCGTTCCACTCCGCCCACTTTCCGTAATGGGGGAAGCTCCCTACTTGGTACAACCCGCCCGCGTCCCAGGCTTCCGCGATGAGCTTCACGTCCCCAAGCACCGGGTCGTTGCTGATCATTGCGACGACGGGGGGGTCGCCCAGGGCGTCGCCCACCGAGATTTCGTTGTTGTTCTCCCCCGTGGTGGGCCACCCCTCGCCCGACAGCTGGTCCCAGTTACTCTGCGCCCGTGTCATGATGCTCGCCAGGTCGAACCTGAATCCGTCGATGTGGTACTCCGTGACCCAGTGCTTCAAGCAATCCACGATCATCTGCCGCACAACAGGGTGGTTGCAGTTCACCGTGTTGCCGCACCCGCTGTAGTTGTAGAACTGCCCTTCCGGGGCGACCATGTAGTAGGTGCGGTTGTCAAAGCCTCGCAGGGAGAGGGATAACCCGCGCTCGTTTCCCTCCGCGGTGTGATTAAACACCACGTCTAGAATAACCTCGATGCCGTTCCGGTGGCACTCGCGTACCATGGTTTTCAGTTCCCGGTTCGCCGCGCGGCCGCAGTCCTCCCCAGCGCTTTGCGCGAACAGCTGTTTCGGGGAGAAAAAGTTAACCGTGCTGTACCCCCAGAAGTTGAACCGCTTTTCCCCCGTCACCGGGTTGTCGCTGTAGTACTCCAACTCGTTGAACTCGGCGATGGGCATTAACTCCAGGGCGTTGAAACCCATCCTTTTGAGGTACGGCAGCTTGTCGATGAGGGCTTTGTACGTACCGCCGTTCGGCTCGGCCGCGGTCAAACCCCTGACGTGCGTTTCGTACACGCACAGATCACCCTTGCGATGAGTAAAAGAAAGTGTCAGTATTGTATTGGGCGTGTATTGGACGATGTATGGACAAACAGTCAGGGTAATCGGTCTGAACAGTCACCAGCTGAGAGATAAAACAGTCGTTGGATTTGCTAAACGCAACACGTACCATCTTGTACCCGGGCGACGTCACGCCTTCCCAGTCGAAAACGTCCTGATTGAAATAAAATAAATGTCAGTCGTGTATGGGCAATCAGTCGGCGGAATGTGGTTATTGGGAAATACTTACCGTCCGCGACGGCACCGCCCCCGCGTATTGCGGCCAGCACTCCTCGCCGATTTTCGCGGTTAATGAGGGGACGCCGTACTTTGTCCTGTCGCCCGACACCGTGGTCGTGGCGTACGGATCAAGAAGCACCAGGTCTTTGTCGAACATCTGGCCTTTGTGCTGGTTTTTCGGGCCGTCCACGCGGTAGCCGTACAGGAGTTGGTCGGAACACTTTGGTAAATGCGCGTGCCACACGTTCCCGGTGCGGTTGGCTTCTGGATCCAGGGGGATTTCGTGCGTTGGGGGCTTGCCGTTTCGCAAATCCTCGGGGGTGAACAAACACAGCACCACGGCGTGCGCCTCCGGTGCAGCGTACACCGCGAAATTAACGCCGTCCGCGGTGAGTGACGCGCCCAGGGGCAACGCGGCGCCTACCGTAGGCAGGTCGAACAAACCGGGCACGGCGCCTGTTGTTATGTTCAAATGAACTGGTGTTGGAGTTGGGGGCAGCCTGGGCGCAACCTCTGGGACAGACGCGACTGTTGCGGCGGTCGGCGCCGCGCCGGCTGCGGCGCCCGCCATCTGCGCCTGCACGGCGGCTTCGGCCGCCGCGACCTGCGCCTGCGCCGCCGCGACTTGCGCCTGCGCAGCCGCAGCCTCCACCGCCAAAGCGGCGGCGTGGTCGTGCGCCTGGCGCGCCGCGTCCGAGGCGCCGGGCATGTCCATTCCTGGGGGCGTCGCGGGTCCGGGCGCCGACGCCATGGAGGGCGGCGTGTGCTCGGGCTCAGCCACCGAGCGCGTCACGGCTTTGGAGCGGCTCTTGTACGACAGCGCCTTGCGTCGCTGTGGTTGTCGAGGGTTTCACGGGGGTTGGCGCGATAGGAAAAGGAAAGAGGGTCAGTGACGTGCGCTCGCGCGGCGCGGTGGGGGGATGTCGGGGTGTACGTTGTTGGTTTTGACCGTGTCGCGTCGGAAACGCGCGGTGACGGGGATTGACGGAACCGATTCAATCGGCACCGGGGTGGGTACAAGGCGCGTCCCCGTGGTCGGTTCAGACGAAAAGCAAACGTACCGGAGTGATCCGCGCTATGGTTGCGTGTGGGGTCCCCTTGGCGCCCTCGCGCGCGCGCGCGACGCACGGGGCGGTCACGCGCACCGTCTGGCCATGCGCCAGCATGATGCGATCCTGTGCAAAAGCGGGTTCGACACAAACGCGAGTTTGGCCTGGGACCGGCCTCCGATGTGGGTTCTCGGCGAGAAAGGACGGGATCCGCGGACCGGACGCTGTGGGAGGTACGCGAGCGTGCGTGCGACGAAGGTCGTCGAGGGGCGTGCGTCGACTGGCGGCGCGCGTGTTCTGTTGGTGCACCTGCAATGCGCCAATTCTTTAGGTCATCCGCAAAAGCGCGAAAAAGTACCTCGCTTGCGCGTGGATAAGTTCGTGTTTTCCCAAAGGGCCCGAGAATCGTGAGTGGGCACCCTGAAGCCATGAACGTTTCTCTGAACCGCGAAAACCGCGTTCGGGTGGGCAACCTCGGGATTTACTCATAAATTTGACTCTGGACTTGCTTTCGACCGAAAGAAGTGATGGTTTCCATTCCATTTTCCCTGCAGTCATCAATCTTTCTTTTCGCAAAGTGCGGCGCACCCGCGGCGCAAAGGACGCGCCCACGCAGGCACCTCGTTTCCCCCATACCCCGCCCCAGCAAAAGACGTCTGAACGAGCGGCAGGCGTCCGCCTCAACTGGAATGATGTTAAGGGGCCATCATCAAGCCAAGGCGCGTGGTATTTCTACCCCGATCCTTGGCGGATTTCCGGCTCAACCTGCCACTGCTTAAATCTTCTTCCGCCATGAGGAGCTTGTCAATGTTTGAAGAACACTGATAAGGGTGTACGAACTGAAGCAATAATCCTGTTAAAGTACAGTCGTACCCAGTTTATGGGCGGAGTGCGTTTATATTCCTTGCAAATGGGGACGGAAACGGAGCTTATGGGTCCGATTTGTTTTCGTGTTCGTTGGAGTGCCGTCTGAGGCGTCGTGAATTCGTCGGCGGCGTCCAACCCGCGCGTCACTTCGACCGACGCGTCGAAGTTCGTGACCCTCCGGCTCGACGCGAGTCCGTACGACGATGGCGTGCGCATCTGCAGCGCTTGTTGCGCCCATGCGTGTTTCCCTTAGGGTTACCTCCGCCGCGGTACGTCCCGGCGCGTGTTCCTCAAATGCGGGCGTGATCGTCGTTGGGTATCCGCGTCACTCCGAAACCGCGGGTAGGCGGTGCGGTGCTTTCACATCCATCCGAACTTCCGTGTTTTCTAACCCCGCTCTCGTCCCACATCCTTTCCCGCAAATCTCAGCCGCCCGCGCGTCGCGCGCTTTCAAAACGCACCGTGGTCACCACGCGCGCCGCCGCGAAGGCTGGGCAAGGGAAGTCCGATGCGAAGCCCAAGCCCCCTGCTGGCGAATCGGCGAATGGCGAACCCGCGAAGCTTCAACAGACGTACACGTTCCACACCCCGGGAAGCGTCCAGGAGACGGACGACGTTGTGGTTTTCGCGCACCAGACCGACGAGGAGGCGTCAAAATGGGAAAACTCGCACGTGTCGCACGTCGGCGAAGGTAACGAGTTCCCCGTGCGCGTCGGCGTGGTGATTGGCGAGTTCCACAACAGGCTGATGGATCGCATGTTGGAAGACGCGCGGGTCGCCGCGGTTTCCATGAACGCCACGTTGGACGAAGTAGTGTGGGTTCCTGGTACGTACGAAGCGCCGCTCGTGGTGGAGAAGATGCTTGATTCGGATTTAGACGCGGTGGTGGTACTCGGGTACATCGAAAAAGGCAGCACGCTGCACGGCCAGGAGATGGGCGCGACGTGCTCGTTGGTGTTGAAGCAGTTGGAGCTTGAGTACTCGAAACCGGTTGGCATGGGAATCATCGGGCCGGGCGCGACCGCGGAACAGGCGGAAACCAGAGTAGCCTACGCGGGGAACGCCATGAGAGCAGCGATCAGAATGGCGCGGTTTCTAGCCAAGCCAGAAGTGCAGTAGCGGACGCGGGCATGGAATATTTTTATGGTAATTACAAGGGCTATAATAGTGAAGGGGTGGCGCAATCGACCTACCAGACCGTCTCGCTAAACTTTTTGTATGGCGAATCGATTGGTCTGCGACTCCTAAAGAATCAGAAAAAGTCACTTTTGTCACTTTTTTCGGATCCCGCGTTTATTTTTCGCCGAAAAGTGCGAGGGGTGCGCGCGTGTGCGAGCCTCGCACACGCGCCTTGTGTCGGATTTGGCCGCTACGACGCGCGTGTCACCTTCATAACTCGTGTTTTAAGGTATCACACTCTTCACCCGTGTCAAAAAGAACCGTCGCGCGCCGTGGAGGGCTGTACAAGTGGCGCCCGGAGTAGCGATCCAACGGTCCTTTTTTGTAACAACGTGATTTCTAGTGCTGTGGGGACCGAGTAGCGATCCAACAGCCACAGTGTAATAACGGTGGCGGACGGGTGATGCGCCGCGACTGAGGGACGCCAGCGGCACAACAGCGCGCTACGATACGCGGAACCGCTTCAGTACATACCCGTCGACGACCTCAGGGGTCAAGGATGGCGCGAACGCGCGCGGCGACCCCCCCGCGTGCGCGCGCGCGTCGCGGAATGCGGCAAGGAGATTAGCGAGACGGAAAAAGGGCTTATATGGCGTCAATTAGACCCTGATTAGACCGTTAATGTCGTCCGGTCGGTCGACTGATGTACCCCTCCGTTATTAGAGCCCTTGGTAATTACAGATTCGCCCCGCTCGGCAGGTCCACCAAAACACACCCGCAGTGCGTTTCCATTCCCAGCGCCTTCGCCCTGGCCACTAAAACCGGGTCGTCCGCGCCTGGTTGGAACCACACGTGCTTGATTCCCAGCCTCGACGCTTCCTCGACCACCAAAGCCCCCATCGCGGGGGCGCACACCACATCAACCACGTCGATTTCGCCCGGCACGTCGCCCAGGAAGTTGAACTCCGCGGGCGGGGTACTTTTTCCCGGGCTGTTCACGCGGTGCACGTCCTTGCCGTTCGACTTCAGTCGGTTCGTAATTCGCTCCACCACCGGGTTCTTGGCGTGGTTACCCACCACCGCCCAGGTTTTCTTACTCAACATTCCCGGCCCGGAAGCCATGGCAACAGGCGCCACAGACGCGAGACTCATTGTGGGCAAGACAAGTCTCGAAGCGTCGTTTTCTGAATGGGGATTTTTAGACTCACTCGCCACGGTGGCACCTGCCGGCCTTCTCCGCCCTGTCCTCGGGGCTGGCCTTAGAGCGCGACGCGCGTTCGCATCTCGCCAGCATGTGGCGCGCGCTCGAGTCGAGCGCGCGGCGTTTGGCGCGTTCCACCACGTGTGCACGCGCGGTCCCGTCCGCGTGCCAACCTGACACTTCGGTTTTGGAACGTGCGTGTTGTGGGGACGACCCGTCGTCCTCGTCCTTGGCGTGCACGCCGGTACCGCACAACTGGCGCGTGTCCCGTGGACTCGCCGCGCGTGTGGGTGGCACGCCGTCACTGGGTGAACGTGTGTCCAAAGAGTTCGCCCCCCGCGGCGACCTACGTGACGCGGCGTCCTCCGCGTCCCCATCGCGACCCAACGACCACGAAGACGCAATCCGTCCGTCGTCACGTTTTCATTCCCGCCAATCGCGCCGGGCGCTGGCGACGCGCGGGAACGGGTTTCCCGACGTCGCCGGGGCGAATCGTTTGGTAACGGGACACGAAAGAGGTAAACTAAACGATCAACGTGATGACGAACCTTTAACTTGGGTGGACAAAACGTTCCCGAAAGAACTCGTTCCGTACGCCAAGCTGGCGCGGCTTGACAAACCAACCGGCGCGCATTTATTGATGTGGCCGTGTTTCTGGAGCGCCGCGCTCGCCGCTGAGCCGGGGCATTTTCCCGACCCGTACCACCTGGTTCTGTTCGCCACCGGGAGCGTGCTTTTGCGAGGTGCGGGGTGTACGATTAACGACCTGTGGGACCGAGACATAGACCGGAAGATTACACGAACGAAAACCCGACCGCTCGCGTCGGGCGCCGTGACGCAAACGAACGCGGTTTTTTTTCTTGGGGCGCAGCTCGCCGGCGGCTTGGCGGTTTTGCTGCAGTTCGACGACTTCACCCGAGTTTTAGCCTCCAGCTCGTTACTCATGGTCACGGCGTACCCTGCCATGAAGCGCATCACACACTGGCCGCAGCTTTTCCTGGGTCTCACGATCAACTGGGGCGCGCTTGTTGGTTGGGCCGCCGCGAAAGGGTCCCTGGAACCGTCCGTGGTGCTGCCGCTGTACCTCTCCGCCGCCGCGTGGACGCTGGTGTATGACACCATATACGCGCACCAGGACAAGAAAGACGACGTCTCCGCGGGCGTCAAGTCAACCGCGCTGCACTTCGGAGAGGACACAAAGGAGTACCTGGGGGCGTTTTCGGGACTCGCGGTGGCGGGGCTCGTCGGCGCGGGCGCGGGAGCCGGCGTGGCGTGGCCGTTCTACGCGGGGGTCGCCGGCGCTGCGTCGCACCTGGCGTGGCAAATCAAAACCGTGGACCTGGACGACCCCGAGCAGTGCGCACGGAAGTTCAAAAGCAACGCGGGGTACGGAGCCTTGGTGTTCGCAGCGGCGGTCGCGGGGAAACTCGCGAGTTAAAGTAGAGAGGGCGCCCGACGTGTCCTGCGTGGTGTAAAAGTAGCGTAAACTTATTTGCGTCTCGCGGTTTGTTTCATTTGATAACGCGATGGATATAACTTACAACCGATGCGACGCGGCTTCGTGTCTTACCTTTCTCGTACCTAGCCGCCGGTCCCACTTGTATTGTGGAAGGTACGTTTCTAGATTCCGCCGGCTCGGTCGTGTACCCCGATGTTCGCGCGGTGCACCCCCACGTTCTTGATGGATTCCAAGTACGCCTTCACCTCGTCCCTGCAATTTTGGTAATGGTTCACGCCCTCCTTCATGTAGCACGTCTGCACGCGCTCGCGGAGCAGCTGCGGAGCGGGGAGAGACGGGGGGGGGTGGTGAAATGTGAGTCAGCGATGTACGGTGGAGGCTGCGAACGCGGTCGGGCGGTGGAACGAGGGTAGGGTTTCTTTTCGGAAGCCTCTCATTTTTTTTTTCTTTTCTGCGTATCCACTACCGGCGGTCACCTCCGTAAACGCACCTTCGCGGTTTCCACCTTGATCATCTTCTCCCTAACCACGTGTTCCCGCTGCGCGATCATCGCCACGCCGTCCGCGTACGGGTTCTCGGGGTCGAAGTTCTTCGGTGCCCCGGGGTAGTTCGCGGCTTCGCCGTGGAATTGCTTCCCCATCTCGCCGGACGCGCGAGTTTCTTTTCGGGTACGATGTGTGGTGACTCACGACGCGCGGGACGACGCCGTCTTGGTGTGGGAAACGCGGGACTTGCGGACGCGAAACCTGCGAAACGAGAGTAGCGTCGTGGTTTCGGACGCGCGGCTCGCTGTGACGCACCGATGCTCCAAGCGCGGGGCTTCGATTGATTCAATCGTATGGGAACCAGTCAGAATGGATCGAGCAGCAACGGCGAGTGCCAAAAACAGTCGTCCAAATCACCAACCAGATCTGGCTGGGCACACCTCACGGCACACCCCACCGCGCGATGATGCGTCGTTCCCGCGTCGCCGCCCTCGCGCTTGTCGTTCTTTTCGCCGTCGCGGGAGCCACCGCGCAGGGCGAGGTTGTGACGTTGACGGATGCAACCTTTGAGCATGCGACGCAAGCATCGTCCGGGCAAACGACAGGCGTGTTTTTTGTCAAGTTTTACGCGCCGTGGTGCGGGCACTGCCGCGCGATGGCCGCGACGTGGAGCGAGCTCGCGGCAGAGCTCGACGGCACCGGCGTGGTGATCGCGGATTTAGACGCGACCCAAAATCCAGCCACCACGGACCGGTTCAACGCACACGTTAAAGGGTTCCCCACGTTGTTGTTGTTTCGGGACAAAAAAGTGTTCAAACACGCGGGCGCGCGCGATTTGGAATCCCTGAAACGGTTCGCCACGGTGAGTTACGTCGACTCGACTGGACACGACGTCCCGCCGCCGCCGGGTGCGTTCGCCACGTACTTCTCCGTGTTCACCAAAACCCTGGCGGTGATTATTATCGACACGCACCAAGCTTTCCAAGGCGCCATGGCGACGGCGAGTAAGGATTTCGGCTCGGTGAGTGGCGGGTGGCGCGAGCGCGGGGTCGGAGGTTTCACCGCGACCGCAAAAACCGCAGCCGCGGCGTCACCGCGAATGTACGGCACCGCGATGTTGCTCGTGTCCGTGGTGGGCATTTGCTTCGCCATCCTTTTAGCGCTGGTCACTGCGCCGACGCGGAAACACGCGACGGCGGATAAAAAAAACGACTAAAGAGAGAGCTCGCGATGAATTAACACGCTTCACGCTCTTACTACTCTTACTACACAATGTACTCTTACTACTCTATTTTCTTTTCCGGAGCTTTGACTATCGTTCCCCCCCGCGCGCTGTCTCGCTTCACCTCGAGCGGTGTGGTCATGCCCTGGTCCTGCTTTCCCAAACCCCGGCCCTCCTTCCATCCCATCTTTTTCATCATGCGCCAGGCGAAGTCGTCTTTTTTTATGGCGCCGGTTTTGTCGCCGCTTGAGGTCTCCCCGATGCCATCTCTAATAGTTGTATCTCCCGCGTGTGTGTTGCCAAGCGTTGCTCGTGCCAAATACGCCTCTTCCCCGGTAACGTCCAGGCTTTGTCGATTGGAAACTCGGTCGCCTTCCCCGCGCTTCCACGCCTCGGCGCGCGCGAGCGCCGCCCTCGCGACTCGCCGTCCTTCAAGCACGAGCCTCCGCGCTTCCCTTTGTGTGTCCATCGCTTCGGTCTCCCGCAACGCCGCTCGGGATCGCGCCAGCGCTTCGTACCCGTTCGGCACGGAAGGTAAGTACTCGTCCTCGATCGTGGCGCTCATAGTACCCCAGGTCGCGACAAACGGCTCAGCGTTTTGCGCGCCGGACGGACCGGCGGAATGGGCACCGGACTGGGCATCACCAGACTTTTCCGTGGAAGCGCCCTGTGTTTCGGCAATCGCGCGTGCTAGTTTCGCCTGTTGCGCCCTCAACGCGGAGGCTTGCGCTTTCAGGACGTGCGCGCTCGGCAGGGTCGGTGGGGGACGTCGCGTCGGCGCCCGAAGCTTGCTTCCCGCGCCGGACCAACCACCAGGTCCAGAAACGACTCCATCGTGTTTGCCAATCGTTTTCCCAGAAGACCCGTCGCCATCACCCGTGGCATCCGGCAGGTCACCGAACAAACCCATGGCGACCCACTCGTCTCCGCGGCGTCGCGACGCCGAGTTACACTGGAGCGCCGCGACGCGCCCGGGGGCGCGGCGGACCAGTGGCGTCGACTGACTCCATGGTGGAAAATAGACGATGTAAAAAGTTGGGTAAAACGCCGTCGACTTTGGCTTCACATGGCGTGCTTTTGAAATGGAGCCCACACACGCTCGCACGGGTCCGCGCAGGTCGAGACGCCCGTGTACGCGACGAGTGCGCGATCGAGTCGTGGAGATGTGGCGAGTGCAGTGCAAGCTGCCGCCTCGCGTCGTGGATGCGCTCCGCACGGGTACGCGACGCGAACCAAACGCAACGCGCGAAATCCGCCGACGACAGGCACACGGGACGAAACAAACCCTTCACGGTCGCGATCTCGGGCCGCTCACCATGCCTTTCCCTCCCTTAAATTTCCCGTCAACAGGCGAAACGCACACGCGAGGTGGTCTAGACGCTAACGCGAGCACGGCTTGGATATCTAGCGCCCGCAAGGTACGTATCCCGCCCCTTTTGCCTGTGCAACCCCGGATCTCAGAAAGCCTCGGAACGTTCTCCACGAAAAGATTGATTCAAAACCCCCCGTCTCCGTCGCTCACCTCACTCCTTCCTAACTCGAACCCCACAGGTACACGCGTGGTCCATACCCGCTGATGAGACGCAAACTGAGGGGGGCGCGGAACCCATCGGATACGCGGAGTACGACATAGAGACGAACGGCGCGGACGAGCCGTCCGCGGTCGCCGTCGTGGCGGGCGACCGCGGCGCGACGCTTTGGATCATGGTCTCCGCGGCGGGGAGTGGGAAAATACAGGTCGCGAGATGCGCGGGCGGGGAGACACAGGAGATGGGTGAGGCGCGCATCGGTCCGGTTGGAGAGTTTCAGGGCGACGACGACGCGCCGATAAGGGTGACGTCGATGGCGGCGCGCTCCACGGAAAGCGGCGGCGTCGCGTGCGTCGCGGGGTGCGACGACGGACGATTGTTTCTCGTGGAGTGTTCTCGCGACGACACGGTGACCTGTGTGGAGATGCGCCGGGACTCTGCAAATGGCAAAGCCGGAACCCCCGGTGACGGCGGGGCCTCAACGCCGTCGAAGTGGGGCATGGCAGCGCTGTCCGCCACAAAGGCGGCGCTGAGTTTTCTGCGGGAACCGACCGCCGCGGCGGACGCGGCGGTGACGGTGGTCAAGTCAGTCACGTGGGCCCCGAACGCGTCGAACGGCGATGCGGCGCGTGTCCTGGTGCTCACGGACACCATCGTGGAGGAGTGGGAAGTGGACTGCGACGGGGGGGGGGGGTACGGGCTGGTGCAGACGCACCGCGCGTCGGCGGAAATCGCGCGCGTGCTACGAACCGACGCGTCGAGATTCGAACTCGTGTCCGCGTCCCCCGCGCCTGGTGAGGGCGAAGGCGCGGTCGTGATTCTCGCCGCGCTTGGAGGTGCGAAGCGTCTTTCCATACACCGCATCGAACGAAGACGCGGGAACACGTCCGTGACGCTCGTGTCATCGACGACGCCCGCCGCGGGTACCGTCCCGGCGTCGAACCGCGACGGCAACGCGACTCTCCACGCGGGGGGCGTGCCCTCCGACGCCGCGCTCGTCGTCACCGCCGCCGGCGGCGCCGCGCTTTTCGCGGGCGATAATCTGGACGAGCAGTTGCTTATGCACGACCCCGCCGCGGGTGGCGGGCGCGTGCTCGCCTCAGCCGCCGCGCCGAGCACGGGTGGCTGGTTGATGTTAACCGAGCTCATGGGCGTGGTGGCGTACGCGCCCGTGCCCGCCGGCGCCGGTACGGCGCCGGTCACGACGCGCGGCGTCGCGTCACCTGTGTCGTCCGTCCATGTTACCCCGACGGCCACGTCCCGTGCCAACGATTCGCGTCCCGCGACGATGGCCACGGACCCGATCGCCGTGAACGTCGATCCCGCCGCCGCGGAGGCGTCCGTGCGAGCCGAGTTCGCGGCGTTCGCGAACGGCACGGGCGGCGCTCCCGCGGAATCGGGGTTTCGGTTGAAAGCCGCGGGCGCGCTCGCGGCGGATGGAAGCGCGGGGTGTCCGTTCGCCGCGACCTCGCGTAACTTAGCCGACGCGCTTCCCAAACACTGGTCCGGCGCGTCCGGTCCGGGACCCGCCACGGAATCTCACTTGGACGAAAAAGCAAGGAGACACGATTTGTTTCTGCGGTTTCTCGCGGAAGCGACGGGGGTTTGGAACTTGATCCCTCCCGTAGAGCGCGAACGCGTTTTGGAGCACGGCGAACTCGTTGCCGCGCTGCTTTGTGTCCGGTCGCTGCACAACGAAGCCGCGGAGACGGCGGGCGAGATGGACGAAGACGAGACGGACGGGGCGCTTGAGATTTTGCGGGAAGCGGCGACCACGGCGGGCGTGGCGTTACAGGAAAACGACGCGGCTGTGCGCGACAGACCCGCAGCGGAGGTGTGCTACAGCCGCGCGACCGGTGTGTGTGATGCGCTGCTCCCAGCCCTGGCGGACGGGTTCCGAAAAAGAGCGAGCGTCGCGGCGGGCGCGAAAGGCGCGTCGTTAAGACAACGCGCCGAGGCGCTCGACGCGCTGTCGCGAGCGCTGTTAGGCGCGCTCGGCGCCGCGGCGGAGTTCCGGACGCACCACGCTGGGCTGTACCCTCCCCCTGCCGGCGGAGCCACGGCGCCTCCGCCGCGGTGGAGCGCGGGGGCGAACGCGCGGAGTGCGCTGAGGGAAGCGGCGACGGCGGCGGCGGCGCTGAGGGAAGAATCGGCGCGCGGGGGCGCTCCCGAGCTCGCCGCGCCGTTGGGCGCGCGGCTTTTGGCGCTCGCCACGCCGCTGTTGGACGCGTGCGCGGCGAACCTCGAGTCCGCGGCGCCGGGAACGTCGGCGCGCGCGGTGGCGCGCGAGGAGTACGTCAACGCGAGACACGCTGTGCTTCCCGCGCTTCTGGATGCCGCCAAAAACGAAGTGAACGCGCCGGCGTCGCATTTCGCGGGCGTCACCGCCGACGCCGTCGCGAGCGTCGCGGAGGCGCACTTTGGGTACGAACAACTCGCGGAGGTTTGCGAAGCGGTGGCGCACGAGGCGGATTGTGCGCGCGACCCCGGCGCGATCACAGCTGCGGCGTCCCGGCTACACCACTACATGCGGACGCTTCGAGGCGCGCCGGCGGACAACGAAGGGTCGTTCGCGACGTTCGTGTTTGAACGCGCGCGGAAACACCCGGGGCACGCCGGGACAATCGGCCGGCGCGTCGCGCAGACGTTGCGAAACACGCCCGACGAATTCTACGAAGAGCTTGAGACGTGCTTAGCCCCACACCCGTCGTTGCTGTGGATGCACCAGCTTCGTGTTGAGGACTACTCCGGCGCCGCGCGCACGGCCCTGGGCTTGGCGCACGGCGGCGGCGCTTCGCTCGCGCAACGTGTTCGGTTTCTTTCCCTGGCGAAACTGTCGCTTCTCGCGGACGGCGTGCCGAGCGCCGAGACCGAAATCGTCGCCATCGACGCCGCCCTCGACCTCACCGCGATCCAAACGAACCTCTCCACACGACGCGGCAGCGGCAGCGACGCGGATGCGCCGCTACCGCCACTGCGGCTAGTGGAGGCGTGCCTCGGCGACGGCGCGGAGGGGACAGCTGGGACTGGGCGCGACGACGACGTTCTCGACGGGTTTGCCGTTTTCGCCAGCGCGGGGTCGGCGTTCCGAAGCGCAAACAAATCGTTACTGGAAACGCTCTGGCGCCGAGCCGCGGCGGAGACGGATTGGGAACAGCTTTCCGAACAACGCACCACGGGTGGGGATGCGGGGTACGTGCGGCTGTTACGTGCAACACTCGTAGCTAGGGCGACGCGGCGGTGCTACGACGAGACGAACGCGGCGCGACTGGGCGCGCCGTTTGTGGACGCGATTTCCGTGGAGGAGGTTTTGGAGTTGCTGGAAAACGCAATCGGGGGGGGCGACGCGGCGATTTCGTTGCGCGACGCGGTTGGAATTTACGCAACGAAAAACGCAGACTCGGACGAAGGCATGGCGTGATGTTGAAGCGCGCGTGTGTTGTAAACAACTCAATTCGTCTTTATTAAAACTCGTTCGCTCGTGCGGTAACTTAAACAGCGACGTTCGCGAGCGCTTGGTCGATGTCTTCCAGAATGTCAGCCGCGGTTTCGAGGCCGATGGAAAGGCGAACCATCTCCGGAGGGCAACCCGCCGCCTTCTGCGCTTCGGGGTTCATCTGCGAGTGCGTCGTCGTGGCGGGGTGGATGGCGAGGGTGCGCGCGTCGCCCACGTTGGCGACGTGGGAGATGAGCTTCAGGCTGTCGATGAACGCTTTGCCCGCGGCGGGGGCGTCCGCGGTTTTCATACCGAAAATCACCATGCCGCCACCCTTACCCTTCAGGTACTTGACGTTCTTGGCGTACTGCGGGTCGCTCTTGAGGCCGGGGTAACGCACCCAGGCAACCTTGGGGTGCGCGGCGAGGTGCTCCGCGACCTTCATGGAGTTCTCGCAGTGACGCTCCATGCGAAGCGACAGGGTCTCGATGCCCTGCAGGAAGATCCAGGAGTTATCCGGCGAGATGGACGCGCCGAGGTTGCGAAGGGGCACGGTGAGCATGCGGAGCTTGTACGCGAGGGGCGCGAGACCTTCGGGAAGGTCGTGGCCCCAGCGAAGACCACCGTACGAGGTGTCCGGTTTGTCAAACAAAGGGTGTCGGCCTGACGCCCAGTTGAATCCACCCTTGTCGATGGCGATGCCGCCGATGCCGGTGCCGTGGCCGCCGATCCACTTCGTGAGGGACGACACGATGATGTCGGCGCCGTGCGCGAAGGGGTTGGTGAGGTACGGGGTGGAGAACGTGGAATCCACGATGAGGGGGATGTTCTTCTCGTGGCCGATGGCGGAGACGGCTTCTAGGTCGACAATCTCCAGGGCGGGGTTGGACACGGTTTCGCAGAAAAACGCTCTTGTTTTGTCGTCAATCGCGGCGCGGAAGTTCTCGGGGTCCTCCGCATCCACAAACCGCACGGTGATGCCCATGGTGGGCAGAATGTCGTTGAACTGCGTGTAGGTGCCGCCGTAAAGCTTGTTCGAGGCGACGATGTTGTCCCCAGCCTGCGCGAGGTTGATGATGGAGTAGAAGATCGCGGAGGTTCCGGACGCCACCGCCACGGCGGCGAGCGGGTGCCCGCCCTCGAGCTGCGACACGCGCGACTCCAGCACGTGCGTGGTGGGGTTCATCAGGCGAGTGTAGATGTTGCCGAGCTCTTTCAGGGCGAATAGGTTCGCGGCGTGCTCGGTGCTCGTGAACTGCGGGAGTCAACGGGAGGGGGCGAGAAAGATGGGACAGGGTCAGTGTTGTCGACGCGGTGGGACAGCGAAACATCCAATTCAGATTGCGTCGCGATTGGCAAGGGGGAACAGCGGCAATCGCGAATCGGGAGATCGGACGTACCTGGAACGAGGTGGTGCGGTTCAGGGGGACGCCGCGGGGGGCACCCTGGCCGAGACCGTACACGGCATCATCGCCGATGGGGTTGTACCCCGCGTGGAGGCACATGGTGTCGAAACCTGGAGAGTAGACGTCGGAGAGGACACGAGGGACGAGCGGAGTCAGCATTGGGGCCACGAGTGGCTTTCCGGAAGAAACTGGATCGATCGGAGCACGTGTGATAAGGTTGCCGGTGACGTACCTTGAGGCATGGTTGTTTTGCGTTTGAAGAAAGGTGGTAAAGGCGTGGATGAGCCGAAGAGGGCTCTTGACAAAAGTCGGCTGAAGACGGTCCTGAGAGGTCCGATGTGCTTTCGATTGTGACGATCGCGTACAGTATCGGAGTTCGCTAATAATTCTTGGATATATTTTCTGGAACGAAGAAAATATATTTCGCATGCTTTCTGTGGCTTTTAAAAGGTGCCAACACTGAGGCTCGTTGTACCCTCGCGCGCGTGAACGACGCGGAGCCGTGATTACCAATGTTAACCCTAGCGCAGCAACCTTGAGCGAGAGTCACGGCGCGACGACATCATGACGACCGCGGTCCAGCCCCTGGATCTTCTTCAGATCGATTGGCCGACGCACCTCGTGCCTGAGATTCTCGCCCGGCTGCTCCAGGAGGACTTGAGCATCGCCGATGAGGCTCTGGCGAGGCGTCGTTTGGTGAAGGGCTCGATAGGGTCATCGCTGGAGAATGGTCACGTGGAATCGAGCGGCGGCGAGGATGACCTTCTCGCGTTCGTGTTGCGCGCGTGCTTGACCTTCGCGGGGAAGCGGTGTACGTCGCGAAGGAACAACGGTGGTGTAGGATCTGAAACCCACCCAACCACGGGTGAAAAACAAAGCAGCGCAAACGCTGGGGCGTGGTGCGCGTGCGCCGTGCGTGTGCTGTGCCGAGCCAGGTCACCCGACTACGCGCGCGCGTACCTTGCGATCCGCGAGACCCTGATTTGCTTTCCGAATCTCGCGGAAACGTTCCTATCCACTTTCGAGCGCGAAGCGACGGCGCGCGGTTCGCAGGGAAAACGAGCGCCGTTTGCGTACGGGCCACACGCGTGGCCGTTTGCGATACTCGCGGCGCTTTCGTCCAAAACGAGTGGCGACGCCACGACGCGCGATGCGTTGTACGCGTTCAACGCGTGTATCAGGGCAATGTCACCTGAAGACGTGACGACCATGATGGGCACGTGGTGCGGTGGCAAGGAAGCGAGAAAAGATACGTTGGAGGCGTGTCTCGCGGTTCCCGCAGACGGCGGCGCGTCGCGAAAAGCCCTCCCGGCGCTGATCAAAGCGTGGCCGGCGTGTCGCTCTGCGGTTTTCGACGCCGCGCTGTGGGGAATCACGGCTGGCGAAAACTGCGAGGCGTGGGTATCGGTTCTTGAACCAGTTGTGGAAGGATGGCAAGGAACCCTGGACGACACGCAAGCGCGCTTCACCGCGGGAATGGCATCCAGGCTAACGTCCTTGCTTTCAAGCCGCGGAATACGCGCGGCGGCGCGCGTGGCTCGATCGATAACGCGCGTCGCGTCGACGTCGGGCTCGAAAGCGTGCGCGGCGGCCATAACCGACGAGGCGCGCGCGTCGTTGCGTGGACCGATTTGTGTTGAAGCGTGGTGTGGGTTATTCATCGCCGGTGAGCTCGCTCGAGTCGGGGATACAGAAGCCGCGACGACGCTTCTGGAGCTGGGGGTATCGCACGGCGACGCGCGCGTGAGGAGCCTGGCGTTTAAAATCATCGGCGAGACTCTCGGTGACTCGGCGTTGGCGAACGACGGTATGCGTGCTGCGGTGGATACCGTCGCGCGTATCGGTGTTGGTACCGGCACTCCACCTGGCGTTGAGGTGGTCGCTGCGATGACGCGCCTCGCACTCCGGCAAACACGAGCGCCCACGAACGCCCGCCTCGCAGTCGCCGCGGAGCTCACCAGTGCGCTTTTCGACGCATTCGCGCGCGTAAAAAGTGAAACGTCCACAGAGGTTGTTGATGACGCGAGTCTAAGGATCTTATTGGCATCGTTCGAGGCTCTGCTCGACGAAGCGGTGTTGTTTCCGACGGATGTCGTGCGATACATTCCAGCAGTCGACGATACCTACCTCGTCGGGCTTATCGACGCGCACATCACCCTCACCGAGATGTTGACACAGAAAGACAGTTCGTGTCACGTGACTCTTCCCGGCTGCGCCGCTCTATTGGCTACTGCTCAGACGTCGGTGGCATTCGAGAGAAAACACGTATCTCACGTCTCGGTGTTAGCTGCACGTCGCGTGAAATACGCGCTGGCACCAGATAATCCTCATCCCGACCTCGACGCGTCGGCCGCGTGCGCGGTCGAGCGGTGCGCGTCGCACGCCTCCGCGGCGTGGCGCGTTTGGACGTCCGACGCCGAAGTCGCGGATGAACTGTCTTTGCTGAAAGAATGCGTGTCGTTCGCGGCGGCGACAGGAGACGCCTATCAGGTGCGCAAACTCGTTGATGTCGTTACGAAGGAAGATGAACGCACATACGCGGCGAAAGCTCTGGTGAAACGCGCGCATAGCGCCGTCGGGAAGACAAAACGAGACGTCGTCGCGCGCGTGGTCGAGTCCTCGGGCGCGTGCGGCGCGACTGCCGTATTTTGTGACGCTCTTCTAGAACACTTTCGCCGCGCAGGCTTGGACTCGGTTGATGGTCAGCGCGTAGCCGCTGGTCTCGTCGATGTCATCGCGGTGCTGGAGCCTTTAAGCACCGTCGACACGTCGCGAAACGCCGCGGTGGTGTTGCACGCGTCAATGAACGCGGTGCGCGACGTCGTTTTCCATCCTCGCGGGATGCCTCCGGCGCTCTCGACTCGCGCCATGCGAATTCTGTTGGCGCACTATGGGAGGTGTTTGACCGCGAGCGAGCGATTGCTGAACTTTTCGGACTTGGTATTCGAAGCAGTGCCGCACGTCGCACGCGGCACACTTTTGGATGCGACGCACGCGCTCGTGACAACCTTCGAGACTGACCTGTCGCGGTGCAGCGCGGTCGCCCAAACGCTCGACGACGCCGCCGTGCTGGACGCGTCGGCGGCGACGCAAGAAGTGATCAACGCCGTGTTGATTCACTCACGAACGAAACGAAATGCGAGCGGTGTCGTTAACAACGCGATCGGGGTTCCCACGTTTGCGTCCGCGACTGTCAGAGCCGCGCGACTGTGCCTTGACATGACGCGATCGGAATCCGCGAGTTCTGAACTCGCGACGGCGGGCCACGACTTGCGACGCGCCGTTGAGATGCTTCTTCGTCTCCGAATCTTGCCCGAGAAGATTTCGCATGCGTTGGAGCCTTGGCACCGAGAAGTGTTTTTCGAAAGCGTCGAGGTGAACGAAAGCGTCTTGCGAACTGGTGCGACGCTGGCGAAAAAAGTGCGCTGGAACGACGACTGGCCCGAGCGCGCCGAGACGAAACCCGCGCCGGTTGAAACCGCCGACCTGTTGGGACAGCTCGAGACGACCGCCGACGCCGTGGGGTATCAGTTCGTGGAACAAGGCGAGCCAGAATCAGCGAAGAAACCGAAGAAAAAGAAACTCAAGCGCAAGCACAGGAACCCGTTCGTGCAAGCGCTGAGAGAAACCGAAGGGAAGAAGGCGCGCTCTCAAGAGTGGGACGACCTGGAAGATTTCGTGGTGTGCAAGCCCGGTCGAAACTACCGCAAGCTTCTCGGTCTCGGTGACCGTAATTCGAGTGTTTCGCCGTCCATACGACGGGAAGACGGCGAGCCGAGGCTCCGAATTCACGAGCGTACCCGAGAGTTGCTTTGCGAAAAGGCCAAGGCAGGGACGTTGGGCGATCCGGATGAAGGGCAGTTTTACCGAGGCACTCGAAACGCGTGGTACTGCATGAAATGCAAATCGTGCGTGAACCCTCAGAACCGACGCAAGTGCGAGGAGCTCCCGGCTGACGGAAAACCACCGGGGTACGTTGAAGAGCCTGAGGACGAGGAGGCTGAGGAAGAAATGGCAGAGGAGGAACTAGCTGAGGAGGAAATGGAGGAAGAGGAAATGCCAGAGGAGCGGGCGCGGGAGGACCGGGAAGCAACCGAGGTAGCACACTAGACATTCGTGAATCACAGAGGACGACAAACAGATTCAACACTCTTCCAAAAGGACCACGTCCACCGAGTCATGCACGCCCTGCAACAGCATCTCCCCGTCGAAGTGGATCAGCTTACGCTTCTTCCCCGCACGAAGCGTACCCACGAGAGCCTCAAAGATGTTCTGACAGCGATCGTCGGCGAAGAGCACACCGAATTTAACCTGCGCGTAGGGAAACGTATCGATACGTTGGTGGTGTTAGCATTCGGGGATCCTTCGGGTGCCACTCAAGTTGGAGCGGGGATATCGAACGTATACTCACCGAAGTTTTGCCATCAGGGCCTTTCCCACCCAGTCGCTTGATCTCTTCCACGAGCTGTTTGACCTCTGCTTCGACGTCAAGCCCCATGACGCGTGCTCGGCGCGGTTTTGAGTGGCGTGAGTTATGATTCGTTTCTGAACTCGAGCAGCATAAGGCGAGGTATTATGGTACATACAACGGGGACGAGGCTAATACTCATTTCTTCTCCTCTGGACTCTTCGCTGCGTGCTCTGACAGACCATCCAGGGCTTTCTGTGTCGCGGAGAGGAACTCTTCGACCTGCTGCTCCACGTGCGTGGCGCTCACTCGCATTTTCAACGCGAAGGTGGCCACCTTCGCGTCGTCGCCGTTCACGGCGTTTTTACACGGAAACGTAAGTCCCTTGCCACCCTCCATCTTGGTAAACGTCTGCCCTCGCCACATAGCCGCGTTGAGGATGAGCCGGTAGTTCCCTTTCGCGCGCATTACCATACGTGCACCACCATCCTTCCCACGGTTCAAACGCATTTCCCCACGGCCCCGCTCTTTCCACGCCGCGCCGCCTTTGCCCTCTTCGGTGACAAACTCGTAAAGCGCGCCGTCGGTTGTAAAGACAACCTCCTCGTCCTCCTCGCCCGTCGTGACGTCTTCCTGCTGAAGCGTAATCACAGGCTTGGTTTCCGCGGGTGTGCTTTCAGGGGCGGTATCGGCATCGTCGTCACCCCCCGCGTCGTCCGCGGATGCAGTTTTTCCGAATAATTGCACGGGCTTGTTGCCGTCGCCGAACACCGTCGATAACGCCGGGAAGCCACTTTCGGTGGATCCAGCAGCCTTGGCGAACCCGCCAAACCCACCGCCACTGCTGAACCCACCGAAACCTCCCCCCGAAGCCGCGCCCCCGAAGCCCTCTCCAGCGGGCTTCGCTGATCCGAATACCCCGAACCCACCGAAGCCGCTAATCGTCGCAGCACCGCTGCCAAACAAAGGTACCGAAGCAGCAGGCTTCCCATCATTCTTCGTGTCATCCGCGGCGGGTTTTGTATCTTCGTCGGATCCCTTCACAGATTTCTCATCCGCGCCGTTCTCCACCTTAGCCTCTTCGTCCTTAGAAACCTTCGCGTCAGGTTTCTTGACATCAGCGTCATCGGACGCTTCATCACGGCTTCGCTTGGCGCCGACTTTCGGTTCCTCTGAACCTGCCATGTTGGTGCGCTCGGGTGTCTGCGAACGCGCACTGGAGTTTTTGAACGACAGAGCTTTGCAGGCAGCGAAACAAAATCGGCTGTCGGCTGGATTGGCGTTTCGAAAAAAAATCTTAAGATTTCAGCTGACAACCACTGGGTGTTTATGGGTGGTGCCTTATAGCCCGTACCTGACGCTCAAGTACGGAGCACACATCAACATCAAGGTTTGCAGCTCAACGCGTGCGTTTACGTATCTGTTTCTGTATATGTTCGGACTGTTCCCTTCAAGTACGTCACGAGGTTGATAGAGAGGTGGAGAACTATTGGAAATGTCGTTCTTTTTTTTTGTTACTTTGACAAAGCGAAAGAAGGCACCTCCCTTTTTTCATTGCAGCAGGCGCGCCCCTCCTGCTGTCCCATAGCGGGCTCAGGCGGGAGGTGGAGGTCTACACCGTACATCGCAGCTAAATCATATAGACTCCCGTTTCGAAACTCACCCGTGGCACTCGCAGTCGTGGGCGTTTATAGGCGCGGCGCGCCACGCGTCGGACTTGGTCGCGCTTGGACAAGGCAACAAAGATTAAACAATGAACGCCGCTCACGACGTGCACCGCGAACCCCTCCTGGAGTTCGTCGAGGACTGGGAAAACTTCGCGAGAGGGGTTATATGTGACATGGGAAATGCACCAGGTCCTGTAAATAAACCGGTGTGTGTGGTGAGTGCGATGGAGGAGGATGTTCGACTCGAGGATCTGGGGGTTACCTTGAACCCCGCTTTTAGCAAGCTGGTTGTTGTTTTCGCGCAGCTCGCCACGGAGGTTGCGAGGCTGCGGAGAGCAGCGGAGGAAACGTTATTTCCCGCATTGGCAATCTTTGGCGAGCATCCGAATATCGACGGGTCAGACACTGGACTTCCAGAAGGTGAGGTTCAGGTGGCGCTTGCGCGTTCGTTGAAGCAACTCCAAGACGTCGTGCTTTTTCTCGAGCAAGTATCCGCGGTTGCGCTCAACTTGTTTGAGCAGCTGTCCGCTTTGTATACCGACATACCTCGGGTATATTCGCCCTTACAAGCCGTGCGGCTATCTACCGCATTTATGGCACTAGGTGAAACCCTAGGTTTGGCCGCAGGCTTGGATGAGGCCGTGACGGTGAACACCGCTTTGCCAGTAGCATTTGACACATTCAGACGAATGCTAAGCGCGATTCGCGCGAACCCGTCTGTTTATTCTGCCGAGGAAATTGGCGACCTTGAGGGTATCGAGTCGACTATAAACAACTTACAGAAACTTATTTTGACCGCAAACGCGTTCGATACACTTGTCAATAGGCTTGTCGGTTTAATGGGAGAGGGCGGACACCCGGAGCACTTCTTGAACCAAATGGCGAAAACGGCGTTTGACGGCGTAACCGAAATAACCTCTCGGCTGTTGACCAAGGCAGAGAGGCCGACTGACCGAGTTAATCTTTTCTCGCTCATGTGTTTGGTTGTTCTGCATTCCCGATTGGTACCTCTTCAGGTTGACAAGAAGCTGTGTGAAGTGGTGTGGGACGTGCGCGAATCCGCCATCATGCTTCCGGTTTCCAGGATACATTTTGTGCAACCTGTTGAGTTCCTGTGCCGATATTTCCCACCTGCGGCCATCGAACTTAGTCCTGCGTATCCTTTGGAAGTGGCACACGAAGCGAGATATCATGCGCTTGATCGGATTGGTACGGACTTGAAGAAAGAGCTTTCGGTGTTACTCACCGAAGGCGCGGCGTGGATTGCGAATCTGGAGACGAGCTTGGCGATGAGTGAGGAGAACATGACCGCTGTGCTCGGCCGACGTATACGCTTGATAAGCGACGGAATGTGTATCGCACACCGGCTGCGAAACCGCGTTCAAGAAACAATCCAGCTGCACGTGATGTTAGAGTCCCCCGTGACGCCGGTTGAACTACGAATGCTCGCGCGAGCGGCGGAACTACTTCACGGAATAAATAATGCATACAAGAGGCGAAACACAGCGCTTGCGCTCGAGTTACCGCACCTGCTGGATTTTGCTCTTGACCGTCTAGCGATGTTAGTCGTGCCAGCCAAGCAAGTCCTTGAGGAAGCACTTAATTCAGTCGTTTCCGGCTGGAGCCGCGTGCAAATCTCACAAGCCGGAAAGTGGACAGGTGCAGAACTCGCACGTCAAGATGCTGTCGCAGCAGCCAGTCTTGCCGAAAACGTTCTAGCGGGACCGGCAACAACACAGAGGTAAGTAGGATAGCTTGGGATGCTGACACAAACACAGGACAGGACGACTATGACACCGAACGCGGCTGACAACTTTTCCTCATCTCACGCAGACTGATGCTAATTCGCTTGTGTTTCGACATATTGGCGGACGCATACGTAATGAGTGATCTAACTTCAGAAGACGCGGATGAGCTCATCGTACGTAACCTGCGAATTAAAAATTCAACGCGCGCTAAATACGTATTTCTTCGCCGCTGACTTTTCACTTTGTTTAACGCGCAGGACTTGATTGATTTGCTCGCAAACTTGGGCGCGCGAGCCAACGACGCGTGCGACACGTCCTTCCTTTACAAGTGCGGAGATTTGTTCCCCGCGTGCTTAGCCGACGTGTACGACAATCCGAATGAGGTACGACTTTCTTGACACTTTACGATACACGAGCGCCGAACATCTAACACGTTTGAATCCTTTTCCCTCCGTTCAAGGCGCATCGTCTCCCGTTGCTCGTTCAAGCGTTCAGCGCGTCAATCGAGCTTTTGAATTGCGGAGAAGCCTCGCAGCAACAGAAAGCGGCATTTGAGCGAGAGCTTCTCGATGCTCTAAGCGATGAAATCATACGCCCTCTCTGTGCCGATATCGAAGCGGACTTACGTCGACACGTTGACTCTGCTCGTTCGAACGGAGCCCCCAACCTTGAGACGAAGGATATTCGCGCGTTTCTGCGAGTCGTCCCGCTGCGTGTCGCGATGAAAGAGGTTGACATTCGGAGTCTAGTTGCGCACTGTTTGAACGCTTCGTTTTATCGCTCCGCGGTATCGCTCGATAGCTTGAAGACATACGAAGAAATGCGTAGCCTCGCGATTGATAAGTACGGGCTTCCGCTTGCGGAGATTGAACTACATGGACACGCAGGGGACGAAGCAATGGATGTCCTTGAAGCGATTAGAGACACACATCGCTTTGTTGTGAAGTACTCGCTCAATCTCAATTCCCAGTGTTTCGTTGACAGGACGGCCGGGAACGCCTTCGGAATTCAACACGTTGCGAGCTCGATTCGAACGCACGGCATCGGCATCACTCAGGCCGCGATCAGTTCTGTGCAGGAGTATCTCGCGCAGCGCTTCCAGGAGTTCAGCGAATTGTTGTGCGATGATAAAATCAGGAGCGTCCTGGGGAAGGAAGCCAGGAAGTTTAGATGGGAACAATCTGGCTCTAAATCATTCAATGGCGCGTCGACGCCCGCGCGATCGAAGGAATATTCCATGGTAAGTCATTCCCGCTTCTTGAATTTTTTTGATTTCTCGCGTTCGTTCTGCGGATTTGTTTTTTTTTCAGTTTTACAACCACGAAATGATTCGAATCAGATTCAGAAAAGACGACAGCGTTACGAAAGACTCGCTTCAGGGACGTCGCGTGGGCATTTTTCTCTGACACTCTTCGTCCCGTCCCCTTCAGGAGCGCTCGCTTCGGTTGCTGCGAGATTTTCGCAGGTTGGGCCTCGCGGCAGACGGTTTGACGTTTCCTGAACAGTTCCGTCTGCTCGTCGGCGAGGTTGGTAACGCGTTGGGCTTCCTTCGTTTGATGAGGTTGGGCTCGATGCACTGCTCCGCTCTCGAGGCTAAGTTTGTCCCTGGTCTAAACAGGTCTTCTCGTGCGTTCGAGGCTGCTGCCAAGTCGGATGAGATGTCTGCGAGCACAGTTGAGGCGGCAAAAACGCTGGATGCTGCGCTCGAACTTTTGCAGAAACAAACCGCGGAGGGCACCAACTTTTTCTTCAAGGCGCTCGTAGACATTTTCGCTGCGAAGCTTGACGATACAAACGACGAGCACTTGAAGGATTTCTATATCATGATACCTGCGTTGAGTTTACACGCGGTGGAGTGCGTGGTTGCCGGCAGAGAGAAATTCACGCGGCGCGGTACGGAATCACCCGCGGTGAGCTTTGCGGATGACGGCTTTGCGCTCGGCGTTGCGTTTCTCCTCCGCGTGCTTGATCAAGGCACAGACTTTGATGGTTTACATTGGAGAAACACATCGTTGGGCTTTTACGTAGATGAGAAAGCGAAAGAGACCGCGATGAACAAGGATGAGGACGCACGGTCATCCTCAGACGACGACGCTTCGGATGACGAACCGAGTCCCCAGATTCGGCTGGGAAAATTTCAAGCGATGGGTGACGAGTTCGCACTCCTGCACTACAGCATCGAGAGCGCGTGCACGTTCCTCACTCACTCTTAGTCACACAATAGTCTAGAACGTTTCCAATATGTCAGACCTAGCTGAAGGAATCGTCTGTGCCGTGCACGGGTTGCTGTGGCTTTCCATTTCCTGATTTCCATTTGCTTCCTTTTGTTTTTTTTAGTTTGATAAAATCTGGGGACGAAAGGATGGTTTCGTATTTCGGCGTCGGCTCTGCATTGCTTCGAAATAAAGCGACGATCGGATCTATCCGTCGACTCGCCCCGCTCAACGCCAGTGTTCGCGCGCTTCCGCACGAGTCACGCGTCAGTCGGTCCGAGCCCGTGCCGCTTGTACAGCTCAGCCCGCGCACACGGTGCACCCGTATTCTTACATAGCTTAGCCAACGTGCAAACCACTTTCGCGATGCAATCGCTCGCCCAGTCCACCTCCGCCCTCAAGCCCCGTGCTCGTGTGTCCACACGCGGCGTGCGTCGCGCGGTGAGCATCAGGGCCGCCGCTGACGGGTACAAGGACCACGGCCCCGGGTACTCCGGATCGGAAGACAAGCTGACCCTGGAGCCCATCAAGAAGATTGAAGGCGTCGTCACCCTTCCCGGCTCCAAGTCCATGTCCAACCGCATCTTGCTTCTCTCCGCGCTCGCCGAAGGAAAAACCAAGGTGCTCAACCTGCTTGACTCTGATGACATCCGATTCATGGTTGGCGCTCTCCAGACGCTGGGCCTTGAAATCACGGAAGATCGCGAGAACAACATTCTCGAAATCGTGGGCTGCGCCGGCAAGATCCCGGTTGAAGGTGCTGAGCTGTTCCTGGGTAACGCGGGCACCGCGATGCGGCCGCTCACCGCCGCTGTCGCTGCTGCGGGCAAAGGGACGTTTATTCTGGACGGGGTGGAGCGCATGCGGGAGCGACCTATCCAGGACCTGATTATCGGACTCAAGCAACTGGGCGTTGACGCTGAGTGTACCATGGGGACTGGATGCCCGCCTGTTAAGATTGAAGCCGACGGCTTGCCCGGAGGCCGTGTCGAGCTCAAGGGCTCCGTCAGCAGCCAATACCTCACCGCGCTGCTCATGGCTTCGCCGCTTTCGAAAGGAGACATCGAGATTGTCATCACCGACACGCTCATCTCCAAGCCTTACATCGATATGACCATCAAGCTCATGGAAAGGTTCGGGGTGGAAGTTGGCGTGTTCGATGACATGCAGCGCTTCGAAATCAAGGGTGGGCAGACGTACAAGTCTCCCGGCGAAGCTTTCGTGGAGGGCGACGCGTCATCCGCGTCGTACTTCCTCGCGGGCGCGACCATCACCGGCGGCAAAATGAAGGTGATCGGTTGCGGCACGGAGTCGCTCCAGGGTGACACCAAGTTTGCGGAAACCATGGAGCTTATGGGTGCGAAGGTTGAGTGGGGTAAGAATGACGTGACAGTGACGGGACCTGGCGGAAAGCTCAAGGCTATTGATGTGAACATGAACAAAATGCCTGACGCTGCTATGACCTTAGCCGTCGCCGCGCTTTTCGCGGACGGGCCGACTACTATTCGCGACGTCGCGAGCTGGAGAGTGAAGGAAACGGAGCGCATGATCGCCATCGTTACGGAGCTTCGCAAGCTTGGTTGCGACGTGTTCGAGGGTGAAGACTACTGCGTCATCACTCCACCCGCGGACGGTAAGATCAACGAAGGCGTAGTCTTCGATACCTACGACGATCACCGCATGGCTATGGCTTTCGCCCTCGCGGCGTGCAGCGGAACAGGCGTGACCCTCAAGGATCCCACGTGCACGAAAAAGACGTTCCCGACGTACTTCGACGCGCTTAAGGAGGTGTGTGTTTGAGGAAAGAAATAGGCGGTATTTAATATCAGTTTTCAATCGACTACGAGGGAACTACCCCATCAAAGAATACGTGCGTGCAACAAACGCGCGAACATCCCAATCGTCCTTTACTGAGGTGGCTGCTGTTGCTCCATCGACTGCTGATTGAGCTCCCCGAACCGCATGCTGACGCGAGAGGAGTGTTTCAAGAATTTCTCGCAGCACTTGCTCACACACCTCTCCTCATCCTTTTCCAGCGTCTTCCTGCGAAAACTTTGAACGCAGGTACTGAAGCACTTCTCCACCAGGTTGTTGTACATCCGGAGGCTGTCTCTCGTCTGCATGCCCTCAATCATGGCAGCCATCTTCTTCTCTTCCTCCGGAGACGGCGCGAGGCCACCCATCGGGTCCATCTCGGAACGCCTTAGAGTTAGTCGATCTGCGTTCTCGGCGACTGTTCGGGCGCAAGAAGTCGATACTCGCACACGTCAACGATATGTTCGACTACCGCGCGTAGAAGAGTGTAATCGCGCCGTGATCTCAACCAACAGTCTCGATCGACTGAGTCGGCGCGAGCGGCGGACGGAATTTTTGCAGCAAGAATTTAGCGAAGCAAGAACACTGGTAGATGCGCGTGGAGTGGACGGCTTAGACAGTCACTTCGAATGTTGCTACAGTACGCCGAGGCACTGTGCGCGAAGCGCCTCGTGCTGGCGAGCGCGTCACCGCGGAGACGAGAGATCCTAGGCAACTTGGTGCGTTTATCCCTTTTACCTCGCTGGTGCCCACTTTCCGAAACACCTGCAGCTTGGCTGACCCACCGCGCGCTGTCATTCAAAGGGGTTGAAGTTCGAGGTCGTCGTGTCTAAGTTCGACGAGGACCTGGACAAATCGCAGTTTCCCTCTGCGGCGGACTACGCGAAGGCGACCGCGACGCACAAGGCTCTGGAGGTTGCGCTTCGTCTTGAGAAAGCGGAGGATGGCGCGAAACGACCCTTTATGGTTTTAGGGAGCGACACCGTGGTGGAGGCGCCTGATGGAACCATCATGGAGAAACCCGCAGACGAAGAAGCGGCGATGAGAATGCTGTTGTCGCTGCAGGGTGTGACGCACCAAGTCCACTCAGGGGTGGGCATCGTGTTTCCAGACCCGGCGCGGACGGACGGCGCGCTTGTAAAGTCCTTCTCCGAGACGACGCGAGTGACGTTCGCGCCGCTGCAGGAGGCTGAGATCAGGGCATACATCAAAACGGGAGAACCTTTCGACAAAGCTGGAGGCTACGGTGCGTGATTTTCGTGTCCTGACTCGAACACTGCTCACTCGTACCTACGTTGCGAATCTTGATTACACCGTATTCTCTCGCTAATCAAACAAAACAAGACACGTCTCTTTCCCCGCGCAGGTATCCAAGGTCCGGCGGGCGCCTTCGTTAGCTCCATCACTGGATGTTACTTCAACGTTATGGGATTCCCCGCGCACAAATTTGCGAGCAAGTTGTTAACGATGATCGAAGAAGGGGAAGTGAAGCTGTGAAAAAACCAAAACCAAGCGTCGTTTCGACCCGGAAGCACGTGCGGGGAATTTAGCGGGTTCCCGGCGTGACGGGGGACTTGACGGGATTCCCTCGCGTGGGAAGCGGCTGCGCCGGGGCGGGACGCTTCAAAATTCTGTCAGCGCCGTTGCTCAAGGCCAGGGTTTCCGTGGACGTGTCCAACTCGAACGCCTGAAGCTCGTCCTTGTAGTTGGTCAGGGAGTAGTTGGTCGCGGCGGCGGCGCCGCGCAGGCGGACGAGCGCGCGGTCGTAGGCTTTAGCGGCGGCAGCCTCTTCGTTGTAAAGCCCAAGGTAGATGTGCTTGGACCCAGGCATCCCGATCCTCGCTTCCCATCGTCCGTTCGGGTGGTGCGTAACGCCGCGGAAGCCTGAGCTGCCGCGCGCGAATCCCTGGCTCTGCCTGCGAATCGCCATGACGAGTTCCTCCAGTCCGACGCTCTGCATGAAGGAGTCGAGCTCGGAATACTTGCTGGCGGGAAAGTTGAGCTTCACCTTGCGCGCGCCGCCCTTGCCGCCTTTGCACTTCATCGCAGCGACGTCGTACGCTTCGGCGGCGTGTTCCTCTTTCTCGTATCCCCCGAGGTACATCTGCTTGCCCGTGTCCTTGACCCAGATGTGCGCTTCCCATCGGCCGCTGCGCTTGTGCTTCGTAACGCCGCGGTACTGGCTCGAACGTTGCTTTTCGCCCGGGCTGATGAGCGCCAACGCCGTCCCTGGGTTCTGCGCCGTCGCCAACGATGAGTGCAGGTTGTGAATGTTCCCAAGCTCGTTGACCACCACCTCACCTGCACCACCAAGTGGCTTGCTTGTAGCGCTACCGCTGCTGTGGTTGTCGGCTGAAGCTGTCGCGGGTCCTTTGCCGTTGGCGCCGCCGGTTTTCGCTTGCTTGTTCGCCGTCGTCGGCTTTGGCTTTGCTCGACTCGCCCGCGTGCGCTTCGCGGGGGCACCCGCGGGAAGCTTGACGACGCTCGATCTGAGCACCGTTGTGATACCGGCTTTGGTATCGACCGGCACGAAGCCGCTTCCATCTGCGATAGCACCGTTGACGGCTGCAGCAGTGGCGCATGCGATCCGAATGGTGTCCTCGGCGTCGAGCCTAGTGGACTTGAAGGCGTGCGAAGCTGGCTGGGAAAGCGAAGCCTGCTGGCGGGTTTGGTAGACGCCCTGCAAGATGTGGTCTTGGGGGGTTGAGGGATCTTCTTCTTTCGCCGGTATCGCGACGTGAGCTCCTCCGTTGGTAAGCCCGTCGTCGTGGAGGCCGAGATCTGTAAGAGAGCATGGCGACAGGAAGGAGTTTCGAGGTTAGTAGCGTTGGCCAAAGAAAAGGCGGGAAAAGAAAAGGGGCGTCGCGTCGCGTGCTTCAAGGACGGCGACTCCTGAGGGTGGGACGAGCGCACGGGGAGATGGGACGCGGAAGGAGTGCGGTGGACGTGTTCGATGTCACGACTGTGACGCACCGAGTAACTCCGCCTCCGAGAAGAAGCCGGCGGTGTTCATGTCCCAGCCCGCTATCATACGGCCGCCGGAAAGGCCAAACTCTTGCGGCGCAGGGTCAGCGCCCCCTTGTCCTCCGCCAGGAGCGGGGGCGTAGTTTTGCGGCGCGCCCTGCATGGTAGGCACGTCGTAATACCGATACTTCAGCGCGGATACCTCGCCGATGACCTACCGCAGGTACGTGTCCCACGGAGTAAGCGGCAGCCGCTCTGCGGTCGCGGGAGGACCTTTGGCCACGGCGGGGGTTTTGTTTCGAGTCGTCCAAGACTACGATTTGAACGTGGCACGAGGGGCGGACGCAAGTCCAGGTCGTTGGAACGAGGGTTTTTCTCGGAAGAGTCAGCAGATTCCGAGGCGTGTGGTGGTTGGCAAAAAGAAGCGGATAAGAGCACGAAGCGTCGCGGTCGAAATAATAAAAAGAGATTTTCGTTTCAATATTTTTTGGTAACCGTCGCTCGCGGCGCTTACTTTACTCTTCGTCGCTCCCCTCCTCAGACTCCGAGTCTTCCTCCAGCCATGTAATGAACGGCTTGGCCTTTTCCAGGAAGCGCACGTCCAAGTCGGGGTCCAGTTTCGCAGCGGCCCCCTTGGCCTGACCCCACGCGACCACTGCTTCTTCCGACAACACGTCCGCGTCGTACAAAAGCTTGAGCGTCTGCGCGGCGGCGCCGAGAAAGCGAACGCCGCCCGTTCGGTTCACGAACGGGCTCGCGCTTAACGCCAGGGCTTCGATCTTTTCGATAGTCTTGACCTGGTCAGTGCGTTTCTTGAGAAGAGTCTCGAGAAGCCCGGCGTTGGTCTTGAGGTGCTTTCCAAGCGCGGCGAGGACTTCTTTGTCCGTGCCCGTGACTTCCGCCGGGTGCGGCGACGCGAGGCCTTTGGGAAGTCCGGGGGGCGGGGGAAGCGTAAAGGAAAGCACGGCGGTGACCGCGAACCCGGCGGTTTCCGTGGACGACCGTCCTTTGGTTTCCGCCAACTTAACCAAAGCCGCCACCTCCGCGTTGGCGTCCCGGGAGGGTTTATCCTGGAAACCCAGCATCGCAACCTCCACCTCCCTCGCGTACTCGGTTTGCTCCTTGTCCGCGACCGCTTCGGCGCCCGGCCCGAGCGCCGCGCGGCGCAAAGTGCGCGCGCTGTAGAAGATGGCGGTGCCGTCTCTTCGCAGACGCCCTAAAAACTGCTGGAGATCCTCCCACGCCAGTAACCGGCCGAGGTCTTCTTGAAGAAGCAGGGTGTCCACCGCCGGACAATCCGTGCCGTAAATGGAGGAGTAATCCACGACGAGCACGTTGAGGGGCGGGGCTCTGCCTTTCAAAGAATCCGGCACCGTGAGCAACGCTTGGTTGTACAAGCGCTTGACCATCGGGTCGGTGCCAGAGCCGCACGCGTAGGCGATACCCTTGGAGAGCATAACAAGCGTGTCGACGTCGGAATCGAGCGCCTCTGCGACGCCAACTTTCAGCATAGGCCGTAGGGTGATGAGACCGATTTGTCCCTCGGCGTCGTCGCCCAGCATCGCCTCGTCCTCGTCATCCTTCTTCTTGCGTTTCTCAGCCTTCGCCGACTCCTTCATCATGCGCTCCGCCTCCTTCAGCTTGTTGTTCAGCTTGTGCACGTCCTGGGTCCAAGCTTCGCGGTCGAGGTATCCGGCGAGAATCATCGCGACCTTTCTTGGGTCGATGCAACCCACCATCGTAACGCCTTCCTTGGACAGAGCGCTGCGAAGGCCGTCCATCTTGATCGGCGCGCCGTCGCCAGTCGCCCATTCCTTCTTCAGGCGCGTGAAATCTTCGTAAGACAGACCCTTGAAGATGGGTTCCACCGCGAGACGAAGAGACTTGACGTCACTTTGGATTTTGTTCCAGTCCCCACCCGGTCCCTTGATGCCCATCAGGTCGTTACCCTGGCGGCTGGTCAGGTGGCGAAGCAACAGAATGGGCAAGCGCACGTCCTGCATGGTGCGCTGGAATTCGACGTAGTTTTCGAACACGCCGAGCGGGCTGATCGGCGCCAGCGAACTCTTCTCCTCGGACCACACGTTCAGCGTGGACATGGGCAGATCGTACGGCTCCATGCTGATCGTGATCTGCCGCGCGGGAAGTGGGCCACGCCACCATTGCTCGAGGCCTTCCCACGGTCCGAGCGTCGCCGACGCGAGCACCGCGGCGCACGGCATGTTCGACTGGATCGTGGACACCACGCCGAGCACGTTGGGATCGAGATGGATACCCATGTTCGGCTCGTCAAAGTACAGCAGCAGGTTTTCCTTGTGGTAGAAGCTACCCTCGGGGGCGACGTTCGCGGCTTTGAGCAGCGACGCGGTGGTGTTAAGATCAGCGATGATGATATCGGGCTTACCCGCGCCTCGATCTTTCAGCTGGAACCCCACTTTCGCGGCGTACTCGAGCTGCTGTTCCACGGTGCCAGACCCGGCGCTGAGCTTCTCGCCAATCGCAGCCTTCGCGCGCATCGCCTTGCGGTTGCGTGCTTTGTCGCGAATAGAATACGGACGACGCACCTGGTGCATGGTACCATCACCGGAGTGGTCGCGCGCGGCGGTCCAGTACGGCGCCGCGTGCGCTTCGCATTCCTGCCCGACGCGCTTCAGGACTTGCTTGGTGGGTACGGAGTAAAGCAAGATGACGTTCGGGTGCTTTTCTTTAAGCAGACGCAGGTGGACCATCAGCGCGGTGAAGGTTTTACCGGACCCGGTTGGGGTGCTTAGGATGACGTGAAGAGGCAAAGGCGGTTTCGACGCCGTATCCCTCGCGCGCGCCGCGGCTTCGTAGTGCTTGTCCAACTCCTCCAAAAGCTCGTGCTGGTGCTTGTACATGCGCGCGGTGCCCCCCGATTGCGCGCCGGCTTTGTTCGTCCAGTGGTGCATGGCTTCAAACACCTGGTCCTTGATCCTGTTGGATGACTGGTTCCACACGATGTTCGCCGCTTTTTCCTGCATGCTCCCCGGGCCGTGCTTCAGGGCTTCTCGGCGCAGGAAAAGATGATCGGAAGCTTGCGCCTCCACGACCGCCGTGATCCACCGTAGCGTGAGCTTCCCGTAATCGCGCATGGCTTTGATTTCGTCAAGCACGGCTTGCGCCCACAGCGACTGTAACCGTTTCTTCTCTGACTTGTCATTCCCCGCGGCTTCGTACATTTCGGGAAAGCACTCCTTCGCCAGGTTTTTCCACATATCCGCCTCTTTGCGCTGGACGTAGAAAAACTCGAAAACCTTTTTCGCGTGCAACGCAGGGGGGGCGGCAAGCGCGCCGTCCCAAGGCTGGATCTCACGCATGATACGGAACCCAGCGCTTCCGCGGACCTTCGCGACGAGGTCGGAGTTGTCGATATCCGCCCAATCGTGGCTCTGTTGAGATTGGGGTGGGGAAGGAGGGACAGGTGGAAGGTGGGGTCAGCACGGTGGGCCGATCGTTCGCGGGGCGACGGGGGTCGGCGGGGAAGCGGGGCGAATATTTCCTGTCCGCGTCTCGTGTCGATCGTGACGGAAACGAACGCGTGCGCGGGTGAAACTCGTTCGGGACGTACCGTCAGACCGGATCCGACGTCCACATTCAGGGTGGGGTCCATAACAGGGTCCGCATCGCCTCCGACGTGAGCATCTTCGTCTGTCGAGTATCCGGCATCGCTCATGTTTGTTGGGCAGAGAAAAAAGAAGGGTGGCCTCCTAGTGAACGCGGAACGCGGATGTCACGCGCACGGGCTTCGCTCTGTCGCTGTCTCGACGAACGCGTAAGGTGGTCTGAGGTGCGTGTACTATTCGCAGGTGGTGCACGGCGTGCCCACGCCGGCGTAAAAGGGCGGCGGAAGCATCTAAACCTCGCTTTTGTTGCTTTTGCATGGCGGTAAAAGTTGCTGTCCACCTCAGCGCCTTATTGCCGATCTTCAGGGTTTAGGGCAGGAAAAAGTGGTGTCGTTATCCAGCCTGCCTCCCCTACGCACGCGCCAGAACCTCCGACGCGTCCCACGCGGACGAACGGTCGTGCGTACTTCTTCTCGTGGAGATACACACGCGGACGACGTCCACGAAGCACGCGCGTCGCTCTCGTGTGTCCTCGCCGGGGTTATCTTGCTGCAGAGAACCAGACTGAAACGCGAATCACCGATCGGATAGTGCGATTCACGACGAAAACTCTTCGCGATGGCGGTCCGAAGGCGCGCGGGCAGCGCTCGTAAGATGATGGCGTTCAGCCGCATCGAGAGCTGTCACACTGAGGAGGCGTACGCGAAGGTTTTTAAAAAAGCGGGCGAGAAGGACCTGGTCCTGGTGGAGTTCGTCGCGGGCTGGAGCACGAGTTCCAAAAACATGGCGCCGTACCTCAACACGCTCGCCCGGTCGCCGGAGTACAAAAAGGTGCACTTCGTGCGCGTGGATATGGAGGCGCTCCCCACAGTCGCGACGAAAGCCAACGTCAAGGCGTTACCCACGTACCAGCTGTACCGCAACGGCGAGAAACTCGAGGAGATGTCCGGCGCGATGCCCGCGAAGCTCGTCGCGATGCTGAAGGCGCACCACATCAAGGAAAAGAAGAGCGGGCCGGGCAAGCTCATCGGCCTAGTCGCGGGAATTCTGCTTTCCATCTTCGGCCTGCTTAAGCTGAAGGACCAGATCGAGGAGTGGGAAGCGGAGGAGGACGAACGCGCGGCGATCGCGGAGGCGGAAGAGGAAGCGCGGCGAATGGCGGAGGGAGAGGCGAAGGAACGCGCACGACAAGCGCGGTTGCGCGCGCAACAAGCTTCAAGCAAGCCGTAAAGGAGACGCAAACGAATGGCGATGGTAATACAGTAGAAAGACGCACGGCAAAGCAAACGCGAGGACCGGTTTATTTGGTAAGAGACGATTTTAATACAACGCAAAGCTTGGGATACAGACTCGATTGATGGCACACACAAAACCCCCGTCACAGCCCGAACTGATCGAACGCCGGGTGGTGCGCCGTTTTTACTTTTTCCGGTTCTTTCCGCACGACCGCGCCGCCTTGCGAGAAAAACCCGTCGTCAAGCGCGCCGGCTCCCATCGTGGGACCCGCCCCCGGGTTACCGCCCATATACATCCCCGGGAAGCCCCCCATCGGCATCTGCCCGCCCATCGGCATCTGCCCGCCCATACCGAACGGCTGTTGCGGCGACATCCCGAACTGCTGCTGCGGCGCCATACCCGGATAAACACCACCCATCGCCATGTTTTGCATCATGTGCGGCTGCATTCCAGGCATGCACATCCCTTGCTGCGCGCCAAAAATCTGCGGCGCCGGTACTTGCCCGCCCATACCCATCGTGCCCATTCCCATGCCTTGCTGCATCGTAGGCATAATTCCATTCCCACCCATCATCCCCCCACCCATGCCGCTACCGTTCCCAAACTGGCCATACTGCGCGGGTGCCGTTTGACCGTACTGCGGTTGCGTCGGCGCCGACATCTGATGCGCCCCCCCCATCATGGACTGGCTCCCAGGCGTGTCGAACATGCTCAAGATGTCGTTTTTCGAAATCTCAGCCAGCGGCGCGGGTTGCGCCGGCGCCGCGTCGGAGAAGGCGCCCCAGCCTTCGTCGACGGCGGGCGCCGCCGCCGGCGCCGCGGGTGCGGGTGCCGCCCCGAAGCTCGCAAAGTTTCCATTCACGGACGCAGCCTGGACGGGTGGTGCCTCTGCGAAGTTCGCGAACCCGCCGTTGCCGTTAGTCGGCGCAACTGCCGCGGAGGCGAAGTCGCCGAAGCCGTCGCCCGCGGGCGCCGCGCCGAAAGCGTCGAAGACGGCGCCCGCCGATGGCGCGGCGACGTTGAGCATATCGAACAGTCCTTCGTTCGCGGTCGCGGCCGGTGCTGTGTGCGCCACCGCTGCTGGAACTACGAACTGTGCCGGTGCCAGCGTTTGAGCCACAGAAGAGGCGCCGTCGCCGTTCCCATCCCCGGGAACCGGACCCGGGGCGTTTCGGTCCGCGAATTCTTTTCGTTCGTATTTTTTGCGAATGAACTTCTCCACCACGGGCAGATCCGAGCTCATCGGTTTCGCCGCCCGTGGCAGGTTCGCTTCCCAAAACAAGTTCGCCCGGTGGTTTCCCATGCGCTCCAGTTTCACGACCTGCACCTCGCTCCACCGGTCAAGTTGCGTGGATCGCACGAAGGAAATGTGCACCCCGAGACTGCGGTGGATGCCGCTGCAGTTCGTGCACACGAAGATGCCGAGGTTCACACTGGCCCACCGAGGAAGCCGCATCGGGCAGTCCGCGCACACCAGGTTCTCGGGGCGCTTCAAACACAGGTTTAAGCGCTTCACCAGCGCCTTCTGCGCGCGATCTTCCGCCATGAGAATCGGCGGGAGTGAGCAAACGCGCGCGAAGAGAAGCGCGCGTTCAGATCTGTCTTCCAAATTCGAGAAGCAGGAACACAAACTCGTCGTCTTCGAGATGCGAGCCCCATGTTTTATACCTGGGAATTCCCGATACCAGCAAGCCGAAAAGGCGTGTGCCGCTGACAGAATCTTCAACCGCCAGTGTGGCGTGAACAAAATTAGGGTTGCCGCCTGTCCTCTCTCGCCGCCCACTTCACCTCGAAGCGCGCACGGTCCGTTCGGCACGTGCCCGCCGGAGGCGCGAAGGAAGTCACGCTACGGGCCGTCGGCGGACGGTTGCCTTGTACGGGACGTCGGTGACGCGACGTGATCGGGTTTAGGAGGATTAGAAGTGACGTTGAGTCTAAGTGCGGACAAAAGGCTTAGCAAGATGACGGGCCACTCTCTGGTGAAAGCGCACGGGTCTGGGGATTGGTTAGCGGATATCTTCGACGTGATGGACGACGCCGCGATCGAGGGCATCGTGATGGCGGACGAGCTGGTGTTGAAGGATGAGGTGTTCGCCGTGCTTGAGGCGCAGGGCGAGGTTGGGGAACTGGACGACGTGCCAAGGGGCGGGGGCGACTTGTGTTCCGACGGAAACGGAAGCGCGTCCAAACGCGCGCGCGAGGAGGTTTCCGGAACCGGCGGAGGCGAGAACGGGAAACACAAAAAAAGCCAACGCGAAAAGCGACGACGGGACGCCCTAAACGACCACTTCATGGGTTTGTCCGCGTCCCTTGATCCGGACAGCGCGGAGCCGCTCAAGACGGATAAGGCGACGGTTGTGACGGAAGCGGCGAAGGTGATCCGGGATCTGCGAGCCGAGTTACAAAAAACCTCGCGCTCCTTGCGTGAAGTCAGCAGCACCAACGAAAATCTCGTGAAAGAACGCGAAGGCATCTTGCAGGACAAACACAAGCTTGAGCACCAGCTCGCGTGCTTCATGTCCTCAATGCCGTTCGCGTCGATGCCGTACGAAGCCCTGCCCGGGGGTAACGCCCCAGGCGGGAAGACCGCGTCTATGCAAAATGGACAGCGCGCGCGATCCATGATGTGGCAGTTCCCGCCCCTCGTGGTGCAAACAACCACCGCGGACGAAGACGCGAAGCTCCGGGCGCCGGTGGCGTGAGACAGACGCGACGAGACGAGACGCTCGCGAATCGATCGATTTTGAAGAAAATACAAGACTGATTTACAAAACGCACAGCACGCGCGATGGTTCATTATTTATTTCGTCACAAGTGACCCTCGTCTATCTCCCGGGTGCGGCGTCTGTCGATACATTCACGTGAACCTCCCCGCCAACACCACGACCGCCCCAACTAAGAACCCGAGCGGGTGTTCGCATACGAATTCGAAAATCAGTGGCGTGGTCTTTGCGAAGGCGCTGATCAGCAGCCCGCACACTAAACCCACCCCGACCAGGAAGTGGGGTGCCCAGTCAGGCAGATCCCGTCCCCCGATGAACGTCCCGGTAGGTGAGGGGCACCACACCTGTTCCTTTGAAATCCCTAGGCCCTGCATGGAAAACTGCAGCGTAGGCAACACCTCGGCGCACAGGGAGGTTTCGTTTACCAACATTGATTCCATCAAGTCTCTTGTTTTCGAGGAAAACTCGTTGTTCGTGAATGAAGCGCCGAGAATCGCAAACGCGGGGGCGGTGAGGTTGATGTCGGTATACGCCGCGGTCACGCCTTGGTTGGCGTCATCCAGCCCGTTCAACATGGAAAGCCTCCGCCCCGATTCCTCAATCAGCGCTTGAAGCTTCGCGCTCTGCGCCAGCGCCTCCGCCGTGCGACGCGCGCACTTCTCTTCGTGTCTTTCCATCATTGCGTCTGGTTCCTCGACTTCGTGGCAGTGGTTCAGGACGTTTTTCGACATCCCAACATCGTCCCGGTTCGGGTCACAAAGCTTGGCGTTCATTTTCTTCTTCGCCTCCAACTTCGCGATGAGCTCCTCGAGCGCGACGATTGAATCCTCCAGCTCATCCATCGCGGCGGTCAGGCCGCCTAGATCCACGGCGAAACCCAGGCCTGACACCCCGAGCTCGTCCCCGAGAAGCGCGCTCGCGGTGTCCCGAATTCTTACCACTGAAGATTGCACGTCCGCGAGTTTGCTGTTCTTCCCGAAACGCGCGCGCTTGCGGTCTTCGCGTTTTTGTTTGCGCGTTTGTGTCTTCCCGCCGAACCACCCGGCGTCGGCGGTTTCGGATTTCGCAATCACATGTCCGTCCGACCCGCACGTGAATTGGTCCGCGGTGACCGCAGGTTGTGAGACAGGCACAGCGCACCCGCAATCCTCACCAACGCCGCCGTTATCGAGGCTTTTACGCAACTTTCTCAACGCCGCGAGCTGATCCCGCAAACCGTCCAATCCCGAATCGATCTTCCCGCGATCCTCCGCGCACTTCTCCCCCCACTCGCGGCTCACCTCTCGCGTGCACACCGTGCGCGTGCGCTTACCCACGGGCTTGCAAATGCGCCCACGCGCTTTGCGGCACGCGCGGTGCTCAACGCGAAGACGCTCGCACAGCTCGTTTCGGTACCCGCAGATGATATCGCGCACGCCTGTGAAGTTATGGTGGGGACACGCATCACGGCCGTGCTTGCCTTTACAAGGCGCGCATTCGTAGTCCGGACACTGCGCCCACGTGTCGGGGGGCGCGTCGTGAATTTTCACCTCCGAGGCGCGATAGCGGTTGCCCCAACCCCCCGCGATATCTTCACCGAGCACGGTCGATGCGCCTGCGATGCGTGGTGGTGTGGGGTCGGTCAGAGAAGTCCTCCAAGCGTCGAGTCGAACGAGAAAACACAAGAAAGAGGGGGAGGCGGTGCTGATCGCGCGAAAACGTTCGCGAAGCGTGGAACGGGAGTCGCACCTGACAAGGCGACGAGTGCTAGGAGCACCGCGCATTTTGAGCGAGCCATCGTCGCGGCGGATCGACGCACTCGGCCGCGCGAGAGGCAATGGACAGGCCGAGCTCCCGGGTGTTCAAGAAAACAAATTAGCGTCCCCGAGGCTGATTTTTCTCGTTTCACGCAGAAGGCACGCGATACATTCATTGTGGCCCGCGGCCGCGGCGTGAGGGACAGGGGCCGGTCCGAGATGGCCAAGGATTACCTCGCCTCGGCGTTCGGCGGGGCTGACACGGTGTTGAGTGAACCTCCGGTTGCGCTGGAGGGTTTGGGAACTTTCAGCTTGGACGAGCTCGTTGCGTCGTCGGGCACGCCTGTTCCTCCCAATTTCGCGAACGAAAACCACGGGTACAACGACGATTCCTCGGCTGGTGCAACCGCGGGTATCTCGAACAAGCAACTGGCCATCCTACTCGTGATGCACGTTCCACTGGTCATACTGTGGATGTACTCGGTTCTCGGGGTGTTCGAGCGCTTCTCCATCGCGGTGCGTTGGGTTGGCAAGATGTGCGGGTGCAGTGAGGCTGAAGAGGCTTTCGAAGATGACGACACGGAGACTCGCCAGGCGGTCGCCGGCGTGGGTGGGTATCAGCACCCGTCGCGACGCACGCAAAGGCCGTTGCCGGACGACCTACCCTTTGTGTGCGTGCAACTGCCCATGTACAACGACCCGTTCGTGGCGAAGCGCGCGATCGACGCCGCGTGTTTGTTGCGTTGGCCGCGAGACCTTCTGGAGATCCAGGTGCTGGATGACAGCGACGACGCCGCGACGCGCGCGATTGTGGATTCGTGCGCGGCGACGTGGCGGGAGCGGGGCTTGATGTGCAACGTGGTGCGTCGGGCGCACCGAATGGGGTTCAAGGCAGGCGCGCTTGAACACGGCCGCAAGAAAACAGCCGCGGATTTGATTACCGTGTTCGACTCCGATTGCGTGCCGCCTGGGAACTACCTGGAGCGCGTGGTGCCCCACTTTTACGGCGCGGACGGCCGGGTGATGGGTACGTGTTGGGGCTTTCCCGAATCCAGGCACTGTTTGCCGATTGTCCAGAGTAATTACTTATACACATTACGAAAGACTGACACTTTTCTTTCACAATCACAAGACGACATGGCGATGGTCCAAGCGCGCTGGGGGTTTTTGAACTACGACGACAGCGCGCTAACGATGGCGCAATCGATGAGGCTAGAAGCGCACAGGCACGCGGGGAGCGCGGTGTTGTCAAAAGCGACCGGGTGCGTGGTTGGCGCGGGCGCGGGCGCCACCTGGAGCGCGCGCGCCGTGACCGCGGCGGGCGGCTGGGACGCCACTGCTTTGCTGGAGAGCACGGACTTGTCCTTGCGTTTGTGGTGCGCCGGGTACAAAAGCAAGTTCCTAGCGAACACGGTGGTGCTAACGGAGTTGCCCAACAACTTCGCGGCGTACAAAGGCCAGCAGGAGCGGTGGGCGCAGGGGTGGGCGCAGGTTTCGAAGCGACACGCCCTGGCCGTGCTTCGTATGCGCGGCGCGCCGCTGTGGCAACGCTGGTATTTGTTCAGCGCGGTGGTCCGGGAATCGATGTGGCCAGTGGCCCTGGTGTGGATGTTAACGTTGCCGGTGCTGATTCGGAAAGGACACGGGTGGTGGCTCGGGGCGGAACACAATGAACACTCGTTCGTTTTGCCGCGCCCGGCGGCGCTGTTTCTGTACGCGGCGCCGCCGCTTTTGCTTTTCGCGGCGGATGCCGTTTCCGCCGCGGCGCTTCCCCCGGCGCCTCCTTTGCTCATGAAAAGGAGCCAGGTCGCTGCGCTCCGGTTGCTGTGGCTGTTGCCTTACGTCACGGTACAGACCGGTATGGTCGTCGCGCACGCCGCCGCGTTCGTACTCGGCGTCGTGTCGCCGCGCGTGGATTTCGCCAGGACGCCCAAAGCGGGGGGGGGCTATTACCACCTCAGGGCGGAGCCTACGCGCGTCGCGCGCGGGAGTGACACCGGCAGCGTGCAAGCTGCCGCGGAGGTCATTCTCAGTAGCTCGAATGACACCGCCACGGCGGCTGCTGCGAACGGAGGGACCCGCGGCGCCGAACCCACCACGCCCACGAAGCGTCCCGCCGGCGTTCCCGGGGGACACGAATTCGAAACCCTCAACCGCGGAACGCAGCAGTTACCCACGATTCCCGGTACCCCGCCGCAACCGGCCAGGAGTAGCGATGCGGACACACACGGTGACAGTGTGAGTGTGGATAACGCGGGGCCTTGCGGTGTTGAGACTTTTAGTGCACCCTTCATCGCGGCGGGCGGCGCGGAACGCACGCGCGGCACCGCGTCGCGGCGGTGGACTTGCTTCTGGATGGAGCTCACCGTTGTGGGCGCCATGTGTCGCCTGTCATTCGCGGTCGCCTCCGCGGACGGGTGGCGCCTTCCCGCGATTGCGTGTCTGTTCATCGCCGCGTGCGTGCTACGAGTGGCGTGCGGGAACTGGGACGACGAGTGGCGCCACTCGCAAACGCGGGCGCGATCAAACCGCTTCGGAGCTCCGGGTGCCGGCGACGGCGAAAGCCTTTTGGAGCACGGGGGACGGGATTGCGAGGGGTACGGAGGCTTGGAAGGCGGAAACGTATCGTCCGCAACAATGCGGGGAGGGGTGTACGACCACGTCCGGCGACGACAGGGAGGTAACGCAACCGTCGGCGCGGGCGATCATCAATTCTCCGACCCCGCGAACGTTCCGCGCGATCCAAACACGCGCGCCGCGATTCGCCAGTACAAGCGGTACCGCGCCAAGGAATTCGACCTGGATAACATCAGTCTCCGGTCCGTGGATAGCGACGCGTACAGCGCTGGCGTGTCCGCGTTCGGGGGACGCGGGGTCGGGGACCACGGGAATTTTGGCGGGAGCGACTTGGGGAACGAGAGCGACGCGGGGTACTCGGAAACCACGGCGAGGTCGGAACTGAGCGCGGCGGTTTTCGCGGGCGCGCCGCCTGTTTTGCTCACCGCCGCGCAGTTACAGACGCACTACCTTGTACCCCCGAGGTCGACCCGGGGGCACTCAAGGCCGGGGTCGGAGTATCAAACAGGAGACTAAACTTTTCAGTAAACCCATTTACGCGTACCTCGTACTACTGAATTCTAAACCTACGACATCTTCGATGCCACGTACTACTATTTTATGTCTCCCTCTTTGTGTCTCCCTCGCAACAACGTCGCGCCCCCGTGGTGCCCTGGCCTTTGGCCTTTACCCTCCTAAACGTACCCCTTCGTGTTTTACAAACCTTTTCGTCTCGCGCGAAAAAAGAAACCCCTCACTCCGCGCTTTGCGGCGGCACGGCGCTCTCCCGTCGCCGTACCCTCGCGAAGTGCATGCTCTTCAGCATGGCGTTGATTTCCGAGTATACCGTGGCGCATGCGCTTGACGCGCGCGTGGTTGCAGTCTGTTCCTCCTCCCGTTTCTCGTCCTCGTCATCGTAGGTTTCATAGTTTTCGTCCAACAGTGGGAGTTTTTTTGGCCTCGCCTTGCCATCTTCCGAAATCACCGGCGCTCTTCCCCCCACCCCGTCCCCCCCGTTCGCCCTCGCCCTGTTCGCCACGTCCCCCGTGTTCAAGCGCTTCACCGCGCGGTTCAGCTCAAGCACCTCCGGGTCGTTTTCGTTCTCAGCATCCACGTCTTTGCGCTTCCGAGAACTGCGTCGCATCGCAAGATCTCCCACGTGTGTTCCCCTTTCCCTTTCCCCACCACCGCCCCCGACCCTTTCGGAAACACGCGCCGGGCGGAACGACGCCCAAAGGACGCGTCACGTCGTTGCGCCGCCTTTCGAGTTTGCAAGCCGCACCGTTGCTCCGACGAGCTGCGCGGCGTCTTCTGGAACTGGCGCGGCGGCGACGCGTACGCCAAGACGCGAGTCCGTTTCCAACTGACGTCTTCGAAAAGGATGCTGGAAATTTGCGAAAATGGGCTCGGGTTGCGAGATTTCGCGCAGCCCCCCATCGCGCCCGCCCGCGAACCACACACCGCGAGGCACTCGAGTCTCGGCGGATTGTCCGACCCCCTCAGCAGAGTTCGGAGACCGGCGGCGCTCACGTCAGTCACAGAGGTGCACTCGGGCGTATTTAACACACACGCGAGTAGTGAGAACTTACGCCAAGATTGCCCTTGCTTACGCCGCCGAAACACAAGATGCAGTACGCCGCCGATTCCGCGCCGTACGTCCGCGCCGCCGGGAAGGAGGCGCCGAGGAAGAAGACCGACCGTACGAAGCGCGTTCCGGGAACGAAGATGCCTTTCGGCACCACGAAAGGCGCGTTCGGCAAGGAAGGCAAGGGCGCGAAGGGAAGCAAGGGAGGCAAGCCTCTTGCGAAAATGGTACGCACCTTGGTGGACCGCAGATGTTTTCGTGAAAAGTGAATCTCAAAAAATCGCACTCCTCTTTCTCTCGCGCCCACAGTGCTAACCCCATCAAACCAATCGAACCCTTCCAAACCCTTCCAAAACATAGGATTGCGGCCAGGAGCGCACCAAGCGAGGCGGTGAGGCGGTTTTCGACGACGCCGTGCGAAGGGATTGGGTGTTGGGTTATAGCAAGCGCAAAACGCAGCGGCGGAAGTACGCGGAGAAGCAAGCGGTGGAGAAAGCGAGGAAGGAGCGGAACCAGGAGCGGAAGGAACGACGGGAGGAGATGAAACACAAGCTTGGGTTGGACCAGCCCGAGGAACCCAAAGATGCGGTGGTGGGAAGCGTGGAAACCGAGGTGCACGAGTACGGCAACGGGGTGGTGGTTACCGTGGAGGGGTTGGATTGAGGGAGCGATGATTGAAGATGCATTTTGATCGATCGGGCAAAGGACGGACTCCGTGTAAAAAAGAAACGAACTCACGACGGATGGAGTATGTTGGTGGTACCTTCAATGCTCCCGTAGTAAGCCTAGTCCCAGTCCGTCCTGCTTCGCGCTGCTTTCTTCTCCCCCCCCCGTTTTTTGTCATCCAACCGCCGCGCGTTCGCCTTTTGCGCCTGTTTCACGAGCTTGGTTTTCTTGTGTTTACTTGACGCCGCGTTTTGCGGTAACTTCGACGCGCGGTTCAGCGACGCCTGCATCTTTTCAAGCGCGTCGTCCACGTTCTGCTTCTGCGTCCTGAATCGGCTGCTTTGTATGACGAACTCGCCTTCTTTGTTGACTCGGTTTTTTTCCAAAACGAGTAACCGTCGTGTCACCCACGCCGGCAACCAATCCTTCTCCGCGTTTGCCAAATGCAAACGCATGTCGACCTTCGTGGCGACTTTGTTCACGTTCTGCCCGCCCGCGCCGCCCGACCTGGCGAAGGCGATTTGGACGTCATCTCTTGTAATTTTCCGTGGAGCGTCGGTGTTCTCCCCAGGCGCGGGCATTGGTAGGGTGTCCGTGATGCGCACTTCGTTGATGCCACGAAGCTGAAGGATGTCCTTTTTCGCCTTGCCAACAACAGACTCATCATCGTCTGTCTCATCCTCCTCATCCTCATCCGCCCAAGGATCTTCATCATCATCCTCGTCCCAATCGTCCTCCCAGTCACCGCCTCCGCCGGCGTTGGCCACGACCCTGAAACCGCGAGTTTGGGAAGAGTCACAAGTTATGGACCACGACGCGCGGTTCACGTGCGCGGGTTCGGTAACAACGGACCTCGAGTGGGGATGCCCGCTTCTCGCGACAATGGCTTGCGCGAGGTGCCCAGCTCGCAAACACCGTGCGGTGACTGCCGCGCGGTGGACCGCAAAAGGCCTCGCTCGACCCAGCGAGTGGCACGCCGGGAGCCACCGCGTCGCGCTCATCGCGGCGACCACGCGACCCGCCGTCGCCAACATCGTCGAGGTCGACCTGGCGCTCGGGCGAGTGATGACGGGAAAATCTGACCGATGTATCCGCATGCGCGCACGAAAACGATCTACGAGTGTAATCGGGACACTACTGAACCACACTTCGTGACGAGCGCTCTCGTGTCGTGCTCCGACGGACGCTTCCGAGGCTACTGATACATCCGTGGAGAGTGGGTACGACGATCCGATAGCCGGACGTGGCCGGACGTGGAATCTCCGCGATACCTTGGGACACGAGGCGCGTTGGGAGGGAAACGGTGCTCGCATGGGAAGCTGAAGACAAGTTGTGTGGAGTGTACCCCCTGCCCCCACAGCAAGCTGAAAAACAACTGCGCGGCCTGCCACGCGTGCCCGCACGGCAAGCGGAAAACCAGCTGCGCGGAGTGCAACCCCTGCCCTCACGGCAAGCTGAAAAACAGCTGCGTGGAGTGCAACCCCTGCCCCCACGGCAAGCTGAAAACCAGCTGCGTGAAGTGCAGCCCCTGCCCCCACGGCAAGGTGAAATACAGCTGCGCGGAGTGCAAGCCCTGCCCTCACGGCAAGGTGAAACACGACTGCGTGGGGTGCAACCCCTGCCCTCACGGCAAACAGAAAAGGGGGTGCGCGGAGTGCACCCCCTGCCCTCACGGGAAGCTGAAACGCAGCTGTGCGGAGTGCAGGAGAGACTCTTCGAAGAGATAGGCCTGCGAATCGTCGAATCGTATCACAAACAAGGTACTAACGCAACTCAACGGACCAACGTAGACCGATGTGAAGAAGCAATAAAAGCGTTCGCAAACTAATAGTAATTACCTAATACGCTAAGTTCACAAAAAGACTCTCACGATTCGCACCGCGCGCGAACCGCGTCGAGCGTCTCGGCGATTCCGCTTTCCCAGTCGTGCTTCGCGTCTTCGTTTTCGTCCGCGAACTTTTCAAGCGCGAACCGCGCGGTTTTCTCCAACGCGCGAAACCGTTCCAGCCGATTTTCCACGGCACCGCAACCGCGTCCGTCCCACAGCCCGATTGACCCCGCGAAGTGATCGGACCCGGACGGCCGGACAGCGCCGAAAAGAACCTCGCCCAGACGTAGTCCTTTCGCGAAGGATGGAATTTCAGGAGCGTCGTTTCCGTTTGGAATTTGGTACAACCCCGCTTGTCTTCGCGTGTCCCATTTTAGGTGCCCGTGTTTGGCGATGTAGTGACTCACTGAAGGCAACACCACGCGCTCCAGAAACGCGGTGTGCAGGTTCGTGGGAAACCCTAACTGTTCGAGTTTTCGCTCCACGACTTGGTCCAACAAGCCCGCCGCGCGGCGTTTCCTTATCTGCACGCACCGCAAGCCGAACAGCGCGCCGGCCGCTATGCGCGGCAGCCCGCTTTCCTCCGCGTCCTTGCCGTCCGGACAAACAAATGTAGTAGGCACGGCGAGGTGCCCGTAGTTGCGTTTGAACCACTTGATCACAGGCAAATCCCTCAATTCCCACTTCTCCAGACTCACCGTTTCCCACGGGAACCCCAAGTCGTCCAGCGCGGCGACGCGGTCCGGTCGCTGGTCCAGGTAAAAGCCCTTTTGCTGATACGATAAAAAAGAAAGTGTCAGTCTCGTATGGGCGATCAGGGAGGCGGAATGTGGTGATTGGGAAAGGCCCTTACCTTGTTCCGCATGTCGTGTGACACGCTGCCGAGCGCGAAGAGTCTTTGGTGTTTCAGCAACGCGTTTTCGCCACCGGGGGTGACGTAGTCCCTGGGAACGATTAAGTGTCCGTGTTTCTGTTTGAAGTATCGCAAGGCTGGCATGATTTGATGCGTGAACACCCACTTTTTGCTTTTCCACACGAAGCGCTGGGAATCGTGGAGTCCGCCGAGACTGAGTAACGCCGCTAGTTTGTTCGCGTTGGATTTGACGAAATCGCCGCGCGCGCGGATGTTATCCACGCGCTTACCTAGTGCGAATCCCCGGATTTCGCAAGGCACGTCTTCGTCGCCAGGCACCACGTAAAGCTTATGCACGTTCAGGTGCGAGTGCGCTTCGTAGAAATAACGCAGCGCGGGAACGACGCGGGTGTAGAATAAATCGCCGCTCCCCGAATCGCCATGTTTTTTTGAAGATGCGTCGCCTCGACGTGCCACACCGTTCGATGCGCCATCCGAATGCATCATACCTGCACCTCTCAGCCCGTTATCAATCTCAGGCACCAAGCTCCGCATCTTCATGTGCTCCGTTTCCGGGGAAGGGGTTTTTTCTGCACGAGACCGGCCTTTTCTCGACGATGAATTCTTACCCGACCCCACATCCGCCGACATCGATCGGTGCCCACCCGCGATCGCGACCGCGTGTCCCGACCCCGAGCCGCTTTCGTTTCCACACACCACCCACGCCCGGAGGTGAGGCAGTGACTCGCGAACTGCCCCGCGAAACACCCCGCGACACCGCGGGAGCATCGCGGTTTCAAAAGCCCCGACCGAGAGGGTCGTGCCGAAGGCCCTCGATTGTGGGCGAGGAAGAGCATTGCGAGTCTACGACAGCGATCGCGTGAACGTTGACGTGAAAGTTGAGAAAAAAACAATGCAAAAAGACGTCAAAAAGGCGACTTGTGCTTGCCAATGATTGGACGAACTCGTTTGAAATCGCTCTGTTCTGCGGCCACGTTGGATCGTCGAAAGCTCGCGAAACCTCCCATTGGCGCGGACGCCGGACGCCGGCCTCCACGGATGTCGTCGTCCGCGGTCGCCGCGGCGGCGCGGACTGTGGTGGCGTCCGCAGTGTGTTTCGGTGTTGCCACCGCGTTTGTGAGGGTGATGGACGAGAGAGCCGGGCGCTTCGTGTTGGAGGAAGCTGGTTTCGAATCCGACGCGGACTCCCGCTATCCGCTTTCGATTTCCCGCGACACCGCGCCGTGTACCCGCGAGGCGTTCGGCACGGTGCTGGTGGTGCTTTCCATCTTGATAACCCTGGAGCCGTTTCGGGATGTGTTTTCGTGTGTCACGCGAGCGAGGAACGTGCTTTTGGGAAGAGTTCGGTCCGGGCGGTCCGGGACTTCGTACACGCACGACGCGGGGTTCCCGGAGAGCGCGTTCGGTGAGAAGCACGAGGGCGTGCCAAACACCACCCCGGCGCTGGACGCGCTCGTCACGGACGACGACATCGACCACTTCCTGTCCGAGCTGAAAAGCGCGCCGACGGAGCGGGAGGTGCTGGAAAGACACGGCTTGGAGGAAGAGGTTGTTTCCGGAGTAAGCGGTTGTGGCGAAGCACGGCTCGAAGAACGGAGACTCCACTTGCCGCGACGCAATCGCGCGCGTCTGTTTGACCACAAAAACGGAACGGAGTCGGCGGCGGCGGCGGTGGCGACCGCGGAGGCTGCCGCGTCCGGGTGGTCACTAGTGTCAAGAGGCGACACCGGGAACGGCACGACGTTCCGCATGCTCAAAAGAAACGGCCCGGCGCCCGGCACTGGTTTGAACGGCACTCGCGGGTTAACACAGTTCCGGCTGGAGATGGTGATGGAGGGCGTCAGCGCGTCGCAGCTGGCCCGGGTGCAGATGAACGACGTGATCAGGAACGAGTGGGACAATTCGCTGCTTCACGCGGACCACATCGCGAAACGTGTTGGCGAGGCGGTTGGTGTACCTAATGAAAGCGGGGAGAATTCAATTGACGACGATTCGGGCAACGGCACCGAGCTCGCGTTTTGGAGGATGAAGTTCCCCATGCCTCTTGCGCCGCGGGAGTACCTGTTCGTGCGCCGGCGGTGGAGGGCCTCCGCGGACAACGGGTGGGCGTACTTTGGGGTCACGAAAGATGCCACCGGGTGCCGAGACGCCGACGCCTTGTTACGACAAAACGGCGTCGCGCGCGGGGGGGGGTACCGCGTGCGCCGCATCTTCTCGGGGCAGCGCATTCGCGACGTCCAGGGTTTCGAAGAGGCGGACCAGGTTGTTTTTCACGACCCTGGCGGGGTTCACGAGGGAGCGCCTTCGCACTCGCCCGCTAACTCCACGACACAGGCTCCTACAGGTAAGTATTTCACATTTACCACATTCCGCCGACTGAATGCCCATACAAGACTGACATTTATTTTTACAATCTCAGGGCCAGGGCCGTACGGGCAAACAGTCGGGTCGCGGCGAAAAAACACGGGCGCCGCGGAGCTCGTGTCTGTGTACCACGAGGACAGCGGCGTCCCCGCCGCGGTGATTTGCCTTGGCGCGTGCAAGGGCTTGATGCCGTACATGCGCGGGCTGGAGGCGGCGGCGCGGAGCGGTGCGTTCGAAAACGGCGCCGTGACCGCGATCGCGCACCGGAACCGGCGAAAGTTCGCCGAGCAAAGGCACCACGGTCGAGTTCGACGGCGTCTTTTCGGGGACAAACCGCACGGCAAGGCCGGCGAGTGGCACGGCCGGCCTTCTTTCTGGCCCCTGCGGCGGTTTTCCCTGTCCCGGGGCGACGCGAACTCCAAGTGGTTCCCGCACGCCGCACGCGGGCAAGACGTGACCGGCGAAAACGAGCCTGGTAGGGTGCACGGCCGACGCCGAGCCCTCGTGCGGTCCGCGCTTTCGCGCCTCAAGAAATCCATCATCCACCGCACTACGCGAAGACCCACCATCGGGCACGACCACGTCCACGCTGTAGGTCGGCGACGACGGCTGATGGTCCGAGCCGCGGGGCTCGTCGCCGTGATGTCGCGAATCGCGAAGAACAGGTGAGTACGGAACCCGTGTGCTTTTAGTTAGCTTAATAATTGGTCATAATAGACTACTTTACTTTCGAGATACACCTCATTACGACACTACCTCACCTCTCTCACTTTCGGTTACACCGTTAAACCGTTAAACCTCCAGTTTCCTTTTCGAATTCCGACCGCCCGGGGTACAGCACCACGCCGCCGCCGAGACAAACGTCGTTTTCGTACAAAACAAGCGCCTGCCCCGGCGTCAGCGCGCGCGTCGGGGAGGCAAAGAAAACCTCCAGTAATGTTGAATCAGTTTCGTCACCTTCGGAGTTTTGGAACGCATCAGAAACCTGATTTGGCGGTCCGAATTTGGTCGGTGTGATCGTGCTCGGCTGCCCGCGATGCAGCACCCGGGCGACGCACGCAACGGCGGTGCCTCCGTACCGCGTCTGCGCGGTGAGTCCTTTTTTATCTAAAGATTCAAAATCGGGAGGAGCGCCGTTTACCCAGAAACACCGCCCCACAACCGCCTGTGTGGCGAATAGCGCTTTGTGCTCCGGCCCGGGAGCTACGTAGGCCAAGTTTTTGTCAACAGTGGCGTCCTTCCCGACCACGAACCAGGGTGTTTGGGCGCCGCCCACGCGCGCGCGCTGGCCGATCGTGTACCTCGCTAAACCTTTATGCGCGCCAACTACCGAGAGGTCATCCACGGATACAAAATGGCCGTACTTTTGTGTTTGTGAGCGGTCTCCTTGTCCCTCATCCTTACTTTCTCTAGAATCTCCTCTGGCACCCTCACTCCTGTCATCACCCTCACTCTCGTCTTCCCCTCCATCCCCTCCTGTATACTCGGCGATGAAGTCGCCGAAGTTTTGTTTCCGCCCGACGAAGCAAATACCGGCGCTTGATCTTCGGTTTGTTATTTGTTGCGGCAACGCAGCAGGTCCGGCCGCGATCTCCTTGACTTCTCTTTTAGTCAGCCCACCGAGAGGGAAGCACGCCCTTCGCAAGGCCTCGCCATCCACGGAGGCTAGGAAGTACGACTGGTCCTTGGTCGGGTCCAACCCGCGAAGCAAGCGAGGCGTTTTTTTTTCAGTATTGTCGCTACGCTCGACCCGCGCGTAGTGCCCCGTGGCGAGAACATCAGCACCTATGGTTTTTTCCACGTGCGCCAAAAGCGCGCCGAACTTGATGTGCCTGTTACACGCCAAGTCCGGATTCGGGGTGGCGTTGCCGTTGTGAAAATCTTTCAGAAACGGCGCGAACACGCGGTGCCAGTACTCGGAAACGAAGTCGACTTCCGCGTTTTGCAGACGAAAAGTGTCAGTCTTGAGTCTTACTGTATGGGCAAACAGTGCACTTGTGATGTATGTAGTGCACTTTATTTTAATGACTAGTGTAGTCACAGAGGGGCTTGAAACGGTCTTGGTATTTGGAAACTGCAACACGTACCTTCCTTTAATTCCAGGTGCAAACGCCGCGCAACCGCCGCGGCGTCGCGCTGGTCCTTCTCGAAATCACACGCCCCGCCCGTTTCCTCGGATTCGTCCCAGTTCCGCATCAAGACACACGTGACGTGAAAGCCGGCTGTTTTCAACAGCCAAGCGGTAACTGCGGAGTCGACGCCGCCGGAAAGCCCGACTGCGACGCGGGTGGGTCTTGATTTTTTGGGGGACGCGGATGGTGATGATGATGATGATGATGATGCGGATGTCGCCGAGGAACCACCCCCAACCAGCCAATCACCGGTCTCCACGAACGGTCGTGGCAGATAAGGTAGCACGCGCGCGACGAGGTCGGGGTCACCCAGGGCGGCCTGCAGACGCGACGCCATCAGGGATACGGCCTCGGCCTCGCAGGCGGACGTGCACCTCGCTCGGTGTGGTGCCGACCACGATGAGGGCGGCGCTCGCCAAACCACCGCGCGCGCGGAGGGGTCGCACCGTCTGGAAAGGCGTGCAGACGCGAGCGCTCGCGCGAGCGCGCGACGCATCGGCGCCGGACACGCCGAGCGCGATGCCCGTCGATGCAGAGGGGCGGCGCGCTACGGTGTGGGGGCAGGGTTGCGCAATCGCGTTGCTGCAAAACTTATTTTATTTGAGTCCAGCTGTTTTCTGGGAAGTGACGAAACGTCATCTCAATCTGAGAAGAGGCACGTCGCCCTCGCCACAGCGCCAAGCGCACTCGAGGTGTATCGCACACCTCGAGGACTACCTGAAACACACGCGTCCGCGGAACGCGTCTTTTCCACGCCGCGCGAACGCTTCGTGGCGCGCGCGCGACTCGTGCGGTCGTGGCGCGAAACGCATTTCCGCACTTTCCTTTCGTCGCGTCCGACGGCAAAACCATCATGAATCGAATCGTCGCGTTTCTCCTTTGCGTCGCGCTCGCGGCGGCCCCGTTTACCTCCGCGTCCGCACCACCGCACGTATCGCCGCATGTGGTGGATATCTTCCAGATCGCGCGTCCCACCGCGGACCACTCGTCGCTTGAGGTGGTGCAGGAGGGTGTTTTGCGTTTAGGGGGAATGAGGGAAAAGCTCGCAATCGTGGCGGTCGTGGGCGGGTACCACGGGGGTAAGTCTTTCCTGCTGAACGCGCTGAACGGCCGGACAAATGGCTTCGAAATCACCGCCGGACACAGAGCCACCACGGAAGGGCTGTGGATTTGTGTCACTGACATGACATCCCAAAAAGACGGGGCGCGAATTCTGCTTCTCGACACGGAGGGTTTCTCCAGCGCGGGCGTCGCCGAGGCGTACGACGCGCAGGTGTTTTCCGTCGCCACGTTACTGAGCTCGCACCTGGTGTACAACGCAAAAAATCTGATCCAAGCACAAGAGGTGGAGTACCTGGAGACCCTGGCGCGAAGGGCGCATCTGTGGAGCCTGAACGTGGAGGACATGACAGTCGGGTTCCCGCCGCTGAAGTGGGCGGTGCAGTACTTCGTGGGCAATTTAGGCGAGGTTCGTGTTGATTGAGCCTCCTTTCCCAAATCCCGCCTCCCTGAGTTCCCACACAAAACTGACACTTTCGTTTATTGGTATCAGACCTCACCGACGCAGTGGCTGCAGAGCTTCATAGGCGACTGTCTCGGTGAGGGGTGCGATCTGAGTGACGAGACACACGCGAAGGTGAAGCATGGAAAAAGCGGTGACGTTTCTCAAACCCCCGCTATCGGTCGCCGGCCGTTAGTTGCCGGGAACTACACGCTCGCCAAGCTGTTCAAGCGAGACGTCGCCGCGCGCATTTTTTACCCGCCCACCAGTACGGGCCAGTCCCTGTCGCGGCTGGATCTCCTGCCCCAGAACGCGTTGGACCCGGAGTACTTACATCAGATCGACTCGTTTCGGGAGGAAATTTTGTCAAACACCGTGTCCAGACACCAGTTACGCGTGGACGTTGCGGACGAAGGCGCGGACGGCACGCGCGGCGCCGGTCTCGTCGCGCGCCTGACCACTTTGATCGAAGCCGCGAGGGACGGCCGTTTGCCCGAGCTAGTGTGGTCCACGGAATGGGAAGCCAAGCTCGTCGCGTCCGCGACTGCCACGGCGCTGAACGCGCGTGACGCGGGCGCGCGCGTTGCGCTTCGCGCGTCGCCGCCGTTGGCGCCGGACGCGTTTCTACAAACGCTGAGACGCGCGCGCTTAGACGCCGAGCGCTTGTTCAAGACACACCTGTTCGAACTCGAACGGCTGTGGCGTTTGCCTCTTGAGCACGCGCGTGTTGAGATGATAAGGCGCGAGGCAGAAGATGTCATCAGGCACGACACAGTGGTGGACCAGGGTTTGTCCGTAGCCGCGGACGACGCGATTTCCGCGGCGCTGACCGGGATAAACGCCGTGCGCCGACCGGTTTTTCCCGAAACGCTCGCGCGCGAACTCAAACTCGCAATCGCGGACGCGGATTCCGGTCTGGAATTAACCACCAAGCCGTACGAAAGGTGCTACGCCTCACGGGGACGCGCGCGTCGCGCGCAGAGGCAGTACAGACGCGCGCGCGACGCCGCGGTTGCCGACGCGACGCGCGACAACGCCGAACAGACGTCTGAAACGTTGAACGCCGCGACCGCCGCGGCGACGCGCGCGTACGACCTGGAGATGACCGCGTCGACGCTTGCTGCGGGTGCTGAACGTGCTGATGACACAGACGTCGATTTCGTCGAGACGCCTTCCCCGCCTTCCCTTTCCGAAGACGCTCCCGGTTTGCCTCTGAGAGCGTCGTCGCTCGCGGCGCTTCACGCGGCGGCGGCATTCGCGGGCGCGCGCGCGTTTGACGACGCGCTTGAGGCCGCGTCTGCGTCCTGGACGATGTCGAGTCGCGACGGCATTCGACGCCGTGTTGATGTGCTCCGCGTTCTGGAGACGCGCGGGGGTGACTGGAAACGGCGCAACGGCGCGATCGCCGCGGATGCCGCGCGCGTCGCGCGCGAACGCGTCGTGGCGTTCGCGACGGCGGAGACGGCCGCCTTGGCGCTTCCGGAGCTGAGGGACGCGCTGAGGAACGGCACTGACTCTATGACGCACCGCGCGTTTGGGACGTTCGACACTGTTATCGTTGGTTTCGGCGACATCCCCGAGTGCGTGGTGGAGCGCGAAACCCTGGCGCTGGGTCTGCGTGAGTTGAGCTCGGGCGTGGACAAAAGGAACGCCCAGGCCTGGGTCTCCGCCCTAGCGCTCGTCGGCGATGCCGCGACAGCAACTCTGCGTCTCGAAAAGTCATGCCCCGACGCCGTACGAGACGCGAGAGGTGCTGCACCAACACACTCTGTATCGGCGTGGATGCATGTCGGGACCGCGTGTGTGAGGGACGCGTCCCCTGAAGCGCTCACCGCGCGCGCCGTCGCCGCGTGGCTAAACGCGTTCCGCGACGCGGGTACCGAACGCGACGCGGATGAAAAGGTTGAGGGGGGAAACTTTTTCACCAAGACCACCAGGAAACAGCGCAAGACACTTGATATCACTGTTGCGTTACGTAAAGCGCATGCGATGCCCCCTGACGCGTTGCGTGACGTCGCGAAGAGTTTCGCCGAGACGGACGCTTTCGTCGCGTCGCGAAGAGACGCGGCGCGCGCGTCGCGGCGCGCGGTGCTTTCCGCGGCCGCCGCGCTCGTCGCCGCCGCCGCCGCCGTTTTCGCCGACGTCGCGGTTCGTTCGTCGCGACGCCGCGTTTCTCTCTGCCGCGTTTCTCTTCGACGCCCCCGAGGCTCGCGCTCCCGATCCAACACACCGCCGCTCGTGTCCGATCCGCAAAGCCAGAACTCGGTGTCGCGCGAGCTGACGCCCAACCCGCTGGCGTTCGCGGCGGCGCAGCCCCTTCCCGGCGACCACGGGGAGGAGGAGGAGGAACGAGAGGAGGGTGACACCGAAGATGACGACGACGACGGCGACACTAGCGATGACTCCGACACCACCGACGACGACGCCGACACCACCGAGGACGACTCCGAGACCGAGAACGACGGGTCGGGTTTGGCGGACACCGGCGATATCGACTTGAACGCCGACGACCACGAAGAGTACGCGATTGAAAACAACCCCCTTTTTGGCGAATCGGAGCGCGCGGACGACGAGTACGTGCACGTTCCGGGGGGACACTCCGACGGCGACGACACCTTCGACGCCGCGGACGAGACGTTCCGAAGAGGCTCGACACAGCGACAGAGCCTTACGAGTGAAACGCGGGACGAACGCGAAACCTTGCGGGACTTCCTGACCAAACCGCTGGCGCCGTTGGCGATCACCGTCGGCGACCTGCGCCGAGCGCTACTCGCGGTGCGCGGCAACAACCCCGGCGCGTTCAACTGGGTGATTCGTTTCCACGCGCACAAAGACGTGAAACGGTTCTGCACCGCCGCGGACACCCGAGGCCGAGGGGACAGCGCGCACTTCCTCGCCGGGTTCCACGAAAACGTGCTGCACTTCGTCCGGGAACGCGTGAGCGAGTTCGACGACGAAACCTGGAGTGAAACGCCGTACGTGCAGGGGGTTTTGAAAAAGTACAAGCAAGCCGTGAGCGTCACGGTGATAGAGCCCTCCACGCGGAACCCGCCCGGCTCGGGGTTCAGGGGGACAAAGTGAAGGGACGCTTTTGCGAGTCAAGTGAGTGAGGTACGTCGAGTGAAGAGAGGGCCAGGTACGACACCCACCGTCAGGGACACGTGTCTGTCACGCAGTGAGGCACGCATCGAGACGAAACAGAGCGCGAACAGAGACGAGACGAGACGAGACGTTGTATAAAGACACGAAACACGGTTGATACGTATTCCCCTTGTGGGACTTGAAATTCACACTCCGTTCACAGCTACCTCTGGCGCGCTTCCGTCGCGCTCGTCGCGCTTTTGCGCTCTCTTACGCGACGGTGAAGGAGGACCACGTTTGCTTCAGGTCGCGCTCCTGGCCCTTGAACCAGCGCTTGTCCCCTGATTGCAGCTTCATGGTGTACAAGGTGTTGTCTGAGACCGTGGCGGCGATGAGCTGGTGGCGGCCGCCTTCGTCGCCGTCCGCGGTTCGCGTCAGGACTTCGTAGTAGTAGTACGTTTTGCCTTTGTTCGATTTGGTGAACACGTCCAGGACGGCGGCGGTGGACACCCTGTTCGCGGCGAAACCTCCCTCCGACCGCGTCTCCCCAGCGTACACCTGCTGCCCGAGGAGGTACCCGATCTGCTCCAAGTACGATTCGGGTGAGCCGAAATCCTCAATCTTGGACTTGGAAACCTTCTCGACAAGCACGGAGATGTTGGACACGGCGTCGAAGTTGTCCTCGTAGTACACGTCCTGGTGCGGGAAAGGCCGTTCCCGGGACGGGTTGTACTTGGCGGGAATCAGGCACGCGTACCCGTCGCCGGCGAAGGGGATGAAACCTGATGACAAGGTCGTTTTGGATGAGGGAAAGGGAACGAGGAACGACGAAAAGGTGAGCAAACGAAAGGGAGTGATTCGTCGACGACACGAAAACCAAATTCGACGCCCTGCGGCGTCCGGCCCGGCCCGTCTCCGGAACCGCGACCGCGCCGGCGTGCGACCGTCGGCGACCGTGCGATGCCTGGCTTTCACCGCGATTCCTAAAAAACAGTGTCGTAAAACGACGCGCGTTTCGCCCTTGCGCACGCGCGCGTCGTGTGCGATGTACGGTACTTTATCCGAGTCACGCGACGTCCGTCTCGATCGACGTTTTCGCGCTGCGTTGTCATTTTACGAGTAGGCTTGGCACGTACCGGAGACGTTGGTGTTGCTTCCCCAGATGTTAGCGGATTCACCGTACGCGGCGAGGGAGGGCTTCGCGGCGAGGGCGACACCGGCAGCCTGTGAATCGTGACGAGAAACGGTCGTGGGTCAGCTTTGGGTCGTGCGCCGGAGCGGTCGATCGCGTTCGCGTTCGCGAATTCGTGAAACGCGCACTCGCGGAGGGTTTGTTTTCCCGTCACATCGCGAGGTACTCCCGACGCACGTGGCGTGGCCGGCGCGCGACGCTTTGGCGGTTGGCTAAGCGCGTTCGCGAGCTCACGAACCGCGCGATGGAGCCCCGTAACGCGTTTCGGAATTGAAAACAAGCAGGGCACGCACGGTGAAGGTGGAGAGCGCGGCACGGCGCGAGGTCTCCTCGGCCTTTCCGGCGAACGTCACCACGGATGCGCGCTTGGGCGCCGCGGGGGCGACCGCGCGCGCGCGGAACGAGCCGGTCTTGCCGACGAAGGCCGGGCGGGCCACGACGGCGGAAGCAGCGGAGGTCATGGCAGCCATTGTATCGACTCGGGTGTGTGCGAATATGGCCGGCAGGCGGATCGACCGGCAACACTCCCCGATGGCATCCGACAGAACACAAAGTGGATTCAGGGAAAATCCAGCTTCTTTCGGATTGGTTCAGAAAAGGGGCGAGAATTTGGTTTGGGATTTTGATTCGTCTCGTGTGGGTCGCATCCGACTGTTTGCCCGTGGGCTGTACTTTTTTCTGACACCATCTACACCCTTTGTGACCCGTGTAAGGTGCTTGGAGTCCCTGGCGCGAAGCGCGTCTCGGTTCTACAGCCTCTGGCTGCGCAGGACCATAAGTCGCCTGTCGCCGGTGCTGCTCCCTTTTGCCAACCGAAAACCCACCGAAAACGCTCCGTTTTCGGTGGGGTCGTGCCGCGTGACGACATGCACGAGGCCTTCCGCATGACCAGCGGCGCCCAAAAACACAGACACGGACGATGAACTTATAGGCTAGGATACCCAAAAGTCGGATGCGCAAACGGATGCGTGTGCGCCCCGGAGCCGCGGACCACCCGAAGGTGAGATTTCTCGTCATCAAAAACCGGCCAAAGTCGTAGAGCGCGGTTTCGAAGACTTGTGAAAAGAGGATGAAAGTCGTCCTTCGCCGCAGACGGGCAGGCATGGCGTCTCGTGAGCCCACGCGTCGAGTGGCTAGGGGGTTTGCGCGATGGGTCGCGGCGCCGCGCCACGGTCTATGCGCCGCGGGCACTCGTGGGAACCCTACCGTGTTCCCAAAACCCCTGGCCCCGGGTCACGTCCTGCCGATGGACCACGGTCCGGCGAAACCCGGGCGTCGGCGGTTCTTCAGCGTGCCTGATCTTGATTCCATGCGCGAGCGCGTGTTTTCGTCGACGAAACTCGTGAAACACGCTCCTGACGTGCTGTTCAACGTGGTTAAGGACGTGGCGCGGTACGACGAGTTCGTGCCTTTCTGCGCGTCCTCCCGAGTCGTGCGTGCGGTTTCACCAACAAGGTTCGAAGCGGAACTGGAGGTTGGATTTAAAGTGTTTTCGGAGACGTACGTCAGCGACGTGACGCTCGCGGAGGACGACTTGAGTGGCAAGAAAAGCGTCACCGCCACCGCGATACCCCCCGTCTCAAATGACGGGCTGTTCACCAGGTTAATAAGCACCTGGAGGTTCGAACCCACCGGCCACTCAAACGAAACCAAAGTCCAATTCGAAATCGACTTCAAAGTCAACTCGGTGATGCACGCGCAGGTCGTCGGGTTGGTGTTTGAAGAGGTGAGCCGGTTACAAATAGGCGCGTTCGAAAGCCGGTGCGATGCGCTGTTTGGTAGGGGTATTGACAAGAAAGCGGTGGGTACGGATGACTCGGGTAAAAAAGTGTCAGAAGGCACGAGCGAGGGTGACGAAAAAATACATCCTACGTTCCAAAAGGTCGTGTCCGCTTTCGACAAATGCGCCGCGAATCCCGTCCCGCGACGGGGCGAGGATGACGACCTTGATAACAAGCACCCGGGGTTGGGGTTGCGTGACTTTTCCAACGCGTGTAGAGAACTGGAGGGAACTCCCCCGTTCGGAGGGAACGTCGCGAACCGCCCGTTTCTGTGCGGCGCGCTTCACGCGGCGCTCGACGTACACGAGACGGGGCGCGTCTCCGCGGACGCCGCGGCGCGGGCGGCGACGAGTATAGAGGATACGTTAAGTACGTTAAGTACAGATGTGACTGAAACGCCACACCAAACCGTTCCGTCCCCAACGAAAGACACAGTTCGCGAGTTGTTCCTCACGCAGCTTCGCCAGCTGAAACGCCGCATGCCCAACGTGGTTCGCCTTGTGTCGTCGCAGCAGCAGCGGGTGTTGGACGGCGAGGACCTTTCCGGGGAGGACGAGGGAAAGGATTTCGACATCTTAATCGAAACCGCGATGGCGGACGTGGTGGTGGAGCACACCGAGAACGACGTGGAGAGGCTGGTGCTGGAGTTTATGGGGTACGTCGGGAACGAAACGGGCGGCGAAGGAGAGTCAAAAGGTTTTTCGTTTGTACCCGAAAAACGTAAACTTGACCCTCAGTTCCTTTCCTCGAAGAATCTGCGCGGGATTTTGAACATCGGGGTGGTGCTTCGACTCGGGAAACGGTGAAGGAAGGCGACGCGTGATGAGTCTATAGGAGATCACACTGACTAGCGGTCTATCTAATTCCATTATTTCTCATTCGGCACGAACTGCACGCTATACGCGCCGGTCGCGTCTTGCTGCGTTTTGAAGTTCCTCGTGCTGAGCCCGAAATTACCAAGAATCGAATCCCCCAACCCCGTGAGCTTGTCCATCATGTCCTTCTTCATTTGCTCGCGCTTTTCGTGTACCAAAGGGCGCAGTCGTTTCGCGGATTCCTTCGCGCTCGCGACGAGGCGTTCGTGCTTTTTTTTTTCATCACACTGAGAGATAAAAAAGAAAGTGTCAGTCTCGTATGGGCAATCGCAGAGGCGGTGTGTGGTGATTGGAAATACTCACCTCGTCATCCAATTTTTCAAAGCAAGCGATCACGAACTCGAAATCCCCCAAAGCGCCTTCCAGGTCGGGAGGGTTTACCGACTCCCTCGACTCCGCGCGTCGCGCGAACGCTTTCAAATAGGAGTCGTCACTTGCTATAGACTGGGTGCAATCGGAAATGGCTTCGGATATTTTGCCGAGCCGCAACCGACACGCCGCGCGGTTCGAAAAGTACACGGCGCGCGCGCGGTTTCTTTGGCCTTTTTGGTTTTGCAGTTTTGCCGAATACATCATCGGCGTCGTGTTGTCGAGTGGCGTGTTTACCTCGGTCGTTTCCCTCGTGTGTTTCGTCGCGTCTGCTGTGGAGTCGCGAACTCCTGTTTCGTCGTCGGATTCGATAGGCGTATCTCCCGAAATATCGCCGGACGCCACCGTAGCAGAACCCTCACTGCGCACTGCCTCATCCATCAAAACATCACTCGCCCCGACGACGCTCGTCTGCAACGCAGACGTGTAGTGTCTTTCCGCATCCACCCAGCGCCCCTCCCCGAACGCGGCGTTACCCGCCGCTTTGTGCGCCTCGGGGTCACGGTTTCGGTCCACAACGGCCTCGAGGGCTTCCTCGGTGATGTGCACCATGTCCGAGGCAGGGGGGAGTCCCCGAGACTCGTGCCAGGATCTGGTGAGAACTGGAGAAAAGAAAAAAAGAAAGGAACTTCTTGTGGGAATTCCCAGCAGATTCGGTGCTCTTCGGCGCTACGCACAGCGAAACCAGTCTGACAGTTTCAACAATGCAAAAACGCGTTTTTCTCCCCATTTTTGTTCAACCCACTTCTCTACCAATCTTTTCTGGGCGCCCTTTCCCGGGCCCCCTCGCCAGAACTGGGCGCGGCTGGTGCGCGCCCGTGGTTTGTGAAGCGCTTTGTTGAGTTGTGACGTGGCTGGTACGAAGTGCAAACTCAACCCGGTGGTGCGAAGTCGTGTTTGGAGTGGCGACGAGATCAACATCAGTTGGGGGTGCAATTCACATGTCTCACCGCGAGACGACGCCGACGACGCGTTTGACGGCGGGCGCCGGCACGTCGGACCAGGCCAAACGCGACGATGACGCGCTGGTGGACGAGAACACGCTCCGGTTCATCCTGGTACGTGTTTCAAGTGCTCACAACCAATCGAACACGAACGATGACCCCGGATAACACCCGGGGCGATCGTTCGCGTTCGTCGGGACGGGCGGGGAAAAACTCCCAACCAAAGCACGATTCCGCCCGACTGACACCCCCGATTCTCTACCCTCCCATTCTCCCCTCCCCAGAACACCCTCGTCCACCGCATGGACAACGCGACGCGTGTGTTGCTTTTGCACCACGCGGAAGGCGCGGGGACGTTCGGGGTGTGTAAACGCGCCACCAGGGACGCCGCCGACGAGCTGGCGCAGGCGAATCAGACGCTGCGACAGTGCGGAAAAGGGACGCGCGCGCGGTACGCCGCGTACGCCGCGAGGTGCGGCGCGGAGGCGTGCCGTTTGTGGTCCGAGGAGCCCGGGTGCGCGAAGAGTCTGGCGCGGCTGGGGGGCGAAATAAAAGAAATGAGGGAAGATCCTGGGGGGCACCACCACAGATGGGACGACGACAACGACAAAGCGGTTTCCAGCGACGACGACTACAGCGACCCCGCGGAGCCCTTGACGATGGCGTCCGCGGAGCGCCGGGCGCTCGCGGAGGACCTTCAGGAACGAATAGGCGCGGGGTGTTGTCACGCGGCGAACGCGGTGCGGGTCGCGGTTGTTCGCACCGGTCGACGCGCGGCGGAGGCTGCGCGCGACCGCGTGCGACACGACCTGCACGTCGCCGCCGCGCAGTGCGTCTCGCGACTCGGGTCGACGGTGAGCAAGGCGCCCGCCGAAGAGCAATGCGCCGCCGCGGACGCGGTCGAGGCGTTGCTGTTCCCCACCTCCAAGAGCGGTACGCACCGTAGCTCACGAACGGGAAGGAAATTTTCAATCTTCGAAGCGCAGCAGTTGCCCGACGACGACGCCTTCGCGCTCGCGTCGGGACCCGCGGCGGCGCGGTTAGCGCGCGCGCTGGTGCCGACGATTTTCGCGCCGCTGCTTGACGTCGGCCCGGCCGGCGCGGCGGCAAACGCCAGCGTAGGGGCGACGGCCGCGTGGAGTGACGGTGATGCTTTGGTGCAAAGCGCGACTCATGCCACGGCGACTGACTTGGGCGGCGTCTCTGTTGGCGCGGGGGTGTGCACCAAAGCGGTTATCAATCACATCGCGCAGAGGGTGGTTGGCGCGGTGAGCGACGCGGCGGTTGAAAGGCTTGTTGTTGAAACCGCCCGAGGCTCAGCGGTGGCGCCCGGCCCTGAAGCCATCGTCGCCCGCCTAAGGCACAGGCTAGAGAAAGACTTCGCCGCGCACGCCGTTGAGATCGCCGCCGCCACTCGGCGCATGTTTTACGCCGCATACGGGGACGACGGCATCGGCCGGAACACGAACACGCTTTCCAAGGAACACGTGGAGGAGGTGATGACGGAAGCGGTGGCGAGGTTGTGTGGGGCCCTGGAGCGGGACGCGACGTACGTAGCGCGGCGCGCCGCGGACGCGGCAGGGGATTGGGTTTTCAAACTCTTCGCGGACGCCACCGGACGCGTCGCGGGCGCCGCGGGGAACAAACTCAAAGTACGAGTAGGCCCGATTCTGACAAACGCGACGTACCCGGATGGCTTCCGGGTCAGCTCCGTTAAAAGCGCGCGGAAAAACCTGACCAGAATAGCCCAGGATTTCGAACAAATCGACGTCGCCGCGCGAAGCTTGCGAAGAGTCGCGAGGGTACTGGACGGGCGGCCGCCTACTCCCGACCCGGAACAAGAACCGCTTCTGGCCCCGGAACCGGCCGCGAATTGGAGGTCGATTCAAAATCAAAACTCACGCGCGGCGGCAGCTGCTGCGGCGGCGGCGGCGGCGACTTGCGCGGCGGTGGGCGGGTCTCTTCGCAAGGAGCGAACGCGCGAGGTACGTGAGACCGCGGCGCGGACGCACGCGTTGTTACGCACGGCGGAGCGTTTGTTGGAGCAATCCATGTCGCATCAGCAACGACACGTCTCATCGCCCTGGATGGACGAGAACGGCCGCGACAACTCCGGCGACGACGACTCCACGGGAAGCGCGTCGCGTTCGGTTCGTGTTTTCCAAACGGCTCCAAACGGCAAGAAACGCGTCAGCGACGGCAGCGGGCGGTCCAGCGACGACGCCACGACGACTGACAGAAACGACGACTTGCAGAGGTTGTTCACCCCGACCCCGAAACCGTCGTCCAACCGCGTGGACCCGCTCAGCAAACTCGCGTTGGCGGCGGAGATGGAAACGGAGTTGGACGCGAAGGAGGATTCCTTTGGCGCGAGGGAGGAGTCAGGAGACGTTGTCGGGACAGAGTCGGAGGAGGAGGATGTCGTCGGGACGGAAGACGACGCGACGCGGCCAGGACCAGAAATCGTCGCGGAAAAACCCGTCGCCGCGCCCGAACCGGTTGTTCCGCCCAGCGCTGTTTTGCAAGCACACACACGCACCGTCTTCGTGCCTGCCGTGCCTGCCACGCGTCCTGTGCCTCAGCATCCTCAAAGCAACGCCCGGGGAAGTGGCGCGTTGTCCAGTGACAAAGCGCCCGCGGCTGCGCCGTCCATCGATTGCTCCGCCGAAAAACAGCCGCGACTTGCACAAAAAACGGCGAGCCGCGATTGCGTCGCGGGCCCGAGCCGAGTGGTCGGCGCGACGGAGGCACCAGGGGCGGGGGCGGGGGCAGTGGCGGGGCCTGATACGTCTTGTGTAGACGCACCACACGCGATGCCGGGGCAAATGGCGATTCTTGAACGGCCAACGACGGGCGATGTACCGACCCTGACGCCGACGATTGACGGCGTCGCCGAAACAGCACCCGCGCTTTCAGCGAATTTGAACCTCCAGAAACCGACGCAAGTGCCGCCCGCCGGCCCTGGAACCTCTGCCTCCTCCGAGTACCGCCGAGGCGTCGCGGAGGGTTTCGTGGCTGGCGTGCTTACGCAGACGTGGCGGGCGCTGGACACCTCGTTCAGCCAAGCAATCGCGGACGCGTTCACCGAGTCCCTGCCTTCGTGCCCGGCGGGCGTGATGGCGATGCTGCTTCCGCTTTCCAAAGCGCTGACGCTGTGCGGGCGAAACGCTCCTCGCGAAGCGGACGTTCCGGGTACGCAACCGGAGAATAGCAAAGAGGCACTGAGAGATTCTCACGATACGGCACCAAGTGCGCGAGGTACTGCAGAGCCGTGGAAGGAACCAACGGATGGAACCCCGGGGAAAACGAAACCGGTACCGTCGCCGGCGGCGATGCCGGTTTGGGCGGCGCGGGCGGTTGCCGCGAAACGGAGAGGGAAAAATCCAAAAAATAATTCGCCGCCGCTCGCGCTGCGGTTCGTGCCTCCCCCTGAACGGAAGGGGGGTGCACGGGCTGGAGAGTTTTCGACCGACAGGGAGACACCAGAAACGAAGGCGACAGGCAAACAGTCAGAAAAGAAACACCGAAAAAACCAAACCGAGGCGCCCATCAATACGACGGACCAAGGGGGAAAACCGAAACCGCCCGTCACGCTTCGCGCGTTTGGCGTGTCCCTCGATTTGCGCCCGAAGGCGCCGGCGCAATCGGCGCCGTTTCTGACCCCAGCCACTGACCAGCCAGTCACGGAAAAACGGAAACGAGTATCTTCCGGGTTTCTGTCAAGGGACGACGGGACGAGCGTGGCACCGACTTCTTCTTTTGATGGAGGCGGCGGCGTTGGAGTTGGGGTCGGGGTCGTGAGTATAACGAACCCAAGACCTGTCCTGAAAAAAAACAAAAACACCGGACCGGCCGGCGACGCCGGCGACGTGATCGTTTTCGACGATTCCGATTTCGAATCCGACGAGTTCGACTCGGAGTTTGAATCCAGCGGCGACGAAAAGGAGGTTTTGCCGGTTCCGAAAAAGCAACGGGCGGTGTCACACCTTGGCGGCAAAGGCGCGCAGAACCCGCAGATACCGCACTCCGCGCCCCTTATCAAACCCCCACGGAATCCCGTCGTCGCAAAACGGGTTCAACTCGTTCCGGTCGCCGTTCGGGGACAAGCGCCAGCGGGAATCGTCGAAAAAAAAAAACACCCCGAAACGACGACCCAGGGAGCTGTCGTGGCAGATGTGATTTGCCCTCGATTGTGTCCGTTGCCTTAGTTTGGTTCCATCACATCAGAAAGGCTTTTTTGATTGAGAAATTGTTTCATTGCTTTTCGTTCGTTCCGTTACATACATCACCTCTGCGCCACCGAGCCGCTGCCCGACACCGCCGGTCCTTCCCCCGCGCCTTTCGGGAAAACAGGCACGCGGTTCGCCCACTGCATGGAGAAACCGTGCACCCCCTGCAGTTCGAGGGCGCCTTGTCGTAGCCCCGCCGCGACGGTCCGGGCGTCGTTCGATTTCGCGCGCAACCGTTCCCGCGCCGCGTTCGCCGCCGACTCGGCATCGTCCAGCTTCAAACGCAACTGCGCGGTTTCGCGTTTCTTCAGATCTGCTCGCAAAGCCCGCATCACCGCATCAGGCGGCCGCGCCAGCGGTGCTACCCCCCCCCCATTCCGCTCCCCAAGTTCCATAATACCCCGCGCTTCACAAGCCTGGTCCAACGCGTTTAGCCGCGGCACGAGCGCTTCTTCCCGGACAATAGATTCAAACTCGTCCAAACTGAACGTGCTTATTCCGGAAAGGAGCTGGCAGTACAGGTCGAACAAAGGCTCGTGCATCTCGGGGTCTAGGCCGTGCAACGCGGAGGAGAACTCCTGTGACGAGGTGTGTCAGGTTGGATTTGAGGGAGGGATGTCAGGAAACGTCGACCGTGTGGTCTGGGAGTGTCTCTCCAGGCCGTGGCATTCGGACCGCACCGCGGGTGAAATGGAATTGTCCCCCTCGTCCCCCTTTTCCGGTGTGATGCGTGGTGCTGACCGTGTGGGACCGCGAAACGCGGGTCTTACCTCCAGACTCTGCGGCGTCAAAGTCTGTTCGAGCGCATCCTCGTACGTCCCGCGCAGCTCGCGCACGCGCTTGCCCTCGAAGAACTCCATCGCGCGTGTGCGCGGTGGGAGTGCGCGAGGTTGGTGGCGCGTCGTGGCTTTGCATGATGAGTTTCCCGTTTGAATTTGACAGCAAAGAAATGACGTTTTGACTGGAAAACTGGGAAAGCCAAACCGGTTGCAGAAACCGCCCATTGGGGACACATCGAGACGCGAGTCGAGAGGGGGACGCCGCCGCTCGGTTTTCCCCGGGGTGTCGCCGCGGTGTGTGTGTGGGTGCGGCGTGTGAAGCGGCGCTTTGCGAACGAAACGAAGCACGACACAGGGTACGGCAGAAGGACGGTGGAAGGCAACTTCAGAAGTACGCATCAAAGTGGACGGTTTTGCGTCATCACTGTCCACATCACGTCCAACTAGATCTGGCCCCGCATCGACTCTCTTCGCGTGCCCTAAAACTCCGCTGCAACGATGCCCTTCCCGAAGTCCGACGGCCCGAACTCGGTGTGGCAGGACCGAGAAATAAAGTTCGACGTCCACGCGAAACTGCTGGCGCTACGACCGGGGGAAATCGTGGTGGACGTGCTTGCGAAAGTAGAGGACACGAAAGGCAACAACGGCGACGGCGGAAGCTTAACGGTGACCAACTTGAGGTTGATTTGGCGAAGCGCGAGGAGTAAAAGGGCTAACTTGAGCGTAGGCCTCGGGACGATCACGTCAATGCACGTAAAGCAAGCGAGTTCTCGACTAAGAGGCGCCACCGACTCGCTGTACGTGATGACCAAGTGCAACGGCGGTAGGTTCGAGTTCATTTTCACCAACTTGGAGGTATCCACGGGGGGTACCGCTTGGAGAAGCTTCCTGACCGTGCAACACGTGCAGAGGAGCTACGACGCGACGAAGCTGTTCCGAGAGTTGAAACTGCGCGGGGCTTTGATTTCGAACGAGGAGCTGAAACTGTTGAAAGGCGAAGAGGTTTATAACAAGATCGGCGGCGTCGCGAATTTAAGCAACCAGGTACGCGACGCGTGTACTAAATCAGGCGGCACGCCGTGCAGGCCCGGCTACCCTTCCCTGTTTACTCACTCACTTGCCTCGAAACACTGCCTTTTTCTTTTATTCATCTCGCAGCGCGGGAACGACGGCGTGCTCCACCTCACGAACGTGCGCTTGGTGTGGCACGCGGAACACTCGCCCAACTTCAACGCGAGCATTCCTTACACGCAGATGGCGTCGGTTTCTTTGCGGGACAGCAAGTTCGGCAAAGCGCTGGTCGTGACCACGTCGAAACGGAGTGGCGAGTACGTGCTCGGGTTCAAAGGTACGCGTTGTATCGCGTTTCTCAAAATCCAGCCGACTGTTTGACCATACAATACTGACACTTTTCTGGCAAAACTCCAAAGTGGACGACGAAGAAAAGTTAAACGACGTGTTCAAGGAAGTCGAGGCGCTGCACCGGGTGTTCACTACGAACCCGGTGTTCGGGGTGGATGTTGGTGAGGTGAGGGGAAGTGCCAGAGATGATGCTTTGCAAAGGAACGACTCTTCCAGGTCCAACGTGAACACCGAGGAGGACGACGACGTGGAAATAATCGACTCGCGCGAAAGCGGGACTGATTTGATGCGGAAATATTACGCCGAAATCGCCGCCGGCTCCGACGGGTACGACGTTTCAACGCTGGAACCGGTTTTCGACGAAACCCTGGGTCTGGCGATCGAGCCGCTGCCGCAAGGCGCCACGACCACGGGGCTGTGGAACATAGTCTAGCATCCGGGCTGATGTGGCGCGCGGGCTGACGCGTGTAACTACGAGTAATGTCCTTCTTTTGTTACTTTTTGTTATAAACCTGTGAGTTACGAGATTGAAGTGCGTGCGTTCGCAGATCCGCGCGCACCAACGAGCGCTTGTACGTGTTGATGCTGGTGTTGACAAAACCAGCGTGGCACGCCCTGCGGTCCGTCCACGATGTCACCACCATCTGATGCCTCCACCCCCCCGGGAGGGCGGTCGTTTCTCGTGCTTCTCCGAGCCGCGGTGGAGGGGGAGGCGGTTGAAACAATGGGGGAAATGCGCGACCGCGTGTTGGCTGGTTTGGAAAAGGAGTCCGACCCTTTGGCCGACGAAACCGCGAGCACGAGCTTCCGGTCAAAGACCGAAAAAGAAACCGGATCCGGTAACCGGTTCTTTTTCGGCTTAGGCACCGAGGGCGCCGCGCAGGCGACATCGCTCGGGGTGGAGCTCGCGAGCGTTCTCGCGGGGTGGCACATCGGACATGCGAATTTTGTGTTTCCGGATTCGTCGAAGCCGTGCGAACAGACGGCCAACTTGATTGCGAAGCAGCTTCGCGATGCAACTTCACTCGGTGAGAGGGTCATCACGTGTACAACAGCCGCCACGAAAGCGTGCTTAGCGACTCCCGAGGATGGCGATTTGTTACTCGGGGCGGCTTCCATAAAGCGCTTCGCACGAAACGCTTGGCCACCGCCGCGCCACATTTTAATCGCGGTCGCGAACGACACTTCGCTCCTGGAACGCGCCGCGGAGATAATGTCAAACGCTCCCACTGATGCCGGTAATAACGTGAAAAATACGGTACCGTACTGTGCTGTAAAAACGTTCGAGCACGGAAACGGCGTTTTGCTCGAGTATCCGCGAAAAGAAAGCGAAGACTCCGACGCGAGGTGGACGCTCGTGCGAACGCTGTCGCACGAGTGACCCGCGGAAGTCGCGAGGATGTATCTTCTATGGATTAAGGATATCAATACATAGTCTAGGATATCAATACCTATCTAGTGCTATTTGTTTCCCGGAACTTTCGCGAGTTCCTCTTCGAGTTTCGCGAGGCTCACGTCCGCGCTTCCCCGTTCCAGCGGCTCCGGCTGGTTCGCCCCGGGCGACCACCCGGTCATGTACAACACCTGGAACGTACACTCCACGGCGTTTTGTTTCTTTTGTTTCTTTTGTTTTTCGGTTTCGTCCCCAAAAGTATCAAACGTATCCACGCAAAACATGCTTTGGTAACACGCCGCCGCCGCAATCGCGGTGGTCCGCCGAATCGGCCCTTTTCTTCGCGCCACCGCGGCGTTCTGTTCCGCCATTTGTCGAAGGTGCTCGACTAGTTTCATCGGGTTTGGGTACTGCATTGTTAGGGTATCCACATCCACCGCAGGGAGTTTCATTCCCGCCCGCGTCAGCAAGTTGCCGCAGTCCCGCACCTGCGCCAACGGCGATACGCGCTGCGATACCCCGCCTTCCCGTTCCATCTCGCCCACCGCGCACGCGATCCGCATCTCCCGCAAGCTCTCGCCGCCAAGCACCGAGCACAGAAACAAACCATCAGGCACAAGCGCTTGCCGCGCCTGGCTCATCGCGCCTGGCAAGTCGTTCGCCCAGTGCAAACCCAAAACGCTGATCACCACGTCCACCGAGGCGTCCCGCATGGGCAGGTCCTCCTCGTCCGCGTGGACGTAGTGAACGCGTACGGGGGCGCCGTTTTTGTTCGTAACCGTGTGCGATTCGGTGAAAACCGTGTCCGATGAAGAGGACGACCGCGGAGCGCTTGAGAAGGACGACTGCTGCAGAGAGTTTGAAGAGGACGACTGCAGAGCGTTTGAAGAGGACAACCGCGGAGCGCTTGAGTCGTCGTCGGCGCCGCTCACGTCGTCGTCTTTCTTCACCTCTGCTGCGCCGAACTCGGCCTCCGCGTTTCGTTTCACGAACGAAAGCATATCGAACGACGCGTCCACGACGACGATTTCAGTGACATCCTGTCTTTCCGTGAGAAGCGTGCGCACCACGGCATCCGTGGCGCCTCCCAGCACTAAAACTTTTGGAAAAACCCGTTTCACGTCCCGCAAACGGTCCAGGGTCCTCTTTGCGATTTCGTCAAGAAAAGGATCCGTGATGTCGCCACTTCGATCGTTTCGTCGCAGAAACGCCGCCCGGTCTCTTTGCGCCGCCTTGACTGCCCGGTCGAACACGAACATCTGGCCGGTATCCGCGGCGCTCTGCGCCGCAACAGCCGCGGCCTTCATGCGCGCGCGCTCCTGAGCCTTACTGACGTCCACGAAGGATGAAGCATCGGATGATGAGGAGTCATCTGAAGTGTTACTGTACGTCCTGGGCGACACAAAAATCGACGGTGACGTCACTGTCGCGAACACCCAGGCCGTTCCGCGCCGCCGCACGGTGCCGAAAACCGCGGCGAGGCCGGCCATATGTGAGGTGTCGCTGTGATACACAAGCCGAAAACGTGGGTCCTCTGAAGGTGGCGAGATGACACACGTACTCCAGGTGCGATCGGTAATGACAACACTCTAGAGAAAAGAGGGCACCACACGAAACTGCATTGTCTAAATTGATTCTATTTTACAAGCGCTGCTACGCTGCTACAACCGCAACAACCGCCTCGGTGCAAATCGCCCGAGGGACGCCTCCGCGTCTGTTTCCGTACCCGCCGGTTCGTCTCCACGCCTCGCCGGTTCGATTTCCAGTTTGTAGTACGCGTATACAATAATCCCCGCCAATACGCATCCGGCAATCACAAAAAGGACCCATCTCTGCAAACACTGTTCGCACGCCATCCTGGTCATCTTCCGTTCGCTGATGTCCATGTCCTCCTCCATGGTTTCCGCGCTTACCCGGGCGCGCGTAATCGTGTCTCTCTGCGTCGTGAGGTTCTGAAGAATAGCCTCACCAACGGTATCCGTGTGTGCGGCCATTTTAATCGACGACGCTAACCGCGCGGAGTTCTCGTCGCCCAACTTCACCCCCTTCAGCAAATCAGAACGCTGGTTCCTCCCAACAGTCTCATCACTCGCCCTCGTGCCGTACTTCAGCGCCAACACGGACTCATCCAGGAGCTGGCGGGGGGGGGGTCAGCCAGTGAGAAGACGCGAACGTGTCAATCGGTGCCGTCACGCGGTGCCCTGAGGCGCTTGGCGAAATAGGAGAACGGACGCGTTCCTTGTGCTCGATTTGTCGTGGGCGCGGCCTCCGCCGCTGGGTCGACGTCGGGAGAAGGGAGATGTGCGCACGCACCGGCTTGGTTTCCGCATCGCCACTGCGGTTCCCGTGGCCTTGCTTCCCCATGGAGAAGGGCTAGGCGACCTCGCGTGCGCGGGGCGCGGCGAAGTGGGCGAATGTAGTGTTACAAAAAGGAGAAGGACGCACACGCGGGTTTGTTGACTTTTATCATCATCAGCCTGGTGCTTGCCACTCCTCCGCACGCACCCCCTCTGCGACGCGTGCCTCTGCGTCCTGATGTCCGCACTCCGCGCGGCGCACGTTTCTTTGCGCGTCCACGCCGCCTCGGCGAGGAGGGAAGGCACCCGAGGAAGCGTCGGACATCGGCGCGGACGACCGCGTGCCCACGAAGAGGACGAACCACAGCAACACCCTTCGTTGTGCACCAGGCGCATGGCTCTGACCGCCGCGGTGTTGGTGTCGACTTCCACGACCGCTGCATCCACACAGGCCGAAATCCGTACCCCCAAAGGATACGACGACCCTTCTGTTTCGGCGTCCGGTTTCAACACCTCGGTCACCGGGAACGACACCCTGGGGTGTCAGTACTCGATTCAGTGGCCCTCGGGGTGGTGCGCGCTTTCAGATTTATCCAGCGCCCGGACGGTGGGCGTTGATAACTCGTGGAAGGACCCTAGCGACGAAGCCAGTACGCTCGCGGTGTTCGTTTCCATTGTGGCCCCATCAATAAAATCGCAATTGGACCGGGGGACCATAGACTCGGTGGCTAAAACCCGAGCGGAAAGCGCGCCGCGGCAGGTCACGATTGGGAAACGAACACGAAAAACGCGTGTCGGGAGTAGCGGAAAAGCCACGACCTACGACGTTGAAACAAAAGTGGGCGGCGGCACCGCGGGGCGGTTCGGGCAGGCGGTGGAGCTGGTAGCAATCACGGTGTACGGGGGGAAGGAATACCTGGTCCGAGCCACCGCGAGTGGCAGCAGTTGGAACACGCAGAAACAGGCGCTGCGAACCGCCGTGGAGAGTTTCGAGATTTTAGAGACGTGTTAAGTGTTGGCAGGGTGTCGCAGTAATGATAGCTAGTCTGGTAGTATGCAGGGTAATATATAATAGCAGAGACCCCGACTCCGAAACGACATTGAGTACTATTACAAACAGCCATGAGTACACCGGGATTACAACCCTTTTTATACCTAAATCCCGTAACCTTACGTTCGGTGGTAAAACAACAAGTACGCCTGCGCGGCGGCGACTTGCACCGGCTCCGCGCGCGTCACGCGCGAGTCGTCGCACCGGAACCACGCGTTTTGGGAACGCACGTACGCGAACTGCGGTTGCGAAGGAAAAGGGTCAGTCGGAGAGTCTTGAGGTATGGGTGCACTGTATGGGCAAACAGGGCACTTGTGATGTATGTAGTTGTAAACAGTTGTTACTTGTAGTACACGGGAAACAGTCAAAGAGGGGCTTGAAACAGCGCGTCGGATTTGGGAAAGCCCCAACACGTACGTAGTGCCCGCTGTCCAAGTTCCCGCTGTGCACTATGACGGCGAAGAGCTCGTACATGAATTTGGAGGCCTCGTTTTGTTGCGCTGCCGGATCCGAGGGATCCGAGGAGTCATGACGTGTCCCGTGGATGCCCCGAAAACGCGCCCGGTCCCGTTCCGCGAAGGACGACGAGTACGGATTGACGTCCAGGGTGAATGGAAATTGCACGTGCGTGTGGATTTTTTGCCCGCGCGCGAACCGCTTGACGTGCGTTACGAGGGTTCGGGGGAACGTCCGCACGCTCATCTGTTTTGTTTTTTTTGATTTACTGTCGCCGCAGGATGGGCATCGAAACGACGAACCGCCCCCGGAATTCAAATCGTCACTCAACCGTTCCGGCCGGATGAACTTCGCGAAGCACTGCTCCAGGGTCACCGCTTTGGGTAAGCTCCGCGAACCGCCGTTGGGAACGTCAAGGGAAAGCCCGACTGTTTCGTCAAACGCGGTGCTCACCACCTGGCACGACCCGCACGTCACGTCCGACCGGAGCGTCCCCGCGAACGCGCGGTGCATGGGACACGGACACTTGGTGATGTCGGTATCTTTTTCTTTTGTGTGCGTTTCAGTCTGAAACGTGGGGGGAGAAACAACGTCCCCGCCGGGAATCGAACCGACGCGGGCGGCGTGGTCGTCCTTTTTTAACACCAAACCAGTATTTTTTTCGCCCGCCTCCCGGACGGTTTCTTTTTTGAACCCCAAGTGCGCCGCGCTCACCAGGTGGATGAAAAATTCGTGCGCGTCCTGCTGGCCTTGCCCTGCGAGGTGCTTCGGGGCAACTTGCCACCACGCATGCAGGAACTTGCTAGGCACGATCGGGGCGCCGGCGGGGGTATTACTTGTGGGTACGACGGTAGTACTGGCGGTGTTACCGGCGGTAGTACCGGCCGTGGTAACCGCCGTATTACTCCCGGTACTACTCCCGACACCGCACCCATTCCCGTAAAACTCGGAAACGAGGAAATCCAGCTCGCAGGGTAAACACGACCCGCCCGGGTCGAGAAAGGGTTCTTCTTTTTCTTTTTCTCCTTTCTCCTCTTGCGGAAAAGACGCCGCGGGACTTTGTTGTTTCTTCTTTCTTCGCTCAAGGTCTTCCAAACGCCGCGCCAAACAAAGCGCGCGGCAGTGCCCGTCCCTTTCGAGAGTAACAAGAAAGTGTCAGTCGGTCGGACCATGTGTACGAGGGATTGGTATTACGTAAACAGTCGTGGTAATAGTCCGAGGGAATGCGCCCTTCTGGTCGTAATAACCGTCCCTTCGCAGGAAGAGTATGGGCAACCAGGGGGGCGGAACGTGTTGGGTGGGAAATGCAATACGTACCTTAAAAAGAAACCACCCACCGACGGCGAGCGAACCAGCGCTTGTACAACCGTGGTCATGAAACACGTGTTGCCCAGGTTCACGACGCCGCGTACGCCCCTTGGGACGCCGAAGGCGTCGACGTTGGGAAGCGACGTGACATCGGTCTCGTCGAATTTTACGCAGACGTCGGCGTCGTCTCGCTTTTGCTTTTTGAATAAGGGTGCCGTTTCTTGGGGCGACGTCGCGCCACGAATATCTTCCCGCTTTGTGTCAGACTGTTTACTGCCCCTGAAATCTTGCTCCACCTCGGACTGTTTCGCGTCAACGTCTGACTGTTTGCCCATAGAATCCATAGAAGAGACACCACCCGAGTGAGTCGTCAACTCAATCGCACCCAGCACGGCTTTGTCGAACCCCGCGTGGAACCCCTCCGCGTCGCAGGTCGCGCAAAACAAGTCGCGCCGTTTGAGTTGGAGGAAAACGCCGCGGCATCGGTTTGTGGAGAATGCGCAATTAGTCTCCGCGTTACCCACGCGATTAGTGTTGGGAGTGTTGCTATTATCCATCCCGCAGTGGGTCCGGCACTCACCACGAGCGCACAACGCGGCGCAGTCAAGACACGCCTGTTTTGTGATGCGTGGGTGGGGAGTGGGTGATTAGTGGGCGGACGGCGGGCGTGGTTGTTAAAAACAAATTCCGACGATTTCGACGCATGCGGGATTGTTGCTTTTCGGTCCGGGTCCTCCCATGGAGGTGGTCCTTCCTTGTGTCCCAGAAACAGGGACGTGGTGTTTACTCGGCCTGGGTGTTGAGTCATCGTGTCAAATCATCAGTCAACGCACCATGCTGCTCGAGGTCAGGCCCACCACACCGTTCTCCACGCACAACCGCGCCACGACCGCGAGTGTTTCATCGCCTTCGCGTGTTTCGAAAAACGTGGTGAGATGCGAGCACGATGAAGACTGTTTGCCTGTGCGACGCGTCCCACCACGGTTCCCTGGCTCGCCCGCCGTGGACGGGCTCGCGACCCCCGCTGTCGCCGCGAAATCCGCGGGTACCGCGATGGCCGCCATCGCGCGGTCCCTTAAGAACCGCGCGCGCGTGCTCGAAACTCTTTGCCTCGCACTCTCTCGCACGGAAAAAGAAAGAAAGTCGAATGACGAACTTCAAACTTTCTGACAAGCGTCTTCATTATCTGAGGTATAGGGTATGGGGAGCCATTACGAATGACTCCCCACGACTCAAGACCGCCGCCTTTTCACGACGAAGACGAAAGGAAGACAATGAACCGCCCGATTGCACGTCATTCCCATGCACACACCAGGAACACCATGCACTCTAACATGAATACGTCGCCCGCGGGCTCGGTCTCGCGGGTTGGAAAAGCGACGCGCACGCACAAAGTCGTCGTGATCAAAGTCGGCACCAGTTCGTTGCTGCGCAAGGGGCACCTGCACCTCTCCATGTTAGGCGCGCTCGCGGAGGCGTGCTCGGATTTAAGCCGCGCGGGATGCAAGGTGATCGTGGTGACCTCGGGCGCGGTGGGCGCGGGGTGCCAAGTGTTAGGCGCGGTAAGTGACGATCTTAACTCCTTAGAAGTAAAGCAATTCTCCCCGCAGGTCGCGCTCTGACGCGGCACGACACGAACCCACAACCGAACGGGCCGACGCGTCATCCCGAGGCTTGCCCGCCCCAGATTAGGGGAGTTTCGGAGGCCTTCCTGTTTCCGAGCTTTTTTGTCGAACAAACTCGATTTTGTGAGGGCAGCGCACAGGCAAACAGTCGGGTCTTTTGTGTTCTAAAAATCTCGACACGTGTTTGATAGCTGACCTAATTCTCGTCGTCTCATCCTCAAACACAACAGGAAAAGCCCACGGACCTCGCCGGAAAGCAAGCCATGGCCGCGGTGGGCATGGTGCGGCTGATGCGCATGTACGACGACTTCTTCACTAGTGTTTCCCAGCCTATTGCGCAGGTGTTGGTCTCCCTGGATAACCTGATGGACCGTACCCAGTACTTAAACGCGCAACGCACGTTTCAAGCGCTTTTGAGTAAAAACATAATTCCGATCGTGAACGAAAACGACACCGTCGCGATGCAGGACATGAAGTTCGGGGATAACGACACGCTTTCCGCGCACATCGCGAGTTTGGCGGATGCTGATTACCTGTTTCTGTTGACGGACGTTGACGGGTTGTACACCGGGAACCCCAATTCGGACCCGAACGCCACCATCATCCCGCTTGTTGAGAACATCGACGACTTGGACGTCGACACGAGCGCCGGCGCCGGGTCTAATTTCGGCACCGGAGGCATGGCCACTAAAATCGCCGCCGCCCGGTTAGCCACCGCGTCGGGGTGCCACACCGTGGTGATGCACTCGAACCGAATAGAGGAGCTGACGTCGGTGGTGGTGGAAGGCGCCGCGTACGGCACGCTTTTCCTGGCGGTGAGCCAGCCCCTTGTCGGGCGCAAGCGCTGGTAAGTATTTCCAAATCACCACATTCCGCCGACTGATTGCCCATACTTGTACCAAAAGGGACTATGTATTACCTCTGACTGTTTGTCCATACATCGCGATGTACACGACTGACATTTATTTTATTTCAATCAGGATTCTGCTTCAGAAACCCGCGGCTGGCAAAATCATCGTCAACAGCAAAGCCGAGGTTGCGTTGAAAAACGAAAAGAGCTTAGTGGGCACTCACATCGTGAGCGTGGAGGGTTCGTTCGAGAGCGACGAGAGCGTGCCTCTTTTCACCCGGGACAACGCCGAGGACGGCGAAGAGGGCGTGCTTCGCGAGTTCGGAAGAGCCATCATCAACTACAGCTCGAGCGAGTGCGTAAAGCTCATCGGGGCTAATTCGGACGACTTTTTCGACATCGTGGGTTACTCCGGGGCGGAGTCCGTGGCGCACCGGAATAACGTTTGTCTTTGGATTCCGGGGGGCGAGGAGGGGAACCTCGCGAGCAACCCGGAAATAGACATGACCTCGCACCCCAGCGTCAACGACATGGCGGACCTGGCGAACATGATGGGGGACAAACCGCGAACGCCCCCGCCCGCCACGCTTACACCGTAAAACCAAGCAAGCGAACGTGTTCACACGGGTGTGAAGAACACGTCCGTGTGGACGCAAGGGCATCAAGCGCGCGCGCGCGCGCGCCGGACCGTGGCGACGTTTTTCGAACATCCTCGGATGCGGTCGAAAAAAGTTGGGGGGGGGAGGTTTGATTTGAAGACGGTTTTTCGAAACCTCTCTGACTAATCTCCACCCTTCGCGCGTCTCGGTTACCCGGAACTCGGCAGGGCGTTACGCACCCGGGTCCGGGTGCATTCACGACACTATTACCGCATTACTTTTAATACTCATAACAAAATTTTATCGCCGACGTGTGTCGACGCGAAAAGCGCGTAGCGTGTCGTACCCAAAACGCACCCAAAACATACGACGCGTGCTGGATCTCTTGGGATTACGACGCCACCCTGACAAAGGGCACTGGGACGTTTGCCAAGACCTGATGCACCTAGGGATCGGCATCGATACCTAGCCAGGCGTGTTGTACATCCGTGAGAACCTTTTTACCCTGGTGCGGGTGTGTACCTCAAAGAAAGACACTTATCTGAAAATCGGTCTGTGATTGGCTGCCGAATTTTGGTGACGAGGCGTCGAGTCTGTCTGTGCCTTTGTGTGACGTTATGTTGAACGATTTTGCGAGTCATCGTTCCCTCGCGCGCTCCCTTTCCCCCACCCCCTTTACCCCCCACGTCACCATGGCCACTCCCCTTCTGGACAAGATCCACATCGCGTACAACGCGCCGTACGCCCTTGGGAACATGCTCGCGCCCGGGTGCGTTTCTGGCCTTCTTTCCCGTTCCTTCCCGAAATATCCCAGTTGCATTTTCCGACACCCCAATCCGCGACAAGTCCGTCCCTGACCTCCCCCTCCCTCCCCTTTCGTGTTGTTGTCTCCTCTCAGAGCCTGGGAGCCCATCATGCCCAAGATGGTCGAGGCCCCGCAAAGCCGCAAGCTATTTCGCTTTCTCGGCGTCATGGGCGCCGGCTCCGTCGCGACCGCGGTGGTGGGGCTGAAGTGCAGTGACAAAAACACAAAGGCGAAGTTGGATTTGATTGCGGGCGCCACGTCCCTGGGCGTCGCCGGCGCGCTGGCGAACATGTCCGCGTCTGAAGACTTCGGCGGCCCCGCTCCTGATGCGTTCAAGTACGGCAACATCGCGGGCAACGTACTGATCGGTGCGGCGCTCATCAAGCGAGGCATTGATAACGTGTGATGAGCGGCTTGAAGACGAACAGTAAGGAGCAGGCTTGAAGAACGTACGTTTATTTTATAAACCGAGAAATACTTTTCCCATCCCATAAACTAAAACGGAGACGTCATCCTACTGTAAATACCCGCTACGCGTCCACACTGCTGTACACGTTTTTACTCTCACCCAAACGGGTTTGTGTCAACTCGTCGTCGCGGTCATGATCGTTTCCAAACGAAAAATCCACCAAATCCGCAGACAAATCACTCAAGTCATCCGCCGCGGGTAACCACATCTCCACGCGGCCGATCGCGGGCGGCGACGACGGCAGCACGTGAAACACGCCGCCCGCGCTTTCCACGAGCGACCGCGCTATTTGTAGGCTGGGGTACGTCTCTTCCCTCAAAGTGGTCCTTTCCGTGAAGGAATCCTGCTCATTTGAAAACGGTCCTCGTTTTGTTCGCGATTTCGCAACGCAAGCCGCCGCGGCGGCGGTTTCCGAGGAACCGGTTGCCGGAAAATAGTCAGAGTCGGAGCCCGTGGCGTTGCCAATTCTCGTCGCGGCCGAGGCGAGCGCGCCCGCCGGGAGCAGTTGCTCTTTTCGTCGCGCATCATCAAATGCGGAGTCAGCACTGCCCGCGCCCAGTGAAACGCCCACGGCGATGACCACACCGCCCTTCACACCACCGTTCGCCCGGACCACCACGTCCACGTTCCCGTTCTGCGGCGCGGCGAGAAGCGCGGCGTCGATCACGAGCGCCAGGGTTTCCTGCGAGTGGGACCCGAAAAGGTCAAACGTCTTTCGTGATGTGCATTACGTAATTACGGGCGGACAATCGGCAACTCGGGAGGCTGGATTTGGGAAACGCGCAAAAATACAAACACGTACCCGCACGTCCCTCGCGTCCGCTTTGACGTTGGCGGAAACGCGCGTTTCGCCCAAGTCTCCGCGCGGGGGGGGAAACGTCGCGGTCATTGTTACGCCGCTGGGCTTCGCGATGACCTCCGCGGACGCCAGCAAACCAGCCACAACAGGCATGACGTCACACACAGGGCTTCCCCCGGAAGCGAGGGCAAACGAAGTCGCCGTGGAGGTTTGCGATTTCTTTTTTTGGAGACCGCCTGGACTGCCAACCGGCGCGGGCAACGCGGGTAAGGTCCCAGAGGAGAGCGCGTTGTGTTTCCCTCCCTCCGATTGTCCCGCACTCGCCGTGAGTTCCTCTACGATGTGTTTCGGGTAAAGCGCGGATTCGAGTTCCGACGAGAGTTGTGCGAGCACGTCGCCTTGCGCCACGATCGCTTCCGCCATGTCCTTCGAAGGGGTGTCTCTTTTTAGGTGTTTAGTGAGCATCCCGCCCAGGGTTCGCAGAACCGTGAGCGGCTCCCTCGCCGCTTGCGTGAACCCGCTGACGCGTTCGTCCGAGCGCATCGCCGCGGCGGTGGCGAAATCGGCTCGGCGGTGCATGGCCCACGCCGCGACTACGCTTCGCGCGGCCGCGGCGAGCGCCGCTCGTCTTCGGTCGCCGAACTTCTCCGCGGTGTCCTGCGCTTCTTTTGTTTTCTCTTCGTCCGACGCCGACGCCGACGCCTCTGACGCGCCTAGCACTTCCACTTCGGGTATCATATCCACGAACGGCGACGCGTCGGTGTTGCCCTTACCAGGCGACCCGTCGCTGTTGCCAAGCTTATCGCTGTTCTTCTCGAGAACGCTCCTTTTCCGTTCTCGTTCTTTTTTCGTCCGCGCGCTGTTGCCTTTCCAGCCGCCGCTATCGGGCATCTCGCCAACCAGAAGCCCGACAAGCGCGTCGTCTCGCGTCAACGGCACCACCTGGCACGATAAAAAAGAAAGGGTCAGTCGGTCGGCCGCGTGTATAACCGAGATTGGTATATCCGGGATTGGAAAGGGTAGGCCCTGTACTCCATGGTATACATAAACAGTCGTGGTAACAGTCCTCCGGGAATGCGCCCTTCGCAGGCGTAATGCTCCAGGACGCAGGACGAGTATATCGCGATGTATGGACAACAGTCACCAGCTTCGGTAAATCACAGAGGCGTCCGCGTGGTGATTGGGAAAGTTCCGTACCAGCGCGTTTGTGCTGGGCAGCGCGAACACGCGTTGCTTCACCAGAAGCGCCTGAGATTGTAAAAATAAATGTCAGTCTTGTATGGGCAATCAGTCGGTGGAATGTGGTGAGTGGGAAATACGTACCTCCGCGTTGGTTATGTTGTTTCCCTTGCCCCCGAGCCACCGCCCGCCGCCACCGCCGTCGTGTTCGTCCACGGACCCGCCCCCGCGCAGCGTGATTGACGTGTTTTTGGTTTGCGCAGCGAACCCAACGTCGGGATCTTTAATTTGGGGACGGCCGTCGTTCCCGCAATCCCCACCCCCACCCAGCGAGTCCGCGAAGGACGAAGCGGCTACCCCGAACGCGTCTTCCACGGGCTCGTGTTTCGCGGCACCATCTCGCGCCATCTCGAACGAGTTCACGCCCGGCGTCGAACTCGAACTCGAACTCCCGTTCCCGTTCCACCGCGAGGCACGCTGGGGATAAGACGCCACTTCCGTGAGTTGCAGGTTCGTCCCATCCGCCCCGGATGCGCGCAGGTACAACATGCACCGCGAGCCCCTGCCGAGCGCTCTTGCCACGAGCTCCACCTGCGCATCGCAGAACTCGGTGAACACGTCGTCCGTGCTGTCGATGATGGATAGTGTACCGGGGTTGGTGGACGTGCTGCTCGCGGAGTGCGCGGACACACGCCATTTACTGGCGTAGACGCGGGGCGTGGGGCCCGCGTGGGGTACGTACGCCGCGTGCCACACGCGGCGCCACGGACGCGACGACGCCCGAGACGGCTTGTGCGAGGGACACGTCCGAGACGCGGGAGGCGCCGCCGCCAAGGCGGGCGCGGCGAGCGACATGGTGCGTGTGCGCCGTAGGTATGACGACCCGAATTGCAACGAGACGGCAACACACGTCAGCAAGCGGAGATTTGTCAGGGGTGGGTGCCAATCGCCTCATTCGCGCCAAGCGTAAAAACGTGGGTGCCAACAATCGCGAATGGCAGCCACGCTCGTCATTTACACACGACGCCCCGCCTCGTCGTGCGCATCGACGACCCTCGGTTCTTCTCCGCGGTGCGCGGCCGCGACAGCGATGGGGTCGACGACCAAGTTGACGACCAAGTCGACGACGGACGGCTCCCCGGAAGGCGGAACCACGTCGACGACGCCCGTAATTTCCGTAACCACGGACGACGACAAAGCGCGATCCTCGTCTCTCGTCTCGGGCAAAATCGGCGCCACCCCGCGGAAGGTGCCGGAGGGTGGCTGGACGCCCGCTGAGGACGACATTCTCCGCAGCGCTGTTGCACAGCACGGGCTCGGGAGGGGGGTCTGGAAAAAGATTGCTTAGGACGTTCCAGGGCGTGACCACACGCAGTGCGCACGTCGCTGGAATTACACGGTCGACTCGGGGAATGTGAGTGTGAGTGGCCCTTGGACCAAGGAGGAGGATGTTCAGCTCGTCGATCTCTTGTTCGAACACAAGGCGAGCTTTGTCGATGCCGCGAAACAACACGGCCGTTCCGAAGACCAGTGTCGCCAGCGTTGGCGCACTCACTTGGACCCAGACATCAACCACGGACAGTTTTCAAGGGACGAGGACCGCGCGTTGATCATCGCGCACTCCTTGCACGGGAACAAGTGGGCTGAAATCGCGAAAACGTTCGTGGGTAGGCCAGACGCCGCAATCAAGGGTCGCTGGCACAATACGCTGAAGCGCAGAGTCAAGGAGGCGAACGATGCTGGGCAGGACGCGCTCACCGCCGCGGGCGCAGGGCGAAAAAAAGCGAAGGCGTGGTCACGTGAGGAGGAGCGGAGCTTGATCATCGCGCACTCCACACACGGCAACAAGTGGGCTGAGATCGCGAAAAGGTTTGAGGGTAGGACGCAACTCGCGATCGAGTTCCACTGGTACGCCGTACTGAAGCACAAAGTCAACGAGGCTTTGAAGCGCGGGCTGGACGCGCTCGCCGCCGCGGACCCCGCCGCGAAAGACTGGTTGCCGAAAGAGGAAAAGAAAAAAGCGACCGAGCCGAAGGAGAAGAAGGAAACGAAGGAAAAGGCGAAGGGCATCAAAACGCAAAGCACCGAGAAACGCAAGAGCGGAGGCAAGAGCGGGGGCAAGAAGCGCAAGAGCGGGGACGTCGATGTGGTCGTCGCGGCGAGGAAAAAGCGCGGCGAGTTTGCCGCCGCCCCCGCCGCGCAAGAAACCGCCGCCGCCACGCTGCACGGCCCCGTGACGAGCACGCCCTACTCCCCGAGCACCGGAAACGCCACCGCGCCTTCGCCTTTCGGCACCACCGCCGCGGGCGAAAACCTCTTTGCCTCGCCGAAACAGAAGGGTGCGGCCGGGCGGGGTGTACTCGTCGAAGTCCAGACCACCTTTTTTTCCAACCAGTGAACCTGTCACCCTGAAATCGTCGCTTTGGGCTGTCGCTTACACATTCACAAGTGATGGTGTCCCTTCCCCACAGCAAAGTAGTCCACAGAAATGCAAAACTGAGCAAAAACGAAGTTAGTTTTGAGTGGGAAAGTACAAGTAGTCTCCAGAAGTTGAAATAAATGTTTTCTCTGTCTTGCACGCTGCTCTGTTGTTCACGCCTCTTCTCGTTCGTACTTCAGCCCGCGCTTCACATCGCGTTCCCCGCAGACGCCCTGGGCGCGCGATGGCATCCAAGCGCGCCAAGATCTCCCCAGACCTGGTGCAGCACATCATGCAGTACGCGTGGGAGCTCAAGGTTGCGAAAACCCCAGCGGGTGCGGATGGCGACACAAATACGACGAGTAAAAGAAAGTTTCCCGTCAAAGACGAAGCGGTCGTCGCGACCGCAGAGGTGCTTCGGTTGTTCGCGGAAGAAATCACCGCGCGGGCCGCGGAGACGCGATTATGGACGGAGACGACGGAGACGGCTGGCGAGCAGAGTGGCAGAGGGACAGAGCCAAAACCACAAAAAAACAACCCGTCGTTTTGTCATAAAAAAGTCACACCCCCTCCGCCGCGCGCATCGCGCTCGTGATTCCCAGCAACCGTTCCAGGGCCAACCCGAAGCTGGGTCTTTGCGTGGGCTGCGTCGCCCAGCACTCGGTGAGAAGTTTCACGTAAGAAGTGGGCAACGGCGGCTGGTCCGGGAGCTTCGGGCGCTCGCCGCGCATCAGCGTCGCCACGATTTGCATCGGCGACTTCCCCCGGAACGGTTCGTCCCGGGTTAAACACTCCCACATCACAACCCCGAAGGAGTACACATCAACTGCGCTGTTGTACGGCTGGCTGTCTAACAGCTCGGGGGCCATGTACGGGTAGGTACCGACCAGGGTTAGCAGGTTACTGGTGGGGCCGTGCGCGCGGGCGAGACCAAAGTCGGCGACTTTTATCACGCCTGTTTTTGTGCAAGAAAAAGTCAGTCAGTCTTTGAGAGTCTGGAGTACGGGTTTGTAACGGTTAAACAGTCGTTGGATTTGGGAAAGCCCCGACACGCACCTGAATCGTCCAGCAGCAGGTTCCCGCTTTTAACGTCCCGGTGAATAATAGACCGGCTGTGCAGGTATATCATCCCGCGACAAGTGTCCGCCATCCAACGCAACACGTGCGCGGCGGTGATGTGTTGCCGCCGGTTGTGAAGCACGCCGTACAAACTCCCGAACCCGCAGAAGTCCATCACGAGACACAAATCGGGGCCGGTGGTGCACGCACCGAGGAACTGCGGTTGGGAACGCGGAAAAGGTCAGTCGCGTGTCAGGCGACGTATGGACAAACAGTCACCAGCTTCGGTAAAACAGTCCGGTTGTGCCGTGTTTGTAACAGAGACCAGTACTGCACTGGTAAGAGTCACTCGGATCGTGCGCTTCCTTTGCACGACGGGCGTGGTGCCTCAAACCGTGAAACAGGGTCCGTAAACAAACGCCGTGCTGACGGATTTGGGAAACGCGCTACGGCCGTACCTGCACCACGTGCCGATGCCGCAACCCGCAAAGCACCGCGAGTTCGCGCCTGAAATCCTCCGCGGCTTGCGGCTGCGACGGGTCAAGACGAAGTCGCTTCACCGCGACGTCCGTGCCTTGATACGTGGCTTTTAGCACCTCTCCAAACGCCCCCGTGCCGACCCGCTTCCCGAACGCGATGGCGCCGATTGGAATCTCGTCAAACGCGGGACCGGGGGTGGGCGTTTGGTGTTCAACGCCGCCCCGCGCCGGTCGCCCCGCCTCGAGCCCGTTCTTCGCCACGGGCATCGGTACAAACACGTTCGCGCCGGACGGCGCAGGCGGGTGTTGGTTTTTGTACGAAACAGGTACCAGGGGGGTGATTGGGTTCGGTGCCAGCGCGTGTGTGTGGACTCGCGGCGCGGGTTGATTTTGAACATGAACGTGATGAACGTGTTGCCCCCTCGGCGCTTGCGTTGTCGCGCTGTCGTCAAACTTGGCCCAGTCCTGAGGCGCTCCCGAATGCAGTGTCGAGCCCGGGGGAGGCGGCGAGTTCGTTCCAGACAGCGTGTCTTGCTTCGCCCAAGGCTGCGTGTACTGTTGATACGTGTGCTGCTGCTGTTGTTGCTGCTGTTGCTGGAACACCTGTTCTGTGGTGAATTGCGGCAACCCTCCCGACAACGTGCGCGCCAGCGCGGGGTGCTGGTGGTGGGAATGGACCTGGGTGTGGCCGCCGCGCGCGTCGCCTCCCCGCTGCGCGATCATCGACCTTGGCGCCGGCGCCACCCGAACACTAGACACACCAGCGGGCGCCAAGTCCGCGAACATCAAAGGCGCGGCGCCGTCCACCTTGCGCTCCCTGCCAACAGTCGGGCGAGCGGCGGTGAGCTCGAACGCGGCCAGACTGGCGTCGATGTCCAAAACCGTTTCCCTCGGCGACGCGCACGGCGAGCGCGCGCGCTGGTTCATTTTCGACGCGCTCATCGACGCCACCATTCCCCCCGGGGACCCGTACCCTGACCCGTACGCACCAGACGACCCGTGTCCGGCATTCCCCGTGAACGACGAAACCGCGCTGGTGAACCCACCCGCATTGGGCGTCGCGAACGATCCAGACGCGTTGGTGTTGGGTTGAGGAAAGTGGATGGGTTGCGGCGTCGCCGATATCCCGTACCCCCCGAACAACGGCGGCCGCGGGGGGGGCGGCGCGTTCACCATTGCCGGCCGCGTTTGTTCCCAGCCGCAACCCAGGTCTTCTTCCGCTTCGAAATCAATCAACGGTGGCAAGTCGATCGTGGGCTGGGTTTCCCGTTCCGTCGCCCCCCCGACTTCCCGTTCCGTCGCGGCGGCTAAGTCGTCGTCGCTGTTGCACTCGTCAAACGGGCTACTCACTGCGTTTTCCACGAACGACACGGACGGCCTTTGGTGCGACGAGGGCGGGCCGAAGGACGAAGCCATGACCGACGCCATCGCGTCTTTGCCCCCATCAGACGCGAAGTCGGGGAGCTTGTCGGGAAGTTCCAGGAACGAAAAACTCCCTCCGCGCCCGTCGTTTTCCCCGGCGCCTCTGCGGCCGCGATTTCCAACCGTTCCGTCGCCCCCCTCTTCCATGAACGCGGTTTTTATTGCAGGCCGCGCTCTGGCTTCCGCGAATGCTTGGCGAAGAAACTCGTGCTCCATCGATATCTCCCGCGCGCTGCTGGCGGGAAGCCCGCCAGCGTTGGACCCCGCGATTTTCGCCGCGATGAAAACGCTCGCGCCGTGTAGTAAATGCGCCTCCACCGCGACGAGCGTCCCGACGTGCGCTACTAGCCGGTGCCACTGCAGCGCCGCTAAAGGCGGGTTCCTCGGCAGCGCGCCAGTCACCACGTCTAGTGCGTTTCGTAAGGTTTTGCCCAGCTGTAACATGTGCGTCAGCGATTGCAGGGAGGCGCATTTGTGCCGATCCGTGGACTCGCCCGTCGCCCCAGGGAACGAGTAGTTGTTTTCAAACCCACCGCACACCTCGTGGAACCGCGTTTTCTTTAAAAGAGCCCGCGCGTACGCCACGACAAGACCGGCGCACAGCCGTCCGAGGCCGTACCCGGCGTTGTTGCTGACGTACCCGCCCCCGGTCTGATTGTCACCACCGCTCTCGCCAGCCACCGCCGCGGTCCAGTGTTTATCTAACATCACGAAATGGTCGCGGAACTCGTACGACGCGGTGAGTACGCTTGGCGATCCTTTCTGCATCAGCTCGTGGCACGTCGCGAGGACTTTCAGGGAAATAAGAGGCGAGTTCAGCATGGGAACCCTTCCAAGCGCGTTCATCGCCTCCACAGGCGCGATTTGAGGGTCCCTCCACATCTCCTCCACCAGCCGCGACGTGTGTTTTCGTTTCGGAGGCCCGTCTGTCGCGCTTGTGGCTTTCACCACGCTCATCTCCACGAACGACAAGTTGGCGAGGTACCGCTTCATCTTTTCCAGGCCACCGCCTCTTAAGCCTTTTGTTTTCCGTTCCCGTTCTTTCAAATCACGTTCGTCCGACCCCCCCCCGCCGCCGCCCGGAATAGACGCGTGCAGCCCGCCCCGGCCGCCGGCGTGATGCCGGGGCGGGGGCCGGGGATGATCCATCGCGAGACTATTCTATTCTTTTTTTGTCCCGACCCGCGTCCCCTGCGTTTTCCACCCGTCTCACGACACACACCACACACAGGTCGCCCGCCACGTCCCCCGCGCCGCGCCGTTCGCGTCGCGTCCCTTGTTCACAACGCGGACCACCAGCCCTTGTGCGATCGCGCGATCGCGACGCCGAAGACCGCGAAAACCGCCTCGTCAAAGCGCGTGACGACACGTAAAAAACGTCGAATCAATCCTCGGTTCGTTCGGATCGTGCAGATGAACACCGTCCCTCAAACCCGAGTCGTCCCTTCTCACGTCCCGGACACGACCCCCCCTCCGAGCCTTACGGGAAGGCGCACGCGTCTGGTCCGTCGACTGTTCTTAACTTCCGTCACGCACCCGAACCCGAACGACCCCTCCCGCGTCGACGACTGAACCGAACAGCCCCGGCGCGGGCCGGTCACATTGTTGTCTCTTTTCGGCAGCGACAAGCGCGAAGCGCCGCGAGTCAATTTTACGACGACATTCGTCTCGTCTGCGTCGTTGCGGGGTCTGGCATTTCCGAAAGTCGCAAGACTGAAGACACTGTGTTAGTTCCGGACACGGTTATCACGGTGATTGTGAGGCCCGAGGGAAGGCTTCGGTGCTCTCTTTTTATGCGCAGTGCAAACGGTGTGCATCGACCCGAAGGCGCCCGCTCACGTTCCTTGCCCGTATTCTCGCACGCGCGCGTGTTTCTAGCGTTTCGGTCGGCGGGACACCACGTTGGCGACGTTGGCGATGGCGTTCGTTGCGATCGCCTCCCCGAACGTTCTGGCTGGCGCTCGCAGTGGACCGCGACCTGGCCGGATCGGCGCGCGACCTTCGTCTGGGTTTTTGGCTGATGCTTGTTTAAAGCGCCGGGCGGGCGCGATCGTCGTCTCTGCGGTCGCGGGTGTCAACTCTTCGCGCACTGCCGTTTTGAAATCCGCGTCAGGGCTTACCAAGCGTATCCACACGCAATCCAAGCGCAACTCCCGTCCGCGACCGCGAAGCGGGGTCATCGCGGACGCGGCTGCCGCGGCCAGCACCCAATCCACCCCAGCACAGAACAAGGCCACCATCACCCAAGACATCATCGCCGGCATCTCCACCGCGTGCGTGGCGATGCCGCAGTCGTGTGCGTACGCGTTACTCGCGGGCACGGGAGTTAAGTGCGCGGTGATGGCCGCAGCTGCGGCGTCTATTCCGTGCGCGATTCTGGGAAGCAGCCGGTACCTGCAAGTAGGGTGTCTGTCCCTCGGCGCGCTGCTCACGCGAGGCGCGCTTTTGAATCTAGGACTGCCGTTGGGCACGGAGTCGTACGTCGCAGGCGCCGCGGTGCTCGCCATGTACAGCGGCGTGACCCGGTTGGTGTGCGGTTTCGCGAAGCTTGGGAACGTGATGACCTCGCTTCCCGTGCCTCTGCTTCAGGGCTTCGTCAGCGCGGCGACCTGGATGGTTTTCTTTAGTCAGGTACCGGCGATGATCGGCGCCACCGCGTCAGGGCCCGCGTCGGGGCACTTCGCCACCGCCGCGTTCTGGCTCCTGACGCACCCACTGACCTGGCACCCGGGCACCGCCCTGTTAGCCGCTGCTACCTTCGCGATAATGCTGAACGGCACGAAGATCCACAAGCTGTTCCCCTCCGCGCTGGTGTGCTGCGTTTTAGGGTGCTTGCTTAAGTTCAACGGCGTAGACGTGGGCGGCGTCGTGGGGAGCATCTCCGTGGACGTCTCGTCGCTGTGGCCACCCGCCGCGTTCGGCGTCCCCGCTGAGCTTCTTTCCGCCCTCGCCGTGCCAGGCATCGCCATGGGGGTCATCACGTACCTGGAAGGCGCGGCGGTGTGTCGTTTCTGGGCGGACAAGGATGGCGAGGCGTGGGACTCGAACAAAGAGTTGGTGGCGCAGGGCGTGGCGAACATCTGTTCCGGGCTCGCGGGCGGGATGAACGTGGCGGGGGTTATTTCGAGAAGCAGCTTCGCGATCACGGCGGGCGCGAAAACGAGGCTGGCGCACGGCGTGACCGGGGCGTGTTTGATTCTGTTCGTCGTCACGGGGGGCGGCGCGCTGTTGGCGTACCTCCCGAAAGCCGTGCTCGGCGCGCTGGTGGGGTGCGGGGTGTTGCCGTTGCTAGCGCCGACGGGGGTGATGAAACCTTTGTTTCAAAACTTCTCGGAGCAGCCGTGGACCGTGAAACGCGACTGCTTAATCGCCTGGGTCACCGTAGGGTTCACCTTCACCGCCACGCCGACCCTGGACTTTGGCCTGTACCGAGGCGCCGCGTTCGCGTTCTTCGTGTTCGCCATGGAGAAGGTCTACGCCAAAGTGCGGAAGGTGCAGGACGCTGCGAACGACGCGGAGGAGGCGGAGAGAAAGGAACAGTGAGCTGATGGCTCTGGATCAAATATCCGAAAAGAAAACAACCACCGGAGTGTTGAATATCACATATCTTCATATCACCGTACGACGCGAAGTTCCTGAAGATCTCCCTCCCCCCGAAACGTTCACGCCGGGTAACAAGTCTAGGAATACGGTTACATACCACGCTACAAGGTCCCCCATCGATGGTCACTCGCCGCATCGTTTTACCAGTCACACGCCTTCTTTTTTCCAACGAACTACACGCATCCCAAAGCCGCCGCACTCACGGGCTGAAGCACTCACGGGCCGCCGCACTCACGGGCTGAAGCACTTGCCGTTTTCCACCGGTGCCGCGTTTGGCAGCGCGCCAGTTTCTAAAAATTGCAAAACCCCCACCCCGATTCCAGCCACGACCAGCAGGTACGCCAACCCTTCCGCCAGCCCTAAAACGCCTCCCGGTCCGGCGGGAAGCCCTGAGCCTGTTTTCACTTTCTTCCCCGCGCTGTACAAAACGAGGCCGGTGACGTACAGGTAGCTAATGCCCTCCGCGGCGCCGAACAAACCGGACGGGCCGGGGGGTAGGCCGCACCCTGTTTGCTGTAACACGAACAAGCTGTAGGCCATGACCGCGCACGACACGCATCCGCCGATGCCGACCACCGCGTCCGTCCGTTCACCCCGGTCGTCCCCAGAAAGCGCGTCCCCCATGTCCCCCACGTTCACCGATTTCAAATCAGCAGGCAGGTTCTTGAAGTCCTTCAACCCGTACGCCTTGAGCTGGTCGCCGCGTTTGCCCAGACTCGAGTTTCGACGCGTCGTGGCGAGATTCGAATGGGGCTTGTTGGCGCCAAGGCGGGTTGGTTTAGACGCCGTAGACGCGCTTGCGGCCTTGGCGATGGAGACGCGTGGTCGTGCCACACTCCCAAGGACCGGCCGCGCGGCGCCGAACACGGGAGCGGTCGTGGCGAACATCGTGCGCGACGATGTGAGGTGTGGTACCCCGAAACGCGAAACGTCGAGAAGGTCAGCTGACGCGTTTCCCAAACTTTTTTAGATTCATGTGGATCTGACAACTGCCTCGTGCGCCCTCGTCCCCCACGCCTACCCTCCCCGCTCCCAGTTCGAGACGCGCTCCGGAGGTGGATACGCGGTCGTGGTCGCGATGGACGCGATGGACACGTCTCCGTCGTCCCCGGTGTGGGCACAGGACGTGGACGTGTTCACGTCCCCCGATCGAAACACGACTGAGGCGGCACGGCAAAAAGGTTTAGGTGCGATCGTGGCGATGCTCAACGCCGGTGAGTTGCAGTTCCTGGATTTGCTACGAAGCATGGAGTCTTGTTTGGTGACCACGGACGACGCACGGCGCGCGCGCGGGGTGCTTCTTCTGGCGGAGGCGGTGACGCAGTACGGCGTTTCCCCGGCAGGCGCGCCAAAGCGCGCCATGCCGAAACCCGCCGCCGAGCTCCTCGCGCAGTTCTTCGCATCGAAGCTGGAGGACTTCGCGGTGATACGCGCGGCGCTGATGGGGTGTACTTTTCTTTTAAACGCGCGTTCCGGTGTGGGCGAAGCCTTGGTGACGCACGAAACCGCGCGAACCATGGCGGACAAGCTCTTCGAAGCCGTGCACGTCCCGAGTTTGGTCCAAGGCGACCGGTTCCGGAGCTACGAGATGTTACTAGCGCTGTGTTCGCACCCGGGCTCGGCGTCGCCGAAAGGCCCGCCCCTGGGCTCGCAATCCCCACAAGAACAGCTTGAACAGCTCATCGCGTCCTGCGACGGCGAAAAAGACCCGCGGAACGTGCTTTTGGTGTGCGAGCTGTGGAAACATGTGCCTTTGGCGTTTTGCGGGTCAGCCGGCGCGCGCGCGGAAAGCGCGCCGTCGCAGCAACACAAAGACGCGTTTAAAAACGCCGCGGAGGAACTGTACGACGTCGTCGCCGCGTACTTCCCGGTATCCTTCCGGCCGCCACCAGGAGACGCGATCAAGGTCACGCACGACGAGCTCGCGAGCACGTTGCGGGACGCGATGTGCGCGAGCCCGACGTACGCTCCGTACGCGGTGCCGCACGTGTTGGAGAGCGTCGATTCCGAAAAAGCGCCCCTGGTCGTAGCGGACGCGCTCGCGAGCTTAGCCGCGTGCGGTGCCGCGTTCGGTAAAGCCGCCATGAAGCCGCACGTCCCAGCGGTGTGGTCAGCGCTGAGACAAGTGCTGCTCCGGCCGCCCGCCGGGTCAGACCTGGATGCGGAGGGCGCCGCGAAGTGGGCCACGCGTTTGTTCGCCGCGAACTGGAGCGGCGGCGACGGAGGCGCGCCCGACGGAAGCCTCGCAGCAATGGCGCTGTGTGACCCGTGCCTCGGCGACGCGGCGACCGCGCTGGCGCCGAGTTCGGCGAAAACCTCGGGGTGCTGCGGAGGAGGGAAGTGCGGGGAAGAAAAAGACGCGGCGACCAAAAAAGAAGAAGATGCGCCGCACGAGCATACGCACGGCGGCGGGTGCTGCGGCGGCGAGGAGGAGGAGTCTGGGGCAACCAGCGCGAGTGCTGTTGCGGCGAGCGCGAACGCAACGGAAGTTACTAATCGCGGCCACGCCATCGTGGCCGCCGCGGGGCGCGTGTTAGGCGCGGTGGCCGCCGCGGGGCCAGCCGCGGCCAAAGCGGCGTTGGCAACAGGCGTTTCGCCGCTGTTGGACGCCGCGGGTATCGGCGAGGATGGGGACGTGTCCGGCATCGCGCCAGGGGTCGCGCCCTTGGCGCTTGTGTTGGCGACGCCCGCGACGTGCGGCGCGCTGGACGGGGCGTCGCGACACGACGAGTCATCGTCCGGGTCAGACACGGAATCCGTGCTCGGTACAACCGGCGCGCGTCTTGTTTGTTTGTTCGCCGCGGCGGCGACTAAAAGTTTCGCCGCTCGGAAGAGCGGTTCGAACCGTGACACCACGCACCCTGTCGACACCGAGGGCACCGGGGGTATTGACACCGACGACGGCGCCGTACTGGGCGTAGCGGGTTTACGCACGCTTCTTTCCTTCCCAAAAGGTTTTGGGCTAACCGAAACGAGTCACGTGAACGACGCGTTGCTCGCGCTTTGCGCCGCGGCGACGGCGTCGGACGACGGTACGTGTTGCATTTCCCAAATCCCAACACTGTTTGCCCATAAACGACTGACACATTCTTTTATTTATCTCAGACTCTTTTTCTCCCGAACGCGCACACGATCTGCGAGTACGAGCGGGGGAGGCGCTGGGTGCGGCGGCGAGTTTTGGTGGCGACGCGCAAATCGCGTTCGCCGCCGAAACAGTCGCGACGCCCAACTTGCTAACGTTCGCGACTGACTTTTCGTCGCCGGACTCAGTGGAAAAAGCACGCAGAGCGCTCCAAGCCCTGGCGCGAGTCGTCCACTCCGCGCCCGTGACGCGAAGAGTCGTGCTCGCGCCGTTGTGCGACGCCGTGGTGGAGCGCGCCGCGAACATGGCAGGTTCAGGTGAAACACATTCCCTCGCCTTCGCGGCGCTGGCGGACGCGCTCGCCGGGGTCGACGGCGGCGTTTCGGTGCTTTTACCCCTAAACACTAAAACCGGACTTAGAACTCCCGGAATTCTGCAGACCGCGGCGATGACGGCAGACTCGGTGTCAAGTGACACGTCCTTACGCGCGGCGCTTCTCGCGGCCGCGCTGTTACACGCGCCCGGCCGTGACGCTAACGCGTTTGCGTGTAGTGAAACCGTCGCCGACGCGGCGTGTCGTTTGACGCGCGCCGCGGTTGCGGCGTGCGACGCGGTTGCGCAGGGTCCTCTTCTTTTAGAGGCGGAGAGGGTCGTAATGCGACGCCACGCCGAGGCGATTGATACGCGTCAGGGCGGTACGTCGTCAGATACACGTCTGGACGCTACATATACACCACTGAATGACGCTTCCATGGATGCTTCTCTCACGACGGACGGATGCTCCGCCAACGACGCCGCGTTTCGCGTCGCGACGGCGACCTTTGAGGGCGCGCGGCCTGATGTTTCGTACCCTCTCGACACCGCCGCGGGTGTGGCGGTGACTTCCGCGCTTGCGTTTTTGGCAACACTCAGTGACACACAAACAACGCCTAAATCCCAACTCGCCGCATCGCACGCGCTTTGTTCTTTGGTGCACAAGCGCGGCGCGAGCGGGACGCTCGGCGGTAACGGCGGCCTCGACGCGGCGATCGGCGGCGGCGTAGCCACGGTCGGGTCGCTCGGCCTTTTTGACCACTCCGGACCGAACGCCGCGGGCGGTGTGCTTCGCGCGCTCGCGCAACGTGGCGACCCCAGTTCGCGTGTTTTCGCGAAAACACTGGTGGCGTTGCTTTCGCACGAAAACCGCCTCGTCGCCGCGAACGCGGCGAGGGCGCTGGGCGAGGCGATGCGCTCCGGCGGCGGCGGCGCCGGCGCGATGAGGGTGTACCACGGCGTCGAGAAACCTCTTTTCCGCCAAAAGTTCTTCGCGCAGACTTTACCTGACGTGCTGGCGGTGCTGCAGATCCCTAACCGCAATGCGGTGCTCGGTGGCACTAACAGTAATAGTTCTGGGATCCAGGGTAACACGAATAGTTCAGGGATCCAGGATAACACGAGTAACGACTCAGGAAACAAACAATCGGTGCGCCCCGCCGCGCTCTCCGCGGTGGTGCACCTGTCAAGGCACGCCCCCGGGAGTGCCGCGTTCGCGGCGGGTTTGAAAATACTGCCTTTGCTCCCCGAAGCGGCACGAGTGCTTAGTGATGTAACCTCGCCGTTCCACGACGCAGACGCCCTCGCCGCCGCCGTGGTGCTAATCGCAGGCTTCTTCGCCGATCCCCGAGGAAGAAACGCACTGGAAACGCACGCGGACGCGAACGCGGGGGCGATGCTCCGCGCGCTGTGCGAACTCGCGGCGAGTCGCGATGATGCTGATGATGCTGAAACTCAAAATAAAAAGGAAACTCAAACTCAAACTCAGAAACGGGAAACAACGGCTTGTCTTGAAGTTCGCGAGACGTCCCTTGAAGCGCTCGTGGCGGCGACGTCGCTTCCGTTTTCTTGCGTGTACCCTTACAGGAAGGAAGTCACGGCCGCGGCGACCATGGCGCTTGATGACCCAAAACGCAGAGTGCGGCGCGCCGCGGCGAGGTGCAGGGAGGTGTGGCTGGCGCTGGACACGAAGACTTGACTTTGCGAAGCGTTGAAAAAGTCGGGATGAAGTGTTTAAACGGTTTTGCAAATAGCGGTGACTTGTATGAATAGTAACGTATAGACCTTTCCTTGAATAACAGATCAGTACGCACTTAAAACCCGTTTTTACGGCAGTCTTTCTCCTATTTCCCCCGCCCCGCCCCAGTCCGCCCCGACCCTGTCGCTCGAGAAAATCGGTAGGCGGTTGCGCATATGCACGCGGTCGACTTCCCAAAGGAGGTCGTCGGGTAACGGCTTCGACTTGTCGGTTTCGTTTTGGTCATAGTACTGTAACGTTTCTTGTAGCTGGTCAATACTGGTGTGTCCGATGAGCGACGTGGTCACCGCGTCTCTTGAAGCGGCCCACTTCAGCGCGAGTTCGGTGAGGGACATCCCGGCGTCGCTGGCGAGCGCGGCGTACGCGCGAGTAGCGTCGCCCGCGGGCCCGCTCCTGTACCGGTAAAGCGTCTTGCCCCAGGAGTAGTCGTCCATCCTGCCTCTCGGGTTGCTCAGCAACTTTTCGGCGAGCTCTCTGTCATTCGGGTTGTCCACCGCCGCGGCGACGTCTAAATACTTTCCCTGATTGTAAAAGGAAAAGTGTTAGTCTTGTATGGGCAAACAGTCACCTGGATTTGGAGTTGGGAAAGGCCCTTACCGTCAAAACGCCCCCGGCCAAAACGTTGTACGCCATGAACCCCACGTTTTCGTTCACGGGCGACGACGCTTCGGATAAACCGTTTTCCTCGACGCGGCGGTTGATAAGGGAAAAGTCGTTCTACGATGGTAAAGAAAAGTGTCAGTCTTTCGGGCCATGTTCGTAACTTTCGTAACTTGTATTGCGCAAACAGGGTAGTACTTTCAACCTGTACTCCATACAGAGCAGGAAACAGTCACCCGTAATCGGGCCGAACAGCGTGTCAGGATTTGGTAAACGCAACACGTACCTGCATGACACACGGGGCGTGACCGTTTTGCGCGTACGCGGCGTAGCAGCTCGCGGTTAGCCCATATGCGTTGTCGTTGCACATGCCCCACCCGCGAAGTTTTCCTTGGTCGATCAATTCCGACATGGCTTCAACGATTTCGCCAAACGACGCGTGGTTTTTGTAATACGGCGCCTGTGATAGTAAAAGAAAAGTGTCAGTCTTGTATGGGCAAACATTGTTGGGATTTGGGAAATACAAATACGTACCTGTTCCGTGTCAAGATGGTATTGTAAGGATTGCCCCCAGTTACTCTGCGGCGTGTACCTCGCGGGCCAGTGCAGGTTGTAGATGTCTATGTGATCCACCCCGAAGCGAAGCAGGGAGCCTTCCAGGTCCTTTTTGATGTTCTTCTTCGTGACGTTGGCGCCGCCCGTGATTTTCGTGGCGAGCACGACTTTGTCTCGGCGAGATTGATCTTTCGCAAGCCACCTCCCTATTATCTTCTCCGTGTTGCCTTCCGGGTGTGCTCTATCACTCGGAATCGGGTACTGCTCCGCGGTGTCAATAAGGGAGACGCCTTTTTCAAGCACCGCGAGGTCCAGCATTTCGTGGCAAAGTTTTTCATCCGGCGAGTTGAAATCGGCGCCGCCCCAGCGCTGCGTGCCTAACCCGAACTCAGAAACGAAAATCTCGCCACCGCCCAACCGCTTGTGCCTCATGCCGTTGACGACCGTGACGGTTTCGTTCGCGGGGCCAGCAGAGATTTTTTTCCCTGATGACGACCCGGTCCCTCTGCTGTTCAAAGTAACCGCCTTCGCCGCCATCTTGTCCCCCCACGGGAACAAAGACCCCAGGCCAGCGGCCTGGACCACGTGTCGTCTGGATGGCGCGCCTGTTTTGTGTTTTGATGACGACGGTGTTTCACCATTCGCGTCGCGGCCGGCCTCGCGTCGTCTACTGGACACCACTCTGGGGACGAGCGAGGCGCTGATGCACGCCATTACAACTAACACGAGCTCGCGAAAGGGGTGGTTAGGTCACGAACACCCAGTCGAGCTGCCGTGAGGAGTGACGCTTTTTCTCTCTCTCCTTCTCTCGACGTCGCCAAAATTTTCGCAAATCAGCGTCGAGGTACGTACAGATCGCCCAGGCACTCCTCGGGTCGCGCGTCGGCGACTCAGGTGTGGCGCGCTTGGAGTCCCCCGTGGTTATGGAGGAGGGCGAGGCGCCGTTCCTTGGTGGAGGCGGGGAAAGTGACCCCAACGCGGCCGGTGCGGTTGAGGCACGTCGAGGTTCCAACGCGAATGCGTCGGCGGCGACGCCACCCGCTCGGCCTACATCGCGCGCGGGCGCGTACGCCGGGCTTCTCGCCGGGTGGGCGATGGGCGGTATGGATGACCGTCACGCCGTGGCCGGAGGGTCCGCGCCACCTAAATCAAGCGCGTTTGCCATAGGCGGGTACGGCACAGACGGACACGCCGAGCATGGGTCACAACGCACTCCCGGTAAAGTCGGACGGGCAAACACGAACAACAAACGGCGAAAGACGACTCACGGCGGGTCCAACGCGAAACAATCCAACAACGCCAACAACGCGCTGCCTTGTTTGTTCTGGAGGCAAGGCCAGTGCACAAAGGGCGAAACCTGCGGGTTCGTACACGGAGTTTCGAAGGTGCTTTGCCAGAACTTCGTCGCGCGAAGCGGGTGCCGGTTTGGAGACGCGTGCGCGTTTCGACACGACGCGCGAGTGATGCATAAATCGGTCGATCCATCGAACGGAACGGCACTGTCCAACGAATTCGCCACGCACGCGGAGAACTGCGGGTGCCCGATTTGTTACCCGTCTGTGTACCGCCAAAGCGAAACAGGCGAGGACGGCGAGGTGATGCTTGATGTGGACCCTTCGGCGTGGGGTGACGACGACGACGGCGACGTTGAATCAGAGGTTGCGAAAACCGCTCGAGCGGCGCGCGATGCGATCTTAACAAAGTGCGCGCGCGTCACCTCGCCCGAGCTGAAACGCGTGTGGCGCCAGTTCGCGGACGCGGAAGTGCGTGCGTTGCAACGCCTGGGACCGGCGCCGGCGCCGTACCGAAAACACGCGAGATGAGTTGAGGCGTTTTAGACGCGTATCGCGAAATTTCGAATGCGTTTCAATCACAACTCCTCGAAAAAACTCCTTTTGAGAATTAGAATCCCTCCTTCCTGTTCTTGCCCCAGCTCAAGTCGTCGATGCCCTTCACGAGCAATGTGATACCTGTAACGGCGAACCCGGCGGGGATTAACATGGAGGTCACTTTGTCCTGTGCGGTGAGAGGGAACGGGGACGCTTGGTCAGCGAAGGCGGGGAAAAAAAGGTAAAAGCATTTTTTTTTTGCATCTTACAAACGTGATGGTGGGTCACAAACGAGTCCGAGCCGTGGTGGCTCGCGGGCGGGTCACATCCACACCGTCGTTCCGTTCCCGAGTGGCCCGCGTTCGGTGAAAAAGACGTACCATGGCGCCGCTTCTGAGGTGAACATACCCCTTGGCCGCCTGAAGGGCCTGCGTGAGGGAGTGTAGGGGAGAGGTCAGCGCGTGGGAGGGGGGAGGAGCGCGCGCGGTAGGGGCGTGTTTGGTCGGATTCCCCTGTTTCAGTCTGCTCGCCGTACGAATGCCCAGTCAGGGGTCGAATATCTTTAGGGTTGGGTGCGCGCGCGCGGGCGAGCGACGCGAGAACGGCGAACGCGCGCGCACAAACCTTCTGGGCCGCGACAATGTTCTGAGGCATCTCGCTTCGAAACACACACGCGTGCGGACGCGAGGCGAAGGAATGACCGCGCGAGGAGGGGGGTCCCGAGGCCAAAATCTTGTGATGAGCGCGGAAATCTTCAGATGCAAAACAGGGGTTATTTCATTCTCGGAATAACAAATAAGTCACCTCCGCGGAGACGCACACGCGTGGCGCGCGGCCCCCGCCCCCCCCAACTCGCCATGGGATTCATGGCGCTGTTCAAAAAGAAAGAACCCAAGGACCTGGTTCGGGAGTGGCAAACCAAAATCCGGACGGAGATGCGAGGCGTGGACCGTCAGATCCGAGGTACGGTGGGAAAATGAATGTCACGTCGCGAACGATGAAATGCACGCAGATTCATTCCCCCATCCCCACCGAAGGCTGTGCTTGCGACACGTCGTGCTCGCGACACGAAACGAGACACGGCCGACCGCAACACCTGGTATATTACCGCACTGCGGTTTCCCCGTTCAAGCCCCTACGGCAAAAACTGACCGCGACACGTCGTGCCCATCCCCAATCCGTTGTTCCATTCTTCCAAAAAAAATCCAGACATCACGCGCGAAGAAAAAGGTGTCCAGAAGAGCATAAAAGACTGCGCAAAGCGCGAGGACCTTCGGAGCATGCGTGTTTTGGCCAAGGAGATCGTGTCAAGCCGAAAAACCGTCGCGCGGCTTCACGAAAACAAAGCGCAGATGAACAGCGTGAGCATGATGCTCACTGAGCAGCTGGCGACGGTGCGCAGCGTGGGGCATCTTGAAAAAAGCACCGAGGTGTTATCGGCGATGAACCTTTTGACCCGAAACGCGGCGGTGAGGGATAGCATGCGCGAGATGAGCAAAGAAATGGCGAAAAGCGGGTTGATCGAGGAAATAGTGAACGATGCGTTGGAGGACATTCACGGGGTGGATGACTTAGAAGGGGAGACGGAGGCGGAGGTGAACAAAATCCTGGCGGAGCTGGCGGGGGAGGTTACCGTGTCTTTGCCGGCTTCGGAGAAAACGAAAGTGGCGCCCGTCGCGGCGCCGAAAGAAACAGAACCGCAAGGCGAAACACAAGGCGTCCCGATCAATGACCTGCAAGCGCGGCTAGACGCGATTCGCGCGGTGGAAGAGGCGAGCTAGTTTGTGTCCGAGTGTATTAAAAACCTTTTTGGTCTCTCGCGTATATCGCTGCCGTTATCATATTAGTACCGCGTCGACACGCTTCCAAAAACCGCAAGTCTGTCTCACCATTTAACCATCGGCGGCAGGGAAATAGCCTCCGCGGCTTTCACCGCGTGTGCCCTCGCTTTCCCCACCGCGAGCTCCAAACGCACGCGCTCCGCCCCTGAGTTTTCCTTCTCCCGTGTTTTCCGGACGAGCTCCAACTCATTTCTTTTCGTCTCCTCCTGAATAGCGGAGACCCGCGCCGTGCTTTTCGCCTCCAACGCCAGCGCGTTCTCCAGCGCCCTCGTTGCCGCTTCCTGTGTCTGTCTCGCCGCAGTCGTCGCTTCTACTGCAGACACCGCATCCGCTCGCGCTTTCGCGAACTCAACGGCGCCGCGCGCGACCGCGTTCTTCGCGCGCGCGATGTCGGTTTCGAAACCCGAGGCTTTCGTCTCGGCGACTCGCAACGATTTCTCCGCCACGGTGACCTTGGACTCGGCTTCGTAAAGGTTGTACGCAGCAGGGGCGTAGTACACGCCTACCGCCTGATTGATTGGGATTGCCGTTGGAAAGGGAACGAACACGTGAGAGGAAAGGGGAGGTAATGAAACGTTCAGCAGTCGGGCAGTCGTGTGGGCAATCTCGACGAGCTAACAGTCTCGCCGCGGTGTGGGCTGTTTCATGTTTTCGCGATGCGATCGGTCGCGCGCTTCGGATGCGAGACGGCGCCTCAGGAACGAATACCCCGGGATGGAACAAACGGATCGAAAGACGCACCGCGGTGGACCCCGCGAGAAGGTATCTCAGCGCCATTCCGTGCGTCTTTACGGTCGGGCTATGGCTCTCCAGAGCACGAGATCGTAAACAGAAATATCGTGCCAACTTGACGCCAAAAAACAGTGCAGTGCTGCCTCAGCTTGAAGTCCATCGGCGTCCCAGAGCGAATGCGCGCGTGTGGCCGGCCCCCCCCGGGGCCGTCTGGGGCGCGCTGCGACGCGGCACACACCGCACGACTCAACGCGAGTGCGGGACGGGGACCGCCGCGACGCGTGGTGTTCTCACGGGCCACCAGGCCACGTGGCTCGACACGTTCGTCGTTTTCCTTCGCGTCCCCGAGGTCGTCCCGAACGGTGCGTCCGCGCGCGGTGCCGCCGCCCGAGCAGTCCCACTCCACTCAGGTGGACGACGATTTGTCCATCGATGCGGACGCGGACGACGACGTGTCCTGCGCAAGCGACTCGTTCGACGAGGATTCCACGGATGACCTTCCGGTCGGGGGCACCGTGGACATGGACGACGCGGTGCGATCCACGTCGACCAGCAGCTGGTCGTTGCGAAACCTGGAGGGCGTGATGGTGGGCGCGTCGTGGCCGTTACGCCAGGTCGCGCGCGAAGTCAGTCAGTGGAGCTCCAGCAGCTTTGACGACGACGACGAGTGTGACAACACGAAACGCCCCATGGGGAGGGCGATTGCGTACCCCGCGAGTGTGGATACGGATGACGTCGGGAAAGATGATGGGGAAGCGAGTGAAACGAAACGAGACGAAAAAAAAAGAACCGCCGGCGCGAACGGTTCGCGTGCCGAGTGGACCGCGTGGCTCTCGCCGAGCAAATGGACTGCCACTCAGCTCGGCTGGGCGGCTAGGGACAAGGTCAACGCTGTAGCCGCCGAGAGACGACGAGACGTGAGAGACGAAACACGAACCGACAGAACCGGCGGGTCGCGGAATGAAGAAAAAAAAAACAATTCGAAAAAAACCAAAAAAACGAAAACGAAAACAGACTGGCGCGCCGCCGCTGCAAGCTGGATCGCTGAGGACGACATGGAGACATTTTTCCTTTCCGAGCCGGACCCGCTGGGGTTTGGGGCGTTTTTTACCGGCGTTAACGCGTGGGCGGCGGGACGCTTGGAACGAAATCGCGCCAGCGTATGGGCAAACAGTCGCCCGCCTGCTCTTGAAATCGTGAACCTGTCACACGCGGACAAAGCCAGGCTGGGCTTGGGGTGCGACGAGATGCACTTTCTGCCTGTTCCCAACTCGGGGTGGTCAATTGCGTTACTCCGGTACAAAGCAAAGGCATTCGACTGCAGAACAGACCACGTAACTTGGACGACTCCGTGTATCACGTCCCCCGATTCGATGTGGGACGATTCCGATTTCGTCAAAGGCGCCGGGGGGTCGCATCACGAAAAGGTACGGCCTTGCGCGTTTCCCAAATCCGACACACACTGTTTTACCTCTAACGCTGGTCACGGTTCGGACCTTTCGCTGGTGACTGTTCGGACAGATTACCCTGACTGTTGTCCATACATCGTCCAATACACGTCCAATACACGCCCAACACGGGACTGACACTTATCGTGTAACAACAAAAGATGCCGTGTCTTTTCGTCCCCGGCTGCGCGTCGAACGCGTACACGTTCGATGTGTGCGAGAAGAACTCTTTAGCACGAAAACTAGCAAAGGACGGCCACGACGTGTGGATCGTGGAGTGCCGGGGCGTGGGGTTCGCGCGGCCTTGGCAATCGCCTGGGCAGTGGGTGGACAAAGAAGGCACCCCGAAGGTAAGGATTGTATTTCACCAAATCCCTCCGACTGTTTGCTTACACAAGACTGACACTTTCTTTTATTTATCTCAGCAGCACGTGCCGACTTTCGGGGACTTCGATTACGACACGTACCTCCGGGAAGACCTGCCCGTGGCGTGCGGGTACGTGTCTTCGGTGTGCGGGGTAAAACGGCTGTGCGCCGTGGGGCACTCCATGGGGGGCATGCTTGTTATGGGGCTCGCGTCCGGGGCGGTTGACAACCTGCAGGTGAGAGACATAGACTCACAATCTGATGCGAGGAATGCTGCAGACGAAGCCGGAGGTACCGAAACAAACTCGTCCATTTCAAAACAATCGGTTCCCTTTGCCGAGTGGCAAATAGCGCGCGCCGTCACCGTGGCGTCTTGTTTGGAAGTATCCGACGTGAGCGATAACCAAAAAGGGCACTCCTCGACGTATGCGCGGTACGCCGCGGTGGCGGGAATCGTGCCTGACTTTCTGTACGGCGGGAAAGGTACGTGTTGATTTCCCAAATCCCGCCGACTGTTTTGACGAATGTCCAGAGTAATTACTCATACACATTACGAAATACTGACACTTTTCTGGCAAAACTCAAAAGGCGTTCCGCAGTTACCCCTAGGGCCGCTCAGCGTAGGGCAAGGCATGGCGATTGAGGCGATCAAGGGAGCGCCGAGGGACCGGCTGAAGGACAAAGAAAGTCTGGACGCAAAAAAAGATCAGGAGTCACTTAAAAATGAAACCGAAGACGACGACGCGCTGAAAACGTTTTGGGAGCGTAACGCGGTCAGCTTGAGTACGTGCTATCCCGGCGCCACGGCGCCCCAAAACGTCCGCACGCTTCTGTACTTTGGCTTCGGCAACGTCCCGTTAAGGCTGGTGTTGCAAATGGCCACGCTTTTCGCGCCGGGCGGCTTGGCGACCCGGGATGAAACGGCGGCGCGGCGCGACAGGGCGGTGGACGCGGCTTCCAAGCGGCGCGCCGAGCGGCGAGCCAAGAAAAGCTTCAAGGGATGGGGAGATACTACTTCTGCTTTTGCTGCTAATATATCGCAGATTAAAGCTGGGGACGCCACCGTGGAGGAGGTTGTGCTTTCGGAAATGCGCGCTGGTTCGGGTTCGTTTGACAAAAACGCTTTGTACTTGAACCTGCTTCGGTCGCGCCGACCAAAACTGTTGATGCTGGCCGGGGATTGCGACCCTGTGATTCCCCCGGCGCAGGTAGCGGCGACCGCGCTCGCGGCGGGCGCGCGGTTCGTGTGCTTCGGGGACGGGCCGATGCCGAGGGGCTCTTCTGGGGAGGGAGAGACGGGAGAAGAGGAAAAAGGGAAAAAAAAGCAAAAGGCAAACTCTGAAAAGCCGAGTGACAAAAAACAACAAAGCGTTTCTCGTTCCGAAAGCGACGCCGCGTTGGAAGCCATGCTCGTCGATGGAGGGACGCACTTTTCGCACTACGACTTGCTTTGCGGAAAACGGGCGCCCGAGCTGGTGTTCCCTGAGGTTGCGATGTTTTTGGGAAAAGTGGAGCTGTTTGGCGGGAGGGTCGAACTCTGAGAGACTGCTTTTATGGTTTGAGTCAAAAGGTCATAAAAGACTAGCGGCGACCCCTCGCTTCACGGCGGATGACCTCCCAGGTGGCTTCCCCTTGATGACCACCCCGCGTTGGCTAGGAACACGCCTTTTGCTTTTACCGCAGACGGGCGGCTACTCACGTTTTCATCGTCCCCGATTGCGTTTAGCGCGGTAACAAGCGCGGCGAAGTCGTCGTCGGGGCAGGCGAGAACCGTGGAGACGTCAACCGTTTGTACTCGGCTCATCGTGGACAGGTTCGTCGCGACGCCCCTCCAGGTTATGCATATTTTTTCATCCCGCAACATCTGTCTTCTTGTGGTGAACCTTTCCTTAAGCGTCTGCGCTATTAGTTGTGTGGCTTCCTCACCGTCAACGCGTAGAAAACTTGACGAATCCCTCAGCACTTTCCGTAGCATCCCGGCTGGCGAAAACCCGGCGCTCCGTGTTTCGCTTTCGTCTTTGTTCGCCAAAAGGTTCTCTCCAAGTTCACGCAAGAGCCACCCTTCCAAGGACATGACCCGCCCGCCCTCGTCGTACGCCTGGAAACACCCCTCCACGCTCAGCTCAAGCGCCGCGGTCAAGGCTCGGCGGCACGACCGGTGGTTGAGTATCGAGGCGAGGTACACTTCTGATACGACATCATCGGTGTCATTCACGGCGGTCCAGCCCTGCGTTTGCCGTTTCTTCGCAACACGGGTCACGACGTGTGTTCCCCGACGGTCGTCACGAGCCCGGCCCACTCGCGTGCCTCGAGCCGATACCTGTGGTGCCACACGCGCGGCGAGATACGAACACGCGCGCGCCACAGAGCACATCGCGCGCGTGGTCGTGTGCGACGAAGGACTGGACCGATGGAGTTTAGTAAATCTGTTTTCCAACTATTTTCCAAGTTTCACCGCCCCTCCGCCGCCTTTTCGCTTCGGCCCCGGCACAACGGTCGCGCGTCCGTGGCGCCGCGCCACTCGCGCCTCTGTCCTTCGTGGATCGCCGCTTTGTGGTATTTGCCCTGTGTATGCACGCCGCACAGGTGTTTCCCTCGGCCTTAGGAGTGTTTCCCCGAAGAACAAGAAGAAGCCGACTCCAAATGGGACGGGGCAAAAACTTCCAACCGGACTCGGTCTCGGCGCGCGAGGCGAGCGCGACAGCCGCGCCTGAAACGCACGTGCCGAGCCCCTCCGGCCCGTGTCCCTTCAACGCGAGTACCGACACAATCGTGCAGGAGTTCGGCCCGTGCATTCCCGGCGAGCACAAGTGGCTGGGCGCGGCGGTGGCGGAGGATGGATCTATCTGGGGTGTGCCTTCGAACAACAGACGGGTTGTTAAGGTGGTGCCGGGCACGGGCGAGGTCACGACGCACGGCGAGGCTCTTGGCACGCGTGAGTACAAATATTTACGCGGCATACGCACGTTAACGGGCACGATTTTAGGCATTCCCGCGTGGGCGGACAGGGTGTTGGAAATAACGCCGGCGACGGGCGAGGTGACCACCATCGGCAACCTCCAGACGCCGCAGCAAAAAAATCTAAAAAAGTGGAAGTGGATGTGGCACGGCGCGGCGGCAGGTCTGGACGGCAACATCTACGGCATTCCCAGCAACGCGGATGCGGTGCTTTTTATAGACCCACGAACCAAGGAGGTGTCCACGTTCGGGGAAGGTTTGTTACCGGAAGGCACGAACAAGTGGTACGGCGGAATCCGGGGGCCTGATGGGTGCGTTTACGGGATGCCCTACAAGGCGAACGGCGTTTTAAAAATCACGCCGGAGACGAAACGGTGTGAGATATTGGGAGACTTTTCGTCAGTCGAGGGCGGGTGGAAGTGGCACGGAGGCGTGCTCGCGCCGAACGGGTGCATATACGCCTTCCCCAGCCACGCCCCGCGGGTGCTGAAAATAGACTGCGCGAAGGGAACCACCGAGATGATCGGACCGGCGTTTCCTGGCAAGTATAAATGGGGCGGCGGAACTTGCGACTTGAACGGGAACGTGTTTGGGATGCCCAGCGATACGGACTGCGTTTTGCGAATAGACACCACAGACGACACAGTCACCACAATAGGCAAAGGCCGGTTGGGGCCGGACATAAAAAATAAGTGGCAAGGCGCGGTGCTCGCGCCGGACGGGTGTTTGTACGCGGGTACGTTTGCATTTCCCAAATCCAGGCACACTGTTTGATGCCCCTCTTTGAGTGCACTACGGCGGTAACATTTACTAGCATCTGTTGCAACTACATACATCACAAGTGCACTGTTTGCCCATACAGTACACCCATACTCGAGACTCAAGACTGACACTTTTCTTTTACATTCGCAGTGCCCGGCGACGCGCGAAGCGTTTTGAAAATCGACCCGGTTACTTTAGACTGTTCCCTCATAGGCGACCTCGCCGAGACTGGAGACAAGTGGCAAGGCGGGTTCTTGGGGAAAAACGGGGTTATCTTTTGTATCCCCGAAAACGCGGACCGAATTCTGCGGATCGTCCCGCCGGGGTGCGGGGGGAGCGAGACGGAGCGAGACGAATATAAAAACAAAAAAGAAACAGGGACGACTTCTTTTGGAAACGGCTCCGCGGCGGTGTCCGTGTTAGCAGCGGCCGCAGCGGCGGCGGGGCCGGTGAAGGAAGCAGCAGCGGCGACTATTGAAGCTGCTTCTGCTACAGACGCTATCTCTGCCATTTCCTTCGGTCTGGTCGGCCTCGCGATCGCCGTCGCGGCAGTTGTCGCGGGCGGGCTTTTAAAAAAAAGCGAATCATCGAAGCCGGCGCCTTTTGGGAAACCAACCGCCTCCGCTCCTCGGAAGAAAGGATGGGCGAGTAACGTGTTTGTTAAATAAATAAAAATACTGACCGCCCGCACTGTGCTCAGAACATCGACCCCGCGGCGGCGCCCGCTAGGCCGCCGTCGTCCTCCTCGTCGCTCTCGCTTTCCGTCACCACGTTGAGTGACCCAATCCCCGCCGCGACACTTTCCACGCTTTCCGGCGCTAGTTCCCGGCTCCCGTCCGCCTGCATGATCTCACCGCGCGCGGACGGCGTGCGTTTAATAACCCCCCCGGGTTGCCAGTGCGAACAACGCCACCCTTTTCCCCAATCCCCGCAGTCTTTGCGCAGCTTCCCAAGCCCCCCCCCCGAGACCCAGCTCCCCAGCATGGACTGCTCCGGCTCGTCCTCGGTTTCGTCGTCATCACGAACCACCGTGACTTTAATCAAACCAGCGCTGTACGCCTCCACGGTCCCGGAAAGCTTCCCGAGCTGCCGCACGGTGAGGTTGTTGATGCGCTCCTCGATGGTGCCTCTTAGTTGTTGCGTCAACACAAGCGCGATCATGTTGTACAACCACGCCGCGCTCGTCCCTCCGATTTCCACGTCCAGCTGGCCGACCGCGATTGACGTGGCGTGCACTCTCAACTCCACAACCGGCTCCGTCACCACGAACTCCTCCCCGAGCAAATCCCTCAACATTTGCCTGTGTTTCTCGAGCTTTTCTTTCTGCTCAGCTGTTAACGGGACGCTCAGTTCCTCCGCCCGCGCGCGCGCCGCTATTTCGTTCTCCTCCGGCGGCGACGCCGCCGCGCCACCCCCCCACAGCGAATCCACGCCCCACCCCCAGGAGCTACTAGTTTCCTCGCCGTTCTCGCGGGCGGCTTCGTAGTCGTCATCACTGTCCCCGCTGGACTGTCCTTCGTCACTGCCTTCCTCATCCAGAGGTCCGCCGCCGCCGAAAATCCCGCCGCCAAACATCCCGTCCAGCGCGGCGTCGGCGTCGGCGTGCGAGGCGTTTTTTCTTTTTGCGGAAAGGTTCCTGTGTTTTTTCATCGAGTTTCCCGGCGAGACCCCCGGCGACCCCACTGTTTCACCGTCCGCGCTGTGGAACGAATCCATGGAGTTTCGCCGCGAGCCTTTGTTGCTGTTCGTTTCGGCCGGGTCGGTCGTGTTCGTAGTACCTCCCCCGAACCGCGCCTTGACCTTCTCCTTCAGTGCGTCGACTTTCTGCGCATCCTTCGAAAGCTCCACCCCCCGGTTAACAAGACGCATCAGCTCCGGCGTGTTCACCACGATGTCGTACGAAATGCCAACTTGCGCGCCGTCCACTTTCACCGTACACAAACCCTCGCCGTCAACAACACCCCAGTTCCGCGGGTGTTCGCAGTACGCGAACTTGATGTCGTTCATTTTTGTTTTGATGCCCTCGATGGATCTGTGATTGTAACGAAAAGTGTCAGTCTTTCGGGCCATGTGTATGAGGGATTGGTATGAGTAAACAGTCAAAGTAATCATCGGGCCTCCACAGGGTTGCGATTTGGGAAACGCGCAATACGTACACCGTGCTTCCGAACCCGGCGCGCTTGCCGTTTTCGCCCGTCCGGTTTTGCACGCGCAACCCGTTGGGCGCCACGCGGAACTCGGAGAACTTCAAGTCATCCACGTGGTAGCACACCGAGCCTAGGGGTGAGTCGTAAATACCGTCCACTCTTGGTAACTCCAGCGCGGACATTAAATCGCAAACAACCTCCACCGAGGCCCTTATCAAGTTTTCGAACCCGGGCGCGATTTCTTCTTTTAGCAGTTTCTGAACCTTAGCATCCGCCCGCACGTCCTCCCAAACACCCCGTCCCTCCGTCGCGAGCTTCCCCAAGCGATTATCGCTTCCGTCACTGCCACTCTCCTTCGTCACAACAAGCCTCCCGTCCGACCCCGTGGTGAACGTGACGTGCCCGGTGAGCTCCCTCGCTGCGGCGGCGGCGCCCGCGGCGGCGGCGTCGTCGGCGCCGGCGTTTTTGGCTACAGAGGTTTTAGGGTAGGGGCAAACAGTCGGGGTAACGTTGGGGAGGTAGGAGGTGATTAGTCGAGTTAAATGACAGGTTTCGGGCATCGGTTCGAAGCCGGGGTAGGTAGTAGGGTTCGGACGAGTGTCAGACCGTCAGACTGTACTCCATACAGCCCGATACGCCCGACGGGTAAAAAAAAAAAACGCACCTCGCGAAAACGCCTCGGCTTCCGCCGCGTCCGCGCGTTTCTCTTCCTCCTCCCGGCTTTTTTCCACAAGCAGCTTGTCGTCCTGCAGCTGTTTCATCACGTCTTTCAGCCTCTGCATTATTCGGGTCACGGTTTCTTTTATATCCCCAAACGCGTCGTTCTCGCCGGCGCTTTGCGATAGCGTTTTCCAAACGTCTCGCGCGACTTCGCCGCCGTTTTCAACTAACCGCTTGTTATCCTTTTCCGAAACCAGCAAGCCTTTTAGCTTAAGCGCGGCGCTCCCGAAAGTCTCGCTCACCTTGCCCTGGCCTTTCGAGGCGAGTCTCTCGACTAGGCCGAAAACCCGGGAGGAAACACCTCGGGCCTGGTTGGGTTTTGAAAGATGATGAAATGGAAAAAAAAAATGGATGTGGCGTTTGGGGATCGAGTTTAGGGATGGTCGGGTCAGTTGACGCGTTCGTTCGGCACTTGGCGGTCGTGTCCGTGGTTCGTCTCGTGGGTGTTGAATTGTGAAACCGGTTTCACACCCGGTTTGGTTCGCGTATCGATCGCGGTGGGAACACGCGATCCGGGCGCGTGTGTGGTTCATTTGGAAGTGGGTCGGTACTCTTGGTCTCCACCCACGGCGAACTACAAAAAAAAAGGGCTTCGCGTCGCGCACCCATCGGCACGACGGGCTCGGTTACGTACCTTGTTCATCTTCTCCTCATCAGCCAGCGCGTTTTCGAACATCTCCTTAGTGCGCTGTTTCGCGGCGACGACTTTCTCGTCTTCACTCCACAAACGGTTGACTTGTTCCTTCAAACGATCCGCGGTCGCGCCCGGGTCATTCAACGCCTCCGCGGTCCAGTCCACGGTTTTGTCAACCACCATCTTGGTGCGCTCGCTTTTTTTAAGCCGGTCGATGTGGCCCGCCGCCTCGCTCGTCACGGTCCGACCAACATCCCGCAAACGCGAACCGCCGCTGCCAGGGCTCATCGGGTCGCGCGGGTCCATCGCAGCACACAGCACGCGCCTCCCACGCCGATCGTTGTGAATCTTTTTGTCGAGAATAACGGTGTGCTTGCGGCTTGCGTGCGCTCGGAGACTCCAAAAATCGCGAATCGTGGTCGGTCGACCCAACTCCAACGAAAAGCCCCGAGATGTCGCCCGGCTGGCCTCACAACCCGGGGGCGGTTGGCGTGACGTGAGAGCGGCACGCGGGGGTTTGTGCGGCGGAACCTTACGTGGTGCGCCATGGGCGAGAAACGGTGCGCGCACGGCAAGCTGAAAAAGAACTGCGTGGAGTGCACCGGGTGTCCACATGGCAAGCGGAAAGAGAACTGCGCGGCGTGCAACCCCTGCCCCCACGGCAAGGTGAAACGTAAGTGCGCGGAGTGCAACCCCTGCCCCCACGGGAAGTTCAAAGGCAGCTGCGTGGCGTGCAACCCCTGCCCCCACGGCAAGCTGAAAAGCAGCTGCGCGGAGTGCAACCCCTGCCCTCACGGGAAGCTGAAACACAAGTGTGCGGAGTGCAACCCGTGCCCCCACGGCAAGCTGAAAAGCTTCTGCGCGGAGTGCAAGGGCTGCCCCCACGGCAAGGTGAAAAACAAGTGCGCGGCGTGCAACCCCTGTCCGCACGACAAGGTGAAGAACAAGTGCGCGGAGTACAACCCCTGTCCCCACGGCAAGGTGAAAGGCCACTGCGTGGACTGCAACGCCTGCCCCCAAGGCAAGCTGAAAAGCTTCTGCGTGGAGTGCAAGGGCTGCCCCCACGGCAGGCGGAAAAGCAACTGTGCGGAGTGCAACCCCTACCCCTGCGGCAAGGCGAAAAACAACTGCAAGGAGTGCATCAGTTGCCCCCACGGCAAGCTGAAATGCAACTGCGAGGAGTGCAACCCCTGTCCGCACGGCAGGCTGAAACGCTTCTGCGCGGAGTGCAACCCGTGCCCCCACGGCAAGGTGAAAGGCAAGTGCCCGGCGTGTAAGGCTCAACGCGCGATGCATGCATAGACGATTTTAGGGCAGCCCCCCGGCAAACCAGCCCGTGAGTGTTTAATACCGCCTACTGACAACTATAAATACAGGGCAGGAGAGAGGAGAGGAGAAAAAGAAAGGGCATGAGCGTACATAGTACGTAGGGTTTTATAGGATCGAACAGATTTTCCGTCACCCAGAATGGAAACGTGGTATCTACCAAGAAAGCGAGTACGCGTGGTACAAAAGTACAAAAGTCGGTTCCATATTAAAGAATTGTCTTGTTCACGCTATACATATTTTTAAAGCACCTCCCTTACCACCAGGGCGTTAATACCGCCCTTGGTGCCCTTACGTCGCCACGGGTTCGGGCGCCGTGACCGCGGTGTTCCACCCGGGCACGTCCACGGGTTGCCCGCCTTCCAATTCGCCGTGGCTCAAGGTGTAGCACTGCTCGCCGTGGCAGTACTGGTCCAGGCCTTCGCCTTGCTCCGCAGACGCGGGGACGCGCAAGTCGCCGCCGACAATTTTCTTGACCAGAAGCAACAAGACATAAGACGCCACCGCGGTGTAGACCGCGGTGCCCACCGCGGCGACGCACTGAATCACGGTCTGCTGGCCGACTGAGGTTGAGAAGTTGAAACCGCCAAGCGCTGGCGCGGCGACGATCCCGAGCAAGCACGTCCCTGATAGAAATAAAATAAATGTCAGTCTTGTATGGGCAATCAGTCGGCGGAATGTGGTAAATGGGAAATACTTACCAACGAAACCGCCCACGCCGTGCACGCCGAACACGTCCAAGCTGTCGTCGTACCCGAACTTTTCTTTCAACACCAGGGAGAAGTACCGGCACACCACGCCGGCGGCGACGCCAAGCACACACGCCCCGGCGGGGCCGACGAACCCGGCGCACGGGGTTACGGTGGCGAGGCCGGCGATGGAACCGGTGGCGATGCCAAGCATGCTCGCCTTGCCTGTTTCAAGGACGTCCTGCGCGGTCCACACCATCGCCGCGGTGGCCGCGGCGATTTGCGTCGCCAGGCACGCGAACGCGGCGTCCGCGCCCGCGCTCAAAGCGCTCCCTCCGTTGAACCCGTACCACCCCACCCACAGCATCCCGGTGCCCAAGACGGTCAGGACTAGGTTACCGGGGACCATTTTGTTTTCTTTCCGAGGGCCCAACACCATGGCGCCCACCAGCGCGCCGATACCCGCGGTGATGTGCACCACGATCCCGCCCGCGAAATCAAGCACCCCCGCGGCGGCCATGGCGCCGCCCGGGCCCCACACCATGTGGCACGCGGGGAAGTACACGGCGAACATCCACAAGGTTGAGTACCACATCACGGCGGAGAACTTCATGCGCTCCACGAAACTGCCAACCATCAGCGCGGGGGTGATGATGGCGAAGGTCATCTGGTAAAGCGCCCAGAGGGCTTCGGGGATTGTTTCCCATATTGACGCTTTGGTGATGCCTTGTAGGAAAACCTTGTCGAGGCCGCCCAACACGCCGTTGCCCATCTCCGAAAAGCACAGGCTGTACCCGACGCCGTACCACAGCAAGGTCATGACGCAGGTTATGGAGAAGCACTGCATCAGCACGGAAAGCATGTTCTTGCGTTTCACGATGCCGGCGTAAAACGCGGACAGGCCGGGGATGGTCATGAACAGCACCAAGGCTGTGATGAGTCGATGCGTGCGTGGGGGGTGGTTTTTGGTCAGTCAGGTGAATATATGTGGCGCTTTTGGCCGTCTATTCTTAAGTCATACGCGATTAAAGTCACCCCGATCTGCGAAAACGGCTGCCGAAACTCCGGGAAAATGAGCACCCTTGGGACCGTCGGGAAAAGGCGAACGAGCGCGTTCGGTAAAGCGCGTGTGTCTCCGGCGTTGGCGTGATGAATGAGGCGTACCTGTGGAGATCAACACCCACGCAGTGTCGGCTTGGTTGATGGTGGCGACTGCGGTGGCGGCGGCGCTCGCGGGCCCGGCGGGGGACATCGCCAACACGGCTGCGGAGAAGGCGAACGCGGGGACGGCGATTCGCGACGACGCGGGGACGGCAGCTTTCGTTTCCGGCGACGACGGAGTGGTCGCTTCCGTGGTGGCTAACGAGTAAGTCGAGCTGAGTTCAACGCGTTTGTGTTCGAAAGCTGACAGCTTCACAGACACGCCTCTTGATACCGGCATGCCGGGCATCGCCGCACCAGCAACGCGACCGCGAGCCGCGGGTACCGGCCGGCATGTGACGCGCGTGATGCGCGGACGTGAGACATTCGATTGAGCGATGACACGGAGTTCGCCCACGGGTCGCGCGCCGAGCGCGAATACGGCGGCCATTTTTTTGGTTATTACTTTGCCTTGTGTGGTACGGAAGGTACGGAACGATGGGAACCGCGGCGGTCTGTGTAAAGCGGCGGTCGTGACGCGCGGCGTGAATGCGATCATCGCGCGAAAACAGGCGTAACTGTCGCTTGCCAGTAACTGTCTTTTCGCGTCCGCGAAACGACGTCGTTCGAGGCTTTCGAATGGAATCGAATCCAGCGGGGAAGGCGATTCGTCTCGGCTATGCGACGTAGTCTGCACTTATTACGGTTATACGGTACTCTAGGTGCGTGGCCCCTATTGCACCCATGCCCCAGTGGGTTGCCCTTTTTCGAGCACTTTTGTGACTCATCTTTTGGTGTAGTTGTTTGCCACCGAGATCGCATGGCCGGAGCCCCTCTCCTCTGCCTCAGGCGATTTATTTTATTACAAAGACAAATGCTGCATCTGGACCAATACGACATCCCTGAGAATCTGAACTATCGCCGTGTGGCCCTGTCGAGCGGCTATGGCCAAAGGCGTCCATCCGTTATCCGTCGGCTGGTTGACGTCCGCGCCCAACTCGATCAGCGCCCGCACTACCGCCTCGTGGCCGTTATTAGCGGCAATGTAAAGTGGCGTCGCACCGTTATCCTCCGCCTTGTTGACGTCCACGTCCGCCTCGATCAACGCCCGTACCACCGTCTCGCGGCCGTTTTGAGCGGCGATAAACAGCGGCGTCGCCCCGGTATCCACCGCCTTGTTGACGTCCGCGCCCAACTCCATCAGCGCCCGCACTACCATCTCGTGACCCCGATGAACAGCGACGAGCAGCGGCGTCGCGCCGTCATCCACCGCCTTGTTGACGTCCACGCCCAACTCCATCAGCGCCTGCACTACCATCTCGTGGCCCTTTTCAGCGGCGATGTTCAGCGGCGTCCATCCGTCATCCGCTGCCTTCTTGACGTGCGCACCCAACTCCATCAGCGCCCGCACTACCGCCTCGTGGCCCTTTTCAGCGGCAATTTACAGCTCGTTCTCGGCACATGGGCATCCGTTCGCGCGCGCCCACAGTATCACCTTCAGATACCCGCCCTCCGCAGCTTTATGGCACGTGCGTATGTCCCAAAGGCAGCCGTTCGCGTGTGCCCACTGCAGCACCTCGAGGTGCCCGCCCAAAGCCGCCGCCGAGCACGTGTCCCGGTCCCACGGCCAGCTGTCCGCGCGCAACGCCTTCAACTCTTCGAGCTGTCCGCTCCTCGCCGCTGCCTGAGAGCCTGCCAAAGGAGTTCTTGACGCGACAGGCGACCTCGTCGTTCCATGCGCTGCACCGCGGTTACACATCCGAGCTCTACGGCACGCTTTTCATCAAGCTCCTTAAATCGAAGCCCCGTTTCCGCCACCAGGTCGCGCATCGCGCGGCTCACCGCTGGGAGCCGTGCGAGATCGGCGGGGTCGTCGAGATGCGCAGATCTGAGAATGTGAGTGACGACGATGTCGTCGAGAAGGCCCGGGATGGCGTCTTGCGCGTCGGCAAGGCTCGCGGGAGTTGTGGTGATCGCCATGATCAGATCTGAGAATGTGAGTGACGACCAGGTGGTTGGGGAGGCGGAGGAAGGCCTCGCCCGCGTTAGCCGTGTGGGCCGCGTTAGCCTCGCGGCGCTCGCGCTTTTGCTTTCGCGCGCGAGCTTTCTTACCGGACATCGCGTTGGATGCGTGGATGGTTTTGTGTCCGCGTCGTGTGCGTCGTTGTTGTGCCTCGAGGCTTCCCAGAAGACCGAATATTTGTGACTCATCTTTTTGCGACTTTCTTTTGGCGTGTCAGTTGTTTTGACACCTCGAGATCGCGATGGCCGAGCCCCCTGCTTCAGGCGATTCCCTTAAAACCATCGTCCTCGCCGTTCCAGGCATCGAAGTGCACGTCTCGCCTTTCGGCGCGACGCTGGTCAAAATCCTGGTGCCTGATAAACACGGAGACGTGGACGACGTCGCGCTTGGGTACGACAATTTTGCATCGTACGACGGGACGGAAGAGCGCCCGTATTTCGGCGCCATCGTGGGACGCGTGGCGAACCGCATCGCGGGTGCCAAGTTTTCCCTCGTCGACGAAGACGGAGTCACGAAGACGTACGACACACTAGTCGCGAACAACGGCCCGAATTGCTTACACGGCGGTGGAAAGGGGTTCGACCGGTACTGGTGGACGGTCGCGTCCAAATCGGAAGACGGCACTTCCGTCCGGCTGACGCGCGTTTCGCCCAACGGCGAAGAGGGGTTCCCCGGGCAATGCGCGGTTGACGTGGAGTACCGGTTGGAACCCGACCGTTCCGGAAACGGAAACGGCGCCACGCTGCACACCACCATGACCGCCACCGTGAACCAGCCGTGCCCCGTGAACCTGGCGCAGCACACATACTTCAACCTGGCGGGCCACAACGGAGGCGTTGGGGGTGATTCTGAAATCAAAAAAGGTGGTGGTGCTTCCGGCATGAAGAAGATAACCGCGATGGATCACCATCTGCGCGTCGACGCGGATACATACACCCCCGTGGATGAAACGTGCGTGCCCACCGGTGAGCTGGTTGCCGTGAAAAGCACGCCGTTCGATTTCACGGTGATGCGAAAAATTGGTGATTTGTTACCGCC